>ERZ777003.246-NODE-246-length-114487-cov-42.855294_pt1 | contig 114487 bp, 104 predicted proteins | sample MGYA00374956_ERZ777003 | MGnify/ENA primary metagenome ERZ777003 (study PRJEB29302, sample SAMN06268252) | bioreactor metagenome | isolation source: Joint BioEnergy Institute, California, USA | place: USA:Joint BioEnergy Institute, California, USA | collected...
TGGATTGGCTCTTAAAAGGCAAGTCGGAAAGGGGCCATTCTGCTGACCGGCGGCCCGGCGGCCTCCGCCCGTCGATCCCGTCTTGCCCGAAGGACCCTCATGCTGATCGTGCTCGCCTTCCTGGTGGCGCTCGCCCTCCTGGGCCCGAGATTCGGCGCCGACTCACGAGACGGCCTGGACTGGAGGCCGGACCGCTCGCCATGGCTCCGGGACTCCGGGCGCCGTCGGAACGGAAGGGAGAAATGGCCTTGCTGATTCGCCGGCTGATCCAGCTCTACACCGGATTGGCCTTCTATGGTCTCGGAATCGCCCTGCAGGTGGCCTCGGGCCTGGGCAACGACCCGTGGGACGTGTTCCACCAGGGGCTGTCCCGGCGGCTGGGGCTGTCCATCGGCGCCTGGATCATCATCGTCGGCGCACTGGTGATGCTGCTGTGGATCCCGCTGCGGCAGCGGCCCGGCCTGGGCACCCTCAGCAACGTTCTCTTCGTGGGGCTGTTCACCGACCTGTTCTCGGCCCTGCTGCCCGACCCCGGCTTCCCCGCGGTGCGGTGGGCCTACCTGGTCACGGCGATCGTCGTCGGCGGCTTCGCCACCGGCTGCTACATCGGCGCCGGACTCGGTCCCGGCCCGCGGGACGGCCTGATGACCGGGCTGGCGGCGCGCGGCCATTCCATCCGGGTGGTCCGCACCGCCATCGAGGTGACGGTGCTGGGCGCGGGCTGGCTGCTGGGCGGCACGGTGGGCGTCGGCACGCTGCTGTATGCGGTCGCCATCGGCCCGCTGGCGCACGTTTTCATCCCGGCGCTGCAGATCGAAGGGCGCACCGGGGGAGGGGAGGGGCGGCCCCGGCCGTCCCGGGCCGGAGAGCCGGCCCCTCCCGCATCAGATGATCTACAACGTAAAGGCGTCGGTCAGGAGCGCACCTGACCCCGCCAAGACGGCTCCGCCTCGTCCGGCACCCCGTCCTCCACCCGGGCGATGTGCTCGCTCACCCAGCGGGCGATCACAGAAGGGTGGGTGCGCGGCACCCAGTGCGCGGCCTCGATCCGCCGCAGCGTCAGGTTCGGCGCCCACGCGCGCAGCCCGCCCACCAGGTAGGGGGAGACGAACACGTCCCGCATCGGCACGATCACCTGGGTGGGCACGTCCGTGCGCCGCTCCCGCGGGTCGCGCAGCCGGGCCCGCACGTTGGCCCGGTACAGGCCCAGCCCGGCCACCGCATCGGCGGCCGAGGTCCCCGAGGGGCGGTTGCCGTGCCGCAGCGGCCCTGCGCCCCGGCGCAGGATGCGGCGCAGCGGCTGAGCCAGGCCCGCCCGCCACAGCGCCTCCGGCAGCACCGGCACCTGGAACCAGGAGATGTACCACGAGCGCACCGCCTGCTCGGCGGCCATGCGGAGATTGCGGGGGGAGGGCCGGGCCAGCCGGCTGCGCAGCCAGTGCCCCACGTGGTCCAGGCAGGGGCCGGAGATCGAGGTGAAGGAGGCGAAACGCTCCGGCATGGTGCACACCGCCTCCCACGCCTGGATGGAGCCCCAGTCGTGACCCACCAGGTGCACCGGCCCGCCGGGCGCGACCTGCTGCAGCACCGCGCGCAGATCCGCCACCAGATGCTCCAGCGCATACCAGGCCGTCCCGGCCGGATGCGAGGAGGCCCCGGCGCCGCGCACGTCGTAGCGGACGATGTGGAAACGCTCGGCGAGGCGGGCGGCGACCCCGTCCCACACGGCGTGCGTGTCGGGGTAACCGTGCACCAGCACCACCACCGGCCGGCCGGGGTCGCCCTGCCGGTACACCGCCAGCTCCACCGCCTGCGCGCCGGAACGGGAGCGCACCCGGCTCCGGGCGACCTGCTCACCCAAGCCATTGGACATTGTGTCAATGAACCGTGCGGGCAGGCCGCCGGTCAAGCCGCTGCGGCGGTGACGCCCGTTACACGCGCGCCCGCCTGTCCGGGTCGGGTCTAGTACGGGTTGTAGCCGGCGGCGCGGGCGGCCGGGGAACGCATCAGGTACTCCAGCGCCTTCTGGGTGGAGCACACCTTGGACGGGTGGTGCGAGGGCCGCAGGTAGACCGGGGCCTCACCGAGCAGCAGCTTGAAGATCCCCGGGACCAGGCCCCGGCGCACCGAGCGCCGGTAGGAGCGGTAGACCCGCCACAGCGTCACCTTGCCCTTGACGGTGGGGTCCTGCTTGAGGAACAGCAGCGTCCCGCCGATCAGCGCCCAGTACAGGAAGAACAGCGCCACCAGCCAGGAGGCGACCCGCATCGGGTACTTGCCGCCCAGGTGCCGGTAGACGTCGAACACCACCGAACGGTGCTCGACCTCCTCGGCGCCGTGCCAGCGCAGCAGGTCCAGCATGGTCGGGTCCACCCCGGCCGCGTCCAGCTTGTCGTTGTCCATCACCCACTGGCCGAGCACCGCGGTGTAGTGCTCGATGGCCGCCACCGCGCCGAGCTCGAACAGCAGCCGCTGCTTGTACAGCCGCGGGTGGCGCTTTTTGAGCGCCTCCATCTTGGCGGGCCACTCGGCGTTGCCCTGGGCGGCCGGCTTGGTGACCACGGTGGCGTCGATGCCGTTGGCCAGCAGGAGCTTGTCGATCACTCCCTGGTGCGAGCGGGAGTGCACCATCTCCTGGCCGATGAAGCCCTTGATCTCCTGGCGCAGCCGCTCGTCGGTGATGTAGGGCATGGCGGCCTTGACGCAGTTGATGAACCACTTCTCGCCCTCGGGCAGCACCACATGGAAGGAGTTGATCATGTGGGTGGCCACCGGGTCGCCCGGGATCCAGTGCAGCGGGGTGTTCTCCCAATCGAACGAGACCCGCCGGGTCTTGATCGGAGGATGCCGTTCGTCGATCTGCGGCACGGCTCCCTCGGCTCCCAACGGGCTGGTCATTTCCTCTCCTCACATCGACGTGTTCTGCTCCCGCCGAGCGGGACGCATGGGGTCACAGTCACCCTTAGGGGAAGAAGTCAAGACCTATACGGAAAAGTCCGCTTGGCTGCAGGGCCACAAAATACCGGCCCGCTTTGGCTGCCGGGTGACAAGCGGCCGGCGGCGCAAGAGCCACAAGGCCCGTCCCGGACCTTCGGCGGCCGCTCTTTCCGGGCCGGACGGCGTCACGGCCGGGTGGCGGTCCCGGCCCGCGGGGTGAGACGGTCCCGGACGCCCGCCGCGGAAAGTCCCCCCACGGACGGGACAACGGACACTGGGCGGCGGGACGGACGGGCGGAGATCGTCGGGGAGTACGACCGGACAACGCCTCAAGGAACGTCGATGCGCAAGCTCCTGGCTCCCGCCCTGCTCGGCACCGCGCTGGTCGCCGGGCTCACCACCGGCTGCACCGACCTGCTGGACAAGAAGGTGACCGCCGCGGAGGTGGAATCCCAGATCAGCGACAAGCTGGCCGACCAGCTCGGCGGACGGCCCCGCTCGGTGAGCTGCCCGGCCGACCTGCGCGGCGAGGTCGGCGCGACCCTGCGATGCGACCTGGTCACCGCCGACGGCACCGAGCGGATCGTCAACGTCACCGTCACCGGCGTCGACGGCGACCGGATCAGCTACGACATCAACTCCCCGGCGCCGCGGCAGACCACGGCGCCCGCCCCCTCCGGCGGCGTGCCGCTGCTGACCCGGGCGCAGGTGGAGGCCGAGGCGCTGCGGCAGCTGGCCCCCCGGCTGGACGGCGACCCGCGCTCGGTGGTCTGCCCCGGCGACCTGCGCGGTGAGGTCGGCGCGACCATGCAGTGCGACCTGCACTTCACCGACGGCACCTGGCGGGCGGTCACCATCACGGTGACCTCGGTGGCGGGCACCACCGTCAACTTCGACATCCGGCTCAGCTGAGCCGCTGCGGCGACGGGACGGCCGGTGATCTTCGGACGCGTGAGCGCCGCCTGACCGTGGGAAAGACGATGCGCGGACTCCTGGCCTGCGCCCTGCTGTGCGCCGTGACGGCGATCGGGTGCGCCCTGCCGCCGCTCGGCCCCTCCCCGATCCCCAAGGCCGAGCTCGAACGGCGGATCGCACGGGAACTGACCGGCTGGGTCGGCCGGGTCCGCTCGGTGAACTGCCCCAGGGACCTGACCGGCGCGCCCATCGGCGGCATGACGTGCGACCTGACCACCGTCAACGGGACCGCGTGGGTGGCCTACGTGCACGTCCTGTCGGTGCAGGACGGCCGGATCGCATACAACGCCTACACCCTGCACACGGTGACGCTCCCTCCCGCCGCCCAAGGGGGAGCGGGCAGGCCCGTGATCGAACGGGCGCGCATGGAGGCCGGGCTGCTGCGGCGGCTGACCTCACGGCTGGAGGCCGGGATGCTGCGCGCCGTGACCTGCCCCGGCGACCTGGCCGCCGAGCGGGGCGAGAGCACGGCCTGCGTGCTGCACTACGCCGATGGGGTCGACCGGAAGGCCCAGGTCACGGTGCGCGGCGGAAGCGGGGCGGCGGGGCGGGGCGCCGGCGTCCCCGTGGAGGTCATGCTGGGCTGACGCCGCGGACGCCCGCTCAGCCGCCGAAGCCGCTCCAGCCGCCGGAATCGTCCCGTCCGCGCCGCCGGTCGCCCCAGAGCCGGCGGCGCAGCGGACGCTCCCGCGCCGCGCCGGGAACGGTGATCGCCTCGACCTTCGGCGGGGCCACGCAGATCAGGGTGGCGCGGGCGTGCGCGGCGCAGTGGCGCTGCACCGACGGCCGCAGCAGCCGCGACAGCGGGCCCCGCGAGGCGCGCCCCACCACCAGGATGTCCTCCTCGCGCGCCAGCCGGACCAGCGCGTCCCCCGGGGAGCCCAGCAGCGTCATCCCCGACACCCGCACGGTGCCGCACCCGCCGCCCTCCCGCAGCTCGGCCAGCAGCCGGGAGACCAGCTCGCCGCCCACATCGCGCAGCCCGCACACCGCGCCGTGCCCGGGGACCCCCACCGCCGCCGGGTAGGCCGGAATGGGCGCCACGTGCACCACCAGCAGTTCCATCCCGCGCAGCCGGGCCTCTCCGAGCGCCCACGACAGCGCCCACCGCGAGGTCTCCGAGTCGTCCACGCCGACGATCACGCGCGGGGGAGCGGCGGTTGTCTCGGTCACGGTGGCCTCCTGGAGTCCTGGAGTCCAGGTTCGCGGCACCGGCGCTTCAAGGGAAGCCCTTCACTTCACTGTACTCGCGCGCTTCGCCCCGCCGGCCGGTTCGCCGTGACCCGCCCAAGCCGCCGCGGCGAGGGCTCAGGGCCGGAGCACCACTTTGACGGCGCCGTCCTGCTTCTTCTGGAAGATCTCATAGCCGTAGGGGGCCTGTTCCAGCGGCAGCCGGTGGGTGGCCAGGTCCTCGGTGCCCAGCGGGTCGGCCTCATCGGTCACCAGCGGCATCAGGTCGTCCACCCACCGCTTGACGTGGGCCTGCCCCATCCGCAGCGTGACGCCCTTGTCGAACATCCGCAGCATCGGCAGCGGGTCGGCCATCCCCCCGTACACCCCGATGACGGAGATGGTGCCGCCGCGCCGGACCGCCTCGATCGCCTGGTGCAGCGCCGCCAGCCGGTCGATCCCGGCCCGCGACATCAGCGGGGCGGCGGCCCGGTCCGGCAGCAGCCCGGTCACCGTCTGCGCCAGCTTGGCGCCGGGGGAGCCGTGCGCCTCCATCCCCACCGCGTCGATCACCGAGTCGGCGCCGCGGCCGCCGGTCATCTCCCGGATCGTCTCGGCGGCCGCATCGACCCGCCCGGGGTCCAGCACCCGGACGCCGTGCCGCTCGGCCATCGCGATCCGCTCGGGCACCGGCTCCACCCCGATGACCCGGTACCCCAGGTGACGGGCGATGCGGGCGCACATCTGCCCGATCGGCCCGAGCCCGAAGACCGCCACGGTGCCGCCGTCGGGGACGTCGGCCCACTGCACCGCCTGCCAGGCGGTGGGCAGCACGTCCGACAGGTACAGGAACCGTTCGTCCGGGGGTCCCTGGGGGACCTTGATCGGCCCGAAGTGCGCCTGGGGCACCCGCAGGTACTCGGCCTGCCCGCCGGGCACCTCCCCGTACAGCTTGGTGTAGCCGAACAGCGCCGCGCCCATGCCGTGGTCGCGGACCTGGGTGGTTTCGCACTGGGCGTACAGCTCGCGGTCGCACATGTGGCAGCGGCCGCAGGCGATGTTGAACGGGATCACCACCCGGTCGCCGGGCTTGATATGGGCGACTTCGGCGCCCACCTCCTCCACGATCCCCATCGGCTCGTGGCCGAGGACGTCGCCTTCTCCCATGAAGGGCCCGAGCACCTCATACAGGTGCAGGTCCGACCCGCAGATCGCGGTGGAGGTGATCCGCACGATCGCGTCGGTGGGCTCCTTGATCGACGGGTCGGGCACTTCCTCGACCCGTACGTCGCGCTTGCCGTGCCAGGTCACAGCCTTCATGAGTGCCCCTTCGGCCGCCTCGCCGTGCACGGCGCGGCCGGCGACGGTCGCCCGCTCACGGCCTTCCGCCACCGCCCTACCCGCCTGTCGTCTCTCAAACGGCCCGGCGATTCCGCCGGAGACGAACGAGGAGGCCTTCGCCCGGCGGGTGCGCGCGCAGCCGCCGCGGGGGCGCGCTGATCTGCCCGTCCACCGGCGGCACCGGCCGTGGTGCGGGCCCGGCGCCCGGCAGGGGGCGCTGACCGGGCCGGTCCCGGGGCCGCCGGCCGGGATGCGCCATGCGGCGCCGGCGGGCGGGCCGTTGACCGTCGCCGGGGACGGCTCGCAGACTCCTTCGGTCTGCTAGGGGGACGGCACCGTCGCCGGTGCCCTCAGCCGGCGGGCCGGACGGCGGCCATGAACGCGGAGAACTCCGCCAGCGACAGTTTCCCGTCCCGGCTGCGGTCGGCGTCCACCATGAACTCCACGGCGCGGACGTGGTCGGCCTCCTGGCCGAGCGCCCGCATCAGGGACTTCACCTCATCCAGCGAGATGTATCCGTCGCCGTCACGGTCGATCATCCGGAACGTGGCGGCGTAATCGTCGGCGCCGGCACCACCGGCGGGCAGATCGTTCGTCACGCCCGGGACGTTAGCAGGTCCCGCTACGCGTCGGCGCACTTGGCGGCGAAGGCGCGCAATCCCGGCAGATCCAGCACGGTGACCCTCCGGTAGGCGGTGGTGACCAGCCCTCTTTCGCGCAGCTCGCCAAAGCCCCGGGCGGCCGTCTCCCGCGAGGCGTCCACCCAGCTGCCCAGGTCGGCCTGTGACAGCGGCGGCAGAATCGCCACCCGCCCGTCGGGGCCGGGCTCGGTGTAGCGCAGCGACAGCTCCGCCAGGTGCACCAGCAGGTGCGCCAGCCGGCAGGTGCCCTCGGCGCCGGCGTGCACCCGCAGCCGGTTGCCCAGCTCGCCCATGCGGTCCACGACCGTCGCCATCAGCGGCCACCAGCAGTGCGGGTTCTCGTCCAGGAACGCCTTGAAACGGACCGCCGGCACGCTCAGCGCCCGGATCGGCACCAGCGGCCGCACCGTGGCCGTGCGCCGGCTGTCGAACATCGCGGAGATCTCGCCGACCAGGTCACCGGGCCCGCGCACGGCCAGCACCACCTCCCGCCCGGTGTGGGTCGGGGAGATCACCTTGGCCCAGCCGTCCAGGATGATGATGACGTGCGTGGAGTCGTCGCCCTCGAAGGTGAGCGGTTCACCGCCGGGACGAAAGGAGCGCATGCGTCCGGCCCGCTGCAAAAAGGCTCGGTCGGCGTCGCTCAGCGCTTCCCAAAAAGGGGCTTTCACCGGCACCCGTTCCATGGGTCCTTCTCGCATGCATCCCCCCGTCCGGTTCCGTCCTCCATGAAGGCGTCAACGGTTCGTGCAAACAATTGACCCATTTCCCGCTCCTCCAGACAAGGCTCGCCGGCTGCGTTCGTCGCGCGCGGGCCGGTCCACGTCGTGAAATGCGGCCGGGCGCCGGGACGATGGGATGACGGCCCGGCCCGCCCGCCCGCTCCGCGGCATCCCGCAGGCCTTTGGCCGAAAAATTGGGATCGACCACAGCCGTGAGCGGGAATCGGGCTCGCCGGTGGGGTCATGGGGACGATTCACCTTTGCCGAGACGGTTGTGGGAGCTCCCAATGCGCCGGGTTCCAGTGGCCCGATCCGGCCGTTTTCGCCGATGACGGGGGATGTCTGTTGTGATTTATACGGTTATGGTCCCCCCATGCGACGGATGATCACTTCTGTGATGATGTGCGGACTGCTGGTGACCGGGTGCGGCGGCGGTTCCGAAGAAGGCGACGCGGCACCCGCGACCTCCGCCCCCGCGGCCGCCGCGCCCTCCACCCCGCCGCCCGGCGGGCTGTCGGAGAACGAGCGGCTGGGCTACATGACCCGCCTGGCCGAGATCGACCCCAAGCTGGCCACCGACGAGACGATGGCGATCCAGGCCGGCCAGGCGACCTGCACGGACATCGGCAAGGGCGTGCAGGGCGCGCCGCTGGTCGACGGCGTGCGCTCCCGCTTCTCCACCGGCGGCGCCCAGATCGACGCGGCCGCCGCCCGCAAGATCATCGCCGTGGTGAAGGAGCAGCTCTGCAAGTCCTGAGCGGTCTGCGCCCGGCGGCGCGGACGCGGCCCGGCGCTCCCACCGGGCCGCATGCCGCGCCGTCACCGGCTCAGCCGTTGTACAGCTCCTCGATCACGTCGGCGTACTTGCTGTGCACCACCCGCCGCTTGAGCTTGAGGGTGGGGGTCAGCTCCTCGCTCTCGGCGGTCCACTCGGTCGGCAGCACCTTCCACTTCTTGACCTGCTGGACGCGGGCCAGCCGGGCGTTGGCGTCCTGCACCGCCTTTTCGATCTCGGCCAGCACCCGCGGGTCCTCCGCCAGCGCGGCCACGTCGGTGTTCTCGATCCCGGCCGCCGCGGCCCACACCGGGGCGACCTCGCCGTCCAGCGTGATCAGCGCGACCACGTACGGGCGGCGGTCGCCGTAGGCCAGCGCCTGGCCGACCAGCGGGTGCTCCTTGAGCAGGTTCTCGATCAGGGACGGGGCGATGTTCTCCCCGCCGGCGGTGATGATCAGCTCCTTCTTGCGGTCGACGATCTTCAGGAAGCCGTCGGAGTCCATCTCGCCGACGTCGCCGGTGTGCACCCAGCCCTCGGCGTCCAGCAGCTCGGAGGTGGCCTCCGGCCGGTTGAGGTAGCCGGGGGTGCAGGTGGTGCCGCGGATCAGGATCTCCCCGTCCTCGGCCAGCTTGACCTCGATGCCGGGGAAGGCCCGGCCCACCGTGCCCAGCTTGAAGGCGTCCTTGGTGTTGCCGGTGGCCGCGCCGGTGGTCTCGGTCATGCCGTAGACGTCCATGATCCGCATGCCCAGGCCGGAGAAGAACCGGGCCACCTCGATCGGCAGCGGCGCGGCGGCGCTGAGCGCCTGCACCACCCGGTCCAGTCCCAGCAGCGCCCGCATGGGCCGCAGCACCGCGGCGTCGGCCTTCTCGAAGGCCTCGCGGACCTCGTCGGTGAGGGTGTTGCCGTACTCCTGGCCCCTGACGTAGGCGCGGCCGGCCTCCATCGCCTGGGCCACCGCGGCCTTCTTGGCCTCGTCGGTCTCGCCGCCGAGCACCGCCTGGATGCCCGCCATGATCTTCTCCCAGACCCGGGGCACCCCGAAGAAGAAGTGCGGCCGGGCCTCCCGCAGCACCGTGGTGAGCTGGGCGGGGTCGGGGCACATGTAGACGTGCGAGGCCCGCAGGGCCGGCAGGTACATGCTCAGCACCCGGTCGGCGATGTGGGCGTACGGCAGGTAGGAGACCGAGACGCTGTGGTCGGGCAGCTCGGAGACCTCATCGGAGACCGCCGCCTCATACAGCGCCATCCGGTGGGTGATCAGCACGCCCTTGGGGTTGCCGGTGGTGCCGGAGGTGTACAGCACGGTGAGGGTGTCGGTCGGCTTGACCGCCTGCCAGCGCCGCTCCACCTCCGCGGGGTCGGACGCCAGCCGCTCCCGTCCCAGCTTCAGGAAGTCGTCCCAGGTCATGAAGCGGTCGCCGGAGGGGCAGACGGAGGCGTCCAGCACGATCACCTTGCGCAGCGCCGGCAGCTTGTCCAGCACCGGCAGCCAGCGGTCCAGCTGGTCGCGCCCGTCCAGCACCGCGTAGGCGGCCGAGCAGTTGCCGGCCACGAAGGCGACCTGGTCGGGGGCGAGGGTGGCGTAGACGGTGGTCGGCGTGCCGCCGGCGTGCACGACGCCGAAGTCGGTGAGGACGTGCTCGGAACGGTTGGGCATCATCATCGCCACGACCTCGCCGGGCGCCAGGCCGAGCGCGACGAAGCCCGCGGCCGCCTCCAGGGTGCGCTGCCGGACCTGCCCCCAGGTCAGGGTCCGCCAGCCGTCCCCCTCGCGGTCGGAGAAGGCGGGCAGGTCGGGGTGGCGTTCGGCGGTGGCGCGAAGCTCGGTGCACAGGGTCTTGCCCTCGATCCTGCGCTCGAACTCCGCCCGCTCCTCCAGGATGTCGGCCTGCGGCATCTGGTGACCCCTTCGAAGTCAGTGGTTACTTGCAGAGCAGCATCGCACCATGTCCGGGCCGGTCCGGACAAGCCCTGTGATCGACCTTTGATCTGTCGCTGTGCACGGGTACACGGCCACCGCCCGCCAGGGGCGGTGGCATCGGGCCGTGGCACAGGCAGGCCCGCCGCGGCTCACCGATGCGGCCGGGGCCGGGCTGCTTGCGGCCCTTGGAAGGCCGCCGGCGGCCGGGCGGGTTGCGGCGCGGAACTTGGGGGTAGAGGCCCCGACGGTTCCTCTCCGCGGACGCGCGGAGGCGACGGAAAGGGGGCCGTCATGACCGTCGGGGGCATCTTCACCGCGATCATCTTCGGCGCGATCATCGGCGCGCTGGGCCGGCTCATCGTGCCGGGCCGGCAGAGCATTTCGATCTGGCTGACCATCCTCGTCGGCGTCCTGGCGGCGATCGCCGGCTCCTGGCTTGGGCAGGAGGTCTTCGGCTGGGGCAACGGCGGCTTCAGCTTCCCGGTGGCGCTGCTGCAGATCCTGCTGGCCGCCGTCGGCGTGCTCATCGTGACCTCGCTGTGGCCCAAGAAGGGCAGCGCCTAGCAGGGGCGCGGCCCGGCGCTCCCGGTCACCCGCACGTGGCCGTCGGCGCCCAGCCGCCCGGCGTCCCCGGTCAGGAAGTAGCCGGGCCGCCGGGCCAGATGCTCGGCGACGAACCGCTCATCGTCGCGCCACAGCGTGGTCAGCGAGCCCGGCGGCAGCGGCAGCCGGATGGCCAGCTCGCCGTCGGTCCCCGCGGCGGCCGGCGCTCCGTCCGGGGCCAGCACGTGCACATCGAATCCGGGCACCGGAGGGCCGGCGGCCTCCGGGTCCACCGGGGTCGGCTCCAGCCCGTGCGGGGCGGCGGCGATCGGCCGTCCGGTCTCCGGACGCTCCCACTGCCAGGTCACCGGGCGGCACAGCGCCCGGGAGGCGCGGGCGCAGATCCGCCGGTCCGGCCGCCGCCCGGCCAGGAAGACCGCCGCCGGCGCCCGGTCCGGCGCGCCGCCCGCTGCCCGCAGCGCGCCCGCCGTGGCCGCCGTGGTCAGCACCGCCTTCGCCCCGTGCTCGGCGGCGGCCGCCCAAAAACCCGCGCCCCCGTCGTGCAGCAGCAGCGTGCAGCCGGTCAGCAGCGGCGCGTGCAGCGCCCCCGACAGCCCGGCCGCCCAGCCCAGGTCGCAGGTCGCCCCGAACACCTCCCCGGGGCCGGCCCCGTAGATGTGCTCCATCGTCCACCGCAGCGCCACCGCGTACCCGCCGTGGTCGCGGACCACCCCCCGTACCACCCCCTCCGGCCCGGGGGCGAACAGGATGTGCAGCGGGTCGGTGGCCGCGGCCGGCGCGCACCCGGCCGGGCGCGCCGCCGCCAGCGCCTCTTCCCAGGTCACGTCGCGGGGCGGCACCACCCGGGCGTCCGGGCGGTGCCGGATCAGCCGGCGGGGGATGCGGTGCGAGGCCAGCCGCAGCGCGCTCTCCAGCACCGGTTTGGCCGTACCGTCCTCCCCGGCCGCCGCCACCACCGCCTTCGGCCGGGTCAGGTCGATCTGCGCCGCCAGCTCCCCGGCCCCGGCCCGTTGGGAGGGCACCACGTGCACCGCGCCCAGCCGGGCACAGGCCAGCACGGCGACCACGGCGTCCGGCGACAGCGGCAGATGCACCAGCACCCGGTCGCCGCCGCCGACGCCGAGCTCGGCCAGCGCGCCCGCGAAACGGGCCACCGTCTCGGCCAGCTCCCCGAAGGTGCGGACCTGCGGCGGGCCGGCCGCCCCGCCGGGGTAGATCAGCGCGGGCCGGTCGCCGTGCCCGGCGGCCACATGCCGGTCCAGCGCGTTGTCGCAGACGTTCAGCTCGCCGCCGGTGAACCAGCGGTAGAACGGCGGCGCCCCGTCGTCGAGCACCCGGTCGGGCGGCACCAGCCAGTGCACCTCGCGGGCGGCCATTCCCCAGAACCGGGCCGGATCGGTGATGCTGCGCTGATGCACGGCCGCATAGCCGTCCATGTCGAGCCTCCGGGGGTGGGGGCGGGAATCACTGCGGTGCGTCCACGGAGGGACGCCCACTCATGGGGGATTCCCGCGCCGCCGCCCATCAAGGGCGTCCGGATGCGGCCACCGCTCAAGGGGCCTTCGGCGCCCCGGCCAGGGGTGCCGAGCGGTCCCGCAGGCCCCGGACCAGGGCCACGCCCGCGGCCAGCGCGGCGCCCACCGCGGCCAGCAGAAAGCACGCCACATAGCCGCCCAGCTCGGGGGCGATCGCCCCGTGCGGGGTGCGGGCGTCCAGCACGGCGGCGGTGACGGCCCCGCCGACGCTGCCGCCGGCCACCCGCAGCAGGGAGTTGATCCCGCTGGCGATGCCGCTTTTGTCCATCGGCACGTGCTGCACGGCCAGCGTGCCGAGCGCCCCGTAGGCGGTGCCCAGCCCGGCGCCCTGGATCGCCGAGTACACCAGCACATCCCCCGGGCCGTCGTTGAAGACCGCCAGCCACGCAAAACTCGCGGCCGTCAGCGCCGCACCGCCCGCCAGGGTGTAGGCGGCGCCCAGACGCGCCACCAGCCGCCCGCACGACAGGGAGGTGGCGAGCATGGTGGCGGTGCTGGGCAGCGACAGCAGGCCCACATCCAGCACCGAGCCGCCCAGGCCGTAGCCGGTCTCCTCCGGCGTCTGGATGAACTGCGCCGACAGGGTGAAACCGGCGAACATCGCAAAGCCCAGCAGCAGCGCCGCCGAGTTGGCCGCCAGCGACCGTCCCGACGCCATCAGCCGCACGTCCACCAGCGGGGCGCGCACCCGCATCTCCACCGCCGTCCACAGCGCGCACAGCGCCGCCGCCCCGCCGAACAGGCCCAGCACGCCGGGCGAGCCCCAGCCCCAGGCGTCCCCTTCGCTGATGGCCAGCAGCAGGCACACCAGCCAGCCGGCCAGCAGCAGCGCCCCCGGCAGGTCGGGCCGGCCGCCGGGCCGCTCGCCCACATCGCGGGCGCACACCGCCACCAGCACCAAAACGGCGACCGCCAGGGCGACGTTGATCCAAAAGACCGGCCGGTGACTGTCGGTGCGGGCGGCCACCAGCCCGGTCACGATCAGGCCCGCGGTGCCGCCGATGCCCATGGTGGCGCTGACGAAGCCGATCGCGCCGGCCATGCGCCTCGGCGGGAAGGTGTCCCGGATCAGCGCGATGGCCAGCGGGATCATCGCCGCCGACACCCCCTGCAGGGCCCGGCCGGCCACCAGCGGGCCCAGCGAGCCCGACAGCGCGCACAGCGTCGACCCGGCCACCTGCAGCGCCAGCGCCACCAAGATCATCGGCTTTTTGCCGTACATGTCGCCGAAGCGCGACAGCAGCGGGGTGGACACCGCCCCGGCCAGCAGCGAGACGGTGAACACCCAGGTGACCTCGGTGACCGAGGCGTCAAAGGCGATCATCAGCCGTGGCAGCAGCGGGATCACCAGCGTCTGCTGCACCGAGACCACCAGGCCGGCCGCCGACAGCGCCAGCAGCTGCAGCGCCAGGCGGCCGCCGGCGGCGGGGGATCCGGCACGTTCGGACGCCGCGGGGGCGGTGACGGCCATCGGCACCTCCAAGTCGAGCGCCGCAGCAGCATACAACTTGCTTAACTTAAGTAACCGAGCCCTCCCGCGCAGCCGGATATTCGGGCAGACTGCGGGGGTGGACCCCGCCCCGCTGGACATCGCCGAGATCGAACGGGCCCTGGACCGGGTGTCGCATCTGCTCACCCGGGCGCGGCGGCACGGCCGCACGGTCGCCGAGGCCGGCGTGCCGGTCGAGCGCGCCGCCGTCCCGGTGCTGCGCCTGCTGGCCGACGCCGGGCCGCTGCGCCCCGGCGAGCTGGCCGCCCGGCTGGCGGTCGAAGCGCCCCACATCACCCGGCAGCTGCAGCGGCTGGAGGCGGCCGGATTCGTCGAACGGGTGCCCGACCCCTGCGACGGCCGCGCCTGCCGGGTGCGGCTGACCGCGCTGGGCCGCGAGGCGACCGAGCGCATCCGGGCCGTCCGGCGGCGCTGGGTGGCGCAGGCGCTGGCGCACTGGCCGGAGCAGGAACGCCGGCTGCTGGCCGTGCTGCTGCACCGCATGGTCGACGACTTTCAGGCATACGCCGCCGAACACGACACCGCGGGGGCCGGCGCCCGCCGCTCGCCGTGAGCGGGGCCGCGCGGGCGTTTCCGCGGCGGCCGGTGACGGTCTGCTCGCCTTCGGTGCCCGCCTGAGCACCCCGGAAGCGGCGAGGACGCCTGCGGTGAAAAACCGGTCGAATTCCCGTCAGACCTTTGGCCGCGTCGCGCTTTCGCCCCCTCACGGAGGTCCTTAAGGTTACGTCGCGTGGACTCCAGGCGGCAGGTGCCCCCCACCGGCGTCATGCCGGCCGACCCCCGGCTGGGAGCGGCGGGCGAACGGCTCGGATGTGCCCCGGCGAAAGCGGCGAAGATGCGCACACGGCGAAGAGCCCGCCGCGGCCGGACCCCGGCGGCCGCCGTCCACGCCGCCGGCGGGGAGGGCTGATGCAGGTCATCGCGACCGCCGGACACGCCGGCCACGGCAAGTCGGCGCTGGTGCGGGCGCTCACCGGAATGGAGGCGGACCGGTGGACCGAAGAACGCGGCCGCGGGCCGTCCGCCGCCCTCGGGATCGCCTGGACCCGCCTGCCGTCCGGGCGGCGCCTGGCACTGGTGGACGTGCCGGGCCATGAGCGCCGCGTCACCGACATGCTGGCCGGGGCGGGGCCGGTGCCGGCGGCGATGATGGTGGTCGCCGCCGACGAGGGCTGGATGCCCCAGTCCCAGGAGCACGCCGAGGCCCTGCACGCCCTGGGCGTGCGGCACGGGCTGCTGGCGATCACCCGTGCGGACCTGGCCGACCCGACCCATGCGCTGCGCCAGGCCCGCGCCCGGCTGGAGGACATCGGGCTGCGCGGCCTGGAGGCGGTGACCGTCAGCTCCGTCACCGGCGCGGGCCTGCCCGACCTGATCGCCGCACTGGACCGGCTGGTGGCCCGGCTGCCGGTGCCCGACCCCGGCGCCCCGGTGCGGCTGTGGGTGGACGGCGCCTACGCCGTCGACGGCGGCACCGTCGTCACCGGCACGCTCGGCGCCGGCTGCATCCGGGCCGGGGACGAGCTGGTCCTCACCCCCCGCGGGCGCACCGTACGGGTACGGGCGCTGGAGTCGCTGAACGAGCCCGTCGAGCAGCTCACCGGGGTGTCCCGCGTGGCGCTCCACCTGCACGGCGTCGACCATGACGCGGTGAGTCGCGGCATGGCGCTGGTGAGCGCCGACCGCTGGACCATGACCACCTGCATCGACGTGCGGCTGAGCTTCGCCGAGGCGTCCGGGCGGCTGCCCCGCCAGATGGTCTTGCACATCGGCGCGGCCGCCGTGCCGGTGCGGCTGCGCCCGCTGGGCCCCGACACCGCCCGGCTGACCCTCAACGCCCGGCTGCCGCTGCACGTCGGCGACCGGGCCATATTGCGCGACCCCGCCCGCCGCGCCGTGGCCGGGATGCGCGTGCTGGACGTGCGCCCGCCCACCCTGGTGCGGCGCGGCGCGAACACCGCGCGGGCCCGGGAACTGGCGAGCTGGCCGGACCGCCCCGACGGCGCGCTGCTGCTGCGCCGGCACGGGATGCTGCGCGAACGGGAGCTGGCCTTGATGGGCTGCCGGCCGCCCAAGGACGCCGTCCGGCTGGAACCCGACTGGCTGGCCGACCCCGCCCACTGGGAGCGGCTGCACCAGCGGCTGGCCGAGGAGCTGGCCCGGCATGCCGCCGCCCACCCGCTGGCCCCCGGCCTGACGCTGGAGGCCGCCCGGCTGCGGCTGGGGCTGCCCTCCCGCGCACTGGTGGCCGCACTGGCGCGCCCCCCGCTGCGCCTGGCCGGCGGCCGGGTGTACGGGCCGCCGCCCCAGGTGGCCGAGGCGGTGCGGCGGCTGCGCGCCGAACTGGCCGACGCCCCCTTCCGCGCCCCGGAGGCCGACCGGCTGGCCGAGCTGGGACTGACCGGCCCCACCTTGGCCGCCGCGGTGGCCGCCGGGGCGGTGCTGCGGCTGGCCGACGGGGTGGTGCTGCCCGGCGACGCCGACCGGCAGGCGCTGCGGATCCTGGCCGGCCTGCCGCAGCCGTTCACCGTGGCCGAGGCCGGGCGGGCGCTGGGCACCAGCGGCCGGGTGGCGATCCCGCTGCTGGAGCACCTGGACCGGCAGGGGCTGACCGAACGCGACGGCGACCACCGCCGCGTCCGCGCCCGCTGAACCGCGGAAAATGTGTTGAGCGCAGGCGGCGGCTTTTGGCGTCATTGAACGCGTCATCACATCCCGGGCGTTTGGCGCCGGAAGGTCATACCGGAAGGAACGACGATGCCGTACCGGACCCTGCGGAGCGGTCATGTCCCGATCCGCATGTGGGCGGATCCCGCCGAGGTCGAACCGGCCGCTCTCGACCAGCTGCGCAACGTGGCCGAGCTGCCGTGGGTCCATGGCGTCGCGGTCATGCCCGATGTGCACTACGGCAAGGGGGCCACGGTGGGCTCGGTCATCGCCATGCGCGATGCGGTCTCCCCGGCCGCCGTCGGCGTGGACATCGGCTGCGGCATGACCGCCGTGCGCTCCAGCCTCACCGTCGAGGACCTGCCCGACGACCTGGGCCGGCTGCGCTCCATGCTGGAGAAGGCCATCCCGGTCGGCCACCGCGCCCACAAGACCCCCATCGACCCCTCGACGGTGCCCGGCCTGAGGGAACGCGGCTGGTACGACTTCTGGAAGGGCTTCGATGAGCTGGTCCCGGCCGTGCGCGGCCGGCTCGGCCGGGCCCGCGCCCAGATGGGCACGCTCGGCGGCGGCAACCACTTCCTGGAGGTGTGCGCCGACGACGCCGGCGCGATCTGGATCGTGCTGCACTCCGGCTCCCGCAACATCGGCAAGGAGCTGGCCGAGCACCACATCGAGACCGCCCGCCGCCTGCCGCACAACCGGGACCTGCCCGACCCGGACCTGGCGGTCTTCCTGGCCGGCACCCCCAAGATGGACGCCTACCGCCGGGACCTGTTCTGGGCGCAGGAGTACGCGCGGCGCAACCGCGCGCTGATGATGGCGCTCGCCCAGAACGTGGTCACCGGCTTCTTCAAGGGCCGGAAGATCACCTGGGACGAGCAGATCTCCTGCCACCACAACTACGTGGCCGAGGAGGTCTACGACGGGGTGGAGCTGCTGGTCACCCGCAAGGGCGCGATCCGCGCCGGCCGCGGCGAGCTGGGCATCATCCCCGGCTCGATGGCGACCGGCACCTACATCGTGCGCGGCCTGGGCAACGAGCAGGCCTTCAACTCCGCCTCCCACGGGGCCGGCCGCAAGATGAGCCGCAACAAGGCCCGCAAGACCTTCACCCTGGCCGACCTGCAGGCCCAGACCGCCGGCGTGGAGTGCCGCAAGGACGCCGGGGTGCTCGATGAGATCCCCGGCGCCTACAAGGACCTGGAGTCGGTCATCGCCGCCCAGACCGACCTGGTGGAGGTCGTGGCGCACCTGCGCCAGCTGATCTGCGTCAAGGGCTGACAGCGGCCCGCCCGTCCCCGCGGCGGCCCGCCCGCCGCGGGGACGGGCGTTGCGCCGAATCTCCGGCCACCGGAATAGAGTGGGAGGAACCGCGCCGATGGGGCGGGGTCCCGGGGCAGGAGGGAGTGCCGGTGCTGGTCGATCGTTTCGGCCGGGTCGCTACCGATCTGCGGGTCTCCCTGACCGACCGGTGCAACCTCCGCTGCACCTACTGCATGCCGCCCGAAGGGCTGCCGTGGCTGCCCAAACCGCAGCTGCTCACCGACGATGAGGTGGTCCGCCTGGTGGCGATCGGGGTGCGCCGCCTGGGCATCACCGAGGTCCGCTACACCGGCGGCGAGCCGCTGCTGCGCCGCGGCCTGGTGGAGATCGTGCGCCGCACCGCCGAGCTGCGTCCCCGCCCGCAGATCTCGCTGACCACCAACGGCATCGGCCTGCGGCGCCTGGCGCCCGCGCTGGCCGAGGCCGGGCTGGACCGGGTCAACGTCTCCCTGGACACCTTGGACGCCGGCCTGTTCCGGCGCCTGGCGCACCGCGACCGGCTGGCCGACGTGCTGGCCGGGCTGGAGGCCGCCCACCGCGCCGGGCTGCACCCGGTCAAGGTCAACGCGGTGCTGATGCGCGGCGTCAACGACCATGAGGCGGTGCCGCTGCTGCGCTTCTGCCTGGAGCGCGGCTACCAGCTGCGCTTCATCGAGCAGATGCCGCTGGACGCCCAGCACGGCTGGCGGCGCGCGCAGATGGTGACCGCTGAGGAGATCCTGGCGGAGCTGTCGCGGGAGTTCGAGCTGACCCCCGAGGACCCGCGGACGCGCGGCAGCGCCCCCGCCGAGACCTTCCTGGTCGACGGCGGGCCCGGCCGGGTGGGGATCATCGGCTCGGTCACCCGTCCCTTCTGCGGCGCCTGCGACCGGGTGCGGCTGACCGCCGACGGGCATGTCCGCAACTGCCTGTTCGCCACCGAGGAGACCAATCTGCGCGACGCCATGCGCGCCGGCGCCGATGACGAGGAGCTGGCCGGACGGTGGGCCGCGGCGGTGCGCGCCAAGCGCGCCGGGCACGGCATCGACGACCCGGGCTTTCTGCAGCCCGCCCGTCCCATGTCGGCGATCGGCGGATGAAACCCTCTCCCGCACTGCCCGCCGGCTTCGACGCGGTGATCCTGGCCGGGGGCCGGGCCCGGCGGATGGGCGGCGCCGACAAGCCCGCCGCCCGCGTCGCCGGCCGGCCGCTGATCGGCTGGGCGGCCGCCGCCGTGGCCGGCGCCGCCCGCCTGGTGGTGGTGGGACCGCCCCGCCCCGAGCCGCCCGGCGCCGTCACCGTCTGCGAGGACCCGCCGGGCGGCGGCCCGGTGCCGGCGCTGCGCGCCGGGCTGCGCGAGGTGCGCGCCCCCTGGGTGGTGCTGCTCGCCGCCGACCTGCCGTTCTTGCGCGCCCACCAGGTGGAACGGCTGCGGCGGGCGGCGGCGCGGCAGGGCCGCGGGGCGGTGCTGGTCGATGCGGAAGGCCGCCCCCAGTGGCTGATCGGCTGCTGGCGCACCGCCGCGCTGCGCGCCGCCGTGCACGCCTACCGGGGCGCGTCGCTGCACGGCCTGCTGGCCCCCCTGGAGCCGCTGCCGGTGCGCCTTCCTGCGGGCGACCGGCCGCCTTGGTACGACTGTGACACCCCCGAGTCGCTCGAACGGGCGCGAAGCATCGCGGAGGGACGAATGCTGGAGGAATGGATCGAGGCGGTCTGCCTGGAGCTGGGGCTGGAGCGCGACCAGCTCGACCGGGACCTCGTCCTGAACCTGGCTCGCGACGTGGCCCACGGGGTGGCCCGGCCGGCCGCGCCGCTCACCGCCTATCTGCTGGGGCTGGCGGTGGGACGCGGCGCCGCCGCCCGCGACGCCGCCGCCCGGATCACCGATCTGGCCGAGGGCTGGGCGGGCCGGGACTAGGAGGGGGCCTGCTCGGCCTCCTCCACCGGCACCACCTCCCGCAGGAAGCCGCGGCGGCCCAGGAATTGCGACAGGCTCTGGCGGTGCCGGTCGCAGGCCAGCCAGATCTTGCGCCGCTCCGGCGGGTGGATCTTGGGGTTGTTCCAGCGCAGCGCCCATACGGCCGGGGCGCGGCAGCCTTTGGCCGAGCAGCGCGGCTCCTCGGCCGGCTCGCTGAGTGCGGACTCGCTCACGATGGGTCCTTATGCGGCGGGCGGCAAAGGCCCGGGGTCGGCATGGCGTTGACGATTTCAGTGTGCCCCGCTTCGGTGCGTCCCGTGCCGCCCGCCTGCCACGCGTGCGGCCGTGCATGAACGCGGCCGCAGGTGGCATGTGATGGCCAAGGGGGCAGTGGGCCCGTGACACCTGGAGGCCACATGACAACGCGGCAATTGCGGCGGCGGGGCACGCTGGGCCTGCCCGCCGAGCCCGCTTTGCTGGGGATCTATCTCAACGACCATCTGGCCGGGGCGACCGGGGGCCGGGAGCTGGCCAAGCGGATCGCCCGGGCGCACCGGGGCACCGCGGCCGGCCCGGAGCTGGAGCGGCTGGTCGCCGAGATCGCCGAGGACCGCCGGGAGTTGCTGGCCGTGATGAGGACGCTGGGCGTCCCGGTTCGGCGCTACAAGGCCGTGCTGGGCTGGCTGGGGGAGCGGCTCGGCCGGCTCAAGCCCAGCGGGCGGCTGCTGAGCCGTTCCCCGCTCAGCAGCGTGATCGAGCTGGAGACGATGCGGCTGGGGGTGGAGGGCAAGCAGTCGGTCTGGGTGCTGCTGCGCCGGCTCGCCGAATACGACCGCCGGCTGGACGCCGCCCGGCTGGACCGGCTGGCCGACCGGGCCGCGCGCCAGTCGCGGCTGCTGGAGGAGCTGCGGGTGCGCGCCGCCGACGACATCTTCGGCGTCGCCCGGCAGCCCACAGGGTAGATCTACAACGTAAAGGCGATGGGCGGTCTCCCGTGGCCGCGAGGCCGGCGACCGGCCCCGCGGCCACGGACGCGTTAACGGCCCGCGATAACGGGCAGTCTCCCCCCGCCGAAAACGACCGCGTGGAGGGAGCGGCGACATGCAGCACGACGAGTTCATCGGCCGGGTGCAGAACCGGGCGCGGCTGCCCAGCCGCGGGGCGGCCGAGCGGGCCTGCCGGGCGACGCTGGAGACGCTCGGTGAACGGGTCCCCGAGGGGCTGGCCGACAAGCTCGCCGCGCAGCTGCCGCACGAGATCGGCGAGCATCTGCGCCGCACGGAGGTCTACGGCGGCGCCGGCACCGGTGAACGCTTCGGGCGGCGCGACTTCATCAACCGCGTCGCCGCCCGGGCGGGGGTGGACGGGCCGAAGGCGGTCTACCTGGCCCGGTCCGTGCTGGAGGTCGTCCAGGAGGCCACCGAGGGGAGGATCACCGACAAGGTCGCCGAAAGCCTGCCGCCCGACATCAGGGAACTGGTCCTGAACACCGGCGGGCACTGAACTCCGCCGCCCGCACCGCGTCCCGGGCGGACGCCGGCCGGGACGCGTGATCCAAAGCGTGAGGATGGATGGACCTGCACGACAGCCACGATCACCGGGCGCCCACCATCGGCGTGCTCGGCTCCTACGGCGGCCTCAACCTGGGCGATGAGGCGATCTTGACCTGTGTGCTCAAGTGCCTGCGCCGGCACCGCCCTCAGGCGCGGCTGGTGGTCTTCAGCCGCAACGTCGAGCACACCCGCGCCCACCACGACGGCCTGCAGACCGTCTCCTGGCAGCGGGTGGGCCGCGAGCGCACCCACAGCGCGGTCGCCGAACTGGACGCCCTGGTGCTCGGCGGCGGCGGCATCCTCTACGACGGCGAGGCCTCCAAGTACCTGCGCATGGTCCAGGCCGCCCACGAACTGGGCATCCCCACCTTCGGGTACGCGGTCGGGGCCGGCCCGCTGCGCGAGCGGGAGGACCGGCGGATCGTCCGCGAGACGCTGGACGGGCTGACCGACCTGACCGTGCGGGACGAGGAGTCCAAGCTGGTGCTGGAGGACGCCGGCGTCACCCGGCAGATCACGGTGACCGCCGACCCGGCGATGCTGCTGGAGAGCGAGCCCTTCACCCGCCGCATGCTGGCCGCCGAGGGCATCCCGCTGGACGCCCGCCTGGTGGGCATGTCGGTGCGCGAGCCGGGCCGGGCCGCCGAGCACCTGGACGAGGCCAGCTACCACGCCCTGCTGGGGGAGGTGGGGGACTTCCTGGTGCGGCGGCTGGACGCCACGCTGGTGTTCGTCCCCATGGAGGCCGACGACGTCCGCCACGCCCACGCGGTGCTGTCGCACATGACCGCCGCCCGGCGGGGCCGGATCCTGCACGGCTCCTACCGTCCCGGCCAGATCCTGGGGCTGGCCCGGCACCTGGACCTGGCGGTGGGGATGCGGCTGCACTTTCTGATGTTCATGGCGATGGCCGGGGTGCCCTTCCTGCCGCTGCCGTACGCCGGGAAGGTGTTCGACTTCGCGCAGGCGGTGGGGGCCCCGGCGCTGACCGGGGTGGCCCGCGAGGAGGCCGGACCGCTGCTGGCCGAGGTGGACCGGCTGTGGGACGAGCACACCACCCGGATGCCGCAGCTGCGCTCCCGGGTGCGGGCGCTGCGTGCGCGGGCCGCGCTGACCTGCGAGCGGTACGGCGAGTTCATCGACAAGATCGGCTAAAAGGGGCGGGAGGACACCCACATGCCGGTGCTGCGGCCACTGACCGAGCCTGCCCCGTTGACGCTGCCCCCGCGCCGGGCGCGCCTGGCCGCCCGCACCCAGGTGCTCGTCGTCGGCGGCGGCCCCTCGGGACTGGGCGCCGCGCTGGGCGCCGCCGCGGCCGGGGCGCGCACCGTGCTGGTGGAGCGGTACGGGTTCCTGGGCGGCAACGCCACCGCCGCGCTGGTGATGCCGCTGATGTCCTTCCACAACGAAAAGCGCCAGCAGCGGCCGGGCGACCCCACCCGGCTGCTGCCCATCGACCACGGCGAGGGGGAGCCGGTGGTGGCCGGGGTGCTGTGGCGGCTGCTGGAGCGGCTGGCCGTGCGGGGCGGCGCGGTGCTGCCGTCGGTGCGCACCGGCTACACCGTCCCCTTCGACCCGGAGCTGTTCAAGCTGGTGGCGCTGGACCTGCTGGATGAGGCCGGGGTGGAGCTGCTGCTGCACGCGCTGGCCTCCGGGGTGCTGGAGGTGCCCGGCGGGCGGCAGGTGGTGTTCGAGACCAAGTCCGGGCCGGTGGTCATCGAGGCCGAGGTGGTGGTCGACTGCACCGGCGATGGGGACGTGGCCGCCGCGGCAGGGGCCTCCTATGAGGTGGGACGGGACGAAGACGGCCTGGTCCAGCCGATGACGCTGATGTTCCGGATGGTGGAGTTCGACCGCACCGCCTTCGGCGACTACGTCCGCGCCCACCCCGACCAGTGGCGCGGCGTGCACGGCCTGTGGGATCTGATCGAGCAGGCCGTGGCGGCGGGGGAGCTGCAGATGCCCCGCGAGGACATGCTGTTCTTCGCCACCCCCCACGAACGGGAGGTGTCGGTGAACAGCACCCGGGTGACCGAGGTGCTCGGCACCAGCGTGTGGGACCTGACGCTGGCCGAGCACGTCAGCCGCCGCCAGATGGAGCAGCTGGTGCGCTTCCTGCGCGAGCGGGTCCCCGGGTTCGCCCGGTCCTACCTGGTGCAAAGCGGCGTGAACATCGGGGTGCGCGAGACCCGCCGCATCACCGGCGACTACCGGCTCACCGGCGAGGACATCCTCAGCGCCCGCAAGTTCGACGACGCCATCGCCCGCGGCGCCTACCCGGTCGACATCCACCACCCCCGCGGCATGGGCACGATCCTGCGGCGGCTGCCGCCGGGGGAGTCCTATGACATCCCGCTGCGCTGCCTGCACCCGGCCGGGATCGAGCGGGTGCTGGTGGCCGGGCGCTGCATCTCCGGCACGCACGTCGCCCACTCCTCCTACCGGGTGATGCCGATCGCGATGGCCACCGGCCAGGCCGCCGGGGTCTGCGCGGCGCTGGCCGTGCGCTCGGGCCGGCCGCCGCGCCGGGTCCCGGCGGCCGAGGTGCAGCGCGAGCTGCGGGCCCAGGGCGCCAGCCTGCGCGCGGGCCTGGGCGAGGGGTGAGACGGCGGGCGGGGGAACGGTAAAAAGACCTCAAGCAGAAGACTTACGGTGCGTCTCGCCCAGGTCACGGCAAGAGAAAGCGGCGCCGGGTGGATACGGGGGCAATCCACCCGGCGCCGCGTCATCGGTGTTCCGACGGGGGCCCGGAACACCGGTACGGGCGCTCCGACGGGGGACCAGAGCGCCGGTACAAATCGTACACCGAAACCCCCCGCACTTAGTCAAGAAAGTCACCCGCCGATTTCCGGAGGACGGCCGGAAATCGCTTTACGGTCGATCCCTTGATGGTCTTCAAGGTGCACTCGCGGCTGCGGCTCGCGCCCTCCGTTGGCCATCACCACGCTGACGTAGGGCAGCACCACCGCCCCCACCACCAGCAGCCCCGCCAGCCACAGCGGCGCCCCGGCCGCGGCGGCCAGCACGGCGGCCACGAAGCAGACCGTGCGCACCCCCATCGAGATCAGATATCGGCGCTGCCGGTACCCGATGTCCTGCGACATCGGCAGCGGCGCGTCGGTGACGGTGTAAACGGCGGCACGTCTGCGGGAAATCACCTTCACACATCCACGTTAGGCCCGGCCACCGCCGCCGGCCACAGGAGGGGCACATGTCCGACCGTACTTATCGGGTGACCGAGATCGTCGGGACCTCCCCAGAGGGGGTCGAACAGGCGATCCGCAACGGAATCAGCCGCGCCGCGCAGACCCTGCGGCATCTGGACTGGTTCGAGGTGACCGAGATCCGCGGCCAGCTCGAAGGCGGCCGGGTGGCGCACTTCCAGGTGGGGCTGAAGGTCGGCTTCCGGCTGGAGGACGCCTGAGGCCGCCCGGTCCCCGGGGCTGACCGCCCGGATCACATGTCCTTTTCGGAGCGGTCAGGAAACAGCCGCAAGAGGCGCCGCCCGTGGCCGGATCCGGCCCGTCCGGATCCGGCCACGGGCTCGGGTCAGGACGCCTGGCTGACGGTCGACATGTTGAAGTCGGCCACCCGCACCGGCGGCATCGCCGCCCGCGTGAAGTAGTCCGACCACTCGCGCGGCAGCGTCCGGGCGGTGGCGCCCACCTCGGTCAGCCGCGACAGCAGGTCCACCGGGCTTTCGTTGAACCGGAAGTTGTTGACCTCGCCGACGACCTCGCCGCCCTCCACCAGGTACACGCCGTCGCGGGTCAGCCCGGTCAGCAGCAGGGTCCGCGGGTCCACCTCGCGGATGTACCACAGGCAGGTCAGCAGCAGCCCCCGCTCGGTGCGGGCCACCATGTCCTCCAGCGAGGCGCCGGCCCCGTCCGGCCCCCGCAGGATCAGGTTGTCGACCGCCGGGGTCATCGGCAGCCCGGTCAACGCCGCCGAGTGCCGGGTCTGGACCAGCGCGTTCAGCGTGCCGTCGCTGATCCAGTCGGTGGCCGGCACCGCCAGCCCGTTGTCGAACACCGAGGAGTCGCTTCCGGAGGCGCGTGCGATGACGAACGGGGCGCACTCCAGCCCGGGCGCGGCGGGGTCGCTGGAGAGCGTGACCGGCAGGGCGGCCAGCTTCTCCCCGACCCGGGTGCCGCCGCCGGGGGCGCTGAAGACGGTGCGGCCGTCGTGGGCGTCGCGGGCCCCGGCCGTCCAGTACAGGTAGATCATCAAGTCGGCCACCGCGCTGGGCGGCAGGATCGTCTCATAGCGCCCGGCCGGCAGCTCCACCCGCCGCCGGCTCCACTCCAGCCGGCGGGCCAGCTGGTCGGTCAGTGCGGGCACGTCCACGTCGGTGAAGTCACCGGTGCCCACCCCCGTCCACGCCGAGCCGCCGCCGCTGGCCCCCGCCAGCTTGGCGTTCAGCTCCATCAGCCCGGTCGGCTGATCGTGCCGCAGCCGCAGCCCCGTCGAGCTTCCCAGGTAGGTCGAGGTCATCTGGTGGTCGGCGAACCCGTACAGCCGGCGACCGCCCGCTTCGGCCTGCGCGAACGCCTCGCCCAGCGCCGGGGCCAGCCGCGCGAACACCCCGATGTCGGTCTCGGCGGGCGGGGCGGCCCACTCGCCGCCCAGACCGGGCGGGGCGTCGGCGGCCAGCGGCGCGGCGTCCTCGGCCGGCCGGCTCTCGGCGGCCGCCTGCTCGGCCTGCCGCACCACTTCCTCGAGCTGCTCGTCCCGGACCGCCGAACGCGAGACCACCCCGCTGCAGACGCCCTCGGCGGTGTGGCGCAGCGCGATCACGGTCAGCCGCCGGGAGCGGGTGACCCCGTTGGTGGTGAGCGTGTTGCCCGCCCACCGCAGGTTGGCCCGGCTGGTCTCCTCGGCGATCACCACGCACTCGTCGGCGCGGGACAGCTCCAGCGCCCGCTCCACGCTCTCCTGCGGGGTCACTGACCGGCCTCCTTCAGTGCGTTGAGAATGTTGACGCCGCGGAACAGCGCCGCCGGGCAGCCGTGGCTGACCGGCGCCACCTGCCCGGGCTGGCCCTTGCCGCAGTTGAACGCCCCGCCCAGCAGGTAGGTCTGCGGGCCGCCCACCGCCTCCAGGGAGTTCCAGAAGTCGGTGGTGGTGGCCTGGTAGGCCACGTCCCGGACCTGCCCGGCCAGCCGGCCGCCCTCGATCCGGTAAAAGCGCTGCCCGGTGAACTGGAAGTTGTAGCGCTGCATGTCGATCGACCAGCTCTTGTCGCCCACGATGTACAGCCCGCGCTCCACTCCGGCGATCAGCTCCTCGGTGGAGGGGCCGTCCGGTGCCGGCTGCAGCGACACGTTGGCCATGCGCTGCAGCGGCATGCTGGAGGCCGAGTCGGCGAACGCGCAGCCGTTGCTGCGCTCGTACCCCATCAGGCGGGCGATGCGCCGGTCGAGCTGGTAACCGGTGAACACGCCCTCGGTGATGATGTCGAACCGCTGGGCGGCCACGCCCTCGTCGTCATAGCCGATGGTGGCCAGCCCGTGCTCGGCGGTGCGGTCACCGGTCACGTTCATCACCGGCGACCCGTAGCGCAGTTCGCCCAGCTTGTCGGGGGTGGCGAACGAGGTGCCCGCATAGGCGGCCTCATAGCCCAGCGCCCGGTCCAGTTCGGTGGCGTGCCCGATCGACTCGTGGATGGTCAGCCACAGGTTGGACGGATCGATCACCACGTCGTAGCGGCCCGGCTCGACCGACGGCGCCGCCAGCTTGGCCTCCAGCAGCTCCGGGATCTCCGCCAGCTCGGCGTCCCAGTCCCAGGCGCCCTCTTCGGGACGTCCGGTCAGGTACTCATAGCCGCGCCCGACCGGCGGGGCCAGCGTGCGCATCGTGTCGAACAGCCCGTCGCCGATCGCCACCGCCTCCACCACCGGGTGCACCCGCACCCGCTGCTGGGTGGTCACCGTGCCCGCCAGGTCGGCATAGAACTTGTTCTCCTTGACCTGCAGCAGCGCGGCGTCCACATGGTCGATGCGGCGGTCGGCCAGCAGCCGCCCGCTCCACTCCGCCAGCAGCGCCACCTTTTCGGCGGTGTCCACCTGGAACGGGTCGATCCGGTAGGAGGAGACCCAGGTGCGCTCCCCGTGCACGGGCTCGTCCGCCAGCTCGATGGGCTCGCGGTTGAGCGCGGCGGCGACCTCGGCCACCCGCACCGCCTGCTCGGCCACCTTGGCGGCCCCTTGCACGGTCAGCTCCACGCCCGCGGCGAACCCCCAGGTGCCGTTCTTGATCACCCGGACCGACAGGCCCACATCGTCGGCGTCCAGCGCGGTCTGCAGCTTGCCGTCGTGCAGCCGCAGCGTCTGGCTGCGAATGCGTTCACAGCGGAAGTCGGCGTGCGCGGCGCCCAGCTCCCTGGCCCGGGCCAGGGCGGCGTCGGCGAGCGCGCGCAGCGGCAGCGCGGTGAAGGAATGATCGATCTGGTGCACGGGCTCGAACCTACCTTCGGATCGCCCTACAAACGCACCAGAGGGTTCTTGTGGGCAAGCGACATCTCCTTCGCCCCGCGCCGCCACTAGGCTCAGGCGCTGGCGCGGCGGAGGTCCCCGCGCGGACGATCCAGGAGGTTATGACATATGAGTCGGTCCGTCCTCGTGACCGGGGGCAACCGCGGGATCGGCCTGGCGATCGCCCGGGAGCTGGCGGCCGCGGGCGACGCGGTGGCCGTGACCTACCGTTCCGGTGAGCCGCCCGAGGGTCTGTTCGGCGTCAAGTGCGATGTGACCAGCAGCGAGGAGGTCGACGAGGCCTTCGGCAAGGTGGAGGCCGAACAGGGCCCGGTGGAGGTGCTGGTGGCCAACGCCGGCATCACCCGCGACACCCTGCTGGCCATCATGAAGGAGGAGGACTTCACCTCCGTCCTGGACACCAACCTGACCGGCGCCTTCCGGGTCGCCAAGCGGGCCGCCAAGCAGATGATGCGCAAGCGCTACGGCCGCATCGTGCTGGTGTCGTCGGTGGTGGGGCTGATGGGCTCGGCGGGGCAGACCAACTACGCCGCCTCCAAGGCCGGGCTGGTGGGCTTCGCCCGCTCCCTGGCCCGTGAGCTGGGCTCGCGCAACATCACCGTGAACGTGGTGGCGCCCGGCTTCGTGGACACCGACATGACCGCCGTGCTGGGCGAGGAGCGCAAGAAGACCATCGAGGCGCTGATCCCGCTGGGCCGCATCGCCGCACCCGAGGAGGTCGCCAAGGCGGTGCGCTTCCTCGCCAGCGACGACGCCGCCTACATCACCGGGGCCGTGATCCCGGTCGACGGCGGCCTGGGAATGGGGCACTGAGCATGGGACTTCTCGACGGCAAGCGGATCTTGGTCACCGGGGTGCTGACCGACGCCTCCATCGCCTTCCACGTGGCGCGGCTGGCCCAGCTGGAGGGCGCGCAGGTGGTGCTGACCGCCTACCCGCGGCCCACCCTGACCGAGCGGATCGCCAAGCGCCTGCCCTCCGGCCAGGCCGGCGACCCGCCGCCGGTGATCGAGCTGAACGTCACCGACAACGACCACCTGGAGTCTCTGGCCGACAAGGTCCGCGAACACGTCGACGGGCTGGACGGGGTGGTGCACGCCATCGCCTTCGCCCCCGAGACCGCGCTGGGCGGCAACTTCCTGAACACCCCCTGGGAGGACGTCGCCACCGCCGTGCACATCTCCGCCTACTCGCTGAAGTCGCTGACCATGGCCTGCCTGCCGCTGATGAAGGACGGCGGGTCGGTGGTCGGGCTGGACTTCGACGCCAGCGTGGCCTGGCCGGTCTACGACTGGATGGGCGTGGCCAAGGCGGGGCTGGAGTCCACCGCCCGCTACCTGGCCAAGTACCTGGGCCCGCAGGGCATCCGGGTCAACCTGGTGGCCGCCGGGCCGCTGGGCACCATGGCCGCCAAGAGCATCCCCGGCTTCGCCGAGATGCGGGACCTGTGGCCCAAGCACGCCCCGCTCGGCTGGGACGTGGAGAACGCCGAGCCCACCGCCCGGGCGTGCGTGGCGCTGCTGTCGGACTGGTTCCCCGCCACCACCGGCGAGATCATCCACGTCGACGGCGGCGTCCACGCGATCGGCGCCTGACGCATCACCCTGGTTCGTCACCCGGAGCGGGGGTGCCGCGGCACCCCCGCTCCGGCGTTCTCACGCCGCTTCCACAGACGCGAAGTTCCAAAGACGCGAAGGCGCGCGGGCGAAAGCCTCGCGCGCCTTGGTGAGCGGTGTCGGCGTCCTCACCCGGTCCGGCGGCGGGCCCGCCGGGCCAGCACGCTGATGTTCAACGCGCCCACGGCGCCGGCGGCCGCCGAGGCGACGGCCACCAGCACCAGCTGCTCCTGCTGATCCTGGGGCCGCTGGGCGGCCACCGGGGTGATCAGGCGGGTCTCCCCGGGCACCGCCGAGAAGGAGGCGGGCTGAGCGTGGGGGGCGACCTCCGGCGCCGGCAGCGTGCCGGGCAGATCCGCCGCGGCGGCCGCCGGCAGCGCCCGCACCGAGGCGGGGTCGGTGTAGAGGACGGTGCTGCCGGAAGACCCCGAGGGCGGCGGGGCCTGCGGGGAGCGGGGGCGCTGCGGGGACGAGCCGCCGCCCGAGCCGCCGCCTTTGGGCGTTGCGGGCTTGGACTGCTTGGGCTTGGGCTTGGGCGGCTTGGTCTTGGGCGCGGGCTCGGGCTTGGGCTCGATCGGCGGCTGGGACGGCTCGGGCTTGGGCTTGATGGCGTCTTCGATGTTGCCGCGCAGACACTCCCAGTACGCCGGGATGTCCTCTGGTTTCTTGGGCTCGGGGCAGGGCTTGGCCGCCGCGCCCGCCTGGGCGGGCAGCCCCGTCAGCAGCAGCGTGACGGTGCCCGCCGACACGATCGTGGCCGCCGTGGCGATCCGCCGCGTGCGTTGCGTGCCGGGCCGTCGCAGGCGCCGTTCCTCGGACATCGCCCTCCTTCGCCGTCAGGACTTTTGACGGCAAATCTAATGAAGTGGAGATGTGTCGCCAAGATCACAGACCCATCACTTGGGGCGATTTGCGTCCCGCCGGTGCAGTGGCGTCACCGGCGTCCCACCTGTTTCCCGCCTGCCGCCTGTGCCGCGCCCGTCCGCCTCACTGACGCATCAGCCGTGGCAGGCGGGTCTCCCGAGGAGAACCCAGGTTCTCCCGCACGGCGCGCGCCAGGGCCGGCCCGGCGGTGTGCACCACCGACAGGTGCCGCCGGGCGAGGCCGAAAGCGGTCACCGCCAGCGGCCGCGACAGCGCCGATGCGGCCTCCTGAGGGATCACCGCGACCACCGCCGGGTACCGGGCGGCGCGGGCCAGCGCCACCGGGGCCGCCCAGCCGTGCCGCAGCCGCGGCAGCGCCGTGGCGGGCACCTCGACCGGCTCCCGGCCGGTCCCGAACGCCACCCGCAGGCCGGACGGGGAGGCCGCCGTCACGGTGCCGTGCTCGCCCGCCGCCACGCCCGCCACCGGTGCCGCGGCGATCACCCGGTCGCCCGGGTCGAATCCGCCGCACACCCCCGGGCCGGGGTTCAGATGCGCCTTGAGCGCCGCGTTGAGGGCCGCCGCGCCCGCCCGGCCGCCCGCCAGCGGCGTCACCACCTGCACGTCCTGAGGCGCGATCCGCAGGGCGCGGGGAATGGAGTCGGTGACGATCTGGACGGCGCGGTGCACCGCCTCCTCCTCGGCGCGGGCGGGGACGATGACGACCTCCCGGCCGGGCGGGCGCACGGCGGGCAGCTCCCCGCGGCGCACCGCGGCCAGGAAGCCGGCCGGCTGCCCGTGCGCGGCGGCCTCCAGCTCGATCACCGGCACCGTCTCCGAGGCCGCCAGATCGGCCAGCACCCGGCCCGGCCCGCTGGGCGGCAGCGCGGCCGGATCCCCGCCCAGCACCAGGTGGGTGCCGTCGCCGCACGCCTCCACCAGCGCCGCGGCCGCCTCCACATCCAGCGCCCCGGCGTCGGGGACGACCACCGCCGCGGCCTCCAGCGGACGCTGCTCGCCGCGTCCGAAACCCACCACCCCGGCGGGCGCCCCCGGCGGGCGGGCCGCCTCCAGCAGCTCATACAGCCCGACGGCCCCCTCGCCCAGGGAACGCGCCCCCGTCGCGGTACAGGCGGCCAGCGCCACCGGGACGTCGCAGGAGGCCAGGGCGCGGGCGATGGCGACGGCGGTCTGCTCCACCTCCTCCGGGGCGCCGTGCAGCACGCTCACCCCGGTGCGGGCCGCCGCCGTCAGCGCCAGCGCCCGGTCCTCGGGCAGGTCGGCGCGCAGCGCCCGGACGGTCTCATCGGGCAGCAGCGGCTCGGCGGTGGCCGACAGCCGCTGCAGCCCTTCGGCCACGGCCTCCTCGGCCAGCGCATAGCGGGACAGGCCCAGTGATTCCTGCGGCTCGGGCGGCTCGTCCTCCTCGGCCAGGGGGTCGAACTCCGCCTCCTCCAGCAGCGTCACCACCTCGGCCTCCTCCAGCGCCGCCTCGATCGCCCGGCTCGGGTCGGGCACGCCCAGCGCGCCCAGCGCCGAGACGACCGCCCGAGGCGTCATCGCGGTGTGCCCGCGGCGGGCGGCCTCGGTCAGCACGTGCACCACCAGGGCCCGGCCGCGCCGCACGTCCTCTGCGCGGGCCTGCTCGCCCTGCTGGGCCAGCACCCGGCCGGCGAAGTGGTCGGCCTGCTCGGGCCGTACCCCCGGCACCCGCAGCAGCCGCCAGGGGTCGGCGCGCAGCAGCGCGGCGGCGCGCTCCCCGAGGCGGTCGGCGGCGCGCACCGCATAGGGGGCCGGCACCCCCGCCGAGCCCAGCAGGGCGGCCAGGTCGGGGTCGATGGCGGACTCAGATGTCGGAGATGTCATCGAGGGCGTCGCGGATCTCGTCGGGCAGGGTGACCTTCTCGGCGTCCAAGATGGCCTGCAGCTGGGCGAGGGTGCGCGCGCCGACCAGCGGGGCCGTCACCCCGGGCCGGTCCCGCACCCACGACAGCGCCACCGCCAGCGGCGTGACGTGCAGCCCCTCGGCGGCGGTGACCACCGACTCCACGATCAGCCTGCTCTGCTCGCTGAGGTAGGGCCGGACGAACTCGGCGTAGCGGTCGGTGGCCGCCCGCGAGTCGGCGGGAATGCCGGTGCGGTACTTGCCGGTCAGCACCCCGCGGCCCAGCGGGGACCAGGCCAAGATCCCCACCCCGGCGTCCTCGGCGGCCGGCAGCACCTCGCGTTCGGCGTCCCGGTGCAGCAGCGAGTACTCCACCCCGGCCGACACGATGGGGGCGCGGCCCGGCCAGGCCCGCTGCCAGGATGCGGCCTTGGCCAGCTGCCAGCCGGTGTGGTCGCACACCCCCACGTAGCGGGCGCGGCCGGAGGCCACCGCCTCGTCCAGCGCCGACAGCGTCTCCTCCATCGGGGTCGCCGGGTCGTAGACGTGCAGCTGCCACAGGTCGACATGGTCGATGTCCATGCGGTCCAGCGACTCGTCCAGCGCCGTCAGCAGGTGCCGCCGGGAGGCGTCGTAGCGGCCGTCGGCCCGGATGGCGGACTTGGTGGCGATGACCAGCTCGTCCCGGGGCACCACATGGCGCATCAGCTCCCCGAGCACCCGCTCGCTGTCGCCGTCGCCGTAGATGCCGGCGGTGTCCACCAGCGTGCCGCCCGCCTCCACGAACGCCGTCAGCTGCGCGGCGGCCTCCTCGGGGGGCGTCTCCTGCCCCCAGGTCATCGTCCCGAGCCCCAGCCGCGAGACCCGCAGCCCGCTCCGCCCGAGGTGACGCTGTTCCATAGCTGCGCAGGGTATCGGTCACCGGCCGCCGCGCCATCCCGGTGACGCCTTTTCCGGCCCGCTCCGGTCACGGCCGGAAAGCCGCAGATGACCACAAGGCGACCAGAAACCGGCCGGTCGGTGAACGATGCGGCGAGCGGGCCGCCGGGCGCGCCGCGGCTCGCTACGCTCCCCGGGCGGAGACCGTCTCCGCCCGCATCCAGCGCGCATTTCACGCCGCGTCCGGCCCTGCCCGGACGCCTTGCGATCCGTGAGGGGACCAGCGTCGGTGAACGTCGTGGAAGCGACCGTGCTCGGCATCGTGCAGGGAGCCACCGAGTTCTTGCCGATCTCCAGCTCGGGGCACATGCTCTTTGTGCCGAGACTCCTGGGCCGGCCGGACCCGGGCGCGGCGTTCTCGGCGATCATCCAGCTGGGCACCATGGCCGCGGTGCTGATCTACTTCCGGAGGGACCTGGCGCGCATCGCGGTGACCTGGGCCCGCAGCCTGTGGACCCCGCACCTGCGCACCTGCCAGGACGCCCGGATGGGCTGGTACATCGGGCTGGGCACCGTCCCGATCTGCGTGATGGGCCTGGCCTTCAGCGACTTCATCGAAGACCCGGCCCGCAACCTGTGGCTCAACGCCGCCTCGCTGATCGTCATGGGGCTGCTGCTGATGGTGGCCGAGTGGGCCGGCAGGCAAAGGCACGGCATCGCCGACCTGAACCTGCGCGACGGGCTGATCATCGGCGGCTTCCAGTGCCTGTCGCTGATCCCCGGATCCTCCCGGTCGGGCTCCACGATGACCGGGGCGCTGTTCCTCGGCTACACCCGCGAGGCGGCGGCCCGCTACTCGTTCCTGCTGTCGGTGCCCGCGGTGGTGCTGTCGGGCCTTTACGAGATGCGGCACCTGGGAGACGAGGGGACCGTCCCCGTCGTGCCCACCGTGGTCGCCACAGTGGTGTCCTTCATCGTCGGTTACGCCTCGATCGCCTGGCTGCTGCGCTTCCTGGTGCGGCACTCGGTGATGATCTTCGTCTACTACCGGGTCGCGCTCGGCGCCGTCATCCTCGGCCTGCTGGCGGCCGGGCGGCTCAGCGCCACCTGACCGGCCGCCCGGTGCAGGCCGATGATCGCCGAAGGGCGGGCCGTGGGTTTTAATGCAACGGTGACGACGCTTGTGCTGGTGCGGCACGGACTCACCGAACTGACCGGCCCGGTGCTGGCCGGCTGGACCCCCGGGGTGTCGCTGGACGAACGCGGGCGGGCCCAGGCCCGGGCGGTGGGGGAGCGGCTGGCCCCCCTCCCGCTGGCCGCGGTGGTCTCCAGCCCGCTGGAGCGCTGCCTGCAGACCGCCGAGGCCATCGCCGCCGCGCCCGGCCGCGCCGGCGGCCCCCTGCCGGTGCTGCGCGAGGAGCGCTTCGGCGAGGTCCGCTACGGGCAGTGGACCGGGCGGCCGCTGCAAGAACTGGCCCAAGAGCCGCTGTGGCGCGTCGTCCAGGCCCACCCCAGCGCCGCGGTCTTCCCCGGCGGCGAGGCGCTGGCCGCCGCCCAGCACCGCGCGGTGAGCGCGGTGCGGGAGTGGAACGCGCGCATCGCCGAGCAGGCCGGAGCGCACGCGGCCTACCTGGTGTGCAGCCACGGCGACATCATCAAGGCCATCGTCGCCGACGCCCTGGGCCTGCACCTGGACCACTTCCAGCGCATCCAGATCGACCCGGCGTCGGTGACGGTGATCCGCTACACCGAGCTGCGCCCGTTCCTGGTCCGCCTCAACGACACCGGGACGGGCGCGGAGGGCCTGCTGCCGCCCGAGGGCGACAAGGCGGGAGGCGAAAGCGACGCGCCTGTGGGCGGCGGCGCATGAGGGGGACGGCGTAAGCTCTGTGGCACTCGCGCCGTCCGGGCTCCGCTCGAAGGGAGGTCCTCCCCATGCCCGTCATCTCCTACGACCTGCCCGACAGGTTCGTCGCGGGCGCCATCGGGCGGCCGGGTGAGCGCACCTTCTACCTGCAGGCCCGCTCGGGGAGCCGGATCACCAGCGTGGGGCTGGAGAAGTTCCAGGTCACCATGCTGGCCGAGCGCCTGGAGGAGCTGCTGGACGAGGTGCTGCGGCGCAGCGGGGGCAGCGCCTCGGTGCCCGCGGTGACCCCCGCCGAGCTGCGCGATGACGCCCCGCTGGACCAGCCGGTGGAAGAGGAGTTCCGGGTCGGCACCATGGCGCTGGCCTGGGACCCGCAGGAGGAACGGGTGATCATCGAGGCCCAGGAGCTCACCTCCGGGGGCGGCGTCGAGCCGCTGAGCGCCGAGCCGGGCGCGGGCGACCCCTCGGTGGCGGTGCTGCGGGTGCGCATCACCGCCGGCCAGGCCCGCGCCTTTGCCGAGCGGGCGCTGAAGGTGGTGGCCGCCGGCCGGCCGCCGTGTCCGCTGTGCGGGCTGCCGCTGGACGCCACCGGGCACGTCTGCCCCCGCCAGAACGGGCATCTGGCCTGAAATGCGGGCTCATGCGGGTGGACCCGGCTGGATGCGTCCCGTCCCCGTCGGGAGAATGGACATATGACGCAGCCCTCCCGCTCCTCCCGGGGCCGCGGCGCGCCCGGGGGAGGGATCGACCCCGCCGACACCCAGGCCGCAGAGCAGCTGCTCACCCACGGCAGGCTCACCGTCGAGGGCCGTCTCGTCCAGGCCTCCAACGCCACGCTGTACTGCTCGATCGAATACCAGGGGGTGCGCGCGGCCTGCGTCTACAAGCCGGTGGCGGGGGAGCGGCCGCTGTGGGACTTCCCCGACGGGACGCTGGCCCAGCGCGAGGTGGCCGCCTACCTGGTCTCCCAGGAGACCGGCTGGAACATCGTCCCGCCGACCGTGCACCGCGACGGCCCCTATGGGGTGGGCATGGTGCAGTTGTGGGTCGAGCCCGATCCCAACGTGGACCTGGTCGCCCTGTCGCGCTCCCAGGACGCGGCCATTCGCCGGATGGCCGTGTTCGACGCGGTGATCAACAACGCCGACCGCAAGATCGGGCATCTGCTGCCGCCGGGTGAGCAGTCCCGCGGCGGCCTGCCCGAGGGGCACGTCTACGGCTGCGACCACGGCGTGTGCTTTTCCGTGGACTACAAGCTGCGCACCGTGCTGTGGCAGTGGCGGGGCAAGCCGCTGACCGCCGAGGCCGTCGAGGGGCTGCAGCGCGTGGAGGCCGGGCTGCGCGGCGGGACCCTGGAGCGGCGGCTGAGCGAGCTGCTGACCGCCGAGGAGGTCGCGGCCACGCGGCACCGGGTGGAGCTGATGCTCAAGCACCGCATCCACCCCTATCCCCCCGAGGACTGGCCCGCCATCCCATGGCCCCCGCTCTGACCTTCCTTGGGAGGTAATGATCCAATAGGGGGCATGTGTACAGCCGTGGTGGACTTTGACCCGTCGTCTCCTGTTCCGCTGCTGCTGGTCGGAGTGCGGGACGAGTTCGCCGACCGCCCCTGGCTGCCTCCGGGGCCGCACTGGCCGGACCGGCCCGCCCTGCTGGGCGGGCGTGACCTGCGGGCCGGCGGGACCTGGCTGGCGCTCCACCCGCAGGAGCGGCGCGTCGCCTGCGTCCTCAACGGCCGTGGCCGCCCGGCCCCGGCCGCCGCCCGCGCCTCGCGCGGGGAGCTGCCGCTGCGCGCCGCCGGCGGCGAGGAGCCCAAGGAGTGGGACCTGACCCGCTTCGACCCGTTCCACCTGGTGTGCGCCGACCCGGCCGGGGCGCGGCTGTGGAGCTGGGACGGCCACGAGCTCACCGAGCGGACGCTCGGGGCGGGCCTGCACATCATCGTCAACACCGGGCTGGAAGGCGCCGGTCCCGCGGCGGCCACCGACCCGCAGGAGGCAGAAGGGGCGCGGCAGATGGCGGCCCGCATCGCCCACTTCCGGCCGCGCCTGGCCGCCGCCCGCCGTCCCGCGCCGCGCACGGGCACCACCGCCGCCGCCTGGGGCGAGTGGCTGCCGCTGGTGGAGGGCGATGGGCTGGATCGTTCCGACCCCCGGGCGCTGATCCTCACCCGCCGCTTCCCGCAGGGCCTGTGGGGCACCTCTTCGATCAGCCTGGTGGCGCTGTCCCCGCAGAGCGTGCGCTACGACTTCGCCTCCGCGCGCCGGGAACGGCCGGAGTGGACGACGCTGCTGCCGTCCCCGGGCAACTGAAAACGGGACGACCGGTAAGTGATCTCCCCGCCGAGGTCGAATCAGGGCAAGGATAAGCTTTCAGGCATGCGATCGTGGCCCGCCCCCGAGGTACCCAACCTGCCGGAAGCCGGACTGCCCGGCCCGGCGCTGCCGCTGCATCTCCACGACACCGCCACGGGCACGGTCCGGCCCACCCGGCCGGGCCCCACCGCGCGGATGTACGTGTGCGGCATCACCCCCTATGACGCCACGCACCTGGGGCATGCCGCCACCTATCTGGCCTTCGACCTGGTCAACCGGGTGTGGCGGGACGGCGGCCACAAGGTGTGCTACGTGCAGAACGTCACCGACGTCGACGATCCCCTTTTGGAACGCGCCGAGCAGACCGGGCAGGACTGGCGGGAGCTGGCCGACCGGGAGATCGCCCTGTTCCGCGACGACATGACCGCGCTGCGGATCCTGCCGCCGGACCACTACGTCGGCGCGGTGGAGGCGATCCCGCTGATCGTGGAGATGATCGAGCGGCTGCGCTCGCGCGGGGCCGTCTACGAGGTGAACGGCGACCTGTACTTCCCGATCTCCGCCGACCCCGATTTCGGGCGGGTCAGCGGGCTGACCACCGAGCAGATGCTGCCGCTGTTCGCCGAGCGCGGCGGCGACCCGCAGCGGCGCGGCAAGAAGGACCCGCTGGATGCGCTGCTGTGGCGGGCGCAGCGGCCGGGCGAGCCGAGCTGGGAGTCGCCCTTCGGCCCCGGCCGCCCCGGCTGGCACGTGGAGTGCTCGGCGATCTCCATCCACCACCTGGGCATGGCCTTCGACGTCGAGGGCGGCGGCTCGGACCTGGCCTTCCCGCACCATGAGATGAGCGCCTCGCACGCCCAGGTCGCCACCGGGCGGCACCCGCACGCCAAGGCCTACGTGCACACCGGCATGGTCGGCCTGGACGGCCAGAAGATGTCCAAGTCGCTGGGCAATCTGGTGTTCGTCTCCCGGCTGCGGGCCGACGGCGCCGACCCCATGGCGGTGCGGCTGGCGCTGCTGGCCCACCACTACCGCTCCGACTGGGAGTGGACCGGTGAGGATCTGCCGCGCGCCACCGCCCGCCTGGAGCGCTGGCGCGCCGCGGTGCAGCTGCCCGCCGGCCCGCCGGCCGCCGCGGTGGCCGCCGAGGTCCGCCGCCACCTGTCCCAGGACCTGGACGCCCCGTCCGCCCTGGTGACCGTGGACCGCTGGGCCGAGCAGGCCCTGGCCGGCGCCGGCGAGCGCGACCCGGCCGCCCCCGCCCAGGTCCGCGCCGTCGTCGACGCGCTGCTGGGCGTGGCCCTGTGACCTTCCCGCCGCCCTCCTCCGGGAGGGGCGGCGGGAAGCTCACACCAGACCGGCCAGCTTGTAGAGCACCAGGGAGCCGGCCACCGCCACGTTCAGGCTGTGCCCGGTGCCCACCATCGGGATCTCCACCGCCGCATCCAGCAGGTCCAGCGCCTCATCGGGGATGCCGCGGCTCTCATGCCCGAGCACCGCGATCGTGGGGGTGCGCGCCGGCGGCAGGTCGGCCAGCCGCACCGCGCCCTCGGCCACTTCCACCCCCAGCACGCGAAACCCTTCGGCGCGCCGCTTCAGCAGCCAGGCGCACGGGTCGCCGGTCCAGTGCACGCACGCCCGATGGCGCAGGGTGTTGCCGCGCCGCAGCGCCTCGGGCACCCACGGCAGGCGCGGCACCGCCAGGCAGGCGCCGACCGCGTCACAGGTCCGCAGCAGCGTTCCCAGATTGGCGCCGTGCAGCGGCCACAGCGGAGCGACGATCAGAAAATTCCAGCACGAGTGCGGACGCGGCCGCCGTTTGCGGCGCAGTTCACGGCGGGGCACCACGCGCAGAGCCGGGGAGGGCCCGCCGGCCCGTGCGGCGCTCATCGCGCCGGGGCGTGCTCGCCCCCCTTGCATGCTGTGATCTTCATGGCGTCCATATGATGCGCACTCAGCGGCGTGCGCGAGCCGTCGACGAAGACGAAGCGGGGCCGGTGGAAGACCTCCACCGGCCCCAGCATAGATCAACGGTCAGCCGATGTCCCGGCCCCGCAGGTAACGCTCGAACTCGTGGGCGATGGCCTCCCCGCTGGCCTCCGGCAGCTCCGCGGCGTCCTTTTGGTCCTCCAGCGCCCGCACGTACTCGGCGACCTCGCTGTCCTGCTCGGCCAGCTCGTTGACCCCGTGCTCCCAGGCGCGCGCCTCCTCGGGCAGCTCGCCCAGCTCCACGGTCAGGTCCAGCAGGTCCTCCACCCGGCGCAGCAGCGCCAGCGTCGCCTTGGGGGAGGGAGGCTGGGAGACGTAGTGCGGCACCGACGCCCACAGCGCCACCGTGTCGATGCCGGCCTTGCCGAGCGCGTCCTGCAGCACCCCCAGGATCCCGGTGGGACCCTCGTAGCTGCTGGGCTCGTAGCGGCTGGGCTCCAGATTCAGCTGCTCGGCCACGGTCGCGCCGGAGGCGCTGCCGCTGACCGGGACCGGCCGGGTGTGCGGCGAGTCGGCCAGCAGCGCGCCCAGCAGCACCGCCGCCCGCACGCCCAGCCGCTGGAGCACCTCCAGCAGCTCCGCGCAGAACGACCGCCAGCGGAAGTTGGGCTCGATGCCGCGGATCAGCACCACGTCCCGCGGCGAGCCCTCCGGGCGCGCCCACAGGATCCGGGTGGTGGGCCAGGTGATGCTGCGCACCCCTTCGTCGGTCAGCTCGATCGTCGGCCGGGTGACCTGGAAGTCGTAGTAGTCTTCCGGGTCCAGCTCCGCCACCGGGGCAGCCTGCCAGGCGGCCTCCAGGTGCCTGATGACTCCGCTGGCCGCTTCCCCGGCGTCGTTCCAGCCCTCAAAGGCGGCGACCAGGACCGGGTCGACCAGCTCGGGCACGTTCTCGAACTCGACCACCCGCTGCCTCCTTCCGACCTAGGTACAGCGTCCGGATGCGCACCGTTGTTCCCGGATCCGGGCCGCCGGGACGCACCCATGATCGAATAACGCCACCCTACGTCCTGGTGGCCGCGGGGCCGACCCCCTTGCACCGTGACCTTGGGGTAACCGCGGTCCGCGCGGCGGGCAAGGGGGCCGGCGCTCACTTGCCGTCGGTGGTGTGGACGATCAGGATGTCGCAGGGAGAGCGGTGGGAGAGGTTGGCCGGGACCGAGCCCAGGATCCGGCCGGCCAGGCTGTTGAGCCCGCGGTTGCCCACCACCATCAGGTCGGCGCGGCGGTCCTTGGCCACCTTGACCAGGACGTCCACCGCGTCGCCCTCCACCGCGATCTCCTGGATGTCCTTGGCGCCGGCCGCTATGGCGCGCTCCCGGGCGGCCCGCAGCGCGTCTTCGGCCGGGGTCGCGCCCTGCACCTTGTAGGCCAGGTCGCCCAGCTGGTCGGCGGCGCTCAGCCGCTTGCGCTCGCTCATGGGGTGATAGGCGGAGGCGAGCACCAGCGTCGCGCCGGTGTCGGCCGCCAGCCGGGCGGCCTGTTCCACCGCGCGGAAGGAAGAATCCGAGCCGTCGGTGCCGACGAGAATGGTGCGGTACGAGGCCATCGCCGCTCCTTACCGAGGAGTAGTTACGGAGGGGCACGTTAGCGGTCCGCACACGCTTCCGTCACCTGTTGCGGCCTTCCTCACCGCCCGCGCCTTGCGCCTGTGATGTCCCGGACGCGCAAGCCGCGGCCGGGCGCGGCCGGATAGAGTGACCAACCATGAGCGCTACCCCACAGTCGTTGCGTCAGGCCCTGCGAGAACGAGTCGTCGTGGCCGACGGCGCGATGGGAACGATGCTCCAGGCCCACAACCCCACGCTGGACGATTTCCAGGGGTATGAGGGCTGCAACGAGATCCTCAACGTCACCCGTCCCGACATCGTCCGCGCCGTGCACGCGGCCTACCTCGACGCCGGTGTCGACTGTGTGGAGACCAACACCTTCGGCGCCAACCTCGGCAACCTCGGCGAGTACGGCATCACCGACCGGATCGAGGAGCTGGCCGAGGCCGGCGCCCGCATCGCCCGCGAGGTCGCCGACTCCTACAGCACGCCCGAGCGGCCCCGCTGGGTCATCGGCTCCATCGGCCCGGGCACCAAGCTGCCCACCCTCGGCCACGTCTCCTACGGCGAGCTGCGCGAGTCCTACCGGCGCACCGCCGCCGGGCTGATCGCCGGCGGCGCGCACGCCCTGCTGGTGGAGACCTGCCAGGACCTGTTGCAGGTCAAGGCCGCCCTCAACGGCGCCAAGCAGGCCGTCGCCGAGGCCGGGGCGGACGTGGTCCTCATCGCCCAGGTGACGATCGAGCAGAACGGCGCCATGCTGCTGGGCTCGGAGATCGGCGCCGCGCTCACCGCGCTGGAGCCGCTGGGCATCGACCTGATCGGCCTCAACTGCGCCACCGGCCCGGCCGAGATGAGCGAGCACCTGCGGTACCTGTCCCGCCACGCACGGGTCGGCCTGTCGTGCATGCCGAACGCCGGGCTGCCGGAGCTGACCCCCGACGGCGCCCGCTACCCGCTGACCCCCCAGGAGCTGGCCGACGCCCACGACGCCTTCACCCGCGACTACGGCCTGTCCCTGGTCGGCGGCTGCTGCGGCACCACCCCTGAGCACCTGCGGCTGGTCGTCGAACGGGTCCGCGGCCGGGAACTGGCCCCCCGCAGGCCCCGTCCCGAGCCCGGCGCCTCCTCGCTGTACCAGCACGTGCCGTTCAAGCAGGACACCTCCTACCTGGCGATCGGGGAGCGCACCAACGCCAACGGCTCCAAGGCCTTCCGCGAGGCGATGCTGGCCGAACGCTGGGACGACTGCGTGCGCATCGCCCGCGACCAGGCCCGCGACGGCGCCCACATGATCGACCTGTGCGTCGACTACGTCGGCCGCGACGGCGTGGCCGACATGAAGGAGCTGGCCTTCCGGCTGGCCACCGCCTCCACGCTGCCGATCATGCTGGACTCCACCGAGCCGGCCGTGCTGCGGGCCGGGCTGGAGATGCTCGGCGGGCGCGCCGTGGTCAACTCGGTCAACTACGAAGACGGCCGCGGACCCGGCTCGCGCTTCCACCGCACCATGACCGCCGTCCGCGAGCACGGCGCCGCCGTGGTGGCGATGTGCATCGACGAAGGCGGCCAGGCCCGCACCCGCGAGGACAAGGTCCGCATCGCCTGCGAGATCATCGAGGACCTGACCGGCAACTGGGGGATGCGCCTTGAGGACATCGTCGTCGACTGCCTGACCTTCCCCATCGCCACCGGCCAGGAGGAGACCCGCCGCGACGCCCTGGAGACCATCGAGGCGATCGCCGAGCTCAAGCGCCGCTACCCGCAGGTGCAGACCACCCTCGGCATCTCCAACGTCTCCTTCGGGCTCAACCCGGCCGCCCGGGTGGTGCTGAACTCGGTGTTCCTCAACGAGTGCGTCAACGCCGGCCTGGACTCGGCCATCGTGCACGCCTCCAAGATCCTGCCGATGAACCGCATCCCCGACGAGCAGCGCCAGGTCGCCCTGGACATGGTCTACGACCGGCGCCGCGAGGGCTACGACCCGCTGCAGCGGTTCATGGAGCTGTTCGAGGGCGTCAGCGCCAAGGAGCTGCGCGCCTCCCGGGCCCAGGAGCTGGCCGCGCTGCCGCTGTGGGAGCGCCTCAAGCGCCGCATCATCGACGGCGAGCCCAACGGGCTGGAAGCCGACCTGGACGAGGCGCTGCAGTCCCGTCCCGCCCTGGAGATCATCAACGACGTGCTGCTGGACGGCATGAAGACCGTCGGCGACCTGTTCGGCTCCGGGCAGATGCAGCTGCCGTTCGTGCTGCAGAGCGCCGAGGTGATGAAGGCCGCGGTGGCCTACCTCGAGCCGCACATGGAAAAGTCCGCCGACGGCGGCAAGGGCCGCATCGTGCTGGCCACCGTCAAGGGCGACGTGCACGACATCGGCAAGAACCTGGTCGACATCATCCTCTCCAACAACGGCTACGAGGTGATCAACCTCGGCATCAAACAGCCGATCTCGGCCATCGTGGAGGCCGCCAAGGAGCACCGCGCCGACGTGATCGGCATGTCCGGGCTGCTGGTGAAGTCCACGGTGGTCATGAAGGAGAACCTGGAGGAGCTCAACGCCCGCGGCCTGGCCCGCCAGTGGCCGGTGCTGCTCGGCGGCGCCGCGCTGACCCGCGCCTACGTCGAGCAGGACCTGGCCGAGCTGTTCGACGGCGAGGTCCGCTATGCCCGCGACGCCTTTGAGGGCCTGCGGCTGATGGACGCCTTCATGGCCGTCAAGCGCGGCGAGGAGGGCGCCCAGCTGCCGCCGCTGCGCAAGCGGCGGGTCGCAAGCGGCGCGAAACTGAAGGTCACCGCGCCGGAGGACATGCCGGCCCGCTCCGATGTGGCCACCGACAACCCGGTGCCCGAGCCGCCGTTCTGGGGCGACCGCATCGTCAAGGGCATCCCGCTGGCCGACTACGCCGCCTTCCTGGACGAGCGGGCCACCTTCATGGGGCAATGGGGCCTCAAGCCCGCCCGCGGCGGCGACGGCCCCTCCTATGAGGAGCTGGTGGAGACCGAGGGCCGGCCCCGGCTGCGCATGTGGCTGGACCGCATCCAGTCCGAGGGGCTGATCGAGGCCGCGGTGGTCTACGGCTACTTCCCGGCCGTCAGCGAGGGCGACGACCTGGTCATCTTGAACGACGACGGGTCCGAGCGCGAGCGCATCACCTTCCCCCGCCAGCGCCGCGACCGGCACCTGTGCCTGGCGGACTTCTTCCGGCCCCGGGAGTCGGGGGAGACCGACGTGGTGGCCTTCCAGCTGGTCACCGTGGGCGCGAAGGTCTCCCAGGCCACCGCCGAGCTGTTCGCCAAGAACTCCTACCGCGAGTACCTGGAGCTGCACGGGCTGTCGGTCCAGCTCACCGAGGCGCTGGCCGAGTACTGGCACGCCCGGGTGCGCGAGGAGATCGGCTTCGGCGACCAGGACCCCGCCGACCTGGACGGCTTCTTCAAGGTCGACTACCGGGGCGCCCGCTACTCCTTCGGCTACCCGGCCTGCCCCGACCTGGAGAACCGCGCCGTGGTGATGCGGTTGCTGCGGCCGGAGCGGATCGGCGTCACCCTCTCGGAGGAGTTCCAGCTGGTGCCCGAGCAGTCCACCGACGCGCTCATCGCCCACCACCCCGAGGCCAAGTACTTCAACGTCTGACGACCCGGAAGGAGACCTGTGGCGGGCGGCGGGCTGCAGGCCGTCCTGTTCGACATGGACGGCCTGCTGATCGACTCCGAGCCGATGTGGCTGGAGGTCGAGACCGAGGTGATGGCCTGGCTGGGCGGCGAGTGGGGCCCGCAGCACCAGCAGAAATTGCTGGGCGGCTCGGTGACCTACGCCGCGCACTACATGCTGTCGCTGGTCGAGGCGACGGTCGCGCCGCAGGAGGTGGAGCGGCGGCTGGTGGACGGCATGGCCGAGCGGCTGGCCGGGTCCGTGCCGCTCATGCCCGGCGCCAAGGAGCTGCTCGCCGAGGTGCGCGCGGCCGGGGTGGCGACCGCGCTGGTGTCCTCCAGCGAACGCCGCCTGGTCGAGGCGGCCCTGGCCGGCATCGGCCGCGAGCACTTCGACGTCACCGTGGCCGGTGACGAGGTCGCCCGCCGCAAACCCGACCCCGAGCCGTACCTGACCGCCATGGCGCGTCTGGGGGTCTCTCCGGGGCGCTGCGTGGTGCTGGAGGACTCGCCCACCGGCCTGGCCGCCGCCGAGGCCGCCGGCTGCGTGACCGTGGCGGTGCCCGGCGTGGTCCCCGTGCCGCCCGCCCCCGGCCGAACCGTCGTGGAATCGTTGCGGAACGTTGACCTGCAGATGCTGAACGGCCTGCTGCCCTGAGCGCCGTCCGCCGGCAGGCCGCGCCCTCCCGGCGGCTACCGCCACGGTAGGAGGACCCCGGAGCGGGAACCGTCCGGCCGGAGGAGGGGTCTTTGTCTGTGTACGTGTGACGATGGCAGGAGACACACGGCGCGGACACGAAGGTGGGGGAAGCCGGCATGGGCGATGGGATGCTTTTTGTGATCAGCCTCGGGATCACGCTGCTGGGACTGGTCATCAGCTACGGGGTGGGCAAGCGCCGGGGCGCGGCCTCCGGCCTGCGCGGGGCCGCCTGGTCGCTGGTGCCGCTGGCGGCCACGCTGACCGGGGTCACCGAGTTCGTCATCGAGCTGGCCTTCAGCCCCGCCCGGTGGGCGGGCGTGGCGCTGGCCGGGCTGAGCGTGCTGCTCTACCTGGTCTCCGGAGTGATGCTCAGCAAGCGCGCCGGACGCGCCGAGGTGGTCGGCGAGCGGCGGGAGGAACGCCGGCAGCGGCGGGCCGTGCAGCCTCCGGCGGGAGCGGCCGCGGACCCGGAGATGGCCGAGATCGAGGAGATCCTCCGTCGGCGCGGCATCCACTGAACCTTGTGCAACGCGCCGTCTCCGCAGTCCGGGACGGGGGCACCGCGGTCTGGGCCGATGCCGTGATCTGCGACGTCGCGGCAGCGGAGGGCGCCGGGGCTCCGGCCCCCGGTGCCTTGGACCACGTGTTGAGACAGGTTCAGCGGGGAATCCCGCGATGACCGAGAATCTTCGCCTCAGCGACCGGCTCGAAGGATGAACGGTATCGAACGAGACTCAAAACGGTAAAGGTTCCCGTAGTACCCCTGCTTCGATTTGGTGCAACGCTCCTACCCGGGCGTAACATCTGGGCGTTTTGTTCTGCCGGACGGCCGTTGAGACGGCACGTGCCCCAGATGACAGTGAGATCACAAGTCGTCCACGGGTAGTTGCCTCCATGGCCGCCCGGGGGGACTCTCTGGCTGGAGGGTTGGCTTTCGCTCCAGCAAACCCCGCTGTCAGAAGCCGGGACGCGACCGATGCCCGGTCCCGGTGCTCCTCGGCAGCGGTGCCGACGTACAGGGAGGTACGGAGCGTGACCGCACCGATCGAGGTGTCCGGGGCCGAGACCGAGGCGCAGCCCGAGGCCGTCCTGGCGGGGGTCGGCAAGAAGGCCATCGAGGGCCGTTCCCTGGGCCAGATCGCCTGGATGCGCCTCAAGCGCGACCGGGTCGCCATGGCCGGCGGCGTCGTGATCGTCCTGCTGGTTCTGGTGGCGGTGTTCGCTCCGCTGGTGGTCAAGCTGCTCGGCCACCCTCCCAACGAGTACCACCAGGAGTACATCGACCCCACCCTCGGCACCCCGACCGGCCGGTTCGGCGGCATCAGCACCGAGTTCCTGTTCGGCCTGGAACCGGTCAACGGGCGCGACCTGTTCAGCCGGATCGTCTACGGCGCCCGGGTGTCGCTGCTCATCGGCTTCCTGGCCACCCTGCTGGCGGTGGTCATCGGCACCACTCTGGGCGTGATCGCCGGCTACTTCGGCGGCTGGGTGGACTCGCTGATCGCCCGCGCCATGGACGTCTTCCTGGCCTTCCCGCTGCTGCTGTTCGCCATCGCGCTGGTGGGCGTGATCCCCAACCGGATGGAGATCCTGCCGTGGGGGCCGGACTTTTTGCACTGGTTCACCCTGGAGGGCAACGCGCTGCGGATGGCGCTGCTGGTGTTCATCATCGGCTTCTTCAGCTGGCCCTACATCGGTCGCATCGTGCGCGGCCAGACGATGTCGCTGCGCGAGCGGGAGTTCGTCGATGCGGCCCGCAGCATGGGCGCCGGCAACACCTACATCCTCGTCCGCGAGATCCTGCCCAACCTGGTCGCGCCGATCCTGGTGTACTCCACCCTGCTGATCCCGACCAACATCCTCTTCGAGGCAGCGCTGTCCTTCCTGGGCGTGGGCATCAACCCGCCGGCGCCCTCGTGGGGAGGCATGCTCACCCAGGCGACCTCGCTGTATTCAGTCGCGCCGCACTTTGTGATCGTCCCGGGCCTGGCCATCTTCGTCACCGTCATGGCCTTCAACCTCTTCGGTGACGGCCTGCGCGACGCCCTGGACCCGCGGACCCGATGACCCCCGGTATTCCACCGGCCGACACTGAAAGGGAATTCATGAAAACTCCCAAAGTCTGGGCAGCGCTGACGGCGGGCGCCGTCGCGCTCAGTCTGGGCCTGACCGCCTGCGGCGGCGGCGATGACGGCGACAGCGACAGCTCGGGCCTTAAGTTCGACGCCGGGACCAACGGCATCGTCAACCCGTCCGACAAAAAGGGCGGCACGCTGAAGGTGGGGATGAGCGACGACTTCGACTCCACCGACCCCGGCGACACCTACTACGCCTTCGGCAACAACTTCATCCGGCTGTACACCCGGACGCTGATGACCTACACCTCCCAGCCGGGCGCTGCGGGCCTCAAGCCCTCGCCCGACCTGGCCGAGGCCCCGGGTGTGCCCAGCGACGACAACAAGACCTGGACCTTCAAGCTCAAGAAGGGCCTGAAGTACGAAGACGGCACGGAGATCAAGGCCGAGCACATCAAGTACGCGGTCGCCCGCACCTACGACCGCGGCGTCCTCGGCCACGGCCCGGCCTACTTCCCCCAGCTGCTGGACGCCGACGGCTACAAGGGCCCCTACAAGGACAAGAACCTCGACAACTTCAAGGGCATCGAGACCCCCGACGACTACACCCTGATCTTCAAGCTCAAGGAGCCCTTCCCCGAGTTCAACGAGCTGGTGACCTTCTCCGGCCAGACCGCCCCCGTGCCGCCGGACAAGGACAAGGGCGCCCAGTACCGGCTGCGTCCGCTCTCCTCCGGCCCCTACAAGTGGGAGGGCAACTACCAGCCGAAGAAGGGCGGCGTGCTGGTCCGCAACGAGCACTGGGACCCCAGCACCGACCCCAACCGCAAGGCGCTGCCGGACCGCATCGAGGTCATCGCCGGCATTGAGGCCAACGAGGTCGACAACCGCCTGATGAACGGCGAGCTCCACGTCGACCTGGCCGGCAGCGGCGTGCAGGACGCCGCCCGGCAGAAGATCCTCACCAACCCGGACCTGAAGGCCAAGGCCGACAACCCGCTGGCCGGCTTCCACTGGTACATCCCGATCAACCTCAAGACCATCCCCAACCTGGAGTGCCGCAAGGCGATCGTGTACGCCGCCGACCGGGACGCCATGTGGCGCGCCTACGGCGGTGACGTCGGCGGCGAGCGGGCCACCTCCATCCAGCCGCCGAACATCGCCGGCCGCCAGAAGGGCACCGACTTCTACACCTCCACCGCCCCCGGCTACAAGGGCGATGTGGACAAGGCCAAGGAGGCCCTGCAGAAGTGCGGCAAGCCCGACGGCTTCTCGACCACCATGGTCTACCGCAGCGACCGGCCCAAGGAGAAGGCCGTCGCCGAGGCCCTGGAGCAGTCGCTGGCCCGGGTCGGCATCAAGCTGACCCTCAAGGGCTACCCGGCCGGCACCTACACCGGTGAGCAGCTCGGCTCCCCGTCCTTCGTCAAGAAGGAGAACATCGGCCTGGGCACCTACGGCTGGGCGCCCGACTGGCCCACCGGCTACGGCTACCTGCAGGCGCTCACCGACGGCAAGGCGATCGTCGAGGCCGGCAACACCAACGTCTCCGAGCTGGACGACCCTGAGATCAACAAGCTCTGGAACGACGTGGTGAAGATCACCGACGCCGCCGAGCGCGAGAAGATCTACAACCGGATCGACGAGAAGGCGCGCGAGCTGGCCGCCATCCTGCCCAACGTCTACGCCAAGTCCCTGCTGTACCGGCCGGAGACGCTGACCAACGTCTACTTCCACCAGGGCTTCGGCATGTACGACTACGCCAACCTCGGTGTGACCGGCTGAGGTCGACGTCCCGCTTCTCCCTAGAGAGGGTGAAGGCAACGGGTGGCCGGCGGGGCCGCTGAGCTCCGCCGGCCGCCCCCGCCGCCTACCGTGATCACATTCATCGTCCGCAGGCTGCTCGGCGCCGTGGTGCTGATGTTCGTCATCACCGCGGTGACCTTCGCCATCTTCTTCCTCGTGCCCAGGGCCGCCGGAGTGACCCCGGACGACCTGGCCGCCCGCTACGCCGGCAAGTCGCCCACACCCGAGGCGCTCGCCCAGATCAAGGAGCGCCTGGGGCTGGATGAGCCGGTGGCGGTCCAGTACGGCCTGTTCGTCAAGGCGCTCGTGCTCGGGGACACCTACGACACCGGGACCGCCGAGATCGAATGCCCGGCGCCGTGCCTGGGCTATTCCTTCCGCACCAGCACACCGGTATTGGAGGAGATCCTCAGCCGGGCGCCGGTGACCTTGTCGGTGGCGCTGGGGGCCGCGGTCCTGTGGGTGATCTTCGGGGTCGGCATCGGGGTGCTGTCGGCGCTGCGCCGCGGCAGCCTGTTCGACCGGATGGCGATGGTCACCGCCCTGGCCGGCGTGTCACTGCCCATCTTCTTCACCGGCCTGCTGTCGCTGGCGTTCGTCGTGCACGCCTGGGGGTGGCTGCCCTCGCCCAGCTACGTGCCGCTGACCAAGGACCCGGCGGGCTGGTTCAGCGGGCTGATCCTGCCGTGGATCACCCTGGCCTTCCTGTATGCGGCCATGTACGCCCGGCTCACCCGGGCGGGCATGCTGGAGACGATGAACGAGGACTTCATCCGCACCGCGCGCGCCAAGGGCCTGCCCGAGCGCACCGTGGTGGTCAAACACGGGCTGCGGGCCGCCCTGACCCCGCTGCTGACGGTCTTCGGCCTGGACCTTGGGGTGCTGCTGGGCGGCGCGGTGCTGACCGAAAAGACCTTCTCCCTGAAGGGACTGGGGCAGCTGTCGCTGGACGGGGTCATCCAAAGCGACCTTCCGGTGGTGCTCGGGGTGGTGCTGTTCGCGGCGCTGTTCGTGGTGTTGGCCAACTTGATCGTGGACATCCTCTACGGGGTCGTGGATCCGAGGGTGAGGCACAGCTGATGGGGGACGAGCGACCCGCCAAGACACTGGAGGAGGCCCCGGCGGCCCCGGCCGCGGACGCGCCGCCGACCGCCTTTTTGGAGGTCCGCGACCTTCGCATCCACTTCCCGACCGACGACGGCCTGGTCAAGGCGGTCGACGGGCTGTCGTTCACCCTGGAGCGGGGGCGCACCCTGGGCATCGTGGGCGAGTCCGGCTCCGGCAAGTCGGTGACCAGCCTGGGCATCCTCGGCCTGCACAACCGCACCAACGCCCGCATCTCCGGGCAGATCTGGCTGGACGGCAAGGAGCTGGTCAGCGCCCCGCCCGAGGAGGTCCGCAAGCTGCGCGGCCGGCGGATGGCGATGATCTTCCAGGACCCGCTGTCGGCGATGCACCCCTTCTACACGGTGGGCGACCAGATCATCGAGGCCTACCGGGTGCACCACGACGTCAGCAAGAAGGTCGCCCGCAAGCACGCCATCGACATGCTCGGCCGGGTCGGCATCCCCCGGCCCGAGCGGCGGGTGGACGACTACCCGCACCAGTTCTCCGGCGGCATGCGCCAGCGCGCCATGATCGCCATGGCGCTGTCGTGCAACCCCGAGCTGCTGATCGCCGACGAGCCCACCACCGCGCTGGATGTGACGGTGCAGGCGCAGATCCTGGACCTGATCCGCGACCTGCAGCAGGAGTACAACTCCGCGGTCATCATGATCACCCACGACCTGGGGGTGGTGGCCGAGCTGTCGGATGAGATCTGCGTGATGTACGCCGGGCGCAGCGTGGAGCAGGCCAGTGTGGAGGACGCCTTCTACCGGCCGCAGCACCCCTACACCTGGGGCCTGCTCGGCTCGATGCCGCGCCTTGACCGCGAGCGCGCCGACCGGCTGATGCCGATCAAGGGCACCCCGCCCAGCCTGATCAACGTGCCGAACGGCTGCGCGTTCGCCCCCCGCTGCGCCTACGCCCAGCTGACCGGGGGCAAGAGCGGCACCGAGCGGCCCGAGCTGGCGGAGGTCGCGCCCGGCCACAAGGTGGCCTGCCACCTGCCGCCGCAAAAGCGCAGGGAAATCTGGGAAACCGAGATCCGGCCGAAGCTGTGACGGACGTGGGCGCAAAGAAAGGCGAGGCGATCGTGAGCACCCCGCAGCCGGAGGGGCGGACGCAAAGTGCGCGCCCCGAGCCGAGCGGCGAGCCGCTGCTGCAAGTGGAGAACCTGGGCAAGCACTTCCCGGTCACCGCCGGGCTGCTGCGCCGTCAGGTCGCGGCGGTCAAGGCCGTCGACGGCGTCTCCTTCAGCGTGCGCAAGGGCGAGACGCTCGGGCTGGTGGGCGAGTCCGGCTGCGGCAAGACCACCACCGGCCGGATGATCATGCGGCTGCTGGAGCCCAGCTTCGGCCGGATCGTCTTCGAGGGCACCGACATCACTCATCTGTCGCAGCGGCAGATGCGCCCGCTCCGCCGCGACCTGCAGATGATCTTCCAGGACCCCTACTCGTCGCTGAACCCCCGCCAGACGGTCGGCGCGATCGTAGGGGCCCCTTTTAGGCTGCAGAAGATCCAGACCGAGCACGGCGTCAAGAAGGCCGTGCAGGAGCTGCTGGAGCTGGTCGGCCTCAACCCCGAGCACTACAACCGCTACCCGCACGAGTTCTCCGGCGGCCAGCGCCAGCGCATCGGCATCGCCCGCACCCTGGCGCTCAAACCCAAGCTGATCATCGCCGACGAGCCGGTCTCGGCGCTGGACGTCTCCATCCAGGCCCAGGTGATCAACCTGCTGGAGGACCTGCAGGACGAGCTGGACCTGACCTATGTCCTGATCGCCCACGACCTGTCGGTGGTGCGGCACATCTGCGACCGGGTCGCGGTGATGTACCTGGGCAAGATCGTCGAGATCGCCGACCGCACCGGCCTGTACACCACGCCGATGCACCCCTACACCAAGGCGCTGTTGTCGGCGGTGCCGATCCCCGACCCGGCCGGCCGGGAGAAGCGCGAGCGCATCCGGCTGACCGGCGATGTGCCCAACCCGCTGGACCCGCCGCCGGCCTGCCGCTTCCACACCCGCTGCTGGAAGGCCCAGGCGATCTGCAAGCAGGTCGAGCCGCCGCTGGTGGAACTGGCCCCCGGGCACGTGGCCGCCTGCCACTTCCCCGAGAACGCCCCCGAGGGCGCCACCGAGCTGGTCGCCCGGGCCGCCGCCGAACGCGACCGGGCCGCGGGCGCCGGCAAGACCGAGGAGGGCAAGGGACGGCTCCGCAAGCTCAAGGTCTGACCGCAGCAGGACGTCCCGGCAGACGAGCAGAGCCCCGCACGGACTTCACCGTGCGGGGCTCTTTGGTCTCTTCGGCCGCCGGGAGGGGCGAGCGGCCGAAGAGGGCTCACTCGGTCGCGATGGCCTTCAGCACGTCCATCCGGCCGGCCCGCCAGGCCGGCCACAGCGCCGCCAGCACGCCGATCACCGCGGCCACCACCAGGTAGACCACCAGCGTGCCCGCCGGGACGCTCAGCACGTTCAGGCCCTCCTCCGACAGGGCGCGCTGGATCGCCCAGCCGAAGACCACCCCGATGCCGATCCCCAGCAGCGCGCCGAACAGCGCGATCACCACCGACTCCAGGCGGATCATCCGGCGCAGCTGGCGGCGGCTGGTGCCGACCGCCCGCAGCAGCCCGATCTCCCGGGTCCGCTCGATCACCGACAGCGCCAGGGTGTTGACCACCCCCACCGCCGCGATGATGATCGACATGGTCAGCAGCGCGGTCAAAAAGCCGATCAGCCCGTCGACCTCCTTGCTCATCGCCTCCTTGAAGCCGCTTTGGTCCTGCACCTGCAGCGTCGGGTAGTCCTTGAGGGCCTGCTCCAGCGCCGCCAAGGTGGCCGCGTCGGTGGCGGCGGTGTTGACCGCCACGGCGAACGGGGACGGCTTGAGGGCGTGCTCGAGGTAGACGTCCGCCGCGATCACCCGCGGCCCCACCATCTCGTTGACGGCGTAGATGCCCACGATGGTGAGGGTCTCGCTGCGCCCGTCGGCGAACCGCACCGGCACCTTGCTGCCCACCTGCCAGCCGTTGGCCGCGGCGACCCGGGTGTCCACCATCATCCCGGCAGAGCCCAGGCGGGTGGAGCCGGACTCCACCTCCATGCGCACCGCCGAGCCCAGGGCGCTTTCGTCCATGGCGGCGAACCAGCTGTTCTTGCCGTTGATCAGGGCGTTGCCGTCGTAGATCGGCATCGCCTGCCGCACCCCGGGAACGGCGGAGATCGCCTTGATAGCGGTGGCGTCGATGACGCCCTGCCCCTGGGGCTGGACGATGTAGTCGGCGCCCAGCTGGGCGTCGATCGCCTGGGACAGCGATGCCCGCGTCGAGGAGCCCAGCACGTTCACCGTGGTGACCAGCGCCAGCCCGATCATCAGCGCGGCGGCGGTGGCGGCGGTGCGGCGGGGGTTGCGCAGCGCGTTGCGCTGGGCCATCCGGCCCACCGCCCCGAACACCCGCGGGTAGGCGGCGCCCAGCACGGTGACCACCGGGCCGCTGATGACCGGGGCGAGCATCGCCACTCCCAGGAAGACCAGCAGCGCCCCGACCCCGACCGGGGTCATCACGTTGCCGCCGATCTTCACCCCGGTCAGCCCCAGGGCCATCAAGGTCGCGCCGCCGGCCGTCAGCACGGTGCCGGCGCCGATGCGCACGCGCAGCGACCGCTGCGGCAGCGCCACCTCGTCGCGCATCGCGGCCACCGGCGGGACCTTGGCCGCCCGCCGCGCCGGGAAGTAGGCCGACACCACGGTGACGCCGATGCCGACCGCGTACGCCCAGATCACCGGGGTGGCGGTGAACACCAGCCCGCCGGCGCCGTCGATGCCGACCACGTTCTCCAGCAGCACCGCCAGCCCGGCGCCGGCGGCCAGGCCCAGCGTGCCGCCGACCACGCCCACCGCCACGGCCTCACCGATCACCGCCCGCGTGATCTGCCGGCGGGAGGCGCCGATGGCGCGCAGCAGCGCCAGTTCCCGGGTGCGCTGGGCGACCAGCATGGAGAAGGTGTTGAAGATGATGAACGCCCCGACGAAGATCGAGATCAGCGCGAACACCAGCAGGAAGGTGCGGAAGAACGACATCAGCTGGTCGACGTCGCTTTTGAACTCCTCGCGCATCTGGGTGCCGGTCAGCGCCTCATAGCCCGCCGGCAGCACCGCCGCCACCCGGTCGCGCAGCTCCCGCTCGCTCGGCCCGCTGGAGCCCATGGTGATGTCGGAGAACTGCCCGGGCTTGAGCAGCAGCCGCTGGGCGGTCGGGGTGTCCCAGGCGACCAGGGTGGCGCCCATCAGGTGCCCGGTGTCCACCAGGCCCACCAGCCGCGGCCGCTGCGGCGGCCCGTTGATCACCACCTGGACCCGGTCGCCGATCCGCAGCCCGGCCTTGTCGGCGGTGTCGGCGTCGATGACGACCTCGTCGGGGCCGCGCGGCGCCCGCCCGGCGGCCAGCTCGTAGTCGCCGCCGTCCACCCAGTTGACGCCCAGCTGCGGCGGGCCGTTGCCGCCGACCGCCTTGCCGTCCTTGCCGACGACGGCGGCGTAGCCGGCGACGTTGCCGACGGGGTCCTTGACCCCCTCGATGCGGCGCAGCCGCTCCAGCAGCCTCGCGGGCACCGGGCGGGCCGCCTCGCCCAGCTCCTCGCCGCCCTCGACCACCGGCTTGGCCCGCACATAGACGGCGACGTTCTTGCCGATGCCGCCGAAGACCTCATCGAACTGCCGGTTCATGGTGTCGGTGAAGATCAGGGTGCCGGCCACGAAGGCCACCCCCAAGATCACCGACACGGCGGTCAGCACCAGCCGGAGCTTGTGCGCCGCCAGATTGCGCAGCGTGACCTTGAGCATCATCGCGCCGCGGCCCCCGGCAGCTCGAAGCCCTTCATGCGCTCCAGCACCTTCTCGGCGGTGGGGTCGGGCATGGTGTCGACGATCCGTCCGTCGCTGAGGAAGATCACCTCATCGGCGTAGGCCGCCGCGCCCGGGTCGTGGGTGACCATCACGATGGTCTGCCCCATCTCCCGCACCGACTCGCGCAGAAAGCCCAGCACCTCGGCGCCCGAGCGGGAGTCCAGGTTCCCGGTGGGCTCGTCGGCGAAGATGATCTCCGGGCGGGAGGCCAGCGCCCGCGCGCACGCCACCCGCTGCTGCTGGCCGCCGGACAGCTGGCTGGGCCGGTGCCCCAGGCGGGAGCGCAGCCCCACGGTGTCGATGACCCTCTCCAGCCACTGGCGGTCGGGCTTGCGGCCGGCGATGTCCATCGGCAGCGTGATGTTCTCCAGCGCGGTCAGCGTGGGCACCAGGTTGAACGCCTGGAAGATGAAGCCCACCCGGTCGCGGCGCAGCCGGGTCAGCCGCTTGTCGTTCAGCCGGTTCAGCTCCACGTCCCCGATGAAGACCCGGCCGGAGTCGACCGAATCCAGCCCCGCCATGCAGTGCATCAGGGTGGACTTGCCCGAGCCCGACGGGCCCATGATGGCGGTGAACCGGCCGCGCGGGATCCCCAGCGTCACCTCGTCGAGCGCGACGACGCGGGCGTCGCCGCTGCCGTACACCTTGGTGATCTGCTGGGCGCGTGCGGCCAGGTCGCCCGCCCCGGGCTCAGAAAGCCCCTCGACTGTGGTCGGGGCGGTGTGCGTCACGACAGCTCCTTTCTCTATCAGCGAATTCCAGCTAGGCGAACGGACCTGAAACGGGTCGCCCGGTGCCGCTGCGACCCGTGACAGAAACGGTAGAAGCCGGTCGATCTTTTGGGATGCGCCTGCGGAAGGGAATCGACCCTCCCCCTCCCGCAGGACGGTCCCGGCCGGCGGTCATCCCTTGGAAGTAGCGGGGGATCGCCGAAAGTAGGGGACGTCCCTGAGACGATGCGAAGGACCGGATGGTTCATCCGGAATATTCGCTATATCCGAGCAGGCCGGGGCGGTGGCCGGGAGGGAAGGGACGGCTCCTTCCCAAAGAGGGGTCTTTGCGGGTCAGTCGTTCTGCCCCGGACGGCTCATGCCCGTCTCGTAGGCGTACACCACGGCCTGCACCCGGTCGCGCAGCCCCAGCTTGGCCAGCACGTTGCCGACATGGGTCTTGACCGTGGTCTCGCTGACCACCAGCTCCCGGGCGATCTCGGCGTTGGACAGCCCCCGCGCCACGTGCTTGAGCACCTCCCGCTCCCGCTCGGTCAGCGTCTCCAGCCCCGGCGGCGGGGGCGTCTGGCGCATCGACGGCAGCCGGGAGGCGAACTTGTCCAGCAGCCGCCGGGTGACGCTGGGCGCCACGATCGCGTCCCCGGCCGCCACGATCCGGATGGCCGACACCAGATCCTCCGGCGGGGCGTCTTTCAGCAGGAACCCGCTGGCCCCGGCCCGCACCGCCTCGATCACGTACTCGTCCAGATCGAACGTGGTCAAGATCAGCACCCGCGGGTCGTGGGCGGCCGCGCCCTCCCGGACGATCCGCCGGGTGGCCTCGATGCCGTCCATCCCCGGCATGCGGATGTCCATCAGCACCACGTCCGGCAGCATCGTGCGGGTCAGCTCCACCGCCGTCGCGCCGTCCCCGGCCTCGCCCACCACCGTCAGGTCGGATTCGGCCTCCAGGATCAGCTTGAAGCCGGTGCGCAGCAGGGGCTGGTCGTCGACGAGCAGGACGCGTACGGTCATGGGGTCATTCTCCCGTTTCGCCACCCCGGTTGGGCCGGTCGGCCGTCCCCGGTCATCGATGCGGTCACCGGACGTGCCGGGCCGCCCGGCGGGCGCGGGCGGCATCGCGGCGGGTTCATTCACGCCTCCAGCGGGAACCTGGCCCGGACTCCGAAGCCGCCGCCGACCCGGGGGCCGATCCGCAGCTCCCCGCCGTAGAGGGCGACCCGCTCGTACATGCCGACCAGCCCGTGCCCGGGCCGGCCGCCGTTGCCCGACAGCAGCGTCTCGGCGCCGCGGCCGTTGTCTTCGATCTCCACGGTCAGATCGGTGTCGGTGTAGTGCAGCCGCACCCAGGCGCGGGCCTGCGGCCCGGCGTGCTTGAGGGTGTTGGTCAGCGCCTCCTGGATCAGCCGGAAGGCCGCCAGGTCCACCCCCGGCGACAGCGTCCGCGCCTGGCCCTCGATCCACAGGTTCACCGACAGGCCGGTCTCGCGGACATGGTCGATCAGCTCGCCCAGGTCGGCGATGCCCGGCTGCGGCGACAGCTGCCCGCCCACCTCCTCGCCGTCGCGCTCGGTGCGCAGCACCCCCACGATCCGGCGCATCTCGCTGAGCGCGGTGCGGCCGACCTCCTCGATGGTGGTCATCGCCTCGCGGGCGCTTTCGGGATTGCGGTCCAGGATCCGCCGGGCCGCGCCGGCCTGCACGGTCATCACGCTGACGTGGTGGGCCACCACATCGTGCAGCTCCCGGGCGATGCGGGAACGTTCCTCCATGCGGGCCGCCCGCGCGTCGGTGCCGCGGACCTGCTCCAGCCGCGCCGCCCGGTCCTCCAGCTCGGCCAGGTAGGCGCGGCGCAGCCGCAGGTTGCGGCCGAGCACCCACACCCCGCCCAGCAGCGCGCTGTTGGTCACATAGTCCAGCAGGGAGACGGACGTGCGGTGCACGACGATCATCAGGTTGAACGCGGCGAACGCCAGGACGCCGCCGAGCAGGCTGTGCGCCAGCCCCCGGTGCGCGGCCAGGCTGTAGAGCGCGATGAGGAACGCCGCCACATCCGCCGGCGAGGACGGGTACCCCAGCCAGGCCAGCAGCACCTCGCCCGCGGTGATGAACACCAGCACCGCCATCGGCGCGGTGCGCCGCAGCGCCAGCGGCAGGGTCACCGCCGCCACGATGACGGCGTTGAGCGCATCGGGCGCCCGCAGGTGCCGCTCCTGCGGCGGCTCGGCCAGCAGCAGCTGCGGCAGCCCGGCCGCCAGCAGCAGCACCACCGCCACCAGCAGGTCGCTGACCCGCGGGTGGCGCTGCAACCAGGTGCGGCTTGCGGCGAGGCTGCGGATGCGGGGTGACACGTGTCTCACCCTAGGGCGTCTTACTGCGGAGACACCCCTCCTGAGCGGGGATCTCCGGTCATCCCTGAGGATGATCTGGTCGCGGGCCCCGTCCCGTTACGCCCCTTACGCGTCACCGGTTTACAGGTCGTCGGTGAGCGCGCGCGGCGCCGGCCCGGCCTCCAGGTCGGCGGGGGAGCGGCGCAGCGGCGGCACCGCCGGCAGCGGCGGCGGGGTCCCGCCGAACTCCGGGCAGCGCTGCTTGTGGTCGCACCAGTCGCACAGCCGGCTCGGCCGCGCCCGCCACTCGCCGGTGCGCATCGCCCGCACGATCGCCTGCCACAGCGCCTCCACCTTGCGCTGGGTGGCCCGCAGCTCCGCCTCGTCGGGGACGTAGCGCAGCACCTCCCCGTTGCCCAGGTACATCAGCTGCAGCATCCGCGGCACCGCGCCGTACAGCCGCCACACCACCAGGGCGTAGAACTTCATCTGAAACAGCGCCCGGGCCTCGAAGTCGGCGCGCGGGGCGGTGCCGGTCTTGTAGTCGACGATCCTGATCTCGCCGGTGGGGGCGATGTCGACCCGGTCGATGTAGCCGCGCAGCTTCAGCCCCGACTCCAGCACCGTCTCCACGTACAGTTCCCGCTCGGCCGGCTCCAGCCGCCGCGGGTCCTCCAGGGTGAAGTACCGCTCGACCATCTGCCGCGCCCGCTCCATCCAGGCCTCCTGGTCGGCGTCGGGGTCGTCGGCGGCCTCCGGTGCGAACATGGCGGCCAGGTCGGGCTCTTCGGCCAGCAGCCGTTCCCACTGCGGCCCCAGCAGCGCCACGGCGGCCTCCACGGTGCGCTCGGCGGCCGGCAGGTCATACAGCCGCTCCAGCACCGCGTGCACCAGCGTGCCCCGCACCGCGGCCGGGCTGGGCCGCTCGGGGATCTGGTCGATCACCCGGAAGCGGTACAGCAGCGGGCAGGTCATGAAGTCCCCGGCCCGCGAGGGCGACAGCGCGCCCGTCGTACCGTCCGAGCCGGTGCCGGCGGGATCGCTGGGAGAGCCGGAGGGCGCCGCGGCGGTCGTCATGGCCGACAGCGTAGGCGACGCCGCCGACGAATTCCCGCGTAGCATCGACGGCGTGGCAGACAGCGCGCCCCGGGCCGAGGGGGAACGAGCGCCGGCCTCCCGGCGACCGGGGATGCCGGTGGGACGGCCGTTTGGGATCCCGGTGTACATCTCACCGAGCTGGTTCCTCGTCGCCGTGGCGATCACCGTGATGTTCGAGGGGCAGGCGCGCCGGGTGGCCGACGTCCCGTTCAGCTACGCGGTGGCCTTCGCCTACGCCGTGCTGCTGTACGGCTCGGTGTTCGTGCACGAGCTGAGCCACGCCGTGACCGCCCGGCTGTTCGGCATGCCGGTGCGCTCGGTCACCTTGCACCTGCTGGGCGGGGAGACCGCCATCGAACGCGACTCGCCCACCCCCGGCCGGGAGTTCGTGATCGCCTTCGCCGGCCCGGTGGTGAACCTGGTGCTGGCCGGGCTGGGCGCGGCGGTGCAGCTGCTGGTGCCGCTGCCGCCGGTGGGCGCGCTGCTGGTGGCGGCGCTGACGGTCACCAACCTGCTGGTCGGGTTGTTCAACCTGCTGCCGGGGCTGCCGCTGGACGGCGGCCGGCTGGTGCGCGCGGTGGTGTGGAAGATCACCGGCCGGAGCGGGCACGGCACGGTCGCGGCCGCCTGGGTGGGCCGCGGCGTGGCCGTCTTGACCCTGGGCGCCGGCGCGGTCCTGGCCGCCGGCTCCCTCGGCGGGCTGAGCTGGCTGTCGCTGCTGTGGTCGGCGCTGGTGGCCGCCTTCATCTGGATGGGCGCCGGCCACGCGCTGCGCGCCGAGCGGATGCGCGCCCGCATCCCCGCTCTGCAGGCCCGGCGCCTGGCCCGCCGGGCGGCGCTGGTCACCGCCGATCTGCCGGTGGCCGAGGCGGTGCGGCGGGCCCGCGAGCAGGCCGCCGGGGCGCTGGTGGTCGTCGACCACCGGCAGCGTCCCATCGCCCTGGTCAGCGAGCACGCGGTGCGCGCGGTGCCCGAGCGGCGCCGCCCCTGGCTGGGCGTCGGGGAGGTCTCCCGCACCCTGTCCCCGGAGCTGACGCTGCCGGCGGACCTGTCGGGGCAGGCGCTGATCGACGCGCTGCGCCGCGTCCCCGCCTCCGAATACCTGGTGGTGGAACCGGACGGCCGGGTGTACGGGGTGCTCACCGCCGCCGACATCGACCGCGCCTTCGCCGGGGCGTGAGACCGGCTCTGTCCGGTCCCCGCGGCCACTAGCCTTGATGACCATGACCGAACCGCAGCCGACCCGCACCCCGTCCGATGCCCCGCCCCGCGCCATGGGCCGCATCCCGCACGGGCCGTTCCGGGCCGGCGACCAGGTTCAGCTGACCGACCCCAAGGGGCGGGTCAACACCATCACCCTGCAGCCGGGCAAGTTCTTCCACTCCCACAAGGGCGCCATCGCCCACGACGAGATCATCGGCAGCCCCGAAGGCAGCGTCTTCCGCTCCACCGGCGGCACCGAGTACCTGGCCTTCCGCCCGCTGCTGGCGGACTTCGCGCTGCGCATGCCGCGCGGCGCCGCCGTCGTCTACCCCAAGGACGCCGCGCAGATCGTGGCGATGGCCGACATCTTCCCCGGCGCCCGCGTGGTGGAGGCCGGCGCCGGCTCGGGCGCGTTGACCTGCTTTCTGCTGCGCGCGGTGGGCGAGCACGGGCTGGTGTCCTCCTATGAGCGGCGCCCCGACTTCGCCGAGGTCGCCCGCAGGAACGTGGAGACCTTCTTCGGCGGGCCGCCGCCGGCCTGGAGGCTGACCGTCGGCTCGCTGGAGGACTCGCTCGCCGAGACCGAGGTCGACCGGGTGGTGCTGGACATGCTCGCCCCCTGGGAGTGCCTGGAGGCGGTGGGCAAGGCACTGGTCCCCGGCGGGCTGGTGTGCGCCTACATCGCCACCACCACCCAGATGTCGCGGGTGGTGGAGGCGCTGCGCGAGCACGGCTCCTTCGCCGAGCCCTATGCCTTCGAGACCATGGTGCGCTCCTGGCACGTCGACGGCCTGGCGGTGCGTCCCGACCACCGGATGGTGGGGCACACCGGTTTCCTGGTGACGGCGCGCCGCCTGGCCGACGGCGTCACGCCGCCGCCGCGGCGCCGCCGGCCGGCCAAGGGCGCCCACCCCGCTCCCGAGGAGACCTGATCCCGCCGTCCGGTGCGCCGGGCGGACGAGGGTGAGTGAAATCGCATCACGGGTCGCACTTCACCACCGATGGCGGTGTTCACGCCGATTCCACAATTGCAGTCAGTGGATTTCGGACATCGGGCCCGCGTGGCCGGGATGCGAGAACTTCGCGTGCGGCTCGGGAATGAAGCCAGATCCCTGCGGTGTTCCAGTGTTTTCCGGGATGTGCTCCCGGGGGCTCCAGGTCGCCGCAGAGCCGCCGTGATCGGCCTGGCACGACACGAGCACCCCAAGGGCAGGTTACGGAAGCCCTCCGGATAGGTAGGGTCTGAGTAGGTCGTCGGCTCTCTTCTTGAGGAGGTGACGGGGCGTGGCCGCTCGTGACGATGCTGGGGCGCGCAAAGCGCAGCACGACGCGGAGATACACGATCTCCGGTCGCAGGTCTCCATGCTGGAGGAGGAGGTCTCCGTGCTGCGCCGCAAGCTCGCGGAGTCCCCGCGTCAGATTCGTGTGCTGGAAGACCGCCTCCACGAGACACAGGCCAAACTGGCCGCCGTGACCGGGCAGAACGAACGTCTTGTCGCGACCCTCAAGGAGGCCAGGGAGCAGATCATCGCGCTCAAGGAAGAGGTCGACCGGCTGGCGCAGCCGCCTTCCGGTTTCGGGGTCTTCCTCGGGGCCCGGGAGGATGGAACGGTCGATATCTTCACCGGCGGCCGCAAGCTGCGGGTGAACGTCAGTCCCTCGGTGGACGTCTCGCAGCTCAAGCAGGGCCAGGAGGTCCTGCTCAACGAGGCGCTCAACGTCGTGGAGGCCCTGGGCTATGAGACCCAGGGCGAGGTGGTCATGCTCAAGGAGCTGTTCGACGACGGTGAGCGAGCCCTGGTCATCGCCCACGCCGACGAGGAGCGCGTGATCAAGCTGGCCGAGCCGCTGCGCGGCGTGCCGCTGCGCGCCGGCGACTCGCTGATGCTCGAGCCGCGCTCCGGCTACGCCTACGAGAAGATCCACAAGGCCGAGGTCGAGGAGCTGGTGCTGGAAGAGGTCCCCGACATCACTTACGAGGAGATCGGCGGCCTGGGACCTCAGATCGAGCAGATCCGCGACGCGGTCGAACTGCCCTACCTGCACGCCGATCTGTTCCGCGAGCACAAGCTGCGCCCGCCCAAGGGCGTGCTGCTGTACGGCCCGCCCGGCTGCGGCAAGACCCTCATCGCCAAGGCGGTGGCCAACTCGCTGGCCAAGCAGGTGGCCGAGAAGACCGGCCAGGAGGGCAAGAGCTTCTTCCTCAACATCAAGGGCCCCGAACTCCTCAACAAGTACGTCGGGGAGACCGAGCGGCACATCCGGCTGGTCTTCCAGCGCGCCCGGGAGAAGGCCTCGGCCGGCACCCCGGTGATCGTGTTCTTCGACGAGATGGACTCCATCTTCCGCACCCGCGGCTCGGGAGTCTCCTCGGATGTGGAGAACACCATCGTCCCGCAGCTGCTCAGCGAGATCGACGGGGTGGAGGGGCTGGAGAACGTCATCGTCATCGGCGCCTCCAACCGCGAGGACATGATCGACCCGGCGATCCTGCGGCCCGGCCGGCTGGACGTCAAGATCAAGATCGAGCGGCCGGACGCCGAGGCGGCCAAGGACATCTTCTCCAAGTACCTGGTGCCCGGCCTGCCGCTGCACCCCGATGACCTCGCCGAGCACGGCGGCAGCGAAGAGGCCACCATCGAGGCGATGATCCAGCGGGTCGTCGAGCGGATGTACGCCGAGACCGAGGAGAACCGCTTCCTGGAGGTCACCTACGCCAACGGCGACAAGGAGGTCCTGTACTTCAAGGACTTCAACTCCGGCGCGATGATCCAGAACATCGTGGACCGGGCCAAGAAGATGGCCATCAAGGACTACCTGGACACCGGCTCCCGCGGCCTGCGCGTCTCCCACCTGCTCCAGGCCTGCGTGGACGAGTTCAGCGAGAACGAGGACCTGCCCAACACCACCAACCCCGACGATTGGGCCCGCATCTCCGGCAAGAAGGGCGAGCGGATCGTCTACATCCGCACCCTGGTCTCCGGCAAGGCGGGCAGCGAGGCCGGGCGTTCCATCGACACCGTGGCGAACACCGGCCAGTACCTGTAAGGCACCGGCGGGACGCCCTGCGGGGCGTCACCCGGCCGATCTTCGCCGATGCGGCGGCCACCCGGCGTGGCCGCCGCATCGCTCTTTCCACGGCGCCGCCGGGCGCCCGGCGGCCTTTTCGGCGCGGCGATCGGCGGGATCGGGACACCGGCATGGGGCAAACCGGCTCGGCGGGGGTAAGAAGAAGCCGATGTCGTACGTATGCACCAGCCGCCGCGCCGGTGGCCCGCTGAGCAGCCGGGACCTTCTCCCGGCGCGCCCGGCGGCCGGCGACCGGCCCGCCGCGGCGTCACCGCGATCTGTTCCTGCCTCGTCTAAGAGGCCCCGATCGGCACTAGGCTCGGCGATATGAGTGTTCGGCGGGTGATGGGGATCGAGACCGAGTACGGGATTTCCGTGCCCGGTCAGCCGGGAGCCAACGCGATGGTGACCTCCTCGCAGGTCGTCAACGCCTATCTGGCCGCCTCGGCGGCACGGGCCCGGCGGGCGCGCTGGGACTTTGAGGAGGAGAACCCGCTGCGCGACGCGCGCGGCTTCGACCTGGCCAGAGAGGCGGCCGACCCGAGCCAGCTCACCGACGAGGACCTGGGGCTGGCCAACGTCATCCTCACCAACGGCGCCAGGCTGTATGTGGACCATGCGCACCCGGAGTACTCCGCTCCCGAGTGCACCAACCCGCGTGACGCGGTGATCTGGGACAAGGCGGGGGAGCGCGTGATGGCCGACGCCGCCCGGCGGGCGGCGATGGTGCCCGGCGCCCACCCCATCCACCTCTACAAGAACAACACCGACAACAAGGGCGCCTCCTACGGCTGTCACGAGAACTACCTGATGAAGCGGGAGACCCCGTTCTCTGACATCGTCCGGCACCTGACGCCCTTCTTCGTCTCCCGCCAGGTGGTGTGCGGGGCCGGGCGGGTCGGCATCGGGGTGGACGGCCGCGGCGACGGCTTCCAGATCAGCCAGCGCGCCGACTTCTTCGAGGTCGAGGTGGGGCTGGAGACCACCCTCAAACGGCCCATCATCAACACCCGCGACGAGCCGCACGCCGACCCGGAGAAGTACCGGCGGCTGCACGTCATCATCGGCGACGCCAACATGAGCGAGATCTCCACCTACCTCAAGCTCGGCACCACCGCCCTGGTGCTGTCGATGATCGAGGACGGGTTCCTGACCGTGGACCTGTCGGTGGAGATGCCGGTGGCGGCGCTGCGCGCGGTCTCCCACGACCCGACCTGCAGGCATCTGATCACGCTGCGGGACGGCCGCAAGATGACCGCCGTCCAGCTGCAGATGGAGTACCTGGAGCAGTCCCGCAAGTACGTGGAGGACCGCTACGGCTCCGATGTGGACGAGATGACCCGCGATGTGCTGGACCGCTGGGAGTCGGTGCTGCACCGCCTCGGCGAGGACCCCATGCAGCTGTCGCGGGAGCTGGACTGGGTGGCCAAGCTGGAGCTGCTGGAGGGCTACCGCAGCCGCGACGGCCTGGACTGGTCGCACCCGCGCCTGCAGCTGGTGGACCTGCAGTACACCGACGTGCGGCCGGACAAGGGCCTGTACAACCGCCTGGTGGCGCGCGGGCGCATGGAACGGCTGGTCACCGAGGAGGAGGTCCAGGCCGCCATCGAGAACCCGCCCACCGACACCCGGGCCTACTTCCGGGGGCGCTGCCTGCGCCAGTACGCCGACTCGGTGGCCGCCGCCTCCTGGGACTCGGTGATCTTCGACGTGCCCGACCGCGAGTCGCTGCAGCGCGTGCCCACGCTGGAGCCGCTGCGCGGCACCGAGCAGCATGTGGGCGCGCTGCTGGACCGCTGCCGCACCGCCTCCGAACTGGTCGCCGTGCTCACCGGGCAGAACTGAGACGGATTGCGCCCACCGGGGCGATCGCACAGTACTGACCGGTATGACCGTTTCAGTGAAGGGTGTGCGGGCGATAACCCTGTCAGGCAGCCCCTGGACAGCCGCAGCGCGAACCGGACGCCGAGGTCCGCTCGTCGTCGGTGATCGAAGATAGGGTGGGGGCACCGGCAGTGAGTGGAGGGAACCGATGGCCACTAGGGACACCGGCGGGCAGAAGCACACCACCCGTCGTGAGGAGGAGGTCGAGGAGACCCAGGCGGCGGTCGGCGAGGACGTCGCCGAACGCCACCAGAAGCTGTCCGACGACGTCGACGCCATCCTCGACGAGATCGACGAGGTCCTGGAGGAGAACGCCGAGGACTTCGTCCGTTCGTACGTGCAAAAGGGCGGACAGTGACGCCTGCCCCGGCCGCCTCCGGCCGTGCGGCGTCGGTCCACGAGGCATCCCGGTTGTGACCGCAGGGGCGGCCCATGGGGGCCAGACCCGGCCATCGCCCGGCTCGCAAGGTCTTGCGAGCCGGGCGATGCGCTTTCCCGCTCCTTAGTTCCCGTTCCTTGGCCGCGGGCCGGCCTCAGGCTCCGGCCCGGGGGATCTCGCCGGTGGCGGGCCGGCTCCGCAGATCCTCCAGCGCGGCGGCGAAGGCGTCCGGCACGGGGAAACCGTCCGGCGGGACGGGGATGCCGTGCGCCAGCCGGCACCAGGCCACGGCGACCGCGGCCGCCGCGCCCAGCGCGCGCAGCGCCGTGCCGGTGTCGGCGGGCCGGAAGCCCTCCGGCAGCGCGCCGCCGACCGGCCACAGCCGGCGCAGGGCGTGGTCGGGGCGGGCCAGCACCTCGCCCAGCAGCCCCCGCATCTCCGGGTCCAGCCAGTTGCCGATCGGGGGCGCCAGGTCGGGCCGGTAGCCGGCCAGGTCGGCCGCCAGCAGCGCCGCCACCGCGTGCCGCGGCTCGGTGAAGCCGCCCTCGTCCGGATCCCCGCACATCGGCCGCAGCGCCTCGGCCAGGTCGTAGCAGGCCATCTGGAAGTGCTCGCCGGGGGCGGTGTCGGTGAACATCATGGCCGCCAGCTGCGGCGGGCAGCGGCTCACCCATTCCCGTTCCAGCGCCTCATCCCCGTACGGCAGCGCCGGATGGTCCAGCGCCGGGTTGACCTGCAGCGGCTCGATGACCGACAGCAGCGCCGAGGCGCGCATCTTGAAACGGGGGTCGTCGCGCAGCGCCTGGGCGGTCATCACCATGCAGCGGACGATCTGCCCGGCGGCATCCGGCCGGCCCGCCCGCATCCGCTCGGCGTACAGGCCGATGAGGGCGCGCAGCGGCACCGGCGCCGGCCAGCGCAGCCGGCCGTGCCTGGCCGGCGGGTGGGCCAGGTAGGGCTCCCACAGGCTCAGCAGGCCGGCGCCCTCGCCGTCGTCGCCCGCGTCGAACACCGGCACCGACGCGCACCACAGCATCGCGCTCCAGGTGGCGGCGATGGTGCTGGGGGTGCCGTGCAGGAAGTGGCTCCAGCCCAGCGGGTAGTCGGCCGGGGGCGCCAGCGCCGCTTCGCCGATCACCGAGCGCAGCCGGTACAGCAGCGCGCCCGACACCGGCCGGCCGGCCACGGCCAGCGGCGGACCGTGGTCGAGGGCGAAGTCCGGACCGGCCGGCAGGATCTCCAGGGGCACCGGCGGCGGGCCGGTCCCGGCGGCGGGCCGGGCCGACCGCCGCAGCGCCGTGCTCTGCGGGGGAGCGGCGGGGTACCAGCGGCCGTCCACCGGATGCCAGCGGTACCAGCGGGCCCACGCCCCATACAGCCACCAGGAACGGTCCGGCAGCGACACCAGCAGCGGCAGCAGCGCCTGCTGCCGCTGCAGGGGGGCGGCACCGGCCCACCAGGGGGCGGCCACGGCGGCGCGGGTGTCGCGCTCGGCCCGGGTGAAGGCGTCGCCGTCGGGGGCGGGCTGCTCGGGCGGCGGGTAGGGCGCCGGCGGCGGCCACGGCGGCCCGCCGGGCGCGCCCGGCAGGGTCGGCCAGGGCGCTCGGCCCTGGTCGGCGGGCCATGCCGGCCGGCCGTACGGGCCGGTCGGCGGGCCAGGAGGTCCCCACACCACGTCGTCATCGTAGTGTCCCGGGCCTGCCCGCGTATGCGCCGAACCGCCCGCGCGGCCGCCGCCCGGCGGCGGGCGTGCGGGTTCGCCGTGGGCGGACTCTCCGAAGGATCATCCGGGCATGCGGGCCGAGCCGGTTGAACAGTAGGGTCGTAACCGTCCGCGCCGGTGAAGGTCCTACGGGGAACCGGTGCCATGGGTGAAGGGAAGGAGTCGCGTGGCGTCCCACGATTCATACACCGGACGTCTGCCGGGAGCGTTCATGAACCCGGGCACGTCCTCGTTCACCGAGTTCCTGGCGTCCTATAACCCGGATCTGCTGCCCGGCCGCCACATGACGGCCCTCGCCGGGGGAATGCCGGGGAACGTGGAGGCGCCCCATGCCACGACCATCGTGGCGGTGACGTTCCCGGGCGGAGTGGTCATGGCCGGTGACCGGCGGGCGACCGCGGGCAACATGATCGCACAGCGCGACGTGGAGAAGGTCTTCCGGGCCGATGAGTTCTCCGCGGTGGCCATCGCGGGCACCGCCGGGATCGGCATGGAGATCGTCCGGCTGTTCCAGGTGGAGATCGAGCACTACGAGAAGATGGAGGGCCGCACCCTCTCCCTGGAGGGCAAGGCCAACCGCCTGGCCACCATGATCCGCGCCAATCTGGGCATGGCCATGCAGGGGCTGGTGGCGGTGCCGCTGTTCGCCGGCTATGACACCGAGCGCGAGGTCGGCCGGATCTTCAGCTACGACCCCGCCGGCGGGCGCTATGAGGAGCACGAGCACCACTCCATCGGCTCCGGCTCGGTGTTCGCCCGGGGGGCGCTGAAGAAGCTGTGGCGGCCCGACCTGAGCGCCCAGGACGCCGCGCTGGTGTGCGTGCAGGCGCTGTACGACGCCGCCGACGACGACTCGGCCACCGGCGGGCCGGACCTGATCCGCAAGATCTACCCGGTGGTGGCCACGGTGACCGCCGACGGGTTCCGCCGTCTTCCCGAAGAGGAGGTCGGGGAACTGGCCCGCATCGTCGTCGACGGGCGTCACGACTCGCCGGGCGGGCCTACCGCCCCGCTGCGATAGAAGGGACCGACTCCGGTGACCATGCCGTTTTATGTTCCGGCCGAACAGCAGATGAAGGACAAGGCGGACTACGCGCGCAAGGGCATCGCGCGTGGCCGCAGCGTCGTCGTGCTGCAGTACGACGACGGCATCCTGTTCGTGGCCGACAATCCCTCCCGGGCGCTGCACAAGATCAGCGAGATCTACGACCGGATCGCCTTTGCGGCCGTCGGCAAGTACAACGAGTTCGAGACGTTGCGGCTGGCCGGTGTCCGCTACGCCGACATCAACGGCTACCAGTACGACCGCCGGGACGTGACCGCGCGCGGCCTGGCCAACGCCTACGCCCAGACGCTGGGCACCATCTTCACCGAGACGGCCAAGCCGTATGAGGTGGAGCTGGTGGTCGCCGAGGCGGGGCTGGACGCCGACAGCGACCAGATCTACCGGCTGACCTTCGACGGGTCGGTGCGCGACGAGCACGGCTATGTGGCGATGGGCGGCCAGGTGGACGCCGTCGAGCAGGCGCTCAAGGAGCGCTTCACCGAGGGGATGTCGCTGTCGGCGGCGCTGCGCGCCGGGGTGCAGTCGCTGGAGGCCCAGGAGAGCGGCCGGCGCCTGGAGGCCAAGGCGCTGGAGGTGGCGGTGCTGGACCGCAACCGCGAGCACCGGCTGTTCCGGCGGCTGCCCGCTCCGCGCATCGAGGAGCTGCTGGCCGAGGGGGCCTGAGCGGCCCGGGAACGCCGCGGGCCCCCGCCCGCGCCGGGCGGGGGCCGGATCGGCCCCGCCGCCGCGCTGAATTGATCTACAGCGTAAAGGGCGCGGGCGCTGTACCCGATCTCAAAAGCAACCAAACCTCTATTTCCGCCAGAACAAGCGGCCGACACAAAGCCGTGACCTGCGATGGCCCGGACGCCGGGCGCCGCCGCTCCCTCCCACCCCGAATCTCAAGATCGCATATTGAAAAAAGCACATTGAGACTGTCGAGTCGGCCTCCGGGCACATAAGGTCGAGGTGTGGAGAGGCGGATCTTCGGGCTTGAAAACGAGTACGGGGTCACCTGCGTCTTCCGCGGGCAGCGGCGGCTGTCACCCGACGAGGTGGCGCGCTACCTGTTCCGCAGGGTGGTGTCGTGGGGCCGCAGCAGCAACGTGTTCCTGCGCAACGGCGCGCGGCTCTACCTGGACGTGGGCAGCCACCCCGAGTACGCCACGCCCGAGTGCGACAGCGTCATCGACCTGGTGACGCACGACAAGGCGGGGGAGCGCATCCTGGAGGGCCTGCTCGTGGACGCCGAACGGCGGCTGCGCGAGGAGGGCATCGCCGGGGACATCTACCTGTTCAAGAACAACACCGACTCGGCCGGCAACTCCTACGGCTGCCACGAGAACTACCTGGTGGGGCGGCACGGGGAGTTCGGCCGCCTGGCCGATGTGCTGATCCCCTACCTGGTCACCCGCCAGATCATCTGCGGGGCCGGCAAGGTGCTGCAGACCCCCCGCGGCGCGGTCTACTGCGTCTCCCAGCGCGCCGAGCACATCTGGGAGGGGGTCTCCTCGGCCACCACCCGCTCCCGCCCGATCATCAACACCCGCGACGAACCGCACGCCGACGCCGAGCGGTTCCGCCGGCTGCATGTGATCGTCGGCGACTCCAACATGAGCGAGACGACCATGCTGCTCAAGGTCGGCGCCACCGACCTGGTGCTGCGGATGATCGAGGCCGGGGTGGTGATGCGGGACCTGACGCTGGAGAACCCCATCCGGGCCATCCGCGAGGTCAGCCACGACATGACCGGCCGCCGCAAGGTCCGGCTGGCCAACGGCCGCGAAGCCAGCTCCCTGGACATCCAGAAGGAGTACTACGGCAAGGCCAAGGACTTCATCGACCGGCGCGGCGGCGACGCGGTCGCCCACCGGGTGCTGGACCTGTGGGAACGCACCCTGCGCGCGGTGGAGACCGGGGATCTGGACCTGGTCGCCCGGGAGATCGACTGGGTGACCAAGTACCAGCTCATCGAGCGGTACCGGCGCAAGTACGACCTGCCGCTCAGCTCCCCCCGGGTGGCCCAGCTGGACCTGGCCTACCACGACGTGCACCGCGGCCGGGGCCTGTACTACCTGCTGGAGCGGCGCGGCTCGGTGGAGCGCGTCACCAACGACCTGCGCATCTTCGAGGCCAAGTCGGTGCCGCCGCAGACCACCCGGGCCCGGCTGCGCGGGGAGTTCATCCGCCGCGCCCAGGAGAAGCGCCGCGACTTCACCGTCGACTGGGTGCACCTGAAGCTCAACGACCAGGCGCAGCGCACCGTATTGTGCAAGGACCCCTTCCGCGCGGTGGACGAACGGGTGGACAAGCTCATCGCAGGCATGTGACATAGCTGCCTTCGGGGTGACCAGCCGGTAGGGTGTGCGCTCAGTCAGGCCCCGTCACCCCGAAGGACGTCCATGCGCCGTCGTCTGATCAAGCTTTCGGCCGCGTTGGCGGCCGCCTCGCTGACGCTGACCGCCTGCCTGGGCGGCGATCTGCCGGTGAAGGTGACCGGTGAGTACGGCAAACGTCCGGAGGTGACCTTCCCCAAGGACGCCGAGCCCGGCGACAAGCTGGTGATCTCCACCCTGCACGAGGGGAAGGGCGCCACGGTGGCCAAGGGCGACCTGGTGGTGGCCTCCTATGTCGGCTACCGCTGGAACGGCGCCGGCAGCCGCCTGATCGACAGCAGCTACGCCGCCGGGCGTCCCAGCGCCTTCCCCTCCGGCAAGCTGATTCCGGGCTTGGACAAGGCGCTGGTCGGCCGGAAGGTCGGCAGCCGCGTCGCCGCCGTCATCCCGCCCGAGGAGGGCTACGGCGCGCAGGGCAACGCCCAGCACCAGGTCGGCGCGCACGACTCGCTGGTGTACGTGCTGGACCTGCACGCCACCTACTCCAAGAACTCCCGGGCCCAGGGCAAGACCCAGCCGCCGCCGGAGGCCACCCTGCCCGCGGTCGCCGACGCCGGGGCCGGCCGGGCGCCGAAGGTCACCGTCCCCCGCTCGGCCCCGCCCTCGACGCTGCAGGTGCGCACCCTGGTGGAGGGCTCGGGGCCGGCCGTGCGCGCCAACCAGCTGGTGGTGCTGCACTTCACCGGCGTGCTGTGGCGGACCGGCAAGGAGTTCTACTCCACCTGGAGCGAAGGGCGGCCCGCCGGGGAGATCCTGGGGGTGGGCCAGGACATCAAGGCCTTCGACGAAGGGCTGGTGGGCCAGAAGGTCGGCAGCCGGATGCTGCTGGTCGTCCCGCCCAAGTGGGGTTACGGCTCCCAGGGGCTGGCGCACTATGGGATCAAGGGCGGCGACACGCTGATCTACGTCGTCGACATCCTCGGCGCCCACTGAAAAAGGCGCCGGGCGGTCACAGCACCGCGGCGGCGTGGCGGCCGGCGGCGGCCGCGGCCAGGAAGTAGGGCAGGTCCTCATCCAGGCGGCGGCCCATCGTCGACAGCCGCACGCCCCAGCGCCGCTCGGCCTCCGCCAGCGTCTGGTGCAGGCCGTCCACCGGGATGTGCACCAGCTCGTGCCGCTCGCCGAGTGCGGCGGCCTGCTCGGCGACGCGCGCGCCGAACTCGCCGGGCAGCTCGGGCACCACCACCTCGGCCCGGGCCAGCGCCACCCGGCCATAGGCGGTCAGGCTGTGGTGGGAGACGCCGATGTGCCGCGCCCGCCGGTCGCCCTCGCTGACGCGCAGCGCGGCGATCGGGCGGCCCGCCAGCACCGCGGCGGCGTTGACCGCCTCGCCCGCCGACACCCCCGAAAACCCCCAGCGGGTGCCGCTGCCGAGGTTGCCCGGCCCCTGCGCCACCACCACCGCCTCGGCGCCGGCGACCAGCCGGGCGGCCAGCAGCCCGGTGTGCACCGTCACCGCCTCCAGGTCGCCGCCGAAGGCCTGCCCCACCGTGACGGTGGCGGCCAGCGCCCCGGCCTCCTTCAGCTTGGCGATCGACATCGAGAACCAGGCCGGCAGCGCGCCCCCGTCCGTCATCACGTACACCACGCGCGTGCCCGGACGCTCCGCCAACAACCCGGCCAGAATCGCCGGCAGCGCCGAGTGCAGATCGGCGACGATCACCGGCATCCCCTCCAGGGAGTCGGCCTCGCGCAGCAGCTCATGGTGGGGGGAGCCCTGCTCGTCGGCGCCCAGCACGGTGGCCTGCAGCGGCGTGTAGCGGGCCTTGACCAGGTGGCCGGGGCCGGACGGGTCCGGCGGCAGCCGGTCGGGCACCGCCACCACCATCGCATAGCCGCCGGTGCCCAGCCCCATGGCCAGCGCGGTGGTGTTGAGCAGCACCTCATCCCCGGGCTCGGGGCGTCCCACCAGCGCCGGGTAGGCCAGCGCGCGCACCGTGCCGTCCGCGCCGCCGATGGCGACCTCCAGCTCGACCGCCCCGGACCATTCCCGGCGAACGCGTTCCACCCTGCCTTTGCGCCATCGGATCACGCCGGAAACGGTAGCGTCTTGGAAGGGACGATGACGGCAGCGGCGGCGAGTTCGGGCGGACCGGCCGCCCCGCGCTCAAGGATCGAGGTGGTGGGTCGTGTCACGGCGCAAGACCGAGCGTCTGCTGGGTCTGGTGGTGTGCCTGCTGGCCACCCGGCGTTATCTCACCGCCGAGCAGATCCGCCGCGCGGTGCCCGGCTACCCCGACTCCGATGAGGCCTTCAAGCGGATGTTCGAGCGCGACAAGGAGGAGCTGCGCGAGCTGGGCATCCCGCTGGAGGTCGGCAGCGAGGACGGCGGTGAGGCCGGATACCGCATCCCCCCGCGCGACTATGAGCTGCCCGACATCCACCTGACCCCCGATGAGACCGCGGTGCTGGGCCTGGCGGCCCGGGTGTGGCAGCGCGCCAGCCTGGCCGAGGCGGCCTCCGGGGCGCTGCTGAAGCTGCGCGCCGCCGGGATCGACACCTCCGGGTCCGAATCGCTGGGCATCGAGCCGCGGGTGGACACCGAAGAGCCGGCCTTCCCGGCGCTGTGGGAGGCGGTCAAGGGCCGCTACCCGGTCGCCTTCGACTACCAGGGCGTCGGGCGCACCTCCGCCTCCCGCCGCCACCTGGAGCCGTGGGGGGTGCTCAGCCGCCGGGGCCGCTGGTATGTGGTCGGTTTCGACACCGACCGGCGCGACACCCGGGTGTTCCGCCTCAGCCGCATCATCGGCGAGGTGGTGCCCGATGGGCGGCCCGGCAGCGTCACCGTCCCCGAGGGAGTGGACATCCGCAAGATCGCCTTCGACCGGGGGGAGGCGCCCGCCGCGCCGCGCAGCGCGACCGTGCGGCTGCGCGCCGGGGCCGCCCAGGGGCTGCGCCGCTGGGCCGGCGAGGTCCGCCCCGGCGATGGGGAGTGGGACGAGGCGGAGCTGACCTTCGGCGAGGCCGAACGGTTCGCCCCCTACCTGGCCCGCTTCGGCGCCGATGTGGTGGTGCTGGACCCGCCGGATTTGCGCGAGGCCGTCATCTGCCATCTGAAGTCGGTGCTGGCCGGGCACGACGGCCGCCCAGAGGAGGGGCATGAGCAGGCACAACACCTCCAGTGACCGGCTGGCCCGGCTGCTGGCGCTGGTGCCGTACGTGGTCAGCCGCGACACCGTGGCGGTGGCCGAGGCCGCCGCCGACTTCGGCGTCACCGAAAAGCAGCTGATCGACGACCTGAACATGCTGTGGTGCGTGGAGCTGCGCGCTCCCGACCCCTACTGCCCGATCGACCTGTCGTATGAGGGCGGGGAGATCACCGTCGCCGAGGCCGAGTCGATCGCCCGGCCGCTGCGGCTGAAGGTGGACGAGGCCGGGGCGCTGCTGGTGGCGCTGCGCATGCTGGCCGAGATCGGCGATGCGCGCGACCGCGACGCCGTCAGCCGCCTGATCGCCAAGCTGGAGGAGGCCGCCGGGCAGGCCGCCGCCGCGGTCGGCAGCCAGGTGGCGGTGCAGGTGGAGGCCGACAGCGACGGGGCGACGGCGGCCCGCATCCGCGACGCCATCGCCCGGGGCCGCCGGCTGCACCTGACCTACTACGTGCCGGCCCGCGACGAGAACACCGAGCGCGATGTGGACCCGATGCGGCTGCTGGTGGTCGACGGCCGGGCCTACCTGGAGGGCTGGTGCCGCCGCGCCGAGGCGGTGCGGCTGTTTCGGGTGGACCGGATCGTGGAGCTGACGGTGCTGGAGGAGGTGCCCGCGCAGGTGCCCGAGGAGGCCGAGCCGCGGGATGTGCAGGCCGGTCGGCTGTTTCACCCCTCGCCCGACGACATCGCCGTCACCTTCGAGCTGACCCCGGCCGGACGCTGGGTGGCCGACCACTACCCGTGTGAGAGCGTCGAAGAGCTCGGCGAGGGGCGGCTGCGCGTGGTGCTGCGCACGTCCGACCGGCGCTGGGTGCGGGCTCTGGCGCTGCGGCTGGGCGACCAGGGACGCATCATCGGTCCGGCCGAATTGGCCGCCTCCGTCCGCGACGAGGCCGCCCGCGCCCTGGCGCACTACGCGACGGCCGGCGCCTGACCGGCCTGCGATCAGGTCCGTTGCGGGAGGAGCGGAATGGCCGGCGAAACGGCGGCCGCCTTGCGCGGGTGTTGTAGACCACGCTTTTTTCGGGCTATCGCAGGCCACGGTGATTCGCTACCGTGACGGAGTGGGTTGGGCTCAGGTCTTCGTCGCGATGGTCTTCGCCGGGCTGGCCGTGCTGGCGGTGTGCACGGTCAAGGTGGTGCGCGCGGTGCAGATCCTGGGACGTGAACTCGACCGTGCCAGGCGGCGGCTGGAACCTGAACGGTCGGCGCTGAAAGGTGAACTTCGCCGGTTGCGGCGGACACGGGAGCCCGACCACGTCGATGACGGCGTACGATCGACGTGAACGGCATCCGCTGAAGAGGTGGGACATGGCTGGACTCGGCTGGACCGAAATTCTGATCATCCTTGCGGTGGTCATGCTGTTGTTCGGATCGGCGAAGCTGCCGCAGCTCGCCCGGTCCCTGGGCAGGTCCGCGCGCATTCTCAAGGCCGAGGCCAGGGGTCTGCAGGAGGACGACGAGGAGCTCTCGCGCCCCCAGCAGCCGGCTCCGCAGCCGCAGCAGTACACCGCCCAGCCGCAGCAGCCTCAGCAGTACGCGCAGCCGCAGCAGCCCCAGCTGCCCCCCGGGCAGCCCATTCAGGGCGTTCCGGTGGACCCCAACCAGGCGCGCAACCACTGAACCTCACCCGGCACGCCGTTTCCGCCGGTCAAAGTGGACCGGCCGCGGGCAAGGGCCGATGCCGTGGCAATGGCGACACGGCACCGGGCACCCCTGGGGCCTCCATTGCCGGCACCGGAGACCACGTGCCGGAAAAGAGCCACTGACCTGCTGATCCCGGCGAACAGGCGCGAGCTGCGATCTTGATGATGAGACTGACCAGGCGGCGAAGGGCGGTCGACCCCGAGGGCCGGATGCCGCTCATGGACCATCTCCGTGAGCTGCGCAACCGGCTGATCAAGGCCATCTTGGGCCTGTTGCTCGGCACGGTCATCGGCTGGATCATCTTCCAGCCGGTCTGGGACTTCCTCAAAGAGCCCTACTGCGCCCTGCCGGAGTCCAAGGACCTCAACGGCGCCTGTTCACTGGTGGTCAACGGCATCTTCTCCGCCTTTTTCCTGCGGCTGAAGATCGCCTTTATCATCGGGGCGGTGCTGTCGGCGCCGGTGTGGCTGTATCAGCTCTGGGCCTTCGTGGCGCCGGGATTGTACCGCAATGAACGCCGCTGGACCTATATCTTCATGGGCGCGGCGATTCCCCTGTTCTTCGTCGGCACGGCACTGGCCTATCTCACCGTCGACAAGGGACTGTCGATCTTTTTGGGCTTCGTGCCTGAAGACGTGGCCGCACTGATCACCGTGGACCATTACCTCGGTTATGTGCTGGCGATGCTGCTGGTGTTCGGGCTGACGTTCGAACTGCCGCTGTTCGTGGTGATCCTCAACCTGGCCGGGGTGCTGACCTCGGCCCGCATCCGCAAGTCCCAGCGGATCATCATCTTCGGCATCTTCGTGTTCTCGGCGGTGGCCACCCCCAGCGCCGACCCGTTCACCATGCTGGCCCTGGCCCTGCCGACCGTGCTGCTGTTCGAGGCCGCGGCGCTGCTGGCGTTCCTGAACGACCGGCGGCGGGCCCGCCGTCCCGACCCGTATGCGGGACTGTCCGACGATGAGGCGGCCCCGCTGAACCTCGAGGAGATCGACGCCGAGCTGGAGAAGGGGCTGCGCGAGGACGCCGGCGGCGACCGCGTGGAGCCGACCCGCTGAGCGGGCCGGGCGAGCGTGCGGCGAGCGGTTCGGAACGGGGCGGGCCAAACCATAGGCTCGATGCCATGAGTTCCCCTGGTACCACGCCCGCCGAGCGGTACGCCGCCTACCGTGCGCGCGTCCGCGACAACGGGCCCGCACTGCTGGACTTCCAGACCCTGTACGACTTCGAGCTGGACGACTTCCAGTTGGAGGCCTGCCGGGCGCTGGAGGCGGGCAAGGGCGTGCTGGTGGCCGCCCCCACCGGGTCGGGCAAGACCGTGGTGGGGGAGTTCGCCGTCCACCTGGCGCTGCTGGAAGGGCGCAAGTGCTTTTACACCACGCCCATCAAGGCGCTGTCCAACCAAAAGTACGCCGACCTGGTGCGCCGCTACGGCCCGGGCAAGGTCGGCCTGCTGACCGGCGACAACAGCGTCAACGGCGAAGCGCCGATCGTGGTGATGACCACCGAGGTGCTGCGCAACATGCTGTACGCCGGCTCGCCCACCCTGGCCGGGCTGGCCTTCGTCGTCATGGACGAGGTGCACTACCTGGCCGACCGGTTCCGCGGCGCGGTGTGGGAAGAGGTCATCATCCACGTGCCGGACTCGGTGCGGATCGTGGCGCTGTCGGCCACCGTCTCCAACGCCGAGGAGTTCGGCGAGTGGCTGCAGGAGGTCCGCGGCGAGACCGCGGTGATCGTCGATGAGCACCGGCCGGTGCCGCTGTTTCAGCACATGCTGGTCGGCAACCGGCTGTATGACCTGTTCGTCGACACCGGCGACGGGCAGGACCGCCCCAAGATCAACCCGCAGTTGCGCAACATCGCGGTGGAGGAGATCCGCCGCGCCAAGATCAACTCCGGCCGGCGCACCGGCCGCAAGCGCATCGCCCGCCCGCCCCGCTTCCGTCCCCCCTCCCGCCCGGAGGTCATCCAGCGGCTGGACCGGGCCGGGCTGCTGCCGGCCATCACCTTCATCTTCAGCCGGGCCGGCTGTGACGCCGCCGTCGCCCAGTGCCTGCACGCCGGGCTGCGGCTGACCTCCCGCCAGGAGGCCGAGGAGATCCGCGCCCACGTCGAGCTGCGCACCGCCGACCTGGCCGATGAGGACCTGCGCGTGCTGGGCTATGACCAGTGGCTGGAAGGGCTGATGCGCGGCATCGCCGCCCACCACGCCGGGATGCTGCCGACCTTCAAGGAGATCGTGGAGGAATTGTTCGTCCGCGGTCTGATCAAGGCGGTGTTCGCCACCGAGACGCTGGCGCTGGGCATCAACATGCCCGCCCGCACCGTGGTGATCGAAAAGCTGGACAAGTGGAACGGCGAAACCCACGCCGACCTGACCCCGGGGGAGTACACCCAGCTGACCGGGCGGGCCGGGCGGCGCGGCATCGACGTCGAAGGCCATGCGGTGGTGATCTGGTCGCCGGGCATGGACCCGTTCGCGGTGGCCGGGCTGGCCGGCACCCGCACCTATCCGCTCAACTCCAGCTTCCGCCCCTCCTACAACATGGCCGTCAACCTGGTCGGCGCGGTCGGCCGGGAACGCGCCCGCAACCTGCTGGAGGAGTCCTTCGCCCAGTTCCAGGCCGACCGGGCGGTGGTGGGCCTGGCCCGCCAGGTGCACCGCAACGAAGAGGCCCTGGCCGGCTACGCCGAGGCCGCCGCCTGCCACCTGGGCGACTTCATGGAGTACGCGGCGCTGCGCCGGCGGCTGTCGGACCGGGAGGCCGAACTGGCCCGGGAGCGTTCCAGCGCCCGCCGCGCCGAGGCGATCCGCTCGCTGGAGCGGCTGCGCCCCGGCGATGTGATCGTCGTGCCGTCCGGGCGGCGCTCGGGCCTGGCGGTGGTGCTGGACCCGGGGCTGGGCCGGCGCTCTGACGGCCCCGCCCCGCTGGTGCTGACCGCCCAGCGGTCGGTGCAGCGCTTGTCGGTGCTGGACTTCCCCCACCCGGTGGAGCCGATCGAGCGGATCCGCATCCCCCGCTCCTTCAGCCCGCGCAGCCCCCAGCAGCGCCGCGACCTGGCCGCCACGCTGCGCAACAAGGTGCCCGACGCGCAGGTCAAGGCCCACCGGGGGCGGCGCAGCACCCCTGCGGTGGACGATGAGGAGATCTCCCGGCTGCGCCGGGAGATCCGCCGCCACCCCTGCCACGGCTGCGACGAGCGCGAAGACCACGCCCGCTGGGCCGAGCGCTACTTCCGGCTCAAGCGGGATACCGACGCGCTGCGCCGCCGGGTGGAGGGCCGCTCCCAGGTGATCGCCCGCACCTTCGACCGGGTGTGCGCGGTGCTGGAGCAGCTGGGCTACCTGGAGGGCGACACCGTCACCGAGGAGGGACGGCGGCTGGGCCGCATCTACAACGAGCTGGACCTGCTGACCGCCGAGAGCCTGCGCGCCGGCCTGTGGGAGGAGCTGGAGCCCGCCGAGCTGGCGGCGTGCGTGTCGGCGCTGGTGTACGAGTCCCGGCAGCCCGACGACGCGGTGACCCCCCGCACCCCGCCCGGCGCCGCCCAGGAGGCGCTGGCCGCCATGATGCGGCTGTGGGGGGAGCTGGAGGCCATCGAGCGGGACAACCGGGTGTCGTTCCTGCGCGAGCCCGACCTGGGATTCGCCTGGACCGCCTACCGGTGGGCCTCGGGCCATTCGCTGGATGAGGTGCTGCTGGAGTCGCAGATGACCGCCGGTGACTTCGTGCGGGCGGTCAAGCAGCTGATCGACCTGCTCGGCCAGGTCGCCGACGCCGCCCCCGAGGGCAGCCGGGTCCGGCAGACGGCGGGCAAGGCCATGGACGGGCTGCGCCGCGGGGTGGTCGCCTACTCCTCGGTCGCCTGACCGCGTCAGCGCCGGCCAGGCCGGTGGGCGGCGGATCGCCGGGCACCGCCCACCGGCCCGTCCCCCCGGGACGGCGACCCCCTGCCGTCCGGCGAGAAAAACCCCGGACCCCATCCCAGGCGGTGCCGGTCTTACCCGGCGACGGGGAGCCGGTGCCCCGGCGAGAGGGAGTGGGGTTCGCCCGGCCCTGGGCACCGGCCCGTCACTGACCAGCCGCGGACATGGATGGCCTGAGAGCATGATCTGCCGGGCGGCGGCCGTGGTCTGTGTCACCTGACACAGGCCGCCGGACGGCCCGGTCAGGAAGCGGCGGCCAGCGCCTTGCGCAGCCGCCCGACGGGACCGCCCAGATTCCACCGCTCGGCCAGGGCGCTCAGCGCCTGCTCGTCGCGCGGCCGGCGGGGCAGCTCGTCCTCCAGCGCCGTCAGCTCGGGTGCGTCGATGTCGGTGACCACCTTCACCACGGTCTCGGCGGCGGCCAGATACTCGCGGGCCGCCTCCAGCCGGCGGCGGCTGCCCGCGGGGAAGCCCTCGGTGACTCCCGCGTCCAGGGCCCGCAGGATGCCGGCGACCGAGCCGAACCGGCTGACCAGCGCCGCGGCGGTCTTGTCGCCCACCCCGGGCACTCCCGGCAGCCCGTCGCTGGGGTCGCCGCGCAGGGCGGCGTACTCGCCGTAGGCGCGGCCGGGGATGCCGTAGCGGGCCGCGACCTCCTCCTCGCCCATGACCTGCAGGTTGCGCACCCCGCGCGCGGTGTAGAGCACCTGGATCGGCCCGCGCCGGTCCACCAGCTGGAACAGGTCCCGGTCGCCGGTGACGATGTCGACCGCGCCGCCGCCGGCCGCATGCCGCACGGCCAGCGTGCCGATCACATCGTCGGCCTCATAACCGGGCACCCCGGCGCGCGCCAGCCCGGCCGCCTCCAGCACCGCGTCGATGATCGGCAGCTGCGCCGCCAGCGCATCGGGCACCTGGTCGCCGCCGTCGGCGGCCACCCGGTGCGCCTTGTAGGACGGCAGCGCCGCCACTCGAAAGGCCGGTCGCCAGTCGGCGTCCATGCAGCACACCAGGCGGGCGGGGGAGCGGTCGGCCACCAGACGGGCGATCATGTCGATCAGGCCGCGCACCGCGTTGACCGGTGTGCCGTCCGGCGCGGTCACCGACTCGGGCACGCCGAAGAACGCCCGAAAGTACAGCGACGGCGTGTCGAGCAGCATCAGCGCATCCATGGGGGCCATCGTGCCACGTGCCGGGGACGTTCCCCGGCCCGCCGGAGCACGCCGCAGGTGCTGGGATGCTGGGAGCATCCCAGCGACGAAGGACCGTGATCGTGATGAAACCGGATCTGACGCAGTTGTACCCGCCCTCCCGGCTGGCCCGGGTCCGGGAGGCGACCGCCGAGGCCGGGCTGGACGCCCTGCTGCTGACCCCCGGCCCGGACCTGCGCTATGCGACGGGTTATGACGCCATCCAGCTGGAACGGCTGACCTGCCTGGTGGTCCCGGCCCACGGGGAGCCGTTCCTGGTGGTGCCCCGCCTGGAACTGGCCGCCGCCCAGGCCTCCCCGGCCGGCGCGCTGGATGTGGAGATGGTGCCCTGGGAGGAGACCGACGACCCGTACGCGCTGGTCGCCCGCCGGCTGCCGGCGGCGCGGGCGGTGGGCGTGGCCGACCGGATGTGGGCGGTGATGGCGCTGCGCTTCCAGGAGGCCATGCCGCAGGCCCGGCAGGTGCCGGCCGGGCGGGTGATGGGCCGGCTGCGGGCCCGCAAGAGCCCGGCCGAGATCGCCGCGCTGCGCGAGGCGGGCGCGGCGATCGACCGGGTGCACCGCCAGGTGCCGGCGCTGCTGAAGGCCGGCCGCACCGAGCGGGAGGTCGGCCGCGACATCGCCGAGGCCATCGTCGCCGAGGGGCACGCCAAGGTGGACTTCGTGATCGTCGCCTCCGGCCCGAACGCCGCCAGCCCGCACCATGAGCTGTCGGACCGGGTGATCGGCCCCGGCGAGCCGGTGGTGATCGACATCGGCGGCACCATGCCCAGCGGCTACTGCTCCGATGAGACCCGCAACTACTGCATCGGCGAGCCCCCGGCCGCCTACACCGCCTACTACCAGGTGCTGCGGCGGGCGCAGCAGGCCGCCTGCCGGGCGGTGCGTCCGGGGGTGACGCCCGAACAGGTGGACGCCGCGGCCCGCGAGGTGATCGCCGAGGCCGGCTACGGGGAGTTCTTCATCCACCGCACCGGGCACGGCATCGGGCTGGAGACCCACGAGGAGCCCTACATCGTGGCCGGCAACACCCGCCCGCTGGAGCCGGGCATGGCCTTCTCGGTGGAGCCGGGCATCTACCCCGGCGAGCACGGCGCCCGCATCGAGGACATCGTGGTGTGCACCGAGGACGGCTTCGAGTCGGTGAACCACGTCGAGCGCGACCTGATCGTCGTGGACTGACCCCGAGGCGGCCTGGCCGCAACGGGCCGTATCGCGCCGTCCGATATTCGGCGCAGGATGAGGCAGGCAAGGGCTCCGCACGGGCCCCTGCCTGCCTCATTGAGGCGGTGACCTGCGAAGATGCCGCTCCGAGCAGGGGCGCCGAGCGCCGTCAGACTTCCCTTACGCCTGTCTGAAAGGTGCCTGGCCGTTATAACGATCTCTTCACGAACCTTTTGCGAAGCGTATGACGGTTGCGGCCCTGGATAGGAGCGGGGTACGGCTTATGTGTTCCGTCGGGGTTACAGGCGGATGTCCCTGACGTTGCAGCGAGCGAAGGAGACGTCGTGGCCGAGGTCGTCCTGTCAGGTGTCGGCAAGATCTACCCCGACGGCTTCCAGGCGGTCACCGACCTGAACCTGCACATCGCCGATGGGGAGTTCCTGGTGCTGGTGGGGCCGTCCGGGTGCGGCAAGACCACCGCGCTGCGCATGGTGGCGGGCCTGGAGGAGATCTCCACCGGCGAGATCCGCATCGGCGACCGGGTGGTCAACCGGGTGCCGGCCCGCGACCGCGACGTGGCCATGGTCTTCCAGAGCTACGCCCTCTACCCGCACCTGTCGGTGCGCGACAACATCGGCTTCGGGCTGTCGCTGCGCAAGGTCCCCAAGGACGAGATCCGCCGCAAGGTCGAGCAGGCCGCCGACCTGCTGGGGCTGCGCGACCACCTGGACCGCAAGCCCCGCCACCTGTCGGGCGGCCAGCGGCAGCGGGTGGCCATGGGCCGGGCGATCGTCCGCCAGCCGCAGGCGTTCTTGATGGACGAGCCGCTGTCCAACCTCGACGCCAAGCTTCGGGTGCAGATGCGCGCCGAGATCGCCCGCATCCAGCGCGACCTGGGCGTCACCACCATCTACGTCACCCACGACCAGACCGAGGCGATGACGCTCGGCGACCGGGTCGCGGTGATGAAACGCGGCGTGCTCCAGCAGATCGCGCCCCCGCAGGAGCTGTACGACCGCCCGGCCAACCTGTTCGTGGCCGGCTTCATCGGCTCCCCGGCCATGAACCTGCTCAAGGGCACGCTCGCGGAGGAGGACGGGCGGCTGCTGCTGCGCTTCCGCGGCGGCCAGACCCTGACGCTGCCGCAGGAGGTGCTGCAGCACCGGCCGGCGCTGCGCTCGTATGTGAACCGGCCGGTCATCGCCGGGATCCGCCCCGAGGACATGGAGGACGCCGCGCTCAGCGGCGGGCCCGAGCACGCCCGGCTGACCGCCGTCGCCGACCTGGTCGAGGCGATGGGCTCCGACGTGCTGGTGCATTTTTCGGTGGACGCCGAACAGGTGGTCACCGAGGACACCCGGGAACTGGCGCGCGACGTGGGCGCCGACGTACCCGAAGGACCGGGGGCCGCGGGCACCACCATGGTCGCCCGGTTCAGCCCCCGCACCCGGATCAAGGTCGGCGACCAGGTCGCCGCCCAGGTCGACACCGGACGGGTGCATTTCTTCGATCCCGATACAGGCGCGTCGATCTGGGACTCGACGCAGCCTTCCCCGAGGAAGGAAACCGCATGAGGGACGGAAGACGTTCGATGGGCCGGCGGCGGCTGCTGGGCGCCGTCCTGGCCGCCGGGCTGGCGGTCTCCACCGCCGCGGCCTGCGGCGGCGGAGACGACTCCGGCTCCGGCGACGGCGCCCTGAAGGGCCAGAAACTCACCGTGGCGGCGATCTGGACCGGCTCCAACGAGGGCGCCAAGTTCCAGAAGGTCCTCGACGAGTTCGAAAAGCGCACCGGCGCCGAGGTCACCTACACCCCCACCGGCGACAACGTCGCCGCCTACCTCGGCTCCAAGGTGGAGGGCAACGCGCCGCCGGACGTGGCGTTCCTGCCGCAGCAGGGCGTGCTGGTGGAGTTCGCCGAAAAGGGCTGGATCAAGCCGCTGCCGGATGAGGCCAAGTCCCTGGTGCAGCAGAACTTCGCCAAGGTCTGGCAGGACCTCGGCTCCCACGAGGGCACCGTCTACGGCGTCTACTTCAAGGCCTCCAGCAAGTCCACCGTCTGGTACCGCAAGCAGGCCTTCGCCGACGCCGGCATCACCACGCCCCCCGCCTCCTGGGACGACTTCGTCAAGACCGCCCAGACCCTCTCCGACGCCGGCACCACCCCCATCTCCGTCGGCGCCGCCGACGGCTGGGTGCTGACCGACTGGTTCGAGAACGTGTACCTGTCGGTGGCCGGGCCGGAGAAGTACGACCAGCTCTCCAAGCACGAGATCAAGTACACCGACCCCACGGTCAAGGAGGCGCTGCGCAAGCTGGCCGAGATCTGGGGCAAGGACTCCTACCTGGCAGGCGGCGCCAAGGGCGCGCTGCAGACCGAGTTCCCCGCCTCGGTGCCGGCGGTGTTCGGCGATGAGCCCAAGGCCGCCATGCTGCCCGGCGCCGACTTCGTCGCCTCCGAGATCACCTCGGCCACCAACTCCAAGGTCGGCACCGACGCCGACTTCTTCCCCTTCCCCGCCGCCGGCAGCACCACTCCCGTGGTGGGCGCCGGTGACGTGGCGGTGATGATGAAGGACACCCCCGCGGCGCGGGAGCTGATGAAGTTCCTGGCCACCCCCGAGGCCGCCAAGGTCTGGGCCGAGCAGGGCGGGTTCATCTCCCCCAACAAGGCGCTGGACCTGTCGGTCTACCCCGACGAGGTGCAGCGGCGGATCGCCAAGGCGGTGATCGACGCCGGTGACGCCTTCCGCTTCGACATGTCCGACCTGGCCCCGGCCGCCTTCGGCGGCACCAAGGGCTCCGGCGAGTGGAAGATCCTGCAGGACTTCCTGGCCGACCCCGACGATGTGGACGGCACCGCCGAGAAGCTGGAGAAGGCCGCAGCCGCCGCCTTCAAGTCCTGAGCCGACCGGCCGATGACCCCTCTCCCCCGGGGGCCGCGCCTCCGGGGGAGAGCGGGCCGACCCGCCCGCACCCCGCGGCGGCGTGCCGCTTCGGGGACGTCCCGACCCTCCCCAGCAGGTGCAGGACACCTCGCCGAGCCTCCGGGAGAGCGCGATGACCGACACCTTCGACCCGTCCGCGCCGCGTAAGGAGCAGCCGGACGGGCAGGCAACCTCCCCGCCCGGACCCGCCGCGACGGCCGAGCCGACCGCCGCGCCCGCCGCCCGAAGCACCGGGCGCGGGCGGCTGGGCCCCCCGCCGTGGCTGGCCGGCGGGTTCCTGGCGCCGGCGCTGATCCTGCTGGCGCTGCTGGTGGTGTACCCGATCGGGTACACCCTGTGGCGCAGCCTGTATGACGCCGACGGTGATCAGTTCATCTGGTTCGACAACTACGTCACCATGTTCACCGACTCGGCCACCTTCACCGCCATCAAGAACAACGCCATCTGGGTGGCGGTGGCGCCCGCGCTGATCACCGCGTTCGGGCTGATCTTCGCGGTGCTCACCGAGCGGATCCGCTGGGCGGCGGCCTTCAAGACCATCGTGTTCATGCCGATGGCGATCTCCATGGTCGCCGCCGGTGTGATCTTCACGCTGGTCTACGACCACTCGCCCGAACGGGGCGTGCTCAACGCCATCGCGGTCGGCATCCACGACACCTTCGTCTCTCCCTCCCCTTACCCGGGGGCGCGGCCCCGCGAGCAGGGCAGCCCGCTGCGTCCCGAAGGCCCTGAGGACGAGCGGGCGTACGTGACCGCCGAGCAGGTTCAGCCGGGGCAGACGACGCTGCTGCCGCTGGTGTCGATCTCGCCCGCCAAGCAGCGGGAGCTGCAGCCGGCCCGTCCCGCCGCCGCCAAGCCGGACGCCATCACCGGCACCGTGTGGGCCGACTTCGCCCCCGGCGGCGGCACGGTCAACCAGATCGACGGCAACGAAAAGGGCCTGCCCGAGGTCAAGATCGAGGCGCTGTCGGGCGGCAAGGTGGTGGCCACCACCACCTCCCGCGACGACGGCACCTTCGAGCTGGGCGGGCTGGCGCCCGGCTCCTACACGCTGCGCCTTGCCGCCGACAACTTCACCCCGCCCTATGGCGGCGTGACCTGGCTGGGCCCCAGCCTGGTGACCCCGGCGATCATCGGCGCGTACGTGTGGATGTGGGCCGGTTTCGCCATGGTCCTCATCGGCGCCGGGCTGGCGGCCATCCCCCGGGATGCGCTGGAGGCAGCCCGGGTGGACGGGGCCACCGAGTGGCAGGTCTTCCGCAGGGTGACCATCCCGCTGCTGGCGCCGGTGCTGGTGGTGGTGTTCGTGACGCTGGTCATCAACGTGCTGAAGATCTTCGACCTGGTCTACATCATGGCGCCGGGCTCGTCGCTGCAGGACGCCAATGTGCTGGCGCTGCGGATGTACCTGGTGTCCTTCGTCGGCGAAAGCCCCGACCAGGGGCTGGGCAGCGCGATCGCGGTGGTGCTGTTCCTGCTGGTGCTGCCCGCGATGATCTTCAACATCCGTCGTTTCCGAGCCGAGCAGGGGTGAGCCGCCGATGACCGTCGACACACAGGCAGCACCGGTGGACCGGGCGGCCGGGGCGCCGCGCCGCTCGGTGGCCTCCCGCATCGTCGGCCGGCTGGGCGGCACGGCCGTGCAGGTCGTGCTGGTGCTCATCGCGCTGGTGTGGCTGGTGCCCACCATCGGCCTGTTCATCGCCTCGCTGCGCTCGTCGGCCGACAACGCCGCCGGCGGCTGGTGGACGGTGCTGACCGCGCCGGCCCAGCTGACCTTGGCCAACTACGGCAACCTGCTGGACAACGACTCCATCACCCGCGGCTTCGTCAACACCGTGATGATCACCGTGCCCACCACGGTGCTGGTGGTGGTCGTGGCGGCGCTGGCCGCCTACGCCTTCGCCTGGATCGACTTCCCCGGCCGCGACTGGCTGTTTCTGGGCGTGGTGGCGCTGCTGGTGGTGCCGGTGCAGGTGGGGCTGATCCCGCTGATCCAGTTGTTCGGCAATGTCGGCCTGTTCGGCACCATCCCGGGCATCGTGCTGTTCCACACCGCCTACGGGCTGCCGTTCGCGATCTTCCTGCTGCGCAACTACTTCGCCGGCATCCCCCGCGACCTGCTGGAGGCCGCCCGCATGGACGGCGGCACCGAGTGGACCATCTTCCGCCGCGTGATCTTCCCGCTGGGCGGCCCGGCCATCGCCTCGCTGGCCATCTTCCAGTTCCTGTGGGTGTGGAACGACCTGCTGATCGCGTTGATCTTCGGGGATGAGGACTCCTACCCGCTGACCGTGGCGATCCAGCAGCAGACCCGCCAGTTCGGCTCCAACATCGACATCATCTCCTCGGGCGCGTTCCTTTCGATGCTGGTGCCGTTGGTCGTCTTCTTCGCCTTCCAGCGTTACTTCGTCCAGGGCGTCCTGGCCGGCTCGGTCAAGTGATGCCGCGCTGACCTGCGACGATGTCGCCGCCGCGGGGGCGGGTGCACCTTGTGCCCGCCCCCGCGGCATTTCCTCTCCGGCCGTTCCCGCGCCCCCAAGCGAAGATCATCTGCTGCTCGTCCGGCCTTGCGAAGGGCCGTTGGGAGACGCTTGGGAGAGCGGGCACGCCGAACGTCCGGGCGGTTCCATCACCTGTGGCATGCCGGCGTGACCGGTGCCCGCTCCGCGCGGCCGGCTCTGCACGCCGCCGATCGCGTGGACGGCTTATGGCGCACGGCGTCCAGGCTGGTTGCCCGCCGGGCGGCCCGGCCGGGGCGGGGGAGAGGACGTTCACGGGCGTGCCCGAGGACGTGCTGCTCCTGAGGAATGAACGGCACCACCTCGGGAGCATGTGATGTCATCGGGCACACGCGGAAGAACAGGTCCCGTTCCCGTCTCAGGGGTCCTTGTGAGTGAGGTGACGGCGGCGGATTACGCCTGGCTGGCCGAGCGGTTCCCGGGCCTGGCGGGGGCGTTTTGCATCGCTTTCGTCCGAGGGCTTGGGCGGAGGAGACGCTACGGCGGATAGGCGCCGACCCGGGCCGCATCCAGTCGGTGATGTTCACCGATCCCACCGGGCGGTTCGATGATCGAGAAGGGCCGGTGGTGTGGGCCGTTACGGTGGAGGAGAACGGTTTCGAGGTGCGCGCAGGGAGGTTCTGCGGGTCCTGTCCCAGGGCACCGAGGCCGTATCGGTGATGGCTGCGATCAGTGGGAACGGGCGGTTCGCGCATGTGGTGGACGGCCGTGAGGGGACGGTGTTCCGGCAAACGTGTCCCCGGGTGCGTTGGGGCGATGAGCCGGATCGGCTGGTGCCGCTGATGGAGGCCGTGGGTTTGAGCGCGGAGGCCGAAGAAGTGCCCGAGGCGGCGGATGCGGCCGCTCTGGCGCTCGCCACCCGGGTGACGGGGGTGCGGCTGAGCCCGGATGTGCTGCGGGGACCGTTGCGGGCCGCACCGGTCCTGCCGTTGCCGGACGACCCGCCGCAGGCACCGGACGTCCAGTCGCTGCGCATGGACGACCCTGAGCTGGTCGATGCCGTCGCCGCCGCCCCCACGACCGCCGGCATGCGATCGCCATGGAGCTGGTGCGGCGTGATGCGGCGGAAGCCGGCGTGATCGGGGATCCGCCGGTGGCGCAGGCCCTGGCGGCGCTGGAGCGAGGGGAGCGCCGTGCCGTGACCGCCTTGCCGCTCGGCCGGGCCATCCGCTCATAGGGCGATGAGGCGCGCGGCGGGCATGGCCGCCGCCGGCCCGGTGGCGCCGGGCGCAGGTGACATCGGACGGGCGTTCTCGCGGCATCGCGTCGGTCTGGACTTGCGCGCCCTGCTGTCCTCCGATCCCGAGATCGCCCACTACCAGATCATCGGGCGTTGCGCGGCTCCGTCCGCACGCCGCACCGAGGTGCTCGCGCGACTTCGCAATGAGGGCCTTTGAGAGGAACGGCCGCCCTTCGCCGCCGTCTCCGTCTCGATCTGCCATTTCCCGGAAGGCAAGGGGCATCCGATTCTGATGTTTTTGGTGACGATTGCACGAAGTGTCTTGCCGGTCCTGGAATGTCACGAAACTCAGGGCGCAGGGCGTAGCCTTCCGGACTTGTTCGTCTTTCCATCAGGTGACGGGATAGAGATCCCATATCGCATTTGCGCTTCGATCGCATTATTGTTGCGGGGAACCTGCGGGCGTGAAGGCGAAGTCAACGATGCCTTCCTCGCGGCTGCGGGAAGTCGAGCCGGGCCAACCCGTGAGAGTTCTCAAAGGGAGACGGCATGTGGCTCCGGCGACTCCGATGTTTCCTGCTCCTTGCGATCTCGGTGCCGATCATGCTGGTGCCGGCCGCGCTGGGACCGGCCGCGTCGGCGGCTGCGCGGAATGCGCCCGACCCGGGCAAGACGAGCAAGCCGGTGCCGGACGCCGGCCGTAAGCCGCCGAAGATACCGGGCGCACTGGTCCAGAGAGTGGAGCTCGGGGGCGATCCGCCGGCGCCCTTCGAGGAAAAGAAGCGCAAGCCCCTGACACCGGACCGGGCACGGGAAGAGGCGCGGCGCATCGCGTCCCGCCACGGCGAGGTGTCCAAGTACGACACCTCCAAAGTGAAAGTGACGGACGAGCCGCCCCGGGTGAAAAGAGCTCCTGACGTCCCGGACGAGGAACAGGTGCGGTCCTGCCTGTCCGATGATGCCGCGCCCCGGCCGACCGGGCATGTCGTCAACAGATGGTTCTGGTGCCGCAAGCAGAAACTGCAGGTGATCTATTACCGGTGGGTCGGTGCCCGGATCGTTTACCAGGGAAGCAACGTGGTGAGCTACGAGGAGGCCGGTTACGGGCGCAACGATGAACGCGGCATCCGGGTCTTCTTCCGCGTCACCGATGTCGACTACCAGGACTGGAGCCTATGGGACCTGCTCTTTACGGCACCCAACCTGACGCTCAGCGTCCGTGCCGACTGCAGTGAGAGCTTCACCTACTGTCACGCGGCTCCCGGTGACGCCGCCATACCCTATGCCGCCTGGCCCAACGTCGGGTGGATGCGGTGGGACATCTATTCCCATGAAAGCGCCGGCAATGGCGCCGACAAGGTCCTGTACCACCGCTGGCGCGACCGTTTCGACGGCAGCAGCAACGGTTACATCGGGCTCCCGGTCTACGGTCCGGAAGTCCTGATCCGCTGCGACTCGGCGACCTACTTCAACCAAGGGCAGGCCTCCTATCCGAAAGCCTGCGTCTACTACTCGGTCATCCCGCACCTGACCTACTCGCTCAGCGATCCCCGGATCGAGCGCGTGGCGGCGCACATCTACGCCGCGCAGCAGCTCCCCGATTCCACCTATCCACTGGCGACCGGAAAGCGGATACCCGGAAAGTACATAGGAACCACCTCTCCGGGGACCGCGTTGCACCGCATTCCCTACGACGGCCCCGCCTGGCGCGCCAACAGCGCCGAAAAGGACCGGGCCTGCCTGCGGCGCCCGCCCTACCAGGAGACCGGGCCGCCGCCCCCGGACGACCCGAGCTGGCAGTGCGACGAGTACCCGTTCGCGAGCACGAAGGAGGGTGCGGCGAGCCCTGACTGGGACTTCTCCGTCCGTTACGTGCCGCCCAGCCACAACAGCACCGCCGGCACCTTGCTGAGGCTGTACTACCTCAACGACCGGATCCTCTACGACCAGGACGACTTCTACGTAGAGATCGCGAACTGAAGACCGCCGGCGCGGTTTCCGGTCCGTGACGGACGATGCCCCGGACCGGAAACCGCACGGGTGTCTGCGGCGGCCCCGGAGGGCGGCGCGGCGAAGAGGGCGACCGGGCGGCCGTCAGGAGGCGGCGCCGGGGTGGCCGATCGCCAGCCCGGTGGTCGGGTCGAAGAAGTGCAGGCGGCTGGTGTCGACGGCCAGTTCGATCGGCCGGCCGGGGCGCACCGCCGAGCGGGCGTTGACCCGGGCGGTCCACAGCGCCTTGTTCTCCTGCAGCGGCAGCGCCGCATCGTCGTCGTCCTGGACGTCGGCGGCCAGGTCGGCGGTGTCCTTGTGCTCCACCGGCGGGGCGTCCACGGTGAAGATCACGTTGATCTCGCTGCCGAGCTCCTCGGTGATCTGGGCGGTCACCGCAAAGCGCGCCCAGTCGGGCTTGGCGTGGGCGGCGTCTTCGAAGTCCGAGGGGCGCACCCCGAGGATGACCTTGCGGCCCAGGTACTTCTCCAGGCCGGGTTTGGCGGCCAGCACGTCCTGGGGCACCGGCAGGCGCAGCCCGGCGAAGGCGGCGAAGACGCCCTCGCCGTCGCCGGGCGCCAGGTCGGCGGTGACGAAGTTCATCGCCGGGGAGCCGATGAATCCGGCCACGAACAGGTTGACCGGGTGGTCGAACAGCCGCTGGGGGGTGTCGACCTGCTGCAGTTTGCCCTCCCGCAGCACGCAGACCCGGTCGCCGAGCGTCATGGCCTCGACCTGGTCGTGGGTGACGTAGACGGTGGTGACGCCGAGCCGCTCGTGCAGCTGGTTGAGCGAGGCGCGCATGGACACCCGCAGCTTGGCGTCGAGGTTGGACAGCGGCTCGTCCATCAAGAACGCCTGCGGTTCGCGCACGATCGCCCGGCCCATGGCCACCCGCTGCCGCTGGCCGCCCGACAGCGCGGCCGGCTTGCGGTCGAGGAACTGCTCCAGGCCGAGCATCTTGGCGGCCTCCTGGACCTTGCGGCGGCGCTCCTCCTTGGAGACGCCGCGCAGCTTGAGGCCGAACTCCAGGTTCTGCGCCACGGTCATGTGCGGGTAGAGGGCGTAGTTCTGGAAGACCATGGCGATGTCGCGGTCCTTGGGGGCCAGGTCGTTGACCACGCGGTCGCCGATGGTGATGGTGCCGGCGCTGATGTCCTCCAGCCCGGCGATCATCCGCAGCGCGGTGGACTTGCCGCACCCGGACGGGCCCACCAGCACCATGAACTCCCCGTCGCGGATGTGCAGGTTCAGCGAGTCGACGGCCTTGACGCCGCCGGCGTAGACCTTGTCGACGCCCTCCAGGGTGATCTGCGCCATCGCAACCTCCGGTGAATACGTTTCCACTGAACCTCATCAGGCGACGGCCATGCTGTCAAGAGTGGTGTGGACCAATCGCGCCATCCCTTATTTCATCGGCGCTGGTGAACGCTGGGATCGGGAATCTGAGAAGTCAGAAGTGATCATGTGAGCGGTGGTTGATTGGAAACGTTTCCATGCAGGTCTGGGCATGGGAGGATGGGACGGTCCGGGATGGGGGGAGAGGCGAGCACCGATGATGTCTGCGAGCGGCCGGTGAGCCGCGCGGCGACGATCAAGGACGTGGCCCGCCGCGCCGGGGTCGGGGTGGCCACCGTCTCGCGGGTGCTGTCGGGCTCCGGGCCGGTCAGCGAGGCCACCCGGGAGCGGGTGCTGCGCGCGGCCCGGGAACTGGAGTACCGGCCCAGCGCGCTGGGCCGCGGCCTGAAGACCCGCCGCACCGGCAGCGTCGGCCTGGTCGTCGGGGAGATCACCGACCCGTTCTGCGCCGAGCTGGCCGCCGGGGTGCTGGCCTGCGCCCGCACCCTGGGCGAGCACGTGCTGCTGGAGGCCTCCCACGGCGACCCCGGCCGGGAGGCCGAGATCGTCGACCGCCTGGTGGAACAGCGGGTGGACGGCGTCATCGCCACCCCCGCCGCCGAGGGCGACTGGTGGCGCTCGGCGCTGCGGGCCGGCATCGCGGTGGTCTTCGTCGACCGCGCGCCAAAGGAGCTGCCGCAGATCCCCGCCGTGCTGGCCGACGACGCGGCCGGGGTGCGCGCGACCGTGGAGTACCTGGCCGGATTGGGCCACCGGCGCATCGGCTTCCTGGGCACCGGCGACCCGGCCGCGCCGGCGGAGGCCGCCGGCGTCCGGGAGACGACGTTCCGCACCGCGCTGGCCGAGCTGGGACTGCAGGTGGAAGCAGACCTGGTGGTGCGGGCCCGGCCCGGCCGCGACAGCGCGCTGGCCGCCGCGGCGGCCCTGCTGCAGCGCCGCCCGGACATGACCGCGGTGCTGGCGGCCGGGCACCTGCTGGGCGAGGCGGTGGTGCTGGTGGCGCGGGAGCTGGACCTGCGCGTCCCCGCCGATTTGTCGATCGCGATGGTCGACGACGTGTCGTGGGCGGAGTTGTGCGACCCGCCGCTGACGGCGCTGGCCCGTCCCGCCCGCGACATGGGGTACCGGGCCTGTGAGGTGCTGCGGCGCGACCCGGCGCGGCGGGAGCGGGCCCGTCCGGTGGTGCTGCCCACCGAGCTGGTGATCCGCGGCAGCTGCGGCCCGCCCTCCCGCACACCGGCCGTGCGAAGTGCCCGAACACGCTAAATTTCCTCCGTGGAGGAGATGGATCGTCAGATCATCGCTTTGCTGGCCCGCGACGGCCGGATGAGCTTCACCGATCTGGCCAAGGAGACCGGGCTGAGCGTGTCGGCGGTGCACCAGCGGGTGCGGCGGCTGCAAAAACGCGGAGTGATCAAGGGTTTCACGGCCCAGCTGGACGCCGAGCAGATCGGGCTGCCGCTGACGGCGTTCGTGTCGATCAAGCCGATCGACCCGGCGGCTCCCGACGACGCCCCCGAGCGCCTGGCGCACCTGCCCCAGATCGAGGCCTGCCACTCGGTGGCCGGGGAAGAGAGCTACATCCTCAAGGTGCGCGTGGCCACCCCCAACGACCTGGAGGAACTGCTGCAGCAGATCCGGGCGGCCGCCAACGTCTCCACCCGCACCACCGTGGTGCTCAGCACCCCGTATGAGGACCGCCCGCCCCCGCTGTGACGGTCAGCCCGCCGGGCGCAGCGCCTCCAGCGTCTCCTCGGCGCGCTCCATGGCCGCGGCCGGGTCGGCGTCCGGCCCGGCCAGCTGCGGATCGAAGTTCAAATCCACGAACAGCTCGGTGACGCCCTGGGCGGCCAGATCCGCGAAGTCGGCGCGCAGCTGCTCATACGACCCGGTCAGCGGGGGCCGGTCTGCTCCGGCGTCCGGACGCACCCGCACCGCCCCCCGGCACACGAACCGCAGCGCATCCGGGTCCCGTCCGGCCTCGGCGGCGGCCGTGCGGACCAGCTCGATCTGCTCGCCGATCGTGGTCAGGTCGGCGGTGCTGGAGCTGATCCACCCGTCGGCCAGCCGCCCGGCCCGGCGCAGCGCCGGGGCGCTCTTGCCGCCCAGCAGGATCGGCGGGGCGGGCCGCTGCAGCGGTTTGGGCTCCAGCCGCGACGGCGGGATCGTGTAGAACTCCCCGGCGTAGGAGCTGATCTCCTCGGTCCACAGCGACCGCAGCGCCGCCAGGAACTCCTCGGCCCGCGCGCCCCGCCGCTGCATGGACGCCCCGGTGGCGGTGAACTCCTGCGGCATCCAGCCCAGCCCCAGTCCCAGCTCCAGCCGCCCGCCGCTGACCTGGTCGAGTGTGGCGGCCTGCTTGGCCAGCAGCACAGGGGAGTAGAAGGGCAGGTTGACCACGGCCACGCCGAGCCGGATCCGGCTGGTCAGGCCCGCCAGGTAGGCCAGGGTGACCAGCGGGTCGCCGACATTGCGGTAGGTCTCGGCGCGGGGGTCGCCGCCGACGGGCACCAGCAGCCGCTGCAGCGTCCACAGCGAGTGGTAGCCGAGCTCCTCGGCGCGCCGGGCGATACGGACCTGATTGGCCGGGGTCGCCCAGGGGCCCGCCACCGGCACCGCGAAACCGATCAGCATCGTGTGCCTCCTCGCACTCGACCGCAGCAACCTTACAGCGTTAAGACCGGCGCCCGGAGAGTGTGACCGAAATACCGGGCAAGGATGACGATGATCACCCCGAACGGAGGGGACGATCACCGCTACCCTGACGGAAAGGGCTCGGAGGTGATCATGCGCGTTCCCGGTAAGCCGGCCCAGGCGGTCAAGCCGAAGCTGCGCGGATGGCTGCACCTGGGCACCTTCCCGCTGGTGCTGGTGGCCGGGATGCTGCTGGTGGCGCTGGGCCCCACGCCCGCGGCCCGGTTGTGCGCGGCGGTGTACGCGCTGACCTCGGCGGCCCTGTTCGGGGTGTCGGCGACCTACCACCGCGGGCGCTGGTCGCCGCGGGTGGCCGACTGGCTGCGGCGCTTCGACCACGCCAGCATCTACCTGATCATCGCCGGGACCTACACCCCCTTCGCCTACCTGATCTTGGAGGGTGCGACCCGGGCGGTGGTGCTGTCGGTGGTGTGGGGCGGCGCCGCGGCCGGGGTGCTGTTCCGGGTGCTGTGGGTGAGGGCGCCCCGCTGGCTGTACACCGCCCTGTACCTCGGGCTGGGCTGGGTGGCGGCGTTCTTCGTGCCCCAGTTCTTGGAGGGCACCGGGCCGCTGGTGGCGGCGCTGGTGATCTTGGGTGGGGTGCTCTACAGCGTCGGCGGCCTGGTGTACGGGCTGCGCAAGCCCGACCCCTCACCGCGCTGGTTCGGGTTCCATGAGGTGTTCCACGCGCTGACGATCGCCGCCTACGTGCTGCAGTACATCGCCGTGTCGGTGGTGGTCTACCGCACCGGCGCCCTGTAGGGCCGCGTCACCGCCCGTCGGGGGCCGCCACGATGAAGGTGGCGTTGCCGAAACCGATCTCATCGCCGGGACGCAGCCGGGTCGGGCCGGTCAGCCGCCAGCCGTTGACCCGGGTGCCGTTCATCGAGCCCAGATCGGCCACCATCCAGCCGTCCTCGTCGCGGTACAGCTCGGCGTGGAAGCGGGAGACGGTCAGGTCGGTCAGCATGAAGTGGCAGCCGGGGGCGCGGCCGACGACGATGCGGCCGCCGGCGGCCGGCAGGCGCAGCCGCGGCAGCCTGGGGGCCCGCCAGGCGGCCTCGATCCGCGCGGTGATCTGCGACAGCGCGGAGACCAGCGAGGTGATCTTGTCGATCACGCCGCGCTCGGGGGGCAGGTCGCAGACGACCTGCTCCAGCTCGGCGCGGCTGCGGGCGGTCAGCACCCGCTCGACGCGGCGTTCGAAGGTGTCCTGCGAGATCCGCCCTTCGGCGACCCGGTCGCCGAGCACCCGCAACACCCGGTCGCGTTCCTTGTCGGACACCCGAACCGGGTACGCGGCCTGACCGTCCATGATTGCGAGTATCCAGCTCCCTTCCGCGGCTGTCCAGCCGTGGCCCGCACGCGGGCCACGGCCATCGGACGCCGGGTCAGACGCCCGCCGGCGGGCGTTTGTTCGCCGCTGCGGCGGCTTTGCCCGCCCGCTCAGCGGGACAGCAGGTCACGGGCGATGTGAGTGATCTGGATCTCGTCGGTGCCGGCGTAGATCTGGAAGGACTTGGCGTCGCGGGCCAGCTGCTCGACGCGGTATTCGCTCATGTAGCCGTTGCCGCCGAACAGCTGCACCGCCTCGTTGGTGACCTCGACGGCGGCCTGGGCGGCGTACAGCTTCATCGCCGAGGCCTCCGCCAGGGTGGGGGTGCGGCCGGCCCGCTGCATCTCGATGTGCCGGAACACCAGGTTCTGCACGTTGAGGCGGGCGACCTCCATCTTGGCCAGCTTGAGCTGGATGAGCTGGTATTCGCCGATGGGCTTGCCCCACAGCACGCGGTTCTTGGCGTACTCCACCGAAAGGCGCAGGCATTCTTCGATGACGCCCAGCGCCATGGCGGCCAGCCCGGCGCGTTCGGTGACGAAGTTCTGCTTGGCCGATTCCTTGCCGCTGCCGCCGCCGGCCAGCAGCCGGTCGGGGCCGACCCGCACGTCGCTTAGGAACAGCTCGCCGGTGGGGGAGCCGTGCAGGCCCATCTTGCGCAGCGGCTTGCTCTGCTCCAGGCCGGGCATGCCGCGGTCCAGCACGAAGGTGAGGATCTCCCGTTCGCGCGGGGGCCGGCCGTCGTCGAGCTTGCAGTAGAAGACGATGGTGTCGGCGTAGGGGCCGTTGGTGATGAAGGTCTTGCTGCCGTTGAGGATGTACTCGTCGCCGACCTTGCGGGCGGTGGACTGCATGCCGCCGAAGGCGTCGCTGCCGGAGCCGGGCTCGGTGATGGCCCAGGCGCCGACCTTGTCGAAGGTCAGCAGGTCCAGTCCCCAGCGTTCGCGCTGCTCGGGGGTGCCGCGCTTCATGATGGTGCCGGCGGCCAGGCCGAGGCTGACGCCCATGGCGGTGACCAGCCCGGGGGAGACCTTGCACAGCTCGATGATCGGCAGGATCGACAGGGCGGGGTTGCCGCCCCCGCCGCTCTTGCGCTCGGCGCCGGAGCGCTCGGCCTCGGCGCGGGCCTTGAAGGACGAGCGGGCCATCTCGTCCATGCCGAAGGTGCGGAACAGGTTGCGGATCAGGTCATAGGGCGGCAGCTGCCCGGATTCCAGCTCATCGACGCGGGGTCGCAGCTCGGCGTCGACCCAATCGCGGATGGCCTTTTGGATCATCCGGTCTTCATCCGACCACTCGATCATGTGTGTCCTTCCCCTTCCAGGCCCGATGTGCCGGAGGCCATCCAAGCAGAACGCACAAGCAAGCGCTTACCCGGGTGGCCTCCGGCGGCGCGGGCCGGTCAGCGGGAGAAGGAGACCACGTCGGCGTAGATGCCGCCGTGGTCGGTGAGCCGCTCCCCGGCGGGGCTGTCGTAGACCACCAGCAGGGTCGGCCCGTCGCCGTGGGTCTCGTCCAGGACGGCGATGCCCTCGGCGTGGTCCTCGCCGTCGCCGTGCGGCAGGTTCCCCACGACCGTCAGCTCATCGGCGTGCACGATGTCGGGGGCGGCGACCTTGGCGGCGTTCGGCCAGCGGACCACGCGGACCGGGCCGCTCAGCGACATGGTGGGGCCGGTGAGGATGAGCAGGTCGTCGCCGTCGGGGCACAGGTCGCGGATGCCCAGCCCGCCCAGGTCCAGGAAGTGGGTGTGGTAGAGCTCCCCGCTGTCGAGGGGGCGCAGCCGCAGCCGGCCCGGGTCGTCCGGGTCGGTCTCGGGGCTGATCTCGATGAGCACGGCCCAGCCGCGCAGCACCGGGCCGCGCAGCCCGACGTAGATGCGGTCGCCGACGGCGGCGATGCCTTCGATGTCGATGCCGTTGTCCTTGCTGGGGATGGACAGGAACGGCGCCAGGTGAGGGTCGTCGGCCAGCAGGTCGGTCAGCGAGTCGCCGCGTCCGCCCAGCACCGCGGCGGTGCGGTCGCCGTCGGCGGCCACCACCTGCGGCAGCCCGTCGGGGCCGGTGACCAGCGGCAGTCGCACCAGGATGTGCCGGTTTTCCTCGCGGACCACGGTGGCCAGCCGTTTGCGGGACTTGCGGTCGCTGTGGCCGGGCTTGATGCGCTTGCGCTTGAGGCTGTGGGAGCCGATCGCCCACAGCCAGCCGTCGGCGCGGGCCAGCCCTTCGATGTCGGCCTCTTCGTCGCGCCCGGCGGGCAGTTCGACGAAGTCGGCCAGTGCGATGGTGCGCTGGTCGCCGTAGCCGGTGACCTGCCCGTTTTCGTCGAATTCGGCGGTGAGCCGTTCGACGGTGGCGGTCTCGTCGCCGGCCACCCACAGGCAGCGGCCGTCCTGGCGGACGGCCGAGAGGTTGGTGTGCGTCTCGGCGGCCTGGCTCTCTTCGGCGAAGCGCAGTTCCACCCGGCGTTCCACGATCATGCGTGCCGATGCCCCCCTGAGGTCGATTCGGGTCAACTCCTGATCTACGCCGTAAAGGTCGCAGGTCAGGAAGATTCCCACACTGTACAGATCAATAGCACCCCATAGAGAGGCAATCGCCCGCCGAAAACCCGCTCACATCACCGCCCGGCGGGCCTGCTCGCGCCACCACTCCTGTCCCTCCGGGGGGAGGGTGTGGATCGGGTCGTAGTACTCGTAGCGGCGCTCCAGGGCGTGGGGGTCGTCGGCCTCCAACGTGGTGCGGTAGTTCTTCGTCCAGTAGGAGATGCCGCGCAGGCGGTCGTAGTCGGCGGGCTGGTGGACCCAGCGCTTGCCCACGTAGGGGACGTCGCAGACGATCCGGGGGGTGGCGAAGCCCGGCAGGTAGCCCATGATCGCGTGCTGCAGCTCCTGGGCCCGCCACAGCGGCAGCCGCCAGTGCTCGCTGCCGGGGATCATGTCGCACATGTACAGGTAGTAGGGCATGATCTGGGCCTCGTCCAGCAGCGCGAACGACAGGTCCAGCAGCGCGGCGGGGCTGTCGTTGACGCCGTGCAGCAGCACTCCCTGGTTGCGCACGTCGCGGACGCCGGCCTCCAGCAGGCCGCGGGCGGCGCGGGCGACCAGGGGGGTGAGCGAGCGGGCGGTGTTGACGTGGGTGTGCACGGCCAGGGCGACGCCGCGGCGGCGGGCCTTGGCGGCCAGGCGCTCCATGCCGGCGCGGACCTCATCTTGCAGCCAGTGCTGGGGCAGGGCCATGAGCGCCTTGGTGGCCAGGCGGATGTCGCGGATGGAGTCGATGTCCAGCAGCCGGTCCACGAAGGCCTCCAGGCGCGGCCAGGGCAGGTTGGCCACGTCGCCCCCGGAGACGACCACGTCGCGGACGGTGGGGGTGCGGCGCAGGTACTCCAGCATGGCCTCGTGCCGGTCGGCGGGGCGGGCGGTGAAGCGGTGCTTGGCGACGGCGGGGGTGGAGGTGCCGACCAGGTCCATGCGGGTGCAGTGGCCGCAGTACTGGGGGCAGGTGGACAGCAGCTCGGCCAGGACCTTGGTGGGGTAGCGGTGGGTGAGGCCTTCCACGGCCCACATGTCGGCCTCGTGCAGGGAGTCGCGGGTGGCGCAGGGGTGGGAGGGCCAGTCGGTGCGGCGGTCGCTGGCGACGGGGAGCATGTAGCGGCGCACCGGGTCGGCGTAGAAGGCCTCGGTGGTGGAGGTGTCCATGGTGTTGAGCATCTGGGGGGTGACCAGCATGGGCATGGTGGCGTGGCCGGTCTGGTCGCGGTGCAGGTCGGCGTAGAAGGACTCGTCGATCAGGTCGCCGAGGACCTGCTGGAGCTGGCGGATGTTCTTGACGCAGTGGGCGCGCTGCCACTGGGCGGACTCCCACTCCTGGCGGGTGACGTGGCGCCAGCCGGGCAGGCGTTGCCAGTCCGGCTCGATGAGGGGACGGCGCCGGTAGGTGTAGGGCTGGGGCGCGGGGCCGGTGACGGTCTCGGCGATGGTCATGGTGAGCCTCCCAGTGAAGCCCGGCTGATCCATATAAACTTCGGCGAGATCCCAACATTACGGGAAGAATTCCGTTTGAACCATCGATACCCAGGATGTTCTCAAGGCAACATCGAGGCTAAGGTGGCCGGATGAACAACGTCGACGCGACCGGATCCGCGCTGGGGCTGCACCGGGTGCTGGACCCGCCCGGCGTGCTGCCGCAGGCGGCCCGCCGCCTGGACCCCGACCCGGCGATCCGCCCGGACGAGGTGCGGGTGCGCCTGGAGCGGCTGAATCTGGACGCCGCCTCCTACCGGCAGCTGCACACCTCCTGCGAGGGCGATCCGGAGGCCATCCGGGCACGGGTGCTGCAGATCGTCAAGGAGCGCGGCAAGATGCACAACCCGGTGACCGGCTCGGGCGGGATGCTGGTGGGCGTGGTGGAGGAGGTCGGCCCCGCCTCCCCGCTGGGCCTTGCCCCAGGGCAGCGGATCGCCACGCTGGTGTCGCTGACCTGCACCCCGCTGGCGATCACCGATGGGCTGGCGCGCTGGGACGGACGCGGCGAGCAGGTGCCCGCCGACGGGCATGCGATCTTGTTCGCCCGCTCGGTCGCCGCGGTGCTGCCAGAAGACCTGCCGGTGCCGCTGTCGCTGGCGGTGCTGGATGTGTGCGGGGCGCCCGCGCTGACCGAACGGGTCGTGACCCGCTATGCCGGCGGAACGGGACCGGTGGTGGCGGTGCTGGGCGGCGCCGGGAAGAGCGGCTCGCTGTCGCTGGCGGCCGCCCGGCGGGCGGGCGCGGCGCACCTGATCGGGGTCGTCCCCGACGAGCGGGAGGCGGCGCTGCTGGAGCGTTCCGGCCTGGCCGATCGGGTGGTGGTGGCCGACGCCCGCGACCCGGTGGCGCTGGCGGAGGCGGTGCGGCGGGGCGGGGGACCGGCGCAGGTGACGGTGGTGTGCGTGGACGTGCCGGGCTGCGAGCACGGCGCGATCCTGGCCACCGATCAGGGCGGCACGGTGGTGTTCTTCTCCATGGCGACCTCGTTCACCGCCGCGGCGCTGGGGGCCGAGGCGCTGGGCGCCGATGTCACCATGCTGATCGGCAACGGCTATGTGCCCGGGCATGCGCAGGCGGCGCTGGAGCTGGTGCGCTCATCGTCGGCGATTCGTGATCTTTTCGCCGCTCGGCTGGGTGGTTCTTGGTGAGAATGGCCCGGTGGCCGGCCTTCGGCGGGCCGGCCCGGGCCGAAAAAGACCAACCCCCAAGGAGCGACCATGGCGAGCGTCGTCGAGTCCCTGCGGCGGCAGGACCCCGCCCGGCGGCAGCAGCAGATCATCGACGTGCTGGTGGAGGCCTTCGCCGAGCTGATGGAGCGCAGCCCGGCGGAGTTCCGGCGGCGTTTCCGCAAGATGGCCTCCGACCCGTTCGCCTTCTACCGGGGCAGCGCCTGCCTGTACTACGCCGACGTCGCCGGCGATGAGGACCCCTGGGCCGACGAGCGCACCAGCCGGGTGTGGATCCAAGGCGACCTGCACGCCCAGAACTTCGGCACCTACATGAGCGACGACGGGGTGTTCGTCTTCGACGTCAACGACTTCGACGAGGCCTACCTGGGGCACTTCACCTGGGACATCAAGCGGCTGGTGGCGAGTGTGGCGCTGCTGGCGTGGACCAAGGCGATCTCCGACGCCGACATCCGGCGGATGATCGAGACCTACGTCAACGCCTACGTCGACCAGGTCCGCTACTTCCACGCCAACCCCGGCGGCAGCGAGTGGGCGATCACGCTGGACAACGCCGAAGGGTATGTGCGGGAGGTGCTGATCCGGGCGCTGTCGTCCACCCGCATCGCGCTGCTGGAGTCGATGACGCTGGTGGAGCAGCACGAGCGGCGCTTCAAGGCCGGGCCGGGGGTGCGGCGGCTGGAGGCCGAGGAGCGGGCGAAGGTGGAGAAGGCCTTCGAGGAGTACCTGACCACCATCCCGCAGCAAAAGCGGTTCTCCAGCCTCACCTACCGGATCAAGGACATCGTCGGCAGCTCGGGGTTCGGCATCGGCTCGGCCGGGCTGTCGGCCTACACCATCTTGGTGGAAGGACGCACCCAGGCCCTGGAGAACGACGTCATCTTGTCGATGAAGCAGGGCAACGTGGCCGCCCCCAGCCGGGTGGTCGACGACGCCCGGATCCGGGAGTTCTTCAAGCACCACGGCCACCGCACCGCGGTGTCGCGGCGGGCCTTGCAGGCCAACACCGACCCGTGGCTGGGCTACACCCAGATCGACGGGGTCGGCTATGTGGTGCAGGAGCTGTCGCCGTATGAGGAGGACCTGGACTGGTCGGGGCTGACCGAGGTCGAGGAGATGCTGACGCTGCTGGGGGATCTGGGCCGGGCCACCGCCAAGATCCACTGCGTGTCCGACAGCGACTCCGACCATGAGCTGGTCGGCTTCCAGGTGGAGGAGGCGATCACGGAGGTGATCGACCGCACCGGCTCGGAGGCGTTCGTGGAGGCGATGGTGGAGTTCGGGATGGGGTACGCCGCCGTCGTCCGTGACGACCACCGGCTGTTCGTCGACGCCTTCCGCAACGGGATGATCCCCGGCGTGTGAGCCACGGCCGCCACGGGGCCGGCCGGATCGCCGTGACGCCGGCGTGGGCGGGGTCTCTGCGGCCGGGGGACCGGCGGGCCGTGCCGGTCCCCCGGCTCATGGAGCCGGGCAACGCCCATCCGGCCTCCTGCGGGCTGCCCCGCCCGCCGGGCGGGCATGCCGCCGCGGCGGCGCGGTGGTGGCGCTCAACGTCGCCATGCACGGCGGCGGCCGCACCATTGCCGAGTGCCTGACCGAGGTGCTGCCGCGGCTACGCGAGGCCGCGGCCTGCACGGCAGCCGGCCGCTTCGGCCGCGTCCGGCTGCCGGGAGGTCGGCTGCGGGGGCGTTGACAGGCCCGGTGCGTGCGGATGACACTCGGCTCGGCCGCGTTGCGAACCATGGTTCGCCCCGCGAACACGGCTTTCCGGGCGGGCGGTGGAGGGAGGCCGGATGGACAAGGTGGTGGCCACGGCCCGGGAGGCCGTGGCGGACATCGGGGACGGGGCGAGTGTGGCCGTCGGGGGGTTCGGGCTCAGCGGCGTGCCGAATGTGCTGATCGAGGCGCTGCACGAGAGGGGGGTGCGCGGCCTGCACGTGGTCTCCAACAACTGCGGGGCCATGGACTCGGGGCTGGCGGTGCTGCTGGCCGCCGGTCAGATCGCCCGCGTCACCGGCTCCTACATCGGCACCAACAAGGAGTTCGCCCGCCGCTACCTGGCCGGGGAGGTGGAGTTCGAGCTGATCCCCCAGGGCACGCTGGCCGAGCGGCTGCGCGCCGGCGGCTGCGGCATCCCCGCCTTCTACACGCCGGCGGGGGTGGGCACCCAGGTCGCCGACGGCGGGCTGCCGTGGCGCTATGACGGGCGCGGCGGTGTGGCCGTGGCCTCCCCGCCCAAGGAGACCCGCGAGTTCGACGGCGTGGAGTGCGTCCTGGAACGGGCCATCACCACCGATTTCGCGCTGGTGCGCGCGGCCAAGGGCGACCGGCACGGCAACCTGGTCTTCGCCAAGGCCGCCCGCAACTTCAACCCGCTGGCGGCCATGGCGGGCCGGATCGCCATCGCCGAGGTCGAGCAGCTGGTCGAGCCGGGGCGGATCGACCCCGACCAGGTGCATCTGCCGGGCATCTTCGTGCAGCGGGTGGTGGCGCTGACCCCTGAGCAGGCCGCCGACAAGAAAATCGAGCGACGCACCGTCCGGGGCGCCTGATGGCCTGGACGCGACGGCAGATGGCCGCCCGGGCGGCCCGGGAGCTGCGCGACGGCCAGTACGTCAATCTCGGCGTCGGGCTGCCGACGCTGATCCCCGAGCACCTGCCCGAAGGCGTGCAGGTGGTGCTGCATTCAGAGAACGGCATCCTGGGCACCGGCCCCTACCCGGAGGAGGACGAGGTCGACCCGGACCTGGTCAACGCGGGCAAGGAGACGGTGACGGTGCTGCCGGGCGCCTCGTTTTTCGATTCGGCGCTGTCGTTCGGCATGATCCGCGGCGGGCACATCGATGTGGCCGTGCTGGGGGCCATGCAGGTCTCCGCCCGCGGCGACCTGGCCAACTGGGCCGTTCCCGGCAGGCTGGTCACCGGCATCGGCGGGGCCATGGACCTGGTGCACGGCGCCCGCCGGGTCATCGTGGTCATGACCCACACCACCAGGGACGGCGCCCCCAAGCTGGTGCCGGAGTGCACCCTGCCGCTCACCGGGCGCGCCTGCGTCGACCGCGTCATCACCGATCTGGGCGTGCTGGACGTCACCGGTGAGGGGCTGCGCCTGGTCGAGCTGGCCCCGCAGGTCACCGTGGCCGAGGTGCTGGAGAAGACCGCCGCCGAGGTCACCGTCGCCGGGCCGCTGCCGGGCTGACCGCCGGGCGCCGGATCGGCGGGGGAGGCGTGCGCCGTGCCTGCGCGGAAGCCGTGGGGCCGGTCGCTAAAGTGACCGAATACTCCCCCCTAGGCGTCTTTGAGGCTTCCGACATGAAGGTCCATCACCTCAACTGCGGCAGCATGCGTCCTCTCGGCGGGCCGCTGGTGTGCCATGTGCTGCTCGTGGAGACCGATAGCGGCCTGGTCCTGGTCGACACCGGTTTCGGGTTGCAGGACGTCGCCGACCCGGCGCGGCGGCTGGGCCTGACCCGGCACCTGATCAGGCCGGTGCTGGACCCGGAGGAGACCGCGGCCCGCCAGGTCGAGCGGCTCGGGTTCCGCCGCCGGGACGTGCGGCACATCCTGCTGACGCATTTCGACATGGACCACATCGGCGGCCTGGCCGACTTCCCCCACGCCCAGGTTCATGTCACCGCGGCCGAGGCGGAGGGGGCGATGCGGTCGCCGACCTGGGCGGAGCGGCGGCGTTACCGGCCCGTCCAGTGGGCTCACGGTCCCCGGATCGTCGAGCACTCCCCGCATGGGGAGTCCTGGCGGGGGTTCGCCGCGGCCCGGCCGCTGGAGGCCATCGCCCCGGGGCTGGTGCTCATCCCGCTGCCCGGCCACACCCGCGGGCATGCGTGCGTGGCCGTCGACGCCGGTGACCGCTGGGTGCTGCACTGCGGGGACGCCTTCTACCACCGCGGCACGGTCGACGGCCGGTCCCGGGTGCCCTTCCCCTTGCGGGCGATGGAGTCGCTGGTCGCCTTCGACCGCGGGAAGGTCCACAGCAACCACGCCCGCCTGGCGGAGCTTTACCGGCGGGCCGAGCCCGATCTGGTGGTCGTCTGCGCGCACGACCCGGTCATGTACGAGGCGATGCGCGCCGGCTCCTGAGGCCGGGCCTTCTTTGCGGTGGGGGAGAGGCCGCCACCGCCTTCCCTGCCGGGGCGGGGGACCGGCAGGAGGCGGAAGCCCGCCGCAGACCTTCCCGAACTCTCCCACAATCCAGTAACTTTTCTGGATATCCCGCTTTGATCTAAAGAATCTTGCGCGATAGTCCGGCTATGGCGGAAGATTCTTTGGAGAGCTGGGTTGTGAGGGGGGAGTGTCGTTGAGCAAACTGGGCCTGGACCCGCAAACCGTGGCGCGCGCCCGGCGCCTGGCCGCGCGCGCCGCCGAACCGATCATCGAACTGGCCCGCACCCACACCACCGTCTCAGTGGAACGGGCGCTGCTGCGGCTGGCCGGCCTATCCGGCGCCGACCAGGCCGGCATGCCCTGGGTCAACCACCTGGCCGAGGCGGTCCGCGCCCAGGTCGGCCTGGAGCACGGGGTGGCGCTGCCGGTCTGGGACGCGCTGCTGAACGGCCCCTACGGCGACCTGCGCGCCCTGGCCGAGGCCGCCGCCGCCGGCAAGGCCTCCTTCAGGCTGCCGGCGGGTGAGGACGCGCGCGCCGCCCGCCACGCCGCCCACCGGGCCGCCGCCGCCGGCATCGCCCGCATCGACGCCCGCCGCGCCGAACGCGAGCGGCTGCTGGCCCGCCTGGGCGACCCGCCGCACCCGTGGATCTACCTGATCGTGGCCACCGGCGACATCTACGAGGACATCCCCCAGGCCCAGGCCGCCGCCCGCGAAGGCGCCGACGTGATCGCCGTCATCCGCTCCACCGGGCAGTCCCTGATGGACTACGTCCCCGAAGGCGCCACCCGCGAAGGGTACGCCGGCACCTACGCCACCGCCGAGAACTTCCGGCTCATGCGGCAGGCCCTCGATGAGGTCTCCGCCGAAGTCGGCCGCTATGTGCGGCTGACCAACTACGCCTCGGGCCTGTGCATGCCCGAGATCGCCACGCTGGCCGGGCTGGAACGGCTGGACATGATGCTCAACGACTGCATGTACGGCATCATCTTCCGCGACATCAACCCCCGCCGCACCTTCATCGACCAGCGTTTTTCCCGGCAGATCCACGCCCGCGCCGGCATCGTCATCAACACCGGCGAAGACAACTACCTCACCACCGCCGACGCCGTCGAGGCCGCCTGCACCGTCATCGTCAGCCAGCTGCTCAACGAACGCTTCGCCCACGAGGCCGGGCTCGGTGACGCCCAACTCGGCCTGGGCCACGCCTTCGAAATCGACCCGTCCCTGCCGGACTCCTTCCGGCTGGAACTGGCCCACGCCCAGCTGGTGCGGGAGCTGTTCCCCAACGCCCCGCTGAAGTACATGCCCCCCACCCGCCACATGACCGGCAACATCTTCGCCGGCTACCTGCTGGACGCCTTCTTCAACCTGGCCGGCATGATGACCGGCCAGTCGATCATCTTGGTCGGGATGATGACCGAGGGCATCCACACCCCCTGGCTGGCCGACCGCGACCTGGCGCTGGAGAACGTCCGCTACGTGCGCACCGCCGCCGGGAAACTGGCCGAGGACTTCCAGCCCCGCCCCGACGGGTTCATCGCCCAGCGCGCCCGCCGGGTGCTGGCCGAATCGGTGGAGCTGCTGGAACGCATCTGCGACGACGGGCTGCTGAAGGCCATCGCCGACGGCACCTTCGGCGTCACCCGCCGTCCCCCCGACGGCGGCAAGGGCGGCGACGGCGTCGCCGAACGCGCCGACGACTACTACAACCCCGCCATCGACATCCTGGAGTCCACCCGCCCGGCCGACCGCCACGACGCGGAGGTGCCCGCATGACCACCGCAACACCCGCCCAGCCGATCCGCCCCTACGGCGACACCACCGGCGACGGCATGGTGCAGGTGTCCTTCACCCTGCCCGTTCCGCACGGCAGGCGCGCCGAGGCCGCCGCCTTGCAGCTGGCCGCCGCCATGGGCCTGCAACCGGCCAGCGTCGTGCACTCCAAGGCCATGGGCCCGGACTTCACCTTCTTCATCATCTACGGCCGCGTCCGCCACGTGATCGACTATGCGGCCATCCCCGAACCCGAGGGCCGCCGCTACCCGCTGCTGACCGCATCAGAGGTCAATCTGGCCATCCGCAGCGCCCTGGGCCGCCGCCTGGTGGTGGTCGGCGCCTGCATCGGCACCGACGCCCACACCGTCGGCATCGACGCCATCCTCAACGTCAAGGGCTTCGCCGGGGAAAAAGGCCTGGAGTACTACCGGGAGATCCACGTGATCAACATGGGCGCCCAGGTCCCCGTCGAGGACCTGGTGGCCCGCGCCGTCGCCGAACGGGCCGACGCCGTCCTGGTCTCCCAGGTCGTCACCCAGCGCGAGGCCCACCTGCACAACACCCGGCACATGGCCCAGGCCTTCCGCCGGGCCTACCCCGATGCCCAAGGACCCGGCCGCGGCCGCCCCCTGCTGGTGGTCGGCGGCCCCCGCTTCGACACCGTCACCCCCGACCAGCTGGGCGTCGATGCGATCTTCGGCAAGGGCACCACCCCCGCCGAGGTCGCCTCCTACCTCGTCCACGCCCTCATCACCGACCCGGCCGGCACCACGGGCCACGACAGCGGACAGGAGCCATGAACGCCGACCCTCGCATCGGACTGACCGTCACCCACCGCCGCTACGTCCCCTACGGCCACGCCCACTACGGCGGCGACCTCGTCGACGGCGCCTATGTGCTGGGCCTGTTCGGCGACGTCGCCACCGAGATGTGCATCCGCACCGACGGCGATGAGGGACTGCTGGCCTCCTATGAGGACGTGCAGTTCAAAGCCCCCGTGCGGGCCGGGGACGTGCTGGAGGCCACCGCCGTCCTCACCGCCGCCGGCCGCCGCAGCCGTAGGCTGGAGTTCACCGCACGGGTGGTGTGCCGGGCCGACCCGGGCCGTGGTCCCTCGGCCGCCCGCGTGCTGCCCGAACCGATCGTGGCCGTCACCGCCACCGGCACCGTCGTGGTGCCGCCCGCGGCCGCCGCCGCGGCGATGTCGTGACCGGCGCCCGCAGGCGATAGCGTTCGGGCCAGCAGTCCTTATCACCAAGGAGTGACGTGGCCCAGGACACCGTGCCGCACGAGCGGCCCGCCGCGCCGTCCCCCCCTGCCGGCGACCGCCCGCCGCGCCGGACCGGTCCCCGCCGGACCGGCTGGAGGCGGACGCCGGCGGCCGTGGCCGGCGGACTGCTGCTGTGGCCGGCGTTCCCCCCGCACGACCTGTGGCCGCTGGCACCCGCCGGCGTCGCCGTCCTCACCCTCGCCCTGCACGGGCTGGGCGTGCGCGCGGCGCTGCTGCCGTCCCTGGCGGCGGGGCTGGCGTTCTTCTTGCCGACGCTGAGCGGGATCATCCCGATCGGCCCGGACGCCTGGGCGGGGCTGAGCCTGGTGCAGGCGCTGTACTTCGTCCCCATGGGGGCGGGGATCGCGCTGGTGACGCGGCTGCCCGGCTGGCCGGTGTGGACGGCGGCGCTGTGGGTGGCCCAAGAGTATGTGCGCGGCCGCGTGCCCTTCGGCGGCTTTCCCTGGGCGCGGCTGGCCTTCAGCCAGACCGACAGCCCCCTGACGGCGTACGCGGCGCTCGGCGGCGCCCCCCTGGTGACCTTCCTGACCGCCCTGACCGGCTCCCTGCTGGCCTGGGCGCTGCTGCGCGGGCCGCTGCCGGCGGCATGGGCCCGCCGCCTGCCCGCCTCCCGCGCCCGGCGCAGCGGACGGGTCATCGCCCCGGCCGCAGCGGCCCTGGCGGCGATCGCGGCGGCCGGGGCGGCGGTGCCGCTGCCGGCCTCCGGCCGGACGGTCACCGTCGCCGTCATCCAGGGGAACGTGCCCCGGCTGGGGCTGGACTTCAACAGCCAGCGCCAGGCCGTGCTGAACAACCACGTGCAGCGCACCCACGAGCTGGCCGAACGGGTCCGCCGGGGCGAGCTGCCCCGCCCCCAGCTGGTGATCTGGCCGGAGAACGCCAGCGACCTGGACCCCTACACCGACCCGGCGGCCCGCGACCTGATCGACGCGGCGGTGCGGGATGTGGGGGTGCCGGTGCTGGTCGGCGCCGTCGTCGACGCCGCCGACGGCGAGCACGTGGAAAACCGCGGCATCGTCTGGGACCCCGTCACCGGTGCCGGCGACCACTACGTCAAACGGCACCCGGTGCCGTTCGGGGAGTACCTTCCCTTCCGCGACGTCCTCACCAAGCTCATCACCCGGTTCGAGCGCATCCCCCGCGACTTCGCCGCCGGGGACCGGCCCGGGCTGCTGCGGCTGGGACCGGCCCGCATCGGAGATGTGATCTGCTTCGAGGTCGCCTACGACGGCCTGGTCCGCGACGTCGCCTCCGCCGAGCTGCTGGTGGTGCAGACCAACAACGCCACCTACGGGCGCACCAGCCTGCCCCCGCAGCAGGCCGCCATGTCCCGGCTGCGGGCCGTCGAGCACGGCCGCACCGTGCTGGTGGCCGCCACCAGCGGCATCAGCGCGATCATCGCCCCCGACGGGCGCGTGATCGACCGGTCGGCGGAGTTCGTCCCCGACATCCAGGTCGCCGCCGTCCCCGCGCGGACCGCCGTCACCCTCGCCGACCGGATCGGCGCCCTGCCCGAACAGGTGCTGGCGCTGCTGGCCCTGGCCGCGGTGGGGGCGGCACTGCGCGCCGTCACCCGAACGACCGAAGGAGCGTGACACCATGCAGATCCCGCACGGTCTCGGCCGGGTGCTGGTGATCATCCCCACCTACAACGAACGCGACAACCTCGAGCCGATCGTCGGGCGGGTGCGCACGGCGATGCCCGAGGTGGACGTGCTGGTCGTCGACGACGCCAGCCCCGATGGCACCGGGGAGGTCGCCGACCGCCTGGCCGCGGCCGACGAGCAGGTCAACGTGCTGCACCGGGCCGGAAAGGACGGCCTGGGCGCCGCCTACATCGCCGGTTTCCGCTGGGCGCTGGAACGCGGCTACGACGTGCTGGTGGAGATGGACGCCGACGGCTCCCACCAGCCCGAGGAGCTGCCCGCCCTGCTGGAGGCGCTCACCGAGGCCGACCTGGTGATCGGCGCCCGCTGGATCCCCGGCGGCCGCATCGTCAACTGGCCGCGCTCGCGCGAGGCGATCTCCCGCGGCGCCAACCTCTACACCCGCCTGCTGCTGGGCACCCCGCTGCACGATGCGACCGGCGGGTACCGCGCCTACCGCGCCACCGCCCTGGAGAAGATCAATTTGGATGAGGTCGACTCCCGCGGCTACTGCTTTCAGATCGATCTGGCGGTGCGGGTGCTGCGCGCCGGGCTGCGGGTCAAGGAAGTCCCCATCACCTTCATCGAACGCGAGCACGGCACCAGCAAGATGAGCCGCGACATCATGGCCGAGGCGATGTGGAAGATCACCCGCTGGGGGTTGCAGAGCCGCCTGGAACGCGTCCGCAAGAACCCCTGAAGGCCCCGGAGTGCCGGAACGAACCCGGCCGCCGCGGCGTTATCCCAGCAGACCCTTGCCGCCGACCGCAAAACCGGATGCCATGCTGCCGCTGTTGATGTTCCTTGCGCTTCTGCTGCTGCCCGCCGCGGAGCTTTACACCGTCGTCCGCGTGGGCGAGGTGATCGGGGGACTGCCGACCGCCGCGCTGCTGCTGGCGGCGACCGTGGCGGGGGCGCAGATCGTGCGCGGCCAGGGCCGTCGCGCCGGACGGGTCCTGCACCAGGCCCTGCAGCAGGGCGTGCCGCCGGGCCGTCACCTGGCCGATGCCGCGCTGCTGCTGATCGGCGGGGTGCTGCTGCTGATCCCCGGTTTCCTCACCGACCTGCTCGGCCTGGTGTTCGTGCTGCCCTTCACCCGCCCTGCGGCCGGGCGGCTGCTGGCCCGCTACGCCGCCCACCGGCTGCGCGCAGCCGAACGCCGCGCCGCCGCCGGGCCGTTCCCCCCGCCCGCCGCCGGCCGGGCAGAGGGTCCTCCGCCCACCGTGACCGTCATCCGCGGGGAGATCGTCGACGACTGACGCCCGCCCCCCGGGGGCGCCTTGGGGGCCTGGAAAACGCCGCCGGGCCCGCACCGGCGTCGCGGTGCGGGCCCGGACGGAAAGATCAACGGTTATGCGCTCTTCTTCCGCTGGGCACGCAGGATCGCCAGACGCTCGGCCAAGACCTCCTCCAGGTCCTCGATCGTGCGCCGCTCCATGAGCATGTCCCAGTGGGTGCGGGGGGCCTTGGTCGGCTTGGGCTGGGGGGCTTCTCCGTTCACCCGCAGCGCGGTCGTCCCGCAGTTGCGGCATTCCCAGGTCATCGGCACCTCGGCCTCAGCGGCGAGCGTCACGGTGAACCGGTGGCCCTTGGGACAGGTGTAGTCCACGGTCTTGCGCGGGGCCAGATCGGTGTTGCGATCGTTCTCGTAGCTGGTCGCTCCGAGTCGGGTGCCGCGAAGTGCGCGCTCGGCCATCGTCACGTGCCTCCCAGACGGCTTGCGGTCCTATGTCGACCAACGCTGGATACCGTGACAAGATTCCCGCCAGAAGGGCCGCCCAACCCTGCGGTTTGCGCGCTTTCGCCGCACCCGCCGCAAGATCCCCGACAATGGCGACTTTCCCGGTGACCTTTCGGCGTCCCTTCGCATCCCCATGCCCCCGGCGGGCGGCCGGCGCCGCGGCCCGGTCAGGACGGGCTCTGCGGGGGCGGCTCCCAGTACGCCTCGACCCGGTGACCGTCGGGGTCGGCGCATTTGAACGCCACATAGGCCGGCTCGTCGTACCGCTCGATGATCTCCACCCCGTCCGCCTGCAGCCGGGCGAGCAGGGCGCGCACCTCGGCGGGATCTGCGAAGCGGAAACCGAAGTGCAAAAAAGGCGGCGGCGGCCCGACGCGCTGCCCGCCGTGCAGGGCCAGATCGAACCCGTCGCCGTTGCGGACGATGATCGTGCCGTCCTCATACCGCTGCGCGGTGGCCGGGTCGAAGCCGAAATAGGTCTCATAGAAGCGCAGGCTGCGTGACGCGTCGTGAACGGGCAGCCCCAGGTGCACCAGATGCATGCCCTCAAGGGTGGGGAGCAGTGGGCGGCGGAGGCAAGGCGATAAATCGCGGCCTGCCGCCGGGCCTCATCAGGTGTGGTCGGGCAGGCCGCCGAGCCGGTGGTCGGCGGCGTTCAGCGCCTCGTCGATCAGGCGGCGCAGGTGCCCGTGCCGCAGGGCGTAGACGACGCGGCGGCCTTCTTTGCGGGTGGTGACCAGCCCGGCCAGGCGCAACCGGGCCAGGTGCTGGCTGACCGCCGGGCGGGCGACGCCGCATGCCCGGGTGAGGGTCGTCACGTCGGCCTCCCCGAGGGAGAGCCGCCGCAGCAGCGCCAGGCGGGTCCGGTCGGCCAGCAGGCTCAAGATCTCGGCCGCCGCCGCCAGGCGTTCGCCATCGTCGTGCACCTGCGAGTCATGCGCACCTGATAGATGCATGCGTGCGTTCATACGCACATAATGGGGGTCGTCCGCCGGGCAGATCCAGCCGGGCCGATCCGCCCCGGCAGGTCTTGGCCACCCCCACACGAAGGGAGCGGCTCGCCATGAGCGACGAACCCGAACCGCACCGGGCGGACGCACACGACCACACCCACGCCCCAGCCGGCCCCACCGGCCGGTGGGACCGGCTGCGGCACCGCGCGGCGCACCTGCTCAAGCCCCACTCCCACGAGACGGCCGAGCGGGTCGATGCGGCGCTGGAGTCTTCCGCCGAAGGCCTGCGCGCCCTGTGGATCTCACTGGCCGTGCTGGGCGTCACGGCGGCCGCGCAGGCGGCCGTCGTCGCCGTCACCGGGTCGGTGGCGCTGCTGGGGGACACCGTGCACAACGCCGCCGACGCGCTGACCGCGCTGCCGCTGGCGGTGGCGTTCCTGCTGGGCCGGCGGGCGGCCAGCCGCCGCTTCACCTACGGTTTCGGCCGCGCCGAGGACGTGGCCGGCGTCCTGATCGTCTGCACCATCGCCGCCTCCGCCGCGGCCACCGCCTATGCCGCGGCGCACCGGCTGGTGGACCCCCGCGACCTGGAGCACCTGCCGGCGGTGGCGGCCGCGGCCGTCATCGGTTTCGCCGGCAACGAGTGGGTCGCCCGCTACCGCATCCGCACCGGCCGCAGGATCGGTTCGGCCGCGCTGGTGGCCGACGGCCTGCACGCCCGCACCGACGGCCTGACCTCGCTGGCCGTTCTGCTGGGCGCCGGCGGCGCCGCCCTGGGGTGGCCGCCGGCCGACCCGCTGGTCGGGCTGCTGATCACCGGGGCGATCGCGCTGGTGCTCAAGGACGCCGCCCGGCAGGTCCTGGAGCGTTTGATGGACGCGGTGGACCCCGCCCTGGTGGACCGGGCCGAAGAGGCCCTGCGGGCGGTGGAGGGCGTGCTGGATGTGGGGGAGCTGCGGATGCGCTGGATCGGCCACCGGCTGCGCGCCGAGGTCGCCATCGTCGTCGACGCCGCCTGGCCGGTGCACAAGGCCCATCGGGTCGCCGTCGCGGCCGAGCACGCCCTGCTGCACGCCGTCCCCCGCCTGACGGCCGTCACCGTCCACACCGACCCGCACTGGGAGCACCCGGCGGCCGACCCCCACCGGGCGCTGGCCCACCATCGCGCCTTCGCCTGACCCGCCACCGGGGAGCGCCCACCCGGCCTTCGGTGTGTCCATGGGCGCTCCCCGGTGGCGCCGCCTCACCTGCCCTGGCAGCCTCTCTCCGACGGCGCCGAGGAGAGCGCACAAGGAGAGCAAAAAGGCACGGCGGGGCCAGTGCACGGCCGGCTGCCGGGCGCGGACAATCGGATCCGACAGCCAGTGACGTGCAGCCGGGCCATCGCGCTAGGTGAGGAGACGGCGATGCTGTTCGGCGTGGACGTGGCCAGCTACCAGGGCACCCCGGACTGGAAGAAGGTGCGCGGCGCGGGCATCCGCTTCGCGTTCAGCAAGGTCACCGAGGGCACCG
>ERZ777003.248-NODE-248-length-112495-cov-19.335770_pt1 | contig 112495 bp, 101 predicted proteins | sample MGYA00374956_ERZ777003 | MGnify/ENA primary metagenome ERZ777003 (study PRJEB29302, sample SAMN06268252) | bioreactor metagenome | isolation source: Joint BioEnergy Institute, California, USA | place: USA:Joint BioEnergy Institute, California, USA | collected...
CCGCAGGATGAAGCTCTGGCTGTAGGTCTCGTACCACTGCACCGACTCGGCGCTGTCGTCCGGCGACAGGAACGCCTGCAGGGTCTTGACCATGTTCTCGGCGCGCTTGCAAACGTTGTCGAGCGCCTTGCCGCGCTCGGCCGCCGGCTCCAGCGCTACCGCCAGCGCCTCCAGGCAGAAACCGAGGTTGGCCACCGCGTCCTGCACCTCGGGCTTGTCGGCGATCTCCGCCCAAGCGGCGCGGCGGTTGTCCAGCCCCATGGCCAGGCGGAAGTCGAGCACGGCCTTGTGCAGGGTCTCGGCGGCTTCGAGCAAGTCCGGCATGTCGCCGGCCTCCTCGAAGTAGGCCAGCTTGGCGTCGCGCGCCAGTTCGCTGAGCTGGCGGCTGCTCAGCGACAAGCCGAAGAACTGGCTGGCGATCTCGGGCAGCTGATGAGCCTCGTCGAGGATGTACACATCGGCGGTGGGCAGCACCTCGCCGAAACCGCCCTCCTTGAGCGCCCAATCGGCCATCAGCAGATGGTGGTTGACCACCACCACGTCGGCTTCCTGCGCCTGGCGGCGCGCCTCCATGAGGAAGCAGTCGGCGAAGAACGGACAGTCGCTGCCCAGGCAGTTCTCGGCGGTGGAGCTGATCCGCCCCCGCAGCAGCGGGTCGGCGGCGATGGCCGAGATCTCGGCTAGGTCGCCGCGATGGGTGCGCCCCGCCCACTCCACCACCTGCTGGAAGGCGTGCGCCAGCTCCCGGCTCTCGAACCGGCCATCGGCGGCGTTCTGCTCCATGCGCTGCAGGCACAGGTAGTTGGCGCGGCCCTTGAGCAGGGCCAGGCGCACCGGTCGCCCCACGGCGGCGCGCACCAGCGGCAGATCCTTCTGGAACAGCTGATCCTGCAGCGTCTTGGTGCCGGTAGAGACGATGACCTTGTGGCCGGAAGCGAGCGCCGGCACCAGGTAGGCGAAAGTCTTGCCGGTGCCGGTGCCGGCTTCCGCCACCAGCACCGCGCGGTCGGCGATGGCCGCTTCCACCGCTTCGGCCATGCGGATCTGCTCGGCCCGGGGCTGGAAGCCCGGAAGCCGCTCCGCCAGCGGCCCGTTGGCCGCGAACAGCCGTCCGATGGCCGAAGACATCAGTTCATGTACCGCCGCGCCTCGGCGGCGGCCGCGGCGGCGCCGCGCGCATCGCCGAGCAGCTTGCGCACCGTGGCGATCAGCTCCCAGTTGGTCTTGCGCAACGGCGACGTGGCCGGCGCCAGCGCGTTGGAGCGCTGCGCCAGGCCTTCCACTTTGGCGTAGTCCTTCTGCCGATAGCGCACCACCGCCAAGTTCTGCCACAGCTGGGGATTGCGCGGCGCGATCCGTAGCGCCCGCTCCAGATAGGCCGCGGCCTCGTCGTGACGCCCGGCGTTGGAGGCGGCCTCGGCCTTGGCGACCAGGCTGCGGGCGGCCGGCGGCAACGCCTCGATGCGGCTGGCCGGTGACGGCGACACGACGTCGCCCTGAGACGCGCCATCGCCCTGCGGCGCCGACATGCCGGGTGCCTGCTGGGCCGGAGGTAGCGAACCCTGCTCGCGCGGCAGCGGCGTCGGCAGCTTCGCCGGCGCGGTGCGCACTGGCGGCAGGGGCGCCGGCTCCGTGCCCTGTGTCGGCTCGGAGCGCGGCGCCGACGGCGCCGGCTGCGTCGGCTCCACGACGCGGGGCCGCTCGCCGCGCTGCGGCGCGGCGCAGGCGCTCAGCAACGACACCAACAGAATCAGACTCCAACGGTTAATAGCCGGTTTGTTCATTGAAAATTCCCCTGAACCAGTCGGAGGCCCGCTCCAGCACGTTGCGCTGTTCGATGCACTGCGGCGACAAGGCCGGCGCGAAGCCGCGCACATAGGGCAGTACCATGGCCCCGTCGCAGCCCTCGGTGGCGAGCATGCCATTGGCCGGGTCGATGTACAGCGCCTCGATCGATTCGGGCGGTACCAGCTCCAACGGTTCCCAATCGATATTCTTGAACAGCTCGGACCACACCGTCAGGGCGCCGGTGGCGCCGGTCAGGCCGGTCTTGGCGTTGTCGTCGCGCCCCACCCAGGCCACCGCCAAGGTGTCGGCGGAGAAGCCGGCGAACCAGCTATCGCGGGTATCGTCGGTAGTGCCGGTCTTGCCCGCCACCAGCGGCCGCGGCCCCAGCCAATTGGCCGAGGACTGGCCCGTACCGCGCCAGATCGCCGCCTGCAGCGCGTAGTTCAACAAGTACACCGGCGCGCCGTCGAAGGCGCGCTGCACCGCCAGCGGATAGCGGCTTAGCACCGTGCCGTCGCGGGTCATCACCGCGCGCACCGCCCGCAGCTCGGTGCGGAACCCGCCCGAAGCCAGGGTGAGATAAGCCTGGGCTATCTCCATCGGGGTGTAGTTGACCGCGCCCAGGAACAGCGACGGATAGGCCGTGCTCGGCGGCTTCAGCCCCAGCCGCTGCATGGTGTCGGCGACCTGACGCATGCCGAGCTGCAGCCCCAGATGCACGGTGGGCAGATTGTATGAGCGCGCCAGCGCGTCCCACAGCGGCACTTGGCCGCGCAGCTGGCCGTCGTAGTTCTTCGGCTCCCAGAGTTTGCCGGAGCCGTCCGCCATCGAGATCGGCTCGTCCGGCAACAACGTCCCCAGGCCGAACTGCGCCGGCCGCTCGAGGGCCGCCAGGTACACGGCGGGCTTGATCAGCGAGCCGATCTGGCGCCTGGCGTGGAGCGCGCGGTTGAAGCCGGGATAGCGCACCTCGCGCCCGGCCACCAGGCCGAGCACGCTGCCGTCGTCGACGTCGACCACCACCACCGCGCCTTCCAGCTTCTGATCGCGCCACTGCTTGAGCCGGCTCAGCAGCGCATCCTCGGCCGCGTGCTGTACGTAAGGCGCCAGCGTGGTGAAGACGCGCAGGCCCTCGGTGGCGAGATCCTCGGGGCGGTAGTCACGGCGCAGGTGTTCCTTGACCAGCTCCATGAACGCCGGATACGGCGAGTCGCCGCCGCGTCCCACCGGCGTCACGTCCAGCGGGCGGGCGCTGTAGGTCTTGGCTTGCTCGGCCGAGAGCACCCCCTGGCCGACCATGGTGGTCAGCACCAGATTGCGGCGCTCCAGCGCCCGCTGCGGATTGCGGCGCGGATCGTAGTAGGACGGGCCCTTGACCAGGCCGGCCAGCAGCGCCAGCTGATGCGGCTGCAATTCCGCCAACGGCCGTCCGAAGAAAAACTGGCTGGCCATGCCGAAGCCGTGAATGGCCCGCGGTCCGTCCTGGCCGAGATAGACCTCGTTGAGGTAGGCCTCCAGAATCTCCTGCTTGCTGTAGTGATACTCCAGCAGCATGGCCATGATGGCCTCGTTGATCTTGCGGCTGAGGGTGCGCTCGCTGCTAAGGAAGAAATTCTTCACCAGCTGCTGGGTGATGGTGCTGCCGCCCTGCACCACCCGGCCGCTGCGCAGGTTGGCGACGGCCGCCCGCGCCAAGCCGACGAAGGAAATGCCGCCGTGCTGGTAGAAGTCGCGGTCCTCGACGCTCAGCAGCGCATCCACCAGCAGCGGCGGTACTTCCTCCAGCCGCACCAGCAGCCGGTCCTCGGCCTGGGCGGGATAGATGCTGCCGATCAACGCCGGCTCCAGCCGCAGCAGGTCGATGCTGCCGCCGTCGACGCTGCGCAGCGACGCCACCGTGTTGCCCTCGAAGCGGATCTCGACATGGCGCGACGGCTCGTCGCCGTCGGGGTAGCGGAACGGCCGCGAGGTCAGCCGCACCGTATTGCCGGCGCGGTGATAGGTGCCGGGCTGGGCGCCGTTGGCCTCGGCCCGATAGCCGAGCAGCTTGAGCTCCAGGAGCAGGTTGTCGGGCCGCAGCCGCAGGCCCTCGTAGATCTCCAGCGGGCGCGCGAACACCCGCGCCGGCAAGGCCCAACGCTTACCCTCGAACTGGCTGGTAACCTTGTAATCCAGATAGAAAACGTAGATGCCGACGACGGGGATGGTGACCAGCAGCGCCACCAGGATCAGGCCGAGCAGGATGCGGCCGAAACCGATTCGCCGGCGGGGCGCCTTCTTGGCAGGCTGCTTCTTGGTGGAACGGGCCATCGATTATCGTTCTTTATATGTATATGCGTGATCGCGCTCAGGCGCGGCGCGCGCGTGCCGCCGCGTTGACCACCGTTCCGGCCACTCCCAGCCCCACGAAGGCCATCAGGGTCCACGTCGGGATCGACAGCCCCAGCACCAGGTGGACCTCGGCGCATTCGCCGGAGCCGCGCAGCACCCGCTCCAGCGCTTCGAACAGCGGGAAAGTGTCGAGCAGATAGTTCAATCCCGGACCGCAGGCCGGCACCTGCTCCGGCGGCAGACTCTGCAGCCAGACATGACGGCCGGCGATGGCCGCGCCCACGCCGGCGGTGAGCAGCGCCAGCAGGGCGTAGACCTTGGCCCCGAACCGGCGCGGGTGATGCACGGCGGCCGCCAGGAACACCAACCCGACCGCCGCCATGGCGATCCGCTGCAGAATGCACAGCGGACAGGGCTCGAGTTCCTGCACGTATTGCATGTAATAGGCGGCGGCCAGCAGCAGCGCACAAATCACGAAGCCGGCCGCGTTCAACGGCCGGCGCCAGTTGTCGAGACGGTCCAGCATGCCGGTATAGACCTTAATCCCTCGCTTCGGGTTCGGCGATTCTAGCAGAGGCGTCCCGCTATAACCGGAACGACTCCATACGCACGCGACTTTCGTCTCGCCGTATTTCATCGCCATTGTCTAAACTTCTCGAAAATTTGGCCCGGTGTCTCCGCTAAACGACAGGCGTTTTCACCCTGCACCCGAGCCACAACAGCCTCAGGAGCACGCAGCCATGGCCCATGCAGACAAGCCCCTCGGCCGTCCGGTGTTCGTCGTGGACGGCGCCCGCACGCCGTTCCTCAAGGCGCAAGGCCGGCCGGGTCCCTTCACCGCCGCCGACCTCGCCGTCGCCGCCGGCCGACCTCTGCTGGCTCGCCAGCCGTTCGAGCCGTCCGCCTTCGACCACGTCATCCTCGGCAACACCATGGCCGGCGCCGACGAAGCCAACATCGCCCGTGTGGCGGCGCTGCGGCTGGGCTGCGGCCACGCGGTGCCGGCCTTCACCGTGCACCGCAACTGCGCGTCGGGGATGCAGGCGCTGGACGCGGCCGCCACGCTCATCGCCTCCGGCCGCGCCGATCTGATCCTAGCCGGCGGCGTCGAGGCTATGAGCCACGCACCGGTGCTGTATGGCCGCCGCATGGTCGAGTTCCTGGCCGACTGGACCGGCGCCAAGCGTCCGCTCGACCGCTTGAAGGTGGCGGCGCGCTTCCGCCCGGCCTGGCTGACGCCGGTGATCGGCCTGCTGCGCGGCCTGACCGACCCGCTGGTGGGGCTCAACATGGGCCAGACCGCCGAGCAGGTAGCGCACCGCTTCGGCATCACCCGCGCCGAGATGGACGCCTACGCCGCGCGCAGCCAGCAGCGGCTGGCGCGGGCTCAGCAGGAGAGCCTGTTCCGCGGCGAGGTGGTGCCCTGCTACGACACCGACGGCAATTTCTACGACGCCGACAACGGCGTGCGCCCCGACTCCACCCCGGAGAAGCTCGCCAAGCTCAAGCCGGTGTTCGACCGCAGGTTCGGCAAGGTCACCGCTGGCAACAGCTCGCAAATCACCGACGGTGCGACCTGGCTGATCCTGGCCAGCGAGGAAGCCGTCAAGCGCTACCAGCTGCCTACGCTAGGGCGGATCGTCGACAGCGAATGGGCCGGGCTGGATCCGGCGGAAATGGGCCTGGGGCCGGCGCACGCGGTGCCGCCGCTGCTGCGCCGGCGCGGTTGGAATCTCGGCGACATCGACTACTGGGAAATCAACGAAGCCTTCGCCGCTCAGGTGCTCGGCTGCCTGCGCGCCTGGGAGGACGACGATTACTGCCGCGAGCGGCTCGGGCTGGACGGCGCGCTGGGCGCGCTCGATCAGGAGCGCCTGAACGTCGACGGCGGCGCCATCGGCATCGGTCATCCGGTCGGCGCCAGCGGCGCGCGTATCGTGCTGCATCTGCTGAGGGTGCTGGAGCGGCAAGGCGGACGGCGCGGCATCGCCAGTCTGTGCATCGGGGGCGGCCAGGGCGGCGCCATGCTGGTGGAGCGGGACTAGAACAATGAGCGAACAGACCGAGCAAGCATTCAAGCACTGGCGGCTGGAGACCGACGCCGACGGCGTTCTCTGGATTCATCTCGACAAGGCCGACAGCTCCGCCAATAGCCTGTCCGAAGAGGTGCTGACCGAGTTCGCCGGCGTGCTGGACGCGGCCGAACGCGCCCGGCCGCGCGGCGCGGTGATCGTCTCCGCCAAACCCAGCGGTTTCATCGCCGGCGCCGACATCGCCATGATCGGTCGCTTGAGCGAGGTCGAGCAGCCGGAGCAGCTGCTGCGCGAATCGCAAGCGCTGTTCGACCGTCTGGAGAACCTGCCCTTCCCGACCTGCGCCGCCATCCGCGGCTTCTGCCTCGGCGGCGGCCTGGAACTGGCGCTGGCCTGCCGCTACCGGGTCGCCGACGAGGACGCCGACACCAAGCTCGGCATGCCGGAAGTGATGCTCGGCCTGCATCCGGGCTGGGGCGGCACGGTGCGCCTGCCGCGGCTGATCGGCAGTCTCGAGGCCCTGCCCCTGCTGATGACCGGACGCTCGGTCTCGGCCAGGAGCGCCGCGAAACTGGGCCTGGTGGACTATGCCGTGCCCGGGCGGCAGCTGCTCGACGCCGCCCGCACGCTGGTGCTGGAGGCGCCACCCCGCCGCCGTCCGGGCTGGAAAGCCCGGCTGTCCAACCACCCGCTGCTGCGCCGGCCGCTGGCCTGGCTGATGCGCCGCGAGCTGGCCAAGCGGGTGCGCCAGGAGCACTACCCAGCGCCGTACGCCGTGGTCGACCTCTGGGAGCGGCAGGAAGGCCCGCTCGCCGAGCGGCTGGCCGCCGAGGCGCGCTCGTTCATCCAGCTGGCGCGCACCGAGGTCTCCAAAAACCTAATTCGGGTGTTCTTCCTGCAAGAACGCCTCAAGGACTTGGCCAAGGGCTCGGACTTCCGCCCCGAGCGGGTGCACGTGATCGGCGCCGGCACCATGGGCGGGGACATCGCGGCCTGGTGCGCCCTCAAGGGGCTGCGCGTGACCCTGCAAGACCGCGAGCCGAAGTACATCGCCCCGGCCATCGCCCGCGCCGCCGGCCTGTTCCGCAAGCGGCTCAAGGAGCCGCGGCTGGTCACGGCGGCGCTGGATCGGCTCATGCCGGACGTGGAGGGGCTGGGCGCGGCGCGCGCCCAAGTGATCATCGAGGCGGTGCCCGAGCAGGCCGAGCTCAAGCGGCAGGTGCTGGCCGCCGCGGCCCAGCGCATGCCGTCCGGCGCGCTGCTCGCCACCAACACCTCCAGCATCCCGTTGGACGAGATCGCCTCCGCCCTGCCGCGGCCAGAGGCGCTGGTCGGCATCCACTTCTTCAACCCGGTGGCCAAGATGCAGCTGGTGGAGGTGGTCAGCGGCGAGCGCACCGCCGCCGAGGAAGCGGCCAGGGCGCTCGGTTTCGTCGGCGCCATCGGCCGGCTGCCGCTGCCGGTGAAGGGCACGCCCGGCTTCCTGGTCAACCGCGTGCTGATGCCCTATCTGATGGAAGCGGTGACCCTGGTGGCCGAAGGCGTGGCGCCGGCCCTGGTCGACGAGGCGGCCGAGCGCTTCGGCATGCCGATGGGCCCCATCGAGCTGGCCGACACCGTTGGCCTGGACATCTGCCTGCACGTCGGCGAAATCCTCACCGCCCATTTCGGCGCCGGCGACGCCAGCGCCGAGAAGGCCGCGGCGCTGCTGCGCGCCAAGGTCGACGCCGGCCTGCTCGGCCGCAAGAGCCAGCGCGGCTTCTACGAGTACCGCAACGGCAAGCCGCTCAAGCCGCAGCGGGACGGCGGCGACGTCGATTTCGGCGAAATCGCGGAGCGCATGGTGTGCCGCCTGCTCAACGAGGCGGTGGCCTGCCTGCACGAGGGCGTGGTCGCCGACGCCGATCTGCTGGACGCCGGCATGATCTTCGGTACGGGCTTCGCGCCGTTCCGCGGCGGCCCGATCCATTTCATCCGCAGCCGCGGCGTGGAGCAGATGCGCCAGCGCCTGGAGCAGCTGCAGCAGCGCTACGGCGACCGCTTCGCTCCCCACGCGGAAGGCTGGGCGCGGCTAGCCGCACAAAGCGCGGAATAAGGGGGGTCGGAAAGGTCGGCGGTGGCGGTCAGACCTCGTGGAGGCGTCGGCGCCAATTCGGGTCGTTCGACGCCGACCGCGCCAGGTTGAAACCGTCCCGACAATAGACGCTGGCGGCGCAATTGACCACGTGGGCGTGATGTCGATCCGGACCGAAGAATGGATTCACGTTATCGAGCCAAGTCTCGTCGAAGTGCTCGGAGGATTCGAGCGGCGGACGACTGGCCGCCGCCAATCGCGCGATTCCCTTCGACCATTCCGTGTAAATGCGTGAGAGCAGCTCGACACTGACCTGGGCTGCCAGCAGATACTGGCTGAACCACAGCGTGCTCATTGGCAAACCTGCCTCCAAAATCGCGGCAGTAACCGCCTTCCCCTGCAAATGGCCGGCCGCCTTCCTCCCGAGCGGCGTTTGGCCCTGTCGACGGATCGCATACGCAGGGGCAACGTATCGATCGACGCCTATCGTCTAAATCTCGCCGATTGCAAAGGCTTGATTCGGATCAGTGTCGATTGGATGAGGGCGGCGAATACTCAGCTCAAACAGCTGCTATAGGGGATAATCCGGTTGCGCCCGCCGCGCTTGGCGGCATACAGCGCCTCGTCGGCGTTGAGCGCGAGCGTGACCGCGTTGGGACTTGCCGGGTAGCTCGCCACGCCGCCGCTGAAGGTGACGGTGAATTCGCCGGCGTCCGACGGCTGGCGGATCTCGCCGAAAGTCTCGCGCACTTCATCGAGAATCCGGCAGGCCTCGTGCAGATCGGCGTCGGGCAGGATGACCGCGAACTCCTCGCCACCGTAACGGCCGATGTAGTCGCTGCGCCGCAGCCGCTGCTGCAGCACCCGCGCCAGGGTCTTGATCACCCGGTCGCCGACGTGGTGACCGTAGGTGTCGTTGATCGACTTGAAATGGTCGATGTCGAGCATGGCGAACGACAGCACATCGCCGTTGCGGGCCGCCCGCGCCACCTCGGTGTAGAGCTGCTCCTTGATGCGGGTGTGGTTGAGCAGGCCGGTGAGGTTGTCGGTGAGCATGAAGCTGCGCAGGGTACGCGCCCGCTCGGCCCGGATCGCCACCGAACGGATCAGGTGGGTCGGATTGATCGGCTTGGTGAGGAAGTCGTCGCCGCCCAAGCTCATGGCGTCGAGCTGCCGGTCGATCTCGGTCTCGGAGGACAGGTAGACGATTGGGATGCTGGCGAAGCGCGGCACCTGCCGGATCACCTTGGCCAGCTCCATGCCGTTGCAGCGCGGCATGTACATGTCCATCAGCACCAGGTCGGCGGCGTTGTCGCTCAGCACGTCAAGGATGCGGATCGGATCGTTGACCACGGTGGTCACCATCCCCGCCTTGTTGAGGATGGCGGAGTAATAGGTGGCCTGGGTAGCGCTGTCCTCCACCACCACGATGTGGAGCGGCTCCCGCGACACATGGGCGCCGAGCCGGTCGAGCTGGTCGATCAGCTCGTGCAGGTCGAACGGCTTGACCAGATAGGCGTCGGCGCCGGCCCGCACCGCCTGCAGCCGCGACTCCAGATCGCCCTCCTCGGCGAGCACGATCAGCGGCAGACGGCGGGCGCTGCGCTGAACGATCTGCTGGGCCAACTCGGCGAGCTGCTCGGGCGGCACGTCGACCATCACCGCGTGATGCGGCGCTTCCTCTTCCAGCGCCTTCAACAATTCGGGCAAGTCGAGCGCGACGCGCACGGCGTAGCCGAAGTGGCCGATCTGATGGCGCAGATCCTGCGCCAGGCTCCAGCTCGGCTCGAGCAGCAGCACCTTGGGGGTTTCGCGCTCATCGCTCTCGGCGGCGGGCGCCGCCCTGGCCGGCTGCTCGCGGCTGAGCCGACGCAGCGCTTTGAGGTAGTCGCGAACGATCTCGTGGAATTCGGCGGTGAACGGCTCTTCGCCCTGCGCCACCGGGCCGAGCATCACTTCGACGATACTGGCCAGCTCGGCCACTTTGGGATAGCCGTCGCGCTCGGCAACGGCGATCAGGCGCCGGATGGATTCCTGCAGCGGCGTCAGTAGACGGGGATCGACGTCGCCGGACAACGCTTGCCAGGCCCTTTCGAGCTCCTCGGCACTGGCCTCGACCCCGATCGTTTGGCGGAAACCGTCACCCGCCCCCTCCTCGCCGAGCCGAGCGCTCCCGTTCAGAACTGGCACACGTCCGCCCTCCGCACCTGCAAGCGGCCCTCCCCTCACAGGCCGCCACGCGCGGTTGTTATTGGTTGCTGGCGCGCTTGCCCCGGCCGGGCCCGGACAAGCGATGTTCAGTGCCCATTTCGGTGGACCGACCGGCCTTGGCGGCGCGCTGCCGCCCGCGACGCGGTCGATTCACGGAAATAAGCGGTCAATCGTTTCAATTCTATAAGAAATCGTGCATGAGAGACCAACGCCGACCGCGTCTTCCGTCGGCCGCCGCATGCCGCCGAGCCGGGCCGGCGGCATCCGTCCGCCTCACAGGAAGCCCAGCTGCAGCTTGGCCGCCTCGGACATGCGCTCGGCCGTCCACGGCGGCTCCCACACCAGATGCACCTCGCAGGAGCGCACGCCTGGCACCTGCTCGACCACGGCCTTGACCGAACCAGGCATGGTCTCGGCCACCGGGCAGGCGGGCGCGGTCAGGGTCATGCTGATGTCGACATGGCCCTCGTCGTCGATCTCGACGTCGTAGACCAGCCCCAGCTCGTAGATGTCGACCGGGATCTCCGGATCGTAGACGGTCTTGAGCGCCGCGATCACGGGCTCGCGCAGCTCCTCGGCGGTCGGCTGCGGCGGCGGACCCGGCGGTGGGTAGTACGGTTCGCTGCTCATCGGCGCCTCACTCCGTGCTGACCTCGGCCTGCTGGCGCAGCGCCGCCTGCAGCGTGTGCCAAGGCAGCGTGGCGCATTTCACCCGGGTGGGGAACTCGCGCACCCCGGCCAACACGCCGAGCTTGCCGAGGTCTTCGGTCGGCTCGGCTTCCGTGGTCAGCAGGTCATGGAAACGGTCGAACAGCGCCTGCGCCTGCGCCACGCTCTTGCCCTTGAGCTGCTCGGTCATGAGCGAGGCCGAGGCGGTGGAGATGGCGCAGCCGTCGCCCTCGAAGGCGATGTCCTTGACCACGCCATCCTCGACGAGCAGGAACACCTCCACGCGGTCGCCGCACAGCGGGTTATGACCCTGCGCCCGATGGCTGGCCGGCTCGATGCGCCGGAAATTCCGCGGGTTGCGGTTATGGTCCAGGATCACTTCCTGGTAGAGCTCGCGCAATCCAGACATGATTCTCAGCCGAACAGACGGTTGACCTTCTCCAGGGCGCGGACGAGCGCGTCGACCTCGTCGAAGGTGTTGTACATGGCGAAGGAGGCGCGGGCCGTGGCGGGAATGCAGTAGCGGTCCATCACCGGTTGGGCGCAGTGATGGCCGGTGCGCAGCGCCACGCCCTCACGGTCGAGGATGGTGCCGATATCGTGCGGATGGGCCTTCTTCATGAGGAAGGACAGCACACCGGCCTTCTGCACCGCGGTGCCGATCACCCGCACGCCATCGACCTGCAGCAGCCGCTCGGTGGCGTATTGCAGCAGAGCGTTCTCATGGGCGGCGATGGCCTCCAGCCCCACACTCTCGACGTAGTCGATGGCCGCGCCCAGGCCGATGACGCCGACGATGTGCGGCGTGCCGGCCTCGAAGCGCTGCGGCGGATCGGCGTACTCGGTCTTGGCGAAGGTGACGTACTTGATCATGTCGCCGCCGCCCTGGTACGGCCGCATCTCCTGCAGATGGCGCATCTTGCCGTAGAGCACGCCGATGCCGGTCGGCCCGTACAGCTTGTGGCCGGAGAACACGTAGAAATCGGCGTCCAGGGCCTGCACGTCCACCTTCGCATGCGGCACCGCCTGGGCGCCGTCCACCAGCACCGGCACGCCCTGGGCGTGCGCCAGCTCGATCATCTCCTTGACCGGGTTGACCGTACCCAGCGCGTTGGAGACGTGCACCACACCCACCAGCCGGGTGCGCTCGGACAGCAGCCGCCGGTAGGCCTCGAAGTCCAGCTCGCCGGCGTCGGAGATCGGCACGACCTTCAGCACCGCGCCGGTCTCCTCGCACAGCATCTGCCACGGCACGATGTTGGAGTGGTGCTCCATGCCGGTGATGAGGATCTCGTCGCCCGCCTTCAGCCGCGGCCGCAGGAAGCTGTGCGCCACCAGGTTGATGCCCTCGGTGGTGCCGCGGGTGAACACGATCTCCTTGGCGGAGGCCGCGTTGAGGAAACGGGAGACCCGCTCGCGCACCGCCTCGTAGCGCGTGGTCAGGCGCTCGGAGAGGTAGTGCACGCCGCGGTGGATGTTGGCGTACTCGTGCGCGTAGCAGTGGGCGATGGCGTCGATCACCGCCTGCGGCTTCTGCGCGCTGGCGGCGTTGTCCAGATACACCAGCGGCTTGCCGTGCACCGTCTCGCGCAGGATCGGGAAATCCTGGCGGATGCGCTCGACGTCCAGACCGGTATCGATTCTGCTGATCGGTCGTGGCGAACTCATGCCATCTCCTTGACGGTGGCGTCGCCCGGCAAGCGCGCCAGTGCGCTGGCACGCACGTAACGCTTGAGCGGTTCGATGTCGATCGGCTCCAGCACCTCGCCGATGAAGGCGTAGGTCAGCAGGCCCTGCGCGTCCTGCGGGCCGATGCCGCGCGAGCGCAGGTAGATCAGGGCGTCGCGGTCCAGCTCGCCGACCGAGGAGCCGTGCGAGCACTTGACGTCGTCGGCGTGGATCTGCAGCCGCGGGTTGGAATGCGCCAGCGCCCGCTTGGACAGCAGCAGATTGCGGTTCTCCTGGCGGGCGTCGGTCTTCTGCGCGCCCTTGGCGACCAGCACCAGGCCGTCGAACACCGCCTCCGACTTGCCGCTGAGCACGCCCTTGAAGCGCTGATGGCTGGTGCAATGCTCGGCCAGATGGCGGACATAGGTGTGGTGGTCGCTGTACTGGCCGTCCTCGACCAGGTAGAGCCCCTCCAGCCGGGCCTCGCCGCCGGGTCCGGTCAGGTCCACGTACAGATCGGTGCGCGCGGCCTTGGCGCCGAAGGCATGGGCGTGCGCGTGCAGACGGGCGTCGCGCGCCAGACGGACGGCGAGCGCACCGAAGTGGTAGGCGCCGGCGCCCTCCTGCTGGATCTTGTAATGATGCACGGAGGCGTTGTCGGCGGCGGCGATTTCGGTCACCGGACAGCACAGATAGGGCGCGTCGGGGCCGACATAGAGCTCCGCCACCTTCAGCTGCGCGCCCTCCTCGGCCACGATCAGGGTACGCGGATAGACCGCGCGCCCGGCCGCTTCGGCGGAAACCGCGTGGATCACCACGATCGGCCGCTCCAGGACCGCGCCGCGCGCGGCGTGGATCAGCACGCCGTCGAAGAACAGCGCGCCGTTGAGATGCGCGAAGACATGATCGTGCTCGCCGATCACCCGCCCCAGGTGTTCCTTCAGCACCGCGTCGTGCGACGCCAGCGCCGCCAGCAGCGGCCGCACGGTGACGCCCGCCGGCAGATCCTGCAGATCGGAGTGCGACGCGCTGAACTGGCCGTCGACCGACACCACGTGGATGGCCTCGGGCACGATCGCCTTGGCCGCCGCCACCTGCGCGTCGGCGCTGCCGGCGATGTGCATGGCTTCGAAATGACGGTCGCGCACCGGCGCCAGATCGACGTTGCGCCAGGCCTCGTCGGCGCGGGTCGGCAAGCCTCGGGCGCTAAAGGCGTCCATCGCCGCCTGCCGGCGCTCGATCAGCCACACCGGCTCGGTCCTGCGGTCCTTGCGACGCGCCTGGAAATCCTGGACGAAGCCGCCGCCCGACGGCTGGGCTGTTAGCTGCTGCTGCATGCCACGCCCCCTCAAGCCGCCGCGTCTTCGAACAGAGCGTAGCCGCTGCGCTCCAGCTCCTCCGCCAGTTCCTTGCCGCCGGAGCGCACGAACTTGCCGCGCACCAGCACATGCACGTAGTCGGGCACGATGTATTCCAGCAGGCGCTGATAGTGGGTGATCAGCAGGAAGCCGCGATCGGGCGCACGCAGGGAGTTCACGCCCTCGGCGACGATGCGCAGAGCGTCGATGTCCAGGCCGGAGTCGATCTCGTCGAGGATCGCCAGGGTCGGCTCCAGCACCGCCATCTGGAAGATCTCGTTGCGCTTCTTCTCGCCGCCCGAGAAGCCCTCGTTGACCGGCCGGTTGAGGAGCTTCTCGTCCATCTTCACCAGCTTCATTCGCTCCTTGATGAGCTTGAGGAACTCCATGGCGTCCAGCTCGGGCTGGCCGCGGTACTTGCGGATGGCGTTGACCGCCGCCTTCAGGAAATAGGTGTTGGAGACGCCGGGGATCTCCACCGGGTACTGGAAGCCCAGGAACACGCCCTCGCGCGCCCGGTCCTCCGGCGACAGCGCCAGCAAGTCCTTGCCGCGGAACAGGATCTCGCCCTCGGTCACCTCGTAGCCCTCGTGCCCGGACAGCACCTTGGACAGGGTGCTCTTGCCCGAGCCGTTGGGGCCCATGATGGCGTGCACTTCGCCGGGCTGGATGGTCAGGTCGATCCCCTTGAGGATCTCCTTGCCGTCGACGCTGGCGTGCAGGTTCTTGATCTCGAGTAGAGCCGTCATCGCTAAATCCTCAAATCCGGGTTAACCGACGCTGTTCTCCAGCGTGACCTCGAGCAGCTTCTGGGCCTCGACCGCGAACTCCATCGGCAGGGTGCGGAACACGTCCTTGCAGAAGCCGTTGACGATCAGCGACACGGCGTCCTCCTCGCTGATGCCGCGCTGCTTGCAGTAGAAGATCTGCTCCTCGCCGATCTTCGAGGTGGTGGCCTCGTGCTCGATCTGGGCGGTGGGATTCTGAACGTCGATGTACGGCACGGTGTGCGCGCCGCACTTGTCGCCCATCAGCATCGAGTCGCACTGCGAGAAATTGCGCGCGCCGTCGGCGGTGGGCAGGATGCGCACCAACCCACGGTAAGTCTGCTGCCCGCGCCCGGCCGAGATGCCCTTGGAGACGATGGTCGAGCGGGTGTTCTTACCGATGTGGATCATCTTGGTGCCGGTATCGGCCTGCTGGGCGTCGCGGGTCACCGCCACCGAGTAGAACTCGCCCACCGACTCGTCGCCGCGCAGGATGCAGCTCGGGTACTTCCAGGTGATGGCCGAGCCGGTCTCCACCTGGGTCCAGGAAATCTTCGACTTACGGCCGGCGCACAGACCCCGCTTGGTGACGAAGTTGTAGATGCCGCCGCGGCCCTCCTCGTCGCCCGGATACCAGTTCTGCACGGTCGAGTACTTGATCTCGGCGTTGTCGTGGGCGATCAGCTCCACCACCGCCGCATGCAGCTGGTTCTCGTCGCGCTGCGGCGCAGTGCAGCCTTCCAGGTAGGACACGTAGCCGCCCTCGTCGCAGATGATGAGGGTGCGCTCGAACTGCCCGGTGTTGCGGGCGTTCATGCGGAAATAGGTGGACAGCTCCATCGGGCAGCGCACGCCCTTGGGGATGTACACGAACGAGCCGTCGGAGAACACCGCCGAGTTGAGCGCGGCGTAGAAGTTGTCCCGGTACGGCACCACCGTGCCCAGGTACTTGCGCACCAGCTCCGGATGCTCGCGCACCGCCTCGGAGAACGAGCAGAAGATGATGCCCTTCTCCGCCAGCTTAGCCTTGTAGCTGGTGGCCACCGACACCGAGTCGAACACCGCGTCCACCGCCACGCCAGCCAGCACCTCGCGCTCGTGCAGCGGAATGCCGAGCTTCTCGTAGGTCTCGAGCAGCTTCGGATCGACCTCGTCCAGGCTCTTGGGCCGATTCTTGTCGGTCTTGGGCGCGGCATAGTACGAGATCGCCTGGAAGTCGATCTTGGGGTAATGCACCGCCGCCCACGTCGGCTCCTTCATGGTCAGCCAATGGCGGTAAGCCTCCAGCCGCCACTCCAGCAGCCACTCCGGCTCCTCTTTCTTGGCCGAGATGAAGCGGATCACGTCCTCGTTCAGCCCCGGCGGCACCGTCTCCTGCTCGATGTCGGTGACGAAGCCGTGCTCGTAGCCACGGCGGGTGATTTCCTCGATGGTCTTGGTGCTGGCGGACATGGTCACGCTCCCAAATTCTTAAGCGTGGATAAAGGCACGAAGGCTTCCTGCGGCACGGGATTGAGCGGCTGGATCATGTCCTTGAGACTGATCCCCTGCAGGGCGTTCTGCACCACCTGGTTGATTCGGTTCCAGTTGCTGCTGACCACGCAGCCGTCGTGGTACTCGCAGGCCACGGGGCCGGTATCGACGCAGTGCGTGAGCGAGATCGGCCCCTCGATCGCCGCCACGATCTCGGCCACGCTGATGTCCTCCGGCGGCCGGGCCAGGCCGTAGCCGCCCTTGGCGCCACGGTAGGAGATCAGCAGCCCGGCGCGCGCCAACTGCTTGAGGATTTTGCTGACCACGGGCAGCGGCAGCCGGCGCCGCTCGGCCAGCCACGCGGCGTTGTAGCGACGCTCGGGATCCTCGGCCAGGAGGCAGAGAATAACGACGGCGTAATCGGTCTCGCGGTTAATCCGGATCATGATGGTCCTCATTGTACCCGAATGTGGACCATTTTGGTACTTATTAGTTCGGGACAATGTAAGGACACGGCGAAGAGCCGCCCACGACACGCGCGGCGGTGCGGATCACCGCAGAGGCGGCTCGTCCTTGTCGGGACAGGGGCTGCCGCTGCGCTCCACCTGGATCACCGAATGCGCCAGGTCGTAGCGGCCGCGCAGATGCCGTTTGAGCTGCCGCACCACCTCCGGACCGTCAGCGTCCGGCGCGATGCGCACATGCAAGGTGATGAGCCCGGTACCGGAGGTCAGCGACCAGGCGTGCACGTGGTGGATCTCCTCCACCCCCGCCACCGCCGTCTGCAGATCGCGGCTCATGGCGGCGACGTCCAGTCCCTCTGGCGTGCCCTCCAGCAGGATGTGGGTGGATTGCTTCACCAGCTGCCAGGCGCTGCGCAGGATCAGCGCCGACACCAGCAGCGACAGGATGGGATCGATGCGGGTCCAGCCTGTTACCAGGATCGCGCCGGCGGCGGCGATGGCCGCCACCGAGCCGAGCAGATCGCCCAGCACGTGCAGCGCGGCGGCGCGCATGTTGAGGTTGTCGTGGTGATGGCCGCCGTGCCGCAGCACCAGCAACGCCACCACGTTCACCGCCAGGCCGGCCGCGGCGATCGCGAGCATCGGCCCGGCCAGCACCGGCTCGGGCGCCCACAGCCGATGCACCGCCTCCACCGCGATCCACACCGTCAGCCCGATCAGCGCCACCCCGTTGACCCAGGCGGCGAGCACCTCGAAGCGGCGATAGCCGTAGGAGCGGCGCTCATCGGCCACCCGCCGCCCGGCCATGAAACCTAGCCAAGCCAACGCCAAAGCCACCGTATCGGTGGCCATGTGGCCGGCATCCGCCAGTAGCGCCAGCGACCCGGCCCACAGGCCGCCCACCACCTCGATGAGCATGAACAGCCCGGTAAGCAGCATCACGAACAGCACGCGCCGCTCGTTGCCGCCGCCACGGCGATGGTGGTGATGAGAGTGCCGATGGCCGCCGTGGCCATGATCGTGGTGATGATGGTGGTCGGTCATACGCGACGCCGGAACCTACCGCCGAGCCTGGCACGATTATGCCGGATCGCGACCCGCAGCGGGCGAGTCCGCCGCACACGAACGAGCTCGGCGGAGCGGCCTCGACGCATATCAGACAGGCACGACAGGCAGAAGCGCCCATCGTCCACGCGCTTCACGTAGTGCAAGCGGTGCTCCACGAGCCCCATAGGAGGAAGCGACGAGCAGCAACCTTGAGCACCGCCCGCTACTCTTCATTGGCGGCAGAGCCGCAGTGCTGCATGTACTGCGATGCCGACAAACAGCATAGCAACTCTCAGTTAACTTGACGTTAACTGATGGTTACTTTCGGCGCAGGTACGCAGCGAGCTACACGAGAAACGCTCTCAAAACCCTACGCAAGCTACCGCGCAATGTGGCGGAGCGCAGATTGTCAGCAAAATCAACCGGTACGCTGTCGATCCCGCCTGCCTAGCGAACAACGTTAATAAGAAGCTGACCGAGATCGAGGGCTACCGCTTGCGGGTCGGCGACTGGCGGGTGTTGCTCACCATCGACGACGGTCAGATGGTCATCACCGTCGTCAAGATCGGCCCTCGAGGAAGACTCTACGAATGAACGTGCAGATCATCAGCAAGGACGGCCGCCCAGAATGGGCCGTCATTCCTTACGAGGACTATCGCAAGCTGCTCGAGGCGCTGGAGGACAAGGCCGACGCTGCGGCTGTCGGGGACGCGCTCGCACGGATCCGCAGCGGCGAAGAGGAGATTATCCCTGCCGACGTCGCCGAGCGACTGTTGAGCGAAAATCCCTATCGCGTCTGGCGCGAGTACCGCGGCTTCTCCCAGCAAGAAGTGGCGGATGCCGCCGGCGTCAGCCGCGCTTACATCTCCCAGCTAGAAACCGGCGAGCGCAGCAATCCGTCCCGCGAGGTGGTCGAGGCCATCGCCAGGAAGTTAGGCATTGACCCTGATGACCTTGAATGAATCCCATCGACTTGTAAGCTCCCAGCCCGCTGCGATCGAGGGAAAAAATTCGCCAGCAGTGGTGCTGGCCGCACGCGGGCGATGAAAGGAATGGATGACCCCGCGCCGGCGAGAAATTCTCGCGCGACCTAAACAAAAACGGCCCGGTAGCTGTAACCTACCGAGCCGCTTAAGAATTGTTTGGTCGGGGTGAGAGGATTTGAACCTCCGACCACTTGCACCCCATGCAAGTGCGCTACCAGGCTGCGCTACACCCCGAGAGAAGGCGCAATCCTACACCAAAGTGAGGCACCAGAAAAGGCTAGCGGCGCAGGATCTGCAGCAGTTCTTCCAGCTCCAGGCGAACCTGACGGACCACCTGCTGGGTCTGGCTGAGGTCTTCCTTGGCGCTCTCGCCGGACAGCTGCTGACGGGCTCCACCGATGGTGAAGCCCTGATGATACAGCAACGAGCGGATCTGGCGGATCAGCATCACGTCCTGCCGCTGGTAGTAGCGGCGGTTGCCCCGCCGCTTGACGGGCTTGAGCTGCGGGAACTCCTGCTCCCAGTAGCGCAGGACGTGCGGCTTGACCGCGCACAGCTCGCTCACTTCACCGATGGTGAAGTAGCGCTTGGCCGGAATCGGCGGCAGTTCGTCGTTATTCGACGTTTCCAGCATAGGCTTCCACGCGCGCCTTCAATTTCTGCCCGGGCCGGAAGGTAACCACGCGCCGGGCGGAAATCGGGATCTCCTCGCCGGTCTTGGGGTTACGCCCGGGGCGTTCATTCTTGTCGCGCAGGTCGAAGTTGCCGAACCCGGAGAGCTTCACCGGCACCCCGTTCTCCAGGGCGCTGCGAATCTCCTCGAAGAAACACTCGACCAGTTCTTTGGCCTCACGTTTGTTGAGGCCTACTTCAGCGAACAGACGCTCAGCCAGGTCTGCCTTGGTCAACGCCATGGTAATTACTCCCGTAGAACCGCACCAAGTTCCTGACCCAGACGAACGACCACTCGTGCGATGACTTCGTCTACGTCCGCGTCGGTTAGAGTGCGTGAAGAATCCTGCAAAATCAAGCCAATGGCCAAACTCTTGAACCCGGGTTCCACCCCTTGGCCGCGGTAGACATCGAAGACGAAGGCCTGCCGCAGCAGCTCGCCGGCCGCGCTGCGGGCCACCGCCAACACGGCGGCGGCGGGCGTATCGTCACGCACGATCACCGCCAGGTCGCGGCGGATCGACGGGAAGCGCGAGAGCGCCTCGAACGCCGGCAGCTTGGCCTGGGTCAGCGGCTCCAGCGCCAGCTCGAACACATAGGTGGCACCGGCGAGATCCAGACGCTTCTGCACCTCGGGATGCAGCGCACCCAGCCAGCCCACCAGCCGCTCGCCCCGATAGATCGCGGCGCTCTGCCCCGGATGCAGAGCCGGGTGGGCGGCCGCCTCGAAGCGGAAGGCGTCGGCTTCGCCGGTGAGGGCTAGCAGCGCCTCGACGTCGCCCTTGACGTCGAAGAAATCCACCGGCTCGTCGGCCGCGGCCCACTGCTCAGGCAGGCGGCTGCCGGTGGCCACACCGGCGATCACCCGCTCCTGCACCAGCGCGTCCAATCCGCCGCGGAAGCGCAGGCCGGACTCGAACAGCCGCACCCGCTGCCTCTGGCGCTTCTGGTTATGCAGCACCGCCTGCACTAAGCCCGGCCAGAGGCTGGTGCGCATCACCGCCAGATCGGCCGAAATCGGGTTGGCCAGGGCGATCGGCTGCTGCTCCGGATCCAGCGCCTCCTGCAGCGCCGGGGCCACGAACGAATAGGTGATAGCTTCCTGATAGCCGCGGTCGACCAGCGCCGATCGCAGCCGCCGCAGGGACAGCCGCCGTTCGGCCTGCGGCGCCATGGCCAGACTGGCAGCGGCGCGTCGCACCGGCACGCGGTGATAGCCCCAAACGCGGGCCAGCTCTTCGATGAGGTCGACTTCCAGCGCCAGGTCGAAGCGATAGGTCGGCACCACCACGTCCCAGCCGCCGTCGCGCTCGGTCACCGCCAGTCCCAGCCGGCGCAGGATATCGACCACTTCGTCGGCGGGGATGTCGATGCCCAGCATCTGCTGCACGCGCGACTGGCGCAGGCGCACCGCCACCGGCCGCGGCAGCTCCGCCTCGGCGGCGGCTTCCACCGCCGGACCGGCCTCGCCGCCGGCCAGCTCGAGGATGAGCTGGGTGGCGCGGTCCAGGGCATAGCGCTGAATGTTCGGGTCCACGCCGCGCTCGAAGCGGTGCGAGGACTCGGTGTGCAAGCCGTACTGGCGAGCGCGCCCGGCGATGCCGGTCGGGGCGAAGAAGGCGCTCTCCAGGAAAATGTCGCGGCTGTCGTCGCCGACCGCCGATTCCTCGCCGCCCATGATGCCGGCCAGCGCCAGCGCCCGGCTGTTGTCGGCGATCACCAGGGTGTCGGCGCGCAGCTCGACGGTCTCGCCGTTGAGCAGGCTCAGCGTCTCGCCGTCGCGCGCCATGCGCACCACGATGCCGCCGTCGATCTTGCCCAGGTCGAAGGCGTGCATCGGCTGGCCGAGTTCGAGCATCACGTAGTTGGTGACGTCGACCACCACGCCCAGGCTGCGCACGCCGGCCCGGCGCAGGCGCTCGCGCATCCAGATCGGCGTCTCGGCCTTGATGTTGACGTTGCGGATCACCCGCCCGACATAGCGCGGACAGACGGCGGGAGCCTCCAGGCTGACCGGAATGCGGTCGGCGACGGTTTCCGCCACCTCCACCGCGGGCAGCGGCTTGACCGGCCGCCGACTGAGCGCGCCCACCTCGCGGGCGATGCCGACCATGCCCAGGCAGTCGCTGCGGTTAGGAGTGAGATCGACCTCGATGACGTGATCGTCGAGTCGCAGGTAGTCGCGCAGGGACTGACCGACCGGCGCGTCCGCCGGCAGTTCCAGCAGGCCGTTGCTGTCCTCCGACAGACCGAGCTCACGGGCGGAGCAGAGCATGCCGAACGATTCCACGCCGCGCAGCTTGGCCTTGCGGATGGTCAGGTCGCCCGGCAGTTCCGCGCCGACCTGGGCGAACGGCGCCTTCAAACCCACCCGGGCGTTGGGCGCGCCACACACCACCTGTACGCTCTCGGCGCCGGTACTGACTTGGCATACGCGCAGCTTATCGGCGTTCGGGTGCTGCTCGCAGGCCACGATCTCACCGACCACCACCTTGGCGAAAAACGGCGCTGCCGGCGTCACGCTGTCCACTTCCAGTCCGGCCATGGTCAGCCGATCGGCGAGCGCGGCCGGCGATTCGTCGACCTCGACCCACTCGCGCAGCCATTCAGTGCTGATCTTCATCTGTCGCCTCTAATCAAACCGTCGGTCTAGCGGAACTGCTGCAGGAAGCGCAGATCGTTCTCGAAGAACAGGCGCAGGTCGTTAACGCCGTAGCGCAGCATCGCCAGCCGCTCCACGCCCATGCCGAAGGCGTAGCCGGTGTAGCGCTCGCTGTCGATGCCGACGTGACGGAACACGGCCGGATGCACCATGCCGCAGCCCAGCACCTCCAGCCAGCCGGTGTCCTTGCACACCCGGCAACCGCGGCCGCCGCAGATCACGCACTGGATGTCGACCTCGGCGGACGGCTCGGTGAACGGGAAGTAAGACGGGCGGAAGCGCACCGCCAGCTCCTGCTCGAAGAAATTGCGCAGGAACTCGTCGAGGATGCCCTTGAGATCCGCGAAACTCACCCCCTCGTCGACCAGCAACCCTTCCACCTGGTGGAACATGGGCGTATGGGTGACGTCGGAGTCGCAGCGGTAGACGCGGCCCGGCGCGATGATGCGCACCGGCGGCTGCTGCGCCTCCATCACCCGGATCTGCACCGGCGAGGTATGGGTCCGCAACAGACGGCGAGCGTCGAAATAGAAAGTGTCGTGCATCGCCCGCGCCGGGTGGTGGGCAGGGATGTTGAGCGCCTCGAAGTTATGGTAGTCGTCTTCGATCTCCGGGCCTTCCGCCACGGCGAAGCCGATACTGGCGAACAGGTCCTCGATGCGCTCCATGGTTCGGGTGATCGGATGCAGCCCGCCTACCGCCTGACCACGTCCGGGCAGGGTGACGTCGACCCGGCCGGCCTCCAGCTGACGGCGCAGCGTCTCGGCCTCGAGCTCGGCGCGACGCGCTTCCAGCGCCGCCTGCAGCGCTTCTTTGGCCTCGTTGATCGCCTGCCCGGCCTTCGGCCTGTCCTCCGGGCGCAATTGGCCCAGGGCCTTGAGCTGTTCGGTAAGGCGCCCCTTCTTACCCAGGTATTCGACCCGAAGCGCATCCAGCGCGGCGAGTTCCTGGGCGTTCGCTATCGCGGCGCGGCCGGCCTGCACCAGCTGTCCGAGCTCGCTCCAATCCAGTTCGCTCATGGTGGCTTGCGTCCTAGACGCCGAAAGTGCTGACGAAAAAAAGGGGAAGGCGCGGGCGCTCCCTCCCCTCGTGACCCTCGCGCCGCACGCGCGGCGCGGGTTGACACGGGCCTAAGCTCAGGCCAGGGCCGCCTTAGCCTTCTCCGCAAGGGCGGTAAAGCCGGCCGCATCGCGCACGGCGATATCGGCGAGCACCTTGCGGTCGATTTCGATGGCGGCCCGCTTCAGGCCGTACATCAAGCGGCTGTAAGACAGACCGTTCAGACGCGCAGCGGCGTTGATGCGGGCGATCCACAGGGCGCGGAACTGCCGCTTGCGCTGCCGACGGTCACGATATGCATATTGTCCCGCCTTGGTCACCCGCTGCTTGGCGACCCGGTAGGACTTACGGCCCATATTGTAATAGCCCTTCGCCTTCGCCAAGACTTTCTTATGGCGGGCCCGGGCGGTGACACCACGCTTTACTCTGGCCATTGTCTAACTCCGGAACTTGATCGCGCCGATCTCAGGCGTAGGGCAGCAGGCGCTCCAGACCCGGCGTATCCGGCACGGACACCAGGGTCATGGAAGCAAGCTGGCGCTTACGCTTGGCCGACTTCTTGGTGAGAATGTGGTTGTGGTGGCTCTGCGCCCGCTTGAAGCGGCCGGAGGCCGTCTTCTTGAAGCGCTTGGCAGCGCCACGATTGGTCTTGATCTTCGGCATTGCCGTTCTCCGCGTCCTGAAAAAACAAATGCCCCGTCCCGCAGGACAGGGCGCCCGCATACGTCCCGCTGGCTTACTTCCCCTTCTTGGGGGTAAGCACCATCACCATCTGCCGACCTTCCAGCTTGGGCCGCTGTTCGACGATGGCGAAGTCTTGCAGATCGTTCTCGATACGGTTCAAGACCTGCATGCCGATATCCTGGTGCGCCATCTCGCGCCCACGGAACCGCAAGGTGATCTTGGCCTTGTCACCGTCCTCCAAGAACCGGCGCACGTTGCGGAGCTTGACCTGATAGTCGCCCTCGTCCGTGCCAGGCCGGAACTTGATCTCTTTGACTTCGATCTGCTTCTGCTTCTTGCGCGCAGCCTGCTGCTTCTTGCTCAGCTCGAACTTGTACTTGCCGTAATTCATGATACGGCAAACAGGCGGCTGAGCGTTGGCGTCGATCTCGACCAGATCCAAGTCGGCATCGGCGGCACGGTTGAGCGCCTCGTCGAGCGGCACGACGCCAACCTGCTCGCCGTTCTGGTCGATCAGGCGCACCACACGCGCCGTGATCGCCTCGTTGATCCGTCTATCGTCACCGCTAGGGCGCCGGTCGCGGTCACCCATCGGCTTTCTAGGTTTCAGAGCTATGCTTGAATCCTCCAGCAATTAAACTCCACGGCGGCTGACGTCGGCAGCGAGGCGCTCGACGAAGGCGTCCACCGTCATCGAGCCGAGATCTTCGCCCGAGCGGGTCCGCACCGCCACCATGCCCGATTCTTGCTCCCGGTCACCCACTACCAATAGGTAGGGCACGCGGTGAATCGTGTGCTCGCGGATTTTAAAGCCGATCTTCTCGTTTCTCAAGTCGGCCTCGGCCCGGAAGCCTTGTGCTACAAGGCGTTTAGCGACGTCGTCGGCGTACTTCGCCTGCCGGTCGGTAATGTTCATTACCACAGCCTGGGTGGGGGCCAGCCACGCCGGCCACAAGCCCGCGTAGTGCTCGATGAGGATGCCGATGAAGCGCTCCATCGAGCCGAGCACCGCGCGGTGCAGCATCACCGGCACCTTGCGGCTGTTGTCCTCGGCCACGTACTCGGCGCCGAGCCGACCCGGCAGCACGAAATCGAGCTGCAGCGTGCCGCACTGCCAGACACGGCCGATGCAGTCCTTGAGCGAGAACTCGATCTTCGGGCCGTAGAAGGCGCCCTCGCCCGGCTGCAGCTGCCAATCCAGGCCCTTGGCGTTGAGCGCGTCGGCCAGCGCGGCCTCGGCCTTGTCCCAGGTCTCGTCGCTGCCGGCACGCTTCTCCGGCCGGGTCGACAGCTTGAACAGGATGTGCTCGAAACCGAAGTCGCGGTAGACCTCCAGCACCAGGTCGATGAAGCGCTCGGCCTCGTCGCGCATCTGGTTCTCGGTGCAGAAGATGTGCGCGTCATCCTGGGTGAAGCCGCGCACCCGCATCAGGCCGTGCAGCGCGCCGGACGGCTCGTTGCGGTGGCAGGAGCCGAACTCGGCCAGCCGCAGCGGCAGGTCGCGGTAGCTGCGCAGGCCGTGGTTGAAGATCTGCACGTGGCACGGGCAGTTCATCGGTTTGACGGCGTAGTCGCGCGACTCCGACTCCGTCGTGAACATGTTCTCGCGATAGAACTCCCAGTGGCCGGAGCGCTCCCAAAGCACGCGATCGACCACGATCGGCGTGCGCACTTCCTGGTAGCCCTTCGCGGCCAGCTTGGCGCGCATGTACTGCTCGATCTGCTGCCAGATGATCCAGCCCTTGGGGTGCCAGAACACCATACCCGGCGCTTCTTCCTGGATGTGGAACAGGTTCTGCGCCTTGGCGATGCGCCGGTGGTCGCGCTTCTCGGCCTCTTCGAGCCGATGCAGGTATTCCTTGAGCGCCTTCTTGTCCGGCCAGGCGGTACCGTAGATGCGCTGCAGCATCTCGTTGCGGGCGTCGCCGCGCCAGTAGGCGCCGGCCACCTTCATCAGCTTGAAGGCCTTGAGCTTACCGGTGCTGGGCACGTGCGGGCCGCGGCAGAGATCGAGGAACTCGCCCTGCCGATAGACGGAGATGGTCTCGTCGGCGGGGATGTCCTCGATGATGCGCGCCTTGTACTCCTCGCCGATGCTGCGGAAGAAGCGGATCGCCTCGTCGCGGTCCCACACCTCGCGCTGCACGCCGATGTCGCGCGCGGCCAGCTCCTCCATCTTCTTCTCGATGACAGCGAGGTCGGCCTCGGTGAACGGGCGCTTATAGGAGAAGTCGTAATAGAAGCCGTCCTCGATGACCGGGCCGATGGTGACCTGGGCTTCGGGGAACAGCTCCTTGACCGCGTGCGCCAGCAAGTGCGCGGTGGAGTGGCGCAGAATCTCGACCCCTTCCGGATCGCGGTCGGTGACGATGGCGACCGTGGCGTCGTGGTCAATGGTGTAGCTGGTATCCACCAGCTTGCCGTCGACCCGACCGGCCAACGCCGCCTTGGCCAACCCCGGCCCGATCGACTCGGCAACCTGACGCACCGTCACCGGCTGATCGAACTGACGCTGACTGCCGTCGGGAAGGGTGATCTGAGGCATCGCGACTCTCCACAGTGGTGGCCTATACGAGGGGCCACGTGTTTTCAGGCAAAAAGAAAGCACCACTAGGGTGCTTTCTTTTGAGGTGAATTCTGGTAGGCGCGATTGGACTCGAACCAACGACCCCCACCATGTCAAGGTGGTGCTCTAACCAACTGAGCTACGCGCCTGCGAGAGGCCGCTACTATAGCGAAACGCAGCGGCCTCGGCAAGCGTCTACGCTATTTCCGACATCGGCAAGCCAAGCGCTTGTTTTTCCAAGCGTTTGATCTCGTCGCGCAGCTTCGCCGCCTCCTCGAACTCGAGATTGCGGGCGTGCTTGTGCATCTGCTGCTCCAGTTTCTTGATCTTCTGCAGCGCCTGCTGCGGGCTGAGAGCGGCGTAGGAAGCCGCCTGCTCGGCCACCTTGGCGCCGCCGCGCTGACCGCCCCTGCCGCCGGCGCCGGGCAGATCGCGCTCCATGATGTCGGCCACCGCCTTGCGCACGCTCTGCGGCGTGATGCCATGGCGAGCGTTGTACTCCAGCTGCTTCTGCCGGCGCCGCTCGGTCTCCTGCAGGGCGCGCTTCATGGAGTCGGTCATCTCGTCGGCGTAGAGGATCGCCTTGCCGTTGATATTGCGGGCCGCGCGGCCGATGGTCTGGATGAGCGAGCGCACCGAACGCAGGAAGCCTTCCTTGTCGGCATCGAGGATGGCTACCAGCGACACCTCCGGAATATCCAGCCCCTCGCGCAGCAGGTTGATGCCCACCAGCACGTCGAACTCGCCCAGCCGCAGATCGCGGATGATCTCCATGCGCTCCACGGTATCGATGTCCGAGTGCAGGTAGCGCACCCGCACGCCGTTCTCGTTCAGGTACTCGGTGAGATCCTCGGCCATGCGCTTGGTCAGCGTGGTCACCAGCACCCGCTCGTTGGCCTCGACGCGCTTGCGGATCTCCGATAGCAGGTCGTCGACCTGGGTGCGGGCCGGGCGCACCTCGGTGACCGGGTCGACCAGACCGGTCGGCCGCACCACCTGCTCGACCACGGCCTGGGAATGCTCTTCCTCGTACGGTCCGGGCGTGGCCGACACGAAGATGGTCTGCGGCGAGCGCTCGACCCACTCCTCGAATTTCAGCGGCCGGTTGTCCAGCGCCGACGGCAGCCGGAAGCCATACTCCACCAGGGTTTCCTTGCGCGCCCGGTCGCCGCGGTACATACCGCCGATCTGCGGCACCGTGACGTGCGACTCGTCGATGAACAGGATGGCGTCGCGCGGCAGGTAGTCGAACAGGGTCGGCGGCGCCTCGCCCGGGCGACGCCCGGAGAGGAAGCGCGAGTAGTTCTCGATGCCGCTGCAGTAGCCGAGCTCCAGCATCATCTCGATATCGAAGGTGGTGCGCTGCTCCAGGCGCTGCGCCTCCACCAGCTTGCCGTCGGCGCGCAGCTCAGCCAGGCGCTCGCGCAGCTCCTCCTTGATCTCGTCGATGGCGCGCAGGATGGTTTCGCGCGGAGTGACGTAGTGCGTCTTCGGGTAGATCGTCAGCCGCGGCACCCGCCGCAGCACCTCGCCGGTGAGCGGATCGAAGTAGCTCAGGTTCTCCACCTCGTCGTCGAACAGTTCGATCCGCACCGCCTCCGCCTCGGATTCCGCCGGGAAGATGTCGATCACTTCGCCGCGGGCGCGGTAGGTGCCGCGCGCCAGCTCGACGTCGTTGCGGGTGTACTGCAGCTCCGCCAGGCGCCGCAGGATGAAGCGCTGATCCACCCGCTCGCCGCGCGCCAGGTGCAGAATCATGCGCATGTACTGCTCGGGATCGCCCAGACCGTAGATGGACGACACCGAGGCGACGACGATGGTGTCGCGCCGCTCGAGGATGGCCTTGGTGGCCGACAACCGCATCTGCTCGATGTGGTCGTTCACCGAGGCATCCTTCTCGATGAAGGTGTCGGAGGCCGGCACATAGGCCTCCGGCTGGTAGTAGTCGTAATAGGAGACGAAGTACTCGACGCGGTTGTGCGGGAAGAACTCCTTCATCTCGCCGTAGAGCTGCGCCGCCAACGTCTTGTTCGGCGCCATGATCATGGCCGGCCGCTGCAGCGCGGCGATGACGTTGGCCATGGTGAAGGTCTTGCCCGAGCCGGTGACGCCGAGCAGCGTCTGGTAGCGCAGGCCTCGCTCGAGCCCGTCCACCAGGGCGGCGATCGCCGTGGGCTGATCGCCGGCGGGTTTGTAGCGCGAATTGAGTACGAAGCGGTCGGCCATGATGTCGGTACGCGGTAGATTCTCGTATGATATTGGGCCGACTTTTTTTCGGCCGGCGATCTTTTGCGAAGGAGGCCCCTCTTGGACATCCAGTTGGCGAACCGAGTTCAGCGCATCAAGCCCTCCCCCACCCTGGCCGTGACGGCCCGGGCGGCCGAGTTGAAGGCCCAAGGGCATGACATCATCGGCCTGGGCGCCGGCGAGCCTGATTTCGATACCCCCGAGCATATCAAGCAGGCCGCGATCGAGGCGATCAAGGCTGGTCAGACCAAGTACACCAACGTCGACGGTACGCCCGAGCTGAAGAAGGCCATTCAGGCCAAGTTCAAGCGCGAGAACGGCTTGGAGTACGACCTGAAGCAGATCCTGGTATCGGTCGGCGCCAAGCACTCGCTCTTCAACATCATGGCGGCCGTGCTCGACGCCGGCGACGAGCTGCTGGTCGGCGCCCCCTACTGGGTGTCGTACACCGACATGGCGCTGCTGTGCGACGCCGTGCCGGTGGTCATCCAGGCCGGCCAGGAACAGGGCTTCAAGATCACGCCCGAGCAGCTGGAAGCGGCGATCACGCCCAAGACCAAGCTGTTCATCATCAACAGCCCGTCCAACCCCACCGGCGTGGCCTACAGCCGTGAGGAGCTGCAGGCCCTCGGCGAGGTGCTCAAGCGTCATCCGCAGGTGTTGATCGTCACCGACGACATCTACGAGCACATCCTTTGGACGGAAGAACCGTTCGTCAACATCGTCAACGCCTGCCCCGAGCTGTACGACCGCACCATCGTGGTCAACGGCGTCTCCAAGGCCTATGCCATGACCGGCTGGCGTATCGGCTACGCCGCCGGCCCGCAGAAGGTCATCGCGGCGATGAACAAGATTCAGGGCCAGAGCACCTCCAACCCGACCTCGGTGGCGCAGGCCGCGGCGGTGGCGGCGCTCAACGGCGACCAGGGCGTGATCGGCCCGATGCGCAAGGCCTTCAAGGAGCGCCACGACTATGTGGTCGAGCGCCTCAACGCCATGCGCGGCGTCAGCTGCCTGAAGGCGCAGGGCACCTTCTACGCCTTCCCCGACATGCGACAGGCCATCAAGAACCTGGGTCTGGAGAACGACGTCGCCCTGGCCGAGCACTTCATCAAGGCCGGCGTGGCGCTAGTGCCGGGCTCCGCCTTCGGCCTGGACGGCTATGCGCGCATCTCCTACGCCACCAGCATGGCCAACCTGGAGAAGGCCATGGATCGCCTGGAGAAGGCGCTGGCCTGAGGCCAGAAAAAATGCTGCCGGGTTTAGCCCGGCAGCATGTTGACGGCGTCTTAGAAATAGGTAAAATGGCGCCTCCAAGCGAGGCAGGTAGCCTCACTACTCCCCGGTAGCTCAGTCGGTAGAGCAAGTGACTGTTAATCACTGGGTCGGCGGTTCGAGCCCGTCCCGGGGAGCCAAACAAAAGCAAGGGGCCTGGAGAAGTCCAGGCCCCTTTTCTTTTCCCTAAACGGCAGCCGCGGGCAAACACACCTCGCGACCGAAACGCTCTAGCCGTCATAGGAAACCGCGCGGTTCCATCACGGGCGGTGCGAAGAAAGCCACGCCCGCCGTCTCCAGAATCGTCCCCTTTCAAGCGATCGAGCCGCTGCCAGCCGGCCCCAGGTCGGCGGTGTCACCCTCGCGCAGGCATACCAACGTCCTTCTGCGGACAAGTCGCACGTAGGCATCGTGACAGAGCCAACGACGGCTCATAACGCCTTGTCCTCGCCGAGAGGGTGAGGCAAGCCGCAAAGCGCTATCGAGAAGGGCAAGCTGTCCCGACGCACCGAGCGGTGTGTGCGGTTGGTCCTACGGGGGCCGAGACGGCAGACGCGTGAACAGGCGTCGCAGAGCATGCATCGCCAAGCCGCGCCAATCGGTGGCTGCGGCGGCTTCGAGGCGGGCAAACCGAGGAGAACGCGAAAGGCGACGGCCACGAGCGGTAACCGTGCCGAGGAAGGCCTAGAAGGGCTTGGGAAGAGGGGACGGTAAGCCACCCCCAACGAAAAACCCGCCAGCGCCCTGGTGGGCATCTGGCGGGCACACGGACAAGAGTCGCGGGAAGGGTCAGGCTCCGTTCTCGGCCTGCACCGTCCGCAGATACTCGGCGAAGGCGTTGCCCAGCTCGGGGTGGCGGAGACCGAATTCGACGGTCGCCTGCAGGTAGCCGAGCTTGTCGCCGCAATCGTAGCGGCGGCCCTCGAACTCGTAAGCGTAGACCGGCTCGCGCTTGAGCAGCTCGGCGATGGCGTCGGTGAGCTGCAGCTCGCCGCCCGCGCCGGGCTTGATGTTGCGGAGCATGTCGAAGATCGCCGGCGTCAGGACATAGCGGCCAACCACGCCCAGCGTGGAAGGCGCATCGGCCGGCTTCGGCTTCTCGACGATGGCGTCGACCTTGCTGAGCCGCGGCCCGACCTCGTGGGCGCTGACGATGCCGTAGCGGTCGGTATGCTCGCGCGGCACCCGCTCGACACCGAGCACGCTACCGCCGTGCTGGTCGTAGATCTCCACCATCTGCCGCAGGCAGCATTTGCCCTGGCGGTTATCGATCAGATCGTCGGCCAGGATGACCGCGAACGGCTCGTCGCCGACTACAGCCTCGGCGCACGAGACGGCGTGCCCCAGGCCCAGCGCTTCCGACTGGCGGATATAGACGCAGGTGATGCCGCGCGGGAGGATGCTCTGCACCACCTTGAGCTGACTCTCTTTGCCGCGGACCTGCAGCTCGTTCTCGAGCTCGTACGCCTTGTCGAAGTGATCCGGAATGGCGCGCTTGTTGCGCCCGGTAATGAAGATCAACACCTCGATGCCCGCAGCGATGGCTTCCTCCGCCGCGTACTGCACGAGAGGTTTATCGACCACCGGCAGCATCTCCTTGGGATTCGCTTTGGTGGCGGGAAGAAAGCGCGTGCCCATGCCGGCGACGGGGAAAACGGCCTTGCGTATGCGTTTCTGCATGAATGGGTGATCTCCACAATTCCGCTTGGAACAAAAACCGGAAAAAACAAACTGGTGGCGGCTCCTGCCCGTCCCCAAGAGCGACCACCGGCATCGACACACGGGAGCCGTCGGCTGACGGCTCCCGTGCGGCAAGGTTACTTGAGCAGGATCAGCTGACGATTGGCTTCGATCGTCTTCTTACCCACGCCCTTGACCTTGGCGAGATCGTCCACCGACTTGAACGGGCCGTTGGCTTTGCGGTAGGCAACGATCTCCTCAGCTTTCTTCAACCCGATACCGTTGAGGCTGGCCGCTATGGTGGCCGCGTCGGCGCTGTTGATGTTGACCGGCCCGGCCCACGCGCCCAGCGGCAGCAGCGTCAAGGAAGCAGCCAAAAGCAAGCGTCGCAACAACATTTTTTTCGAAACTCCTTTTCCAACGTTGTTATTCCTTCCCTTTGAGGGAGCTGTTCGCTCCCCCCTCATGCCACCCATGGAGAGCGGCCAGGCAAAGCTAGCAGCGATTGCCTCCCTGAGCAGCAAAAATTTCACGTTCGATGGCGGCCAAGGCCTCCAGAGGCCGCGCCGCCTGCGTGATCGGGCGCCCGATCACCAGATAGTCGACGCCGTCGGCGATCGCCTGGGCGGGAGTAGCGATGCGCTGCTGATCACCGGCCTCGGCCGTTGCGGGACGTATGCCGGGTGTCACCAGGCGGAAGTCATCGCCTTCGGCCTGCTTGAGCATGCGCGCCTCTTGCGCCGAGCACACTACACCGTCCAAGCCTTGGGCATGGGCCAGGCGCGCCAGACGCTGCACCAGCTGCGCCGGTGTCTGCTCGATGCCAAGCTCTTGCAGGGTGTCACCACCGTGGCTGGTAAGTACGGTGACGGCGATCAGCAGCGGCCGCTTGGCAGCGCGATCCACCGCTTCCCGTGCGGCCGCCATCATGGCCGATCCGCCGAGCGCGTGTACGTTCACCATCCACACGCCCAGCTCCGCGGCGGCGCGGCAGGCGCCGGCCACGGTGTTGGGAATGTCGTGGAACTTCAGGTCCAGAAAGATTTCGAAACCGCGCCGCTGCAGCGCTTCGACCAGCGCCGGACCGGCACGCACGAACAGCTCCTTGCCGACTTTCAGCCGGCATCGGGCCGGATCGAGCTGCTCGGCCAACGCCAACGCCGGACGGGCATCCGGATAATCCAGGGCGACGATGACGCGCGGCCCAAACGCTTCGGTCATTTGCTGCATTTAGGTTCCTTTGACTCCAGTGAGCGGCTTGACGGTGGACCAGGTGCGACACCCCGGACACTGCCAGTACAAAGTCTTGCCGGCGAAGCCGCAGCGGGAGCAACCGTAGCCGGCCTGCCCCTTGGCCAAGCGCTGCACGACATCGTGCACCACTTCCAGGTTCCTGCGCACCTCCTCCGGCGAACTGTCCAAGCTCAGTTCGATCAATCCGGATAAGCCGCCGATGGACGGCAACTCGCGCAGGCGGCGGGCGAGGAAGTCCGCCGCCGCGGCGGTGCCCTCGCGCTGCCTGATCAGCTCGCTCAGCATGAGCACCGGCGCCGGCCCCGGAAAGCGCGGCACGACGCTCTCCAGAAAGCGGCAATATTCGTCCTCCGTGCGCAGCTCGGCATGGCAGTGCCGCATCGGGACGAGGATTTCCGGCAGGAACTCGATGTCCTGCTCAACCACGCGCCGGTAGGCCTTCAGCGCTGCGTTCCAGCGTCGCTCCTTCTGCGCTATCGCACCGAGGATGAGGCTGGCGCGCACGCAGTTCGCATCGTACGACAAGGCGCGCTTGAGCTTTTGCCGAGCGCCGGCGAGATCGCCGGCCGCGCGCGCCTGTTCGGCCTGCTCGCACATCATCTGCGCGATCAGTCGCCCGCTGTCGCCGCCGTATTCTCTCCGCAGCCGCTTGGCGACGTCGATGGCCTTCTCCCATTCCTGCGTCTGCTGATAGATCACCAGCAGCTGTCGCAACGCCGCCTGCACATGCACGCCGGACGAGACCACCTGCTTGAACAGGCTCTCGGCGCGATCCAGCAGCCCGGCCCGCATATAGTCCTCGCCCAGCTCGAGCAGCGCGTACGCGCGCTGCTCGGCGGTCAGCGATGGACGGGCGACCAAATTCTGATGAATGCGGATGGCGCGGTCGACCTCGCCGCGACGACGAAACAAATTGCCGAGCGCCAGGTGGGTTTCGACGGTATCGCTGTCCACCTCGACCATTTGGGTGAACACTTCGATCGCCTTGTCGGGCTGCTCGTTGAGAAGGTAGTTGATGCCCTTGAAGTAGCCGCCGTGGTCGCCGCTTCGTGCCGGTGCCGGCGCTTGCTGCCCGCGCCGTCCGGCGTACCAGCCGGACAGCGCCGCCACCGGCAACAGCATCCACAGCAGCTCAAGCATCAGGTCTGTTCCCGCAGCGGTAACTTGCGGAGCTCGCTGAGCTCCTGCTCGACCTGGCTCAAGCGGCGGCGCAGGCGTTGGGTTTCGCGTCTTTGCCGCAGCAACAATCCGATCGCTGACAGCATACCGAGCAGCGCGCCGCACACTAGCGCGATCACCAGCGCCAGCGACAACGGAATCGTAACCAGTCCGAAGAAGTACTCCACCTCTACCGGTCGGGCGTTCGCCAACGCAAAGCTCAACCCGACGGCAACGACCAGGAGAAGTACGATGAATCCGATCAGCCTGCGCATGGCCCCCTTTCCTGCCGCTCGATTGGAGCGGGCCGAAAGCATTATGGCCTGCGGAATCCGGATAAGGAAACGGGTCCCGAAGGACCCGTTGCAAGAGCTCAGGCGGAATGCTGCTCGCGTCGCTCGTTGACGCGCTCGCGCATTTCCTTGCCCGGCTTGAAATGCGGAACATACTTGCCCGGCAGAGCCACCGGCTCGCCGGTCTTGGGGTTGCGGCCGATTCGCGGTGGCCGGTGGTGCAGCGAGAAGCTGCCGAACCCGCGGATCTCGATTCGCTGCCCGTTGGCAAGCGCCTCGCTCATTTGCTCGAGCACAGTCTTCACCGCCAGTTCCACGTCCCGATAGGCAAGGTGCTGCTGCTTCGAGGCAATGATTTCGATCAGCTCAGACTTGGTCATCCTGGCTTCTCAACCCGTACGACGGGGCGCCGCGAAGCAAGCGACACGGCGCCGGCGACGTACCGGTGCTGAAATGAATCTGCGATAGCCGGGCGGACTGGCCGCCCGGCAGGACTTTGGGCTTACTCGCCCCGCGAATCCATCTGTTCCTTGATGAGATCGCCGAGGGTGGTGGTACCGGCGCTGGAGCTCCGGTAGGTGTCCATCACTTCCGCTTCTTCCTGAGCGTCCTTGGCCTTGATGGACAGGCTGATGGTGCGGTTCTTGCGGTCCACGGCCATGAACTTGGCCTCGACCTCGTCGCCGACCTTCAGCACCTGGCGGGCATCCTCGACACGCTCGCGCGAGATGTCGGAAGCACGCAGGTAGCCCTCGACGCCACCGCCCAGATCGATCACGGCACCCTTGGCGTCGACCTCGCGGACGGTGCCTTTGAGGATCGAGCCCTTCGGATTCTCAGCCAGCCAGGCGCTGAACGGATCCTGCTCCAGCTGCTTGATGCCCAGGGAGATGCGCTCGCGCTCGGGGTCGACCGACAGCACCACGGCCTCGACCTGGTCGCCCTTCTTGTACTTGCGCACCGCCTCTTCGCCCGGCTCGTCCCAGGACAGGTCGGACAGGTGCACCAGACCGTCGATGCCGCCCTCCAGGCCCACGAAGATACCGAAGTCGGTGATCGACTTGATGGTGCCGGTGACGCGGTCGTTCTTGTTGTGGGTGGCGGCGAACAGCTCCCACGGGTTGGCCTGGCACTGCTTCATGCCCAGCGAGATGCGGCGGCGCTCCTCGTCGATGTCGAGCACCATGACCTCGACCTCGTCGCCGACCTGCACCACCTTGGCCGGGTTGACGTTCTTGTTGGTCCAGTCCATCTCGGAGACGTGCACCAGACCCTCGACGCCCTCCTCGATCTCGACGAAGGCACCGTAATCGGTGATGTTGGTGACCTTGCCGAACACCCGGGTGCCTTCCGGATAACGGCGGGCAATGGCCTCCCACGGATCCTCGCCGAGCTGCTTCAGGCCCAGGGAGACGCGGTTGCGCTCGCGGTCGAACTTGAGGACCTTGACCTCGATCTCGTCGCCGACGTTGACCACCTCGGACGGGTGCTTGACGCGCTTCCATGCCATGTCGGTGATGTGCAGCAGGCCGTCGATGCCGCCCAGGTCGACGAACGCACCGTAGTCGGTGAGGTTCTTGACGATGCCCTTGAGCACCTGGCCTTCCTGCAGCTTCTCGAGCAGCTGCTCGCGCTCGGCGCTGAACTCTTCCTCGACCACGGCGCGGCGGGAGACCACCACGTTGTTACGCTTCTGATCGAGCTTGATGACCTTGAACTCGAGGTCCTTGCCTTCGAGGTAGGTGGTGTCGCGCACCGGACGGATGTCCACCAGCGAGCCGGGCAGGAAGGCGCGGATGTGCTTGAGGTCGACGGTGAAGCCGCCCTTGACCTTGCCGCTGATCACGCCCGTGACCGTCTGGTTCTTCTCGTAGGCTTCCTCGAGGAACTTCCACGCATGAGCGCGCTTCGCCTTCTCGCGAGACAGGCGGGTCTCGCCGAAGCCGTCCTCCACCGCGTCGAGCGCCACCTCGACTTCGTCGCCAACCTTGACCTCGAGCTCGCCGTTCTCGTCAAGGAACTGATCCCGGGGGATCACCGCTTCCGACTTGAGGCCTGCGTTGACGATCACGTACTCGCCGTCGATTGCGACCACCGTTCCCTTGACGATGGCGCCCGGGCGCATGTCGGCGGATTTCAGGCTCTGTTCAAAAAGTTCCGCAAAGCTTTCGCTCATGAAATTAAATTCCCAGGCCCCGAAAGGCACTGATAAAGGTTGAGATTGAACCCACGAAAGACGTCGCCGCCACAGCGGGCTCAGCGAGCGTCTTTCCCCAATAGCGAAGCCCCCAGACGGCTTTCGGCGATCTGGAGGACCCGCTCTACCACTGCCTCGATGCCGAGGCCGGTGGAATCCACCGTCACGGCGTCATCGGCAGGCTTCAAGGGCGCGACGGCACGGGTGGCGTCTCGCCGGTCCCGCTCCGCGATGTCCCTTAAAAGGGTGAGGAGGTTACCATCGAGCCCTTGTTCGATCAACTGCTTATGGCGGCGGCGAGCACGCTCTTCAACACTGGCGACCAGGAAGATTTTCACCGGCGCGTCGCTGAACACCACGGTGCCCATGTCGCGCCCGTCCGCCACCAGGCCCGGCGGCTGCCGGAACTCGCGCTGCCGCTCCAGCAGGCCGGCGCGCACCACCGGCAGCGCCGCCACCTGCGACGCCGCGCTGCCCGCTTCCTCGGTGCGGATGGCGAGGGAAACATCCTCGCCCGCCAGCAGGATTCGCTGATCCATGTTGGCATCGACTACGAAAGTCACCGGCAGTTCCCGGGCCAGCAGACCGAGTCGTTCCTCGTCGTCCAGAGCCACGCCCTGGCGCTGGGCGTAGAGGCCCAGCACACGGTAGAGCGCGCCGCTGTCGAGCAGATGCCACCCCAGCCGGGTGGCGATGAGGCGGGCCACGGTGCCTTTGCCGGAACCGCTGGGACCGTCGATGGTGATGACCGGCGTCGGCACCGTCATGCGCTCAGGCCTCCACGCGGATGCTCAGGCCCAGTTGCCGCGCCAGCTGGGCGAATCCCGGGAAAGAGGTGTTCACGTTGGCGCAGTCGTCGATCACGATCTCCCCTTCGGCGCGCAGCGCGGCGATGGTGAACGACATGGCGATGCGGTGATCGCTGCGGCTGTGGATGTGGCCGCCGCCGTAGGGCCGCCCGCCGCGGATGCGCATGCCGTCCGGCAGCGCCTCGGCGTCGACGCCGAGCGAGCGCAGGCCCTCGGCCATCACGGCGATGCGGTCGCTCTCCTTGACCCGCAGCTCCTCGGCGCCGGTCAGCAAGGTCTCTCCCTCGGCGCAGGCGGCGGCGACGAACAGCACCGGGAACTCGTCGATCGCCAGCGGCACCAGCTCCTCGGGGATGCGCACGCCGCGCAGCTTGGCCGAGCGCACGCGCAGGTCCGCCACCGGCTCGCCGCCCACCTCGCGCGGATTGAGCACCTCGATGTCCGCGCCCATGAGCCGCAGGATGTCGATCACGCCGGTACGCGTGGGGTTGATGCCGACGTGCTCCAAGACCAAGTCCGAACCCTCGGCGATGCTGGCGCCGACCAGGAAGAAGGCGGCCGAGGAGATATCGGCCGGCACTTCGATCGACGTCGCCCGCAGGCGCCCGCCGCCCTCGAGGCAGACCGTGTTGCCGTCGCGCTGGATCGCGTAACCCATGCCGGCGAGCATGCGCTCGGTGTGGTCGCGCGACACCGCCGGCTCGCTGACGCTGGTGCGACCCTCGGCGTAGAGGCCGGCGAGCAGGATCGCGGACTTCACCTGAGCACTGGCCACCGGCGACTGGTAAGCGATGCCGCGCAGGGCCTGGCCGCCGTGGATGCGCAGCGGGCAAGTGCCGTTCTCGGTGGTATCGATGCGCGCCCCCATGCGGCTCAAGGGCTCCACCACCCGCCGCATCGGCCGGCGCGACAGCGACGGATCGCCGGTCAGCACCGAATCGAACGGCTGGGCGGCGAGGATGCCCGAGAGCAGGCGCATGGAGGTGCCGGAATTACCGCAGTAGATCGGCGCCTTGGGCGCCTGCAGGCCGTGCAGGCCGACGCCGTGCACGGTGACCCGTCCGTCGACCGGACCATCGATGCGCACGCCCATAGCGCGGAAGGCCTCGATGGTGGCAAGCGCGTCCTCGCCCTCGAGGAAGCCGGAAATCTCGGTCACGCCCTCCGCCAGCGCCCCCAGCATGATCGAGCGGTGAGAGATGGATTTGTCGCCGGGCACGCGGGCGCGCCCGCTGAGCTTGCCGCCGGGGCTGACCGTGTATCGGACGTTGGCCTGCTGTTGCATGAAAAACTCCGTCTATTGTTCGAGCATGGCGGTGAACCGGTCGCGCGCCTGCTTGGCGCGGCGGAACACCGCTTCGAGCGCCTCGCCGTCGCCTTTCCTGACCAGCTCCAGCAAGATGACGAGATCCTCCATGTAGCGCTCCAGCGCCGCCGCCACCGCTTCGCGGTTGGCGACGCAGATGTCGCGCCACATGATGGGATCGGACGAGGCGATCCGCGTGAAATCGCGGAAGCCGCCGGCGGCGAACTGGAAGATCTCGCGGCTATCGTCCCAGCGCGACAGCGTATCGACCAGACCGTACGCCAGCACATGCGGCAGATGCGAGGTGGCGGCCAGGATGTCGTCATGATGCTCGACCGACATCTCCACCACCTGGGCGCCGGCCGCCTCCCACATCGCCCGCACCCGGGCGGTGGCCTGCGGATCGGTCTCGGCCAGCGGCGTGAGAATGACCTTGCGGCGCTGGAACAGCTCGGGGAACGAGGCCTCTACCCCGCTCTTCTCGGTGCCGGCGATGGGATGGCCGGGCACGAAGGTCGGCCGCGGCCCGAACGCCGCGCGCGCGTCGGCCACCACCGTGGCCTTGGCGCTGCCGACGTCGGTGACGATGGTGTCGGGGCCGAGCGTCGGGGCGATGGCCTCGAACACCGGCCGCATCGCCCCCAGTGGCACGCCGACCACCACCATGTCGGCGCCGCGCGCGGCCTCGGCCAGGTCCAGCTCGTAGCGGTCGACCACGCCGAGCTCCAGCGCCCGACGCAGGTTGGCCTCGCCGCGGCCGCCGCCGACCACGGTTCGCACCACACCGGCCGCCTTCAGCGCCCGCGCCAGCGAGCCGCCGATCAGCCCCACCCCGATGACGGTAAGTTGCTCGATGAGCGCCATGTCAGCCGACCTGCACCAGACCCTGGTCGCGCAACTCGCGCAGCGCGGTCAGCAAGCGGTCGTTCTCGGCGGGCAGGCCGATGCTGAAGCGCAGGAAGGTCGGCAGCTTATAGCCGCCGCCCACCGGGCGCACGATCACGCCACGCCGCAGCAGTCCTTCGTAAACGTCGGCCGCGCGCGGGCCGACCTCCACGCACAGGAAGTTGCCGGCCGACGGCAGCCAGCTCAGCCCCAAGGCGCGCAGGTTGTCCTGCAGGCGCGTCATTTCCTGGCGGTTGAGGCGCACGGAATCGGTGACATGGACCTGATCGGCCAACGCCGCCACCGCCGCCGCCTGCGCCGGCACGCTGACGTTGAACGGCAGACGCACGCGGTTGAGCAGATCGGCGATCTCCGGCGACGACAGCCCGTAGCCGACCCGCAGGCCGGCCAGGCCGTAGGCCTTGGAGAAGGTGCGGGTGACGATCAAGTTGGGGTAACGCGCCAGTAGCCCGCTGCCCTCGCGGTAGCCGGGCATGTCGGCGGCGTATTCGACATAGGCCTCGTCCAGCACCACGATCACGTCGCGCGGTACGTCGGCGATAAACGCCTCCAGCTCCTCGGCCGTCAGCCAGGTGCCGGTGGGGTTGTTCGGGTTGGCGATGAACACCACTCGGGTACGCTCGCTAATCGCCGCGCGCAGCGCCGCCAAGTCGTGACCGTAAGGCTGGGCGTGGTCGCGCGGGTTGGCCGGCGCCACCACTGGCGTACCGCCCGCCGCCAGCGTGGAGATCGGATAGACCGCGAACGCGTGCTCGGCGAACACCGCCTCCCGGCCCGGGCCGAGGAAGGCGCGAGCCACCAGATCCAGCACGTCGTTGGAACCGGCGCCCAGGGTAATGCCCGCGGGATCGAAGTCGTGGAAGGCCGCCAGCGCCTGGCGCAGCGCGAAGGCGTTGCCGTCCGGATAGAGATGGATCTCGGCCAGCGCCGCCTGCGCGGCGGCGATGGCGTTGGCGCTCGCGCCCAGCGGGTTTTCGTTGGAGGCGAGCTTGACGACGTTGCTGATGCCGTACTCGCGCTCGAGCTCCTCAATGGGCTTGCCCGGCTGGTACGGCTGCAGACGCTGCACACCGGGGACGGCGAGATCGCAGAACGATACGGTGCTGTTGGACATGAAGCGGCACCCGCGAAATCAGTGGTGGTTCGATAGGTCAGCGTGCGGCGCGCGGATAGGAGCCAAGGACCTTCAGCAGGCTGGCCTGGGCCCGCATTTCCTCCAAGGCGGTCTTGACCACCGGGTCCTCGACATGGCCGGCCAGATCGATGAAGAACACGTACTCCCACATGCCCTGCCGGGACGGCCGCGATTCGATGCGCGTCATATTCAAACCGTGGCGCGCCAGCGGCTCAAGCAGCTTGAACAGCCCGCCGGGCTGATTGCTGCGCGATACCACCAGCGAGGTCTTGTCGTCGCCGGTCGGCGGCGGCGACTGCCGGCCGATGATCAGGAAGCGGGTGGTGTTGACCGCGCTGTCCTGAATATTGGCGTGGACGATGGTGAGTCCGTAAATCTCGGCTGCCGCCTCGCTGGCGATCGCCGCAGTGCCCGGCTCGGCCGCCGCCCGTCGGGCCGCCTCGGCGTTGCTGCTGACCGCCTCCCTCGCCACGCCGGGCAGGTGGGTATCGAGCCAGCCGCGGCACTGGCCGAACGATTGCTGGTGGGCGTAGATCTTGCGGATCTCGCCGATGGAGGCGCTGCGGCTGAGCAGGTTGTGGCGCACCGGCAGATCCACCTCGCCGACGATCTGCAGCGGCGAGGTCAGGAAGCGGTCCAGCGTATGGGTGACCACGCCCTCGGTGGAATTCTCCACCGGCACCACGCCGTAGTTGGCGGCCCCGGTTTCGACGTCGCGGAACACCAAATCGATGGTCGCCAGCGGGCTAAGCTGCGCGGCGCTGCCGAAATGCTTGAGCGTGGCGGCATGGGTATATGTCCCTTCCGGCCCGAAATAAGCCACCTTGAGCGGCTGCTGCAACGCCAGGCACGCCGCCATCAGCTCGCGGAACAGGCGCTGCACGGCCTCGTCCGGCAACGGCCCGGGATTGTTCGCCTTGACTCGGCGCAGGATCTCGGCCTCGCGCTCCGGCCGGTAGAAATCGCTGACTTCGCCCGCCGCCCGCTTCACCCGCGCGACTTCCTGAGCCAGCCGCGCCCTTTCGCTGATCAAGGCGAGGATCTGCTCGTCGATCGCATCTATCTTGGCCCGGATCGGCGCGAGCTGATTCTCCTCACCCATGCATACCTCTTCTGCTTCTACGCAATTACCCGGACGTTGAGCACGCCCTCGATTTGACGGATACGCTGCACCGTGGCCTCGGGCAGGCGGCCCTCGACGTCCACCAGGGTATAGGCCACGTCGCCGCGCGACTTGTTGATCATATCGTCGATGTTGACCCCCGCCTCGCCCAGCGCCGCCGAAATCTGACCGAGCATGTTCGGCACGTTGGCGTTGGCGATGGCGATGCGCACGCCCTTGCCGCTGCGCGCCAGGGTCACATCGGGAAAGTTGACCGAGTTGCGGATATTGCCGTTTTCCAGGAAATCGCGCACCTGGTCGGCGACCATCACCGCGCAGTTCTCCTCGGCCTCCTCGGTAGAGGCGCCCAGGTGCGGCAGGGTGATGATGCGCGGATGATCCTTGATCAGATTGTTCGGGAAATCGCAGACGTAGGCCCGCAGATGGCCGGCGTCGAGCGCCTCCACCACCGCCCGGTCATCGACGATGCCGGCGCGGGCGAAGTTCAGCACCACGCCCCCCTTGGGCATCAGCCGCAGGCGCTCGGCGTTGATCAGATGGCGGGTGGCGTCGGCCAGCGGCACGTGCACGGTCACCAGCTGCGAGCGCGACATCAGCTCGTCCACCGAATGCGCCTGCTGCACCTCCGAGGACAGCTGCCAGGCGCGCGCCACCGTGATCTGCGGATCGTAGCCGATCACGTTCATGCCCAGCGCCCGGGCGGCGTTGGCTACCAGCACGCCGATGGCCCCGAGGCCGATCACGCCCAGGGTCCGGCCCGGCAGCTCGAAGCCGACGAACGCCTTCTTGCCCGCTTCCACCGCCTGGTCGATGGCGACGTCGTCGCCTTGCTGGCGGCGGGCGAAGTCCCAGGCCTGCGGGATGTTGCGCGCCGCCAGCAGGATGCCGGCCAGCACCAGCTCCTTGACGGCGTTGGCGTTGGCGCCGGGCGTGTTGAACACCACCACGCCGCGTCGGGTCATGGCCTCCACCGGAATGTTATTGACGCCGGCGCCGGCCCGGCCGATGGCCAGCACGGTATCGGGCACGACCAGGTCGTGCATCGACGCCGAACGCACCAGAATGGCATCGGGGTGACCGATCTCGGAGGCGACCTCGTACCGGTCGCGCGGTAGCCGCTCCAGGCCCTTGACCGAGATGTTGTTCAGCGTCTGGATCTTGTACATCCGGGTGCTCCTTCCCGTCCTGGTACCCCCGAATCGGCCGGCGCCGTGGCGCCGGCCACGCCGACCCTTAGCCGTTGCGGCGGGCGAACTCGGCCATGAACGCCACCAGCTTATCGACGCCCTCCTCCGGCATGGCGTTGTAGATGCTGGCGCGCAGGCCGCCGACGCTGCGATGGCCGGCCAGCGTCTCCAACCCTTCCTTCTTGGCCTGCTCCAGGAACAGCTTCTCCAGCTCCACCGACGGCAGCAGGAACGGCACGTTCATCCACGAGCGGCAGGCCGGATCGACCGGGTTGCGGTAGAAGCCGCCGGAGCCGTCGATGGCGGCGTAGAGCTTGTCGGCCTTGCGCTTGTTGATCTCGGCCATGGCCTGCAGGCCGCCCTTGGCCTTGAGCCACTTGAACACCAAGCCGGCCAGATACCAGCTGTAGGTGGGCGGCGTGTTGTACATGGAATCGGCCGCCGCCTGCTCCTGGTAGTCGAGCAGCGTCGGCGTGCCCGGGATGGTCTGGCCGAGCAGATCCTCACGCACGATCACGATCACCAGACCGGCCGGACCGATGTTCTTCTGCGCGCCGGCGTAGATCAGCCCGAACTTGGAGACGTCGATGGGCCGCGACAGGATGGTCGAGGACATGTCCGCCACCAGCGGCACGTCGCCCACCTCGGGAATCCAGTGGAACTCCACACCGCCGATGGTCTCGTTCGGCGTGTAGTGCACGTAGGCCGCTTCCTCGCCCGACAGCTTCCACTCGCTCCGCGGCGGGATGGTGGTGAAATTGCTCGCCTCGCTGGAGGCGACCACGTTCACCTGGCAGTACTTCTTGGCCTCGGCGATGGCTTTCTTCGACCAGGCGCCGGTGTTGACGTAGTCGGCCTTGGTCTTGCCGCGCAGCAGATTCATCGGCACCGCGGCGAACTGGCCGGTGGCGCCGCCCTGCAGGAACAACACCTTGTAGTTGGCCGGTATGTTCATCAGCTCGCGCAGGTCGGCCTCCGCCTCCGCGGCGATGGACACGAACTCCTTGCCGCGATGGCTCATCTCCATGACGGACATGCCGGAACCGCGCCAGTCCAGCATTTCCTCCTGAGCCTGCTTGAGAACCTCCGCCGGCAGCATGGCCGGACCGGCGCTGAAGTTGAACACTCGCGACATGGTTTCGCTCCTGAAGGATCAAAGAATCCGCTTGCGGCGAGCAGCGCGCCTCGCTCGGGCGCGCTTAGCCCTCGCCGCTCTCGCTGTCCTCGGCGTCGGCGTCGCCTTCGATCCGCTCCACCCCGCTGAGCTGGTCGTCCGGCGCCAGCGAGATCAGCTTCACGCCCTGGGTGTTACGGCTCAGCACCGGAATCTCCGCAACCCGCGTGCGCACCAGGGCACCGTTCTTGGTGATCAGCATGATGCCGTCGTCGTCGTTGACCTGACGGGCGGCCACCACCTTGCCGTTGCGCTCGCTGGTCTGGATCGAAATCACGCCCATGCCGCCGCGGCCCTTGGTCGGGTACTCCTCGACCGGCGTACGCTTGCCGTAACCGCGCTCGGTCGCGGTTAGGATGGTGCCTTCGCCGAGGATCAACAATTCGATCACCACCTGGCCTTCCTGCAGCTGGATGCCGCGCACGCCGCCGGCCTGGCGGCCCATCGGCCGCACCTCCGACTCGTGGAAGCGCATGGCCTTGCCGCCGTCGGTCAGCAGCATCACGTCGCGGTTGCCGTCGGTGATGCCGACATTGACCAGCTGATCGTCGTCGCGCAGGTCCACGGCGATGATGCCGGTGGAGCGCGGTCGCGAGAACTCCGACAGCGGGGTCTTCTTGACCGTGCCGTTGCGGGTGGCCATGAACACGTAGTGGCCTTCGTCGAACTCCTTGACCGGCAGAACGGCGGTGATGCGCTCGCCCTCCTGCAGCGGCAGCAGGTTGACGATCGGCTTGCCCCTGGACGTGCGGCTGCCCTGCGGCAGCTCGTAGACCTTGATCCAGTACACCCGGCCGCGGCTGGAGAAGCACAGCAGCCAGTCGTGGGTGTTGGCCACGAACAGCTTGTCGATGAAGTCCTCGTCCTTCATCGCCGTGGCGCTCTTGCCCTTGCCGCCGCGGCGCTGCGCTTCGTAGCTGGACAGCGGCTGCGCCTTGGCGTAACCGCCGTGGGAGAGCGTGACCACCACGTCCTCGGGGGCGATCAGGTCCTCCATCGACAGATCCAGCGAGTTGAGCTGGATCTCGCTGCGGCGCGGATCGGCGTAGCGCTCCTTGATCTCCAGCAGTTCGGCGCGGATCACCTCCATCAGCCGCTCGGTGGAGCCGAGGATTTCCAGCAGCCCGTCGATCTCGCCCAGCAGCTGCTTGTACTCGTCGATGATCTTGTCTTGCTCCAGCCCGGTCAGGCGGTGCAGGCGCAGATCGAGGATGGCCTGGGCCTGGGCGGCCGACAGCCGGTAGCCCTCGTCGGTGACGCCCAACCCGCGCTCGAGATCGTCCGGGCGATAGGCTTCGGAGCCGCCGGCGCGCGCCAGCATCTCGGTGACGATACCCGGCGCCCAGGCGCGACTCATCAGCCGCTCCTTGGCCTCGGCCGGACCGGGCGAGGACTTGATCAGGGCGATGAGCTCGTCGATGTTGGCCAGCGCAACCGCCAGGCCCTCCAGCACGTGGGCCCGCTCACGGGCCTTGCGCAGATCGAACACGGTCCGGCGGGTCACCACCTCGCGGCGGTGGCGCAGGAAGGCGTCCAGGATCTCGCGCAGATTGAGCTGCTTGGGCTGACCGTCGACCAGCGCGACCATGTTGATGCCGAACACGGTCTGCAGCTGGGTGTGCTGATAGAGGTTGTTGAGCACCACCTCGCCCACTTCGCCGCGGCGCAGCTCGATCACCACACGGATGCCGTCCTTGTCGGACTCATCGCGCAGCTCGGTGATGCCCTCGATCTTCTTTTCCTTGGCCAGCTCGGCGATACGCTCGATCAGCTTGGCCTTGTTGACCTGGTAAGGCAGCTCGGTGATGACGATGATCTGCTTACCGGTCTTCTCGTCTTCCTCGATCTGGGCGCGCGCGCGCATCACCATGCGGCCGCGGCCGGTGCGGTAGGCCTCGCGGATGCCGGCCACGCCGTTGATGATGCCGGCGGTGGGCAGGTCCGGCGCCGGGATGTACTCCATCAGCGCGTCGATATCGAGGCTGTCGTCGTCGATCAGCGCCACGCAGGCGTCGATCACCTCGCCCAGGTTGTGCGGCGGGATGTTGGTGGCCATGCCCACGGCGATGCCGGCGCTGCCGTTGACCAGCAGGTTGGGAATCCGGGTGGGCAGCACCAGCGGCTCGCGCTCGGAGCCGTCGTAGTTGTCGCCGAAATCGACGGTTTCCTTGTCGATGTCCGCCAGCAGCTCGTGGGCGATGCGCGCCATGCGCACTTCGGTGTAACGCATGGCGGCGGCCGAGTCGCCGTCGATCGAACCGAAGTTGCCCTGGCCGTCGATCAGCGTGTAGCGCATCGAGAACGGCTGGGCCATGCGCACGATGGTGTCGTACACCGCCGTGTCGCCGTGCGGGTGGTATTTACCGATGACGTCGCCGACGACGCGAGCCGACTTCTTGTAGGGCTTGTTCCAGTCGTTGCCCAGCTCGCGCATGGCATAGAGCACGCGCCGATGCACGGGCTTGAGGCCGTCGCGGACATCGGGCAAGGCGCGCCCCACGATCACGCTCATGGCGTAATCGAGGTAAGACTGCCTCATCTCGTCTTCGAGGTTTACCGAGAGAATCTCTTTGGCGACGGTCGACATTAGAAATCAGCACCTCGTTATTTTCGGCGGAAGGCCAACGCCGAGGTTTGCGTAAGCCTCCAGGGAAGCTTGGGATCTTACCACAGGGGCAGGTAGGCGCATAATTGAACGGCCGCGCCCGCATCGGGCGCCAAAACGCCGACCCCGCCGAACGGCGGGGTCGCGCGAATCAATCGGCGATCTCTAGCGCTTAGGACTCCTTGCGCTTGGCGGAGTTCACCACCACCGGCTCCACCGGCACGTCCCGATGCATGCCGCGGGTGGTGGTCGGCACCTGGGCGATCTTGTCGATCACGTCCATGCCCTCCACCACCTTGCCGAACACCGCGTAGCCGAAATCGCGCACGCCGTGGTCGAGGAAATCGTTGTCCTTGAGATTGACGAAGAACTGCGAGGTGGCGCTGTTGATGTCGGCGGTGCGCGCCATGGACAGGGTGCCGCGCAGATTCTTCAGGCCATTGTCGGCCTCGTTCTTGATCGGCGCCTGGGTCGGCTTCTGACGCATGTCCGGAGTGAAACCGCCGCCCTGGATCACGAAGCCCGGAATCACCCGATGGAAGATCGTGCCGTCGAAATGGCCAGCGTCGACATAAGCAAGGAAGTTCTTCACGGTGATCGGCGCTTTGTCCGGATACAGCTCGACCGTGAAATCACCATGATTGGTGGAAAAAACTACCATCGGACGGTCTCCTTGGGCTTGGCCCGCGGGCTTGTTAGCGGCGGCGGGCAGAATGGACGCCACCATGACGGTCATGGCGGCAACGAGAGCAAAAACGAGTCGCGGCATTCACCAAGCCTCCTGCAGTCAATGTCGGCAACGATCGTTCAGGGCTTGTCGCGCAGCGCCTGCATGGTGCGCGCGCTGGGTCGGTGGACCACGCCTTTCTCGGTAACCAGATAGTCGATGTTCTCGGCCGGCGTGACATCGAACACCGGATTCCAGGCGTCGATGCCGTCGGCGGCCACGCGCACGCCCTGGACCGAGAACAGCTCGTCGGCCAGGCGACTCTCGATGGGAATGTCGTCGCCGGACTCCAGGCTCCAGTCGATGGTCGAGGTCGGCGCCACCACCATGAACTTCACGCCATGGGCACGGGCGGCGATGGACAGGCCGTAGGTGCCGATCTTGTTGGCGACGTCGCCGCGGGCGGTGATGCGGTCGGCGCCGACGATCACCCAGCGGACCTCGCCGCCGCGCATCAACAGCGGCGCGGCCGCGTCCGCGATCAGCGTCACCGGGATCGAGTCCTGCTTCAGCTCCCAGGCGGTGAGACGCGCCCCCTGCAGCCAGGGCCGGGTTTCGTCGGCGTAGACGCGGGTGATCTTGCCGGCCGTGTAGGCGCTGCGGATCACGCCCAGCGCCGTGCCGTAGCCGGCGGTGGCGAGCGAACCGGTGTTGCAATGGGTGAGCACCGCGGTCGGACCGTCGATGAGCTTGGCGCCCAGCTCGCCCATGTACAGATTGGCGGCCAGGTCTTCCTCCTGGATCGCCCGCGCCTCGGCCAGCAGCTCGTGCTCGGGGCGGCCGGCCACCAGGCGCATGCGCTCGCGCATGCGCGCCAGCGCCCAGAACAGATTGACTGCGGTCGGCCGCGACTCGGCCAGGCGCTGCAGCCCCGGCTCGATCAGCTCGCGCCAGCGCTGCGGATCGGCGGCGTAGGCTTCGCGCGCCGCCAGCACCACGCCATAGGCGGCGGCGATGCCGATCGCCGGCGCGCCCCGCACCACCATGGAACGAATGGCGTCGGCCACTTCGGCGGCGCTGCGGCAAAGCACATGCTCGACCCGGGCCGGCAGATGACGCTGATCGAGCAGCTGCAAGCCCTGCTCGGTCCAGAGAATGGGACGGACGGTGTCGTGGGCGTTCATGACTCACCTAAAATGCAGAGCGCGCCATTTTTGCACATATGCGCCCGACCGGAAGCTATGCTAAGCGCAGCCACCTCATCCGGTCCCCAAAAACGGGAACTTGCATGACGAGCATCGACACCCTGATCAACGCCCGCTGGATCATCCCGGTGGAGCCCGCCGGACTCGTGCTGGAGGATCACGCGCTGGCCATCGACAACGGCCGCATCGTGGCCCTGCTGCCGCAAGCCGAGGCGCGCGAGCGCTTCCGCCCGCGCGCGGTGCACGACCTGGGACGGCACGCCCTGATCCCCGGCCTAGTGAACGCCCACTCCCACGCCGCCATGGCACTGCTGCGCGGCTACGCCGACGATCTGCCGCTGATGACCTGGCTGTCCGAGCACATCTGGCCGGCGGAGGGTCGCCACGTCGGACCGGAGTTCGTGCACGACGGTACGCTGCTCGGGGTGGCCGAGATGCTGCTGGGCGGCGTCACTTGCATCAACGACATGTACTTCTTCCCCGAAGTCACCGCCCGGGTCGCCGCGCAGGTCGGCGTGCGCACGGCGGTGGGGCTGATCGTCATCGACTTCCCCAGCGCCTACGCCCAGTCGCCCCAGGAGTACATCGACAAGGGGCTGGCGCTGCACGACGAGTACAAGTCCCATCCGCTCGTTTCTACCGCGTTCGCGCCGCACGCACCCTACACCGTGTCCGAGCCGTTGCTCGACAAGGTGCGGGTGCTGGCCGACGAGATCGACGTTCCCATCCACATCCATGTGCACGAGACCGCCGACGAGGTCGAGCAGAGCGTCGCCCGCTGTGGCGAGCGCCCGCTCGCCCGCCTGCACCAGCTCGGGCTGCTGTCGCCCAGCCTGATCGCGGTGCACATGACCCAGCTCACCGACGCGGAGATCGAGCTGGTCGCCGCCACCGGCACCCACGTCGTCCACTGCCCCGAGTCGAACCTGAAGCTCGCCAGCGGCTTCTGCCCGGTGGCGGCGCTCAGCCGCGCCGGCATCAACGTCGCCCTCGGCACCGACGGCGCGGCCAGCAACAACGATCTCGACATGTTCGGCGAGATGCGCACCGCGGCGCTGGTCGCCAAGGCAGTGGCGAAGGACGCCGCCGCCGTACCGGCATTCGAGGCGCTGCGCATGGCCACCCTCAACGGCGCCCGCGCCCTCGGTCTGAGCGAGGACATCGGCTCGCTGGTGCCGGGCAAGTATGCCGACGTGGTGGCGGTCGATCTGGGCGGCATCGAGAGCGAGCCGGTGTACAACCCCGTGTCGCAGCTGGTGTACACCGGCAACCGCAATCAAGTGACCGACGTCTGGGTGGCCGGCCGCCAGCTGGTGCAGAACCGGCAGTTCACCACCCTCGACAGCGAGCGGGTGCTCGGCAAGGCGCGCGCCTGGCGTGATAAGATCCGGAATCACCAGCTGGGGTTGTAAAGCGGACCGACCGTGAGAGAGCAGCTAGCGTCTTCGGCAACCAACGTCGATCAGGGCGAAATCGATAAATTCGATGCCGTCGCATCCCGCTGGTGGGATCCGGAAGGCGAATTCAAGCCGCTGCACGACCTCAACCCGCTGCGGCTGGACTACATCGAGCGCCGCGCCGGCATCGCCGGCCGGCGCATCCTCGACGTCGGCTGCGGCGGCGGCCTGCTGTCGGAGGGCATGGCTCAGCGCGGCGGCAAGGTGCTGGGCATCGACATGGCCGCGGCGGCGCTGCAGGTGGCCGAGCTGCACGCGCTGGAAAGCGGCGTGGCGGTGGAGTACCGGCGCGTCACCGTGGAGGAGCACGCCGCGCAGGCGGCCGGCCAGTACGATCTGGTGACCTGCCTGGAGATGCTCGAGCACGTGCCGGATCCGACCTCGGTGCTGCGCGCCATCGGCCAGCTGGTCAGGCCCGGCGGCGACGTGGTGGTCTCCACCCTCAATCGCAACCCCAAGTCCTATCTGCTCGCCATCGTCGGCGCCGAATACCTGCTCAAGCTGATCCCGACCGGCACCCACGACTACCGCCAGTTCATCCGCCCCTCGGAGCTGGCGCGCTGGGCGCGGGCCGCCGGCCTCGAGCTGCAGGACCTCAGCGGCGTCCACTACAACCCGTTGACCCGCGCCTGCCGCCTGACCTCGGACATCTCGGTCAACTACCTGGCCCACTTCAAACGCGTATAGCCCGGTGAACGCACGCGCTCCGCTAGAACCACCCCACGCCCGCGCCGTCCTGTTCGACCTGGACGGCACCCTGCTGGACACCGCACCGGACCTGATCGGCAGTCTCAACGCCCTGCGCGCCGAGCAGCGCTTGGAACCGCTGCTGCCCGGCCATCTGCGGCCGGTGGTGTCGCACGGCAGCGGGCCGATGGTGCAGCGTGGCCTGGATCTGGCGCCCACGCACCCCGATTTCGAGCGGCTGCGCCAGCGCTTCCTGTCGATCTACCGGCAGCGGGTCAGCCATGCGACCCGGCCGTTCGACGGCATCGACCCGCTCCTGGAGGCGCTGGAAGAGCGCGGCATCCCCTGGGGCATCGTCACCAACAAGCCGGGCTGGCTGACCGAGCCGCTGCTGGCCGACCTCGGCTACGCCGAGCGCGCCGCCTGCGTGGTGTGCGGCGACACCTTGCCCCGCCGCAAGCCGGATCCGGCGCCGCTGCTGCTGGCCTGCGAGCGCATGGGGGTGCCCCCCAGCGATTGCGTGTTCGTCGGCGACGCCCAGCGCGACATCGAAGCCGGCCGCCGCGCCGGCATGCTGACCTTGGTGGCCCTGTTCGGCTACATCGGCGCCGAAGACCACGTCCGCACCTGGGGCGCGGACGGACTGGTGAGCGAGCCCATGGAAGTGCTGCGCTGGCTCGCCCCCGACCTGCGCCCGCTCCGGCCCGACCGCGCGCCACGGCTGTCTCCTTGAAAGCCCTTGGCCGCTGGCCGTCGGCGGCCGCCTTGCGGCATCATGACGGCTCCTGTGAGTAGCGGACCCCGATGACACCCCTCGATTACTGCGCCGACAAAGCCGCGCGCCGCGGCTCCAGCCTGCATTACGCGCTGTACTTCGCCGACCGCCGTCAGCGCCCGGCGCTGCAGGCCGTGCACGCCTTTTACCGCGAGCTGATGGAGATCCCGCGCCGGGTGAGCGAGCCGAGCGTGGCGCGCGCCAAGCTCGACTGGTGGCGAACGGAGCTGGAGCGGGCCTTCGCCGGCCAGGGGCAGCACCCGGTCAGTCAGGCCCTGCAGCAGTACGTGCTGGCGCGGCCGGAGCTGCCGCGCGAGGCGCTGACGCAGATCGTCGAGGGCGCCGCCATGGACCTCGAATACGGCGCCTATCCGAGCTTTCGCCAGCTCAGCCTGTACTGCCACCGCACCGGCGGCGCGCTCAGCCAGCTCACCGTCGAGATCTGCGGCTACTCGCAGCCGGAAACGGCGCGCGCGGCGCACGATCTGGGCATGGGCTTCCAACTGCTGAGCCTGCTGCGGCGCCTGCGCGACGAGCTGGCGTTCGGCCGGCTCTACATCCCCGAGGACGAGCTGAGCAAGGCCGGGGTCAGCGAGGCCGACCTGCGCCGCACCCCCTCCTCCGAGGCGGTGCGCGCGCTGCTGGCCGAACAGGCCGAGCGGGGCGAAACTTTCCTTACCCAGGGGCTGAACCAGATCGCGCCCGCCGACCGGTCGCGGCAGCGCTGCAGCATCATTCTCGCCGAGCTGTACCAGACGCTGTACGCCGAGCTGCGCGCCGAAGGCTTTCCGATGCTGGAGCGGCGCACGCACCTGACACCGATCCGCAAGCTCTGGCGCGCCTGGCGCACCGCGCGCCGCCTGGGCACGACACCGACAACGCATTGACGAGGGACTGACGTGACCGCAGCCAATCTTGTTCTGCCCGCCGACTACGAGGCGCCCGCCGGCCTGCTCAAGGGCAAGGTGATCCTCATCACCGGCGCCGCCGCCGGTATCGGCAGCGCGCTGGCCGTCGCCGCCGGCGGCTGCGGCGCCACCGTGGTGCTGCTGGACAAGGACGTGCGCCGACTGGAGCTGACCTACGACGCCATCGAGAAGGCGGGCGGGCCGCAGCCGGCCATTTACCCGCTCAACCTCGAGGGCGCCACGCCCGATCACTACGAGGAACTGGCCGCCACCCTGGAGCGCGAGCTCGGCGCCCTGCACGGGCTGGTGCACAACGCCGCGCTGCTGGGCAAGCCGGCGCCCATCGAGCTCTACGACATCGAAGCCTGGTACCGGGTGCAGCAGGTCAACCTGAGCGCGCCCTTCCTGCTGACCCGCGCCTGCCTGCCGCTGCTGCGCAAGAGCGGCGAGGCCTCGATCGTATTCCTGAGCGACGAGGTCGGCCGCCGCGGCAAGGCCTATTGGGGCGCCTACGGTGTCACCAAGGCGGGGCTGGAAGGGTTCATGCGTATCCTCGCGGCGGAGCTGACCAGCACCGACATCCGCGTCAACAGCGTCGATCCCGGTCCGGTACGCACGGCCTTGCGTCGCAGCGCCTATCCGGGCGAGGATGTAGGGACGCTGCCGCTCCCGGAGCAGGCTGCGCGCTCCTTGCTGTACTTGTTGGGACGAGACGGCCGCGACCTGCACGGACAGGCGCTGAGCCTGCAGCTGGAGCGGCCATCGGCGAGAGCATGAACTGGCGCACAGACCCTCGCGCCCCCATGCTCCTATAGTACGGACAATGTATCGTCTATCGAGGCGGGCATCATGGAAGAAAGACAAAACCTAGAACAAGTCATCGATTCCGACTTTCGCATCGCGGTCGTTGACACTTCCGAGCCGGACCAGCTGCTTGCCCACTTCAAGCGTCTGTCCCTGACCACCGGACGAGCCGTGTACGACTGGAGTGCCGAACACGGGCTCTATCGGCTGGGCATCGAGCATATTTTCATCCCCCGCACCCGCACCCCTGGCGACGTGCTCGCCTACATCACCAGCAGCCGCCACTTCGGCATCTACCTGCTGCGCGATTTCGGCGGCGCGCTCGACAAGCCCACCGTGGAGCGCCAGCTCGCCAAGTTCCTGGAAAAGCAGGACGGCATACGCCGGCTGATCGTGCTGTTCGGCACCGATGTGCGCGTTCCGGCCAGCGCCGCCGCGCACACCGTGTATCTGCGCTACGCCTCGGCCGCGCCGCGCAGCGCCAGCGCCTGAGCCGCCAACGCCACGGCGCGCCCCGCTAGCGCGCGCGCCGGGCTCCGCGTCCCCGCTCGCCGCCGTTCGGCGAGCGCTTTCCGCCTCCCCGCGTCCGAGCCCCGGCGCGAGCGCCGCGACCGGCGGAACGGTTCGGCGCTCGCGGTTCCGACGGCGGAGTCAGCCCCACCAGCCGATACAACGCCGCCGTGTCCGCGGCGCTGAGCGGCAGGATGCCGCCTCGATGCAGGCCGCGGGGCAAGGTCACCGGCCCGAAGCGGATGCGGATCAGCCGGCTGACCTTCAACCCCTGCGACTCCCACAGCCGACGCACCTCGCGCTTGCGCCCTTCCCGGAGCGTGACCCGGAACCACTCGTTGGCCGCGCCCTCGCTCAGCCGCACCACCTCGTCGAAACGAGCCGGCCCGTCCTCCAGCTCCACGCCCTCGGTCAGTCGCTGGAGCATTTCGTCGTCGACCTCGCCCAGTACCCGTACCGCGTACTGCCGCTCGATCTGGTAGGACGGATGCATCAGCCGATTGGCCAGCTCGCCGTCGGTGGTGAACAGCAGCAGCCCGGACGTGTTGACGTCCAGGCGGCCGACGCTGATCCAGCGGCCGCTGGCCAGCTTCGGCAAGTGATCGAACACCAGCGGACGGTTGGCGTCGTCCTGACGGCTGCAGACCTCGCCCACCGGCTTGTAGTACATGATGACCTGCTTCGGCACCGGCGCGTCCTGGCGCAGCGGCCGGCCGTCGACCTCGATGCGGTCCGTGGGCTCGACCCGGTCGCCGAGCTTGGCCACCTCGCCGTTGACCTTGACCCGCCCGTCCTGGATCCATTGTTCCATTTCCCGGCGAGAGCCCAGGCCGGCCTGCGCTAGAACTTTCTGCAGCTTTTCGCTCATACCGATTCATCCGTCTCCGATGCGGCCGCGCGGGGCGAGTGCTCCTCCGGGAAGCGCAGGTCCAGCTCGGGGTGAATGTCGTCCAGATCGCGGAGTTCCAACAGACTGGGCAGCTCCGCCAGGCTCTTGAGATTGAAATAGTCGAGGAACTTGCGGGTCGTGCCGTACATGGTCGGCCGGCCCGGCACGTCGCGGTGGCCGACCGGGCGTATCCACTCGCGCTCCAGCAGCGTGCGCATGATCGGCGTACCGACCGACACGCCGCGGATCTCCTCGATCTCGGCGCGGGTGATGGGCTGCCGGTAAGCGATGATGGCCAGCGTCTCCAGCAGCGCCCGCGAATAGCGGGTGGGACGCTCCTCCCACAGCCGCGAAATCCACGGCGCCAGCTCCTGCCGCACCTGCAGGCGAAAACCGCTGGCCACCTCCTTGAGCTCGATGCCGCGATCGGCCAGCTGCTCGGCCAAATCGTCCAGGGCCTGGCGCAGCGCGGCCCGCGCCGGCCGCTCGTGCTCGGGAAACAGATCCTGCAAGCGGTCCAGCCCGAGGGGCTCGCCGGCGGCGAGCAGCGCGGCTTCCAGAATATGGGTCAACGGCGGACGAGACATGGGCTCCGACACGTCAGGCGGCGGCCTTGATGTAGACCGGGGCGAAGGGTTCGGCCTGCACCAGCTTCACCAGGGATTCCTTGACCAGCTCCAACACGGCGAGGAAGGTGACCACCACGCCCAGCCGCCCCTCCTCGGGCGCGAACAGCTCGACGAACTCGGTGAACTTCTCGCTGTCGAGCCGGGCCAGCACTTCGCTCATGCGCTCGCGCACCGACAGCGCCTCGCGCCGCACCTGGTGGTGGGTGAACAGCGCCGCCCGCGACATGACCTCGGCCAGCGCCGCCAGCAGCTCCTTGAGGCTGACCTCGGGCTGCAGCTGCACCACCTTGCGCTCCGGCGCCGCCGCCGAGGCGGGGAAAACGTCGCGCGCCACCCGTGGCAGCCCGTCGAGCTGCTCGGCGGCGGTCTTGAAGCGCTCGTACTCCTGCAGCCGCCGCACCAGCTCGGCGCGCGGGTCTTCCTCGTCTTCCACCGCGCCGGCCGGGCGCGGCAGCAGCATGCGCGACTTGATCTCGGCCAGCATGGCGGCCATGACCAGGTACTCCGCCGCCAGCTCGAGCTTGATGTCCTTCATCAGCTCGACGTACTGCATGTACTGGCGCGTGATCTCGGCGATCGGAATATCGAGGATATCGAGATTCTGGCGCCGAATCAGGTACAGCAGCAGGTCGAGCGGCCCCTCGAAGGCTTCGAGGAACACCTCCAGCGCATCCGGCGGGATGTAGAGGTCCTGCGGCAGATCGGTCAGCGGCTGACCGCGGACCCGCACCAGCCGCGGCCCATCGGGCCGCGTCAGCTCCTCTTGCCTGGGCTCGCTCATCAACGGTATTCGAGCCCCATGGCGACCCGGACCTCGGCCATGGTCTCCCGCGCCACCGCCGATGCCTGCTCGCAGCCCTCGGCGACGATGCGGCGCACCTGCTCCGGGTTCTGCTCGTATTCCTTGGCGCGCTGCTGGATCGGCGTCAGCTCGGCGACCACCGCATCGATCACCGGCCGCTTGCACTCCAGACAGCCGATGCCGGCGCTGCGGCAGCCCTGCAGCACCCAATCCTGGGTCTGCTGGTCGGAGTACACCTTATGGAACTCCCACACCGGGCACTTGGTCGGCTCGCCGGGATCGGTGCGGCGCACGCGGGCCGGGTCGGTGGGCATGGTGCGCATCTTCTTCTCGACCTCGGCCGGATCGTCCCGCAGCGAGATGGTGTTGCTGTAGGACTTGGACATCTTGCGCCCATCCAGCCCCGGCATCTTCGAGGCCGGGGTGAGCAGCGCCTGCGGCTCGGGCAGGATCACCCGCCCGGTGCCGTCGAGATAGCCGAGCAGCCGCTCGCGATCGGCCACCGCCAGGTTCTGCTGGTCGGTCACCAGCGTCCGGGCCGCGACCAGCGCCTCGGCGTCGCCCTGCTCCTGATAGCGCTTGCGCAGATCGAAATAGAGCTTGGCGTTCTTCTTGCCCATCTTGGCCGCCGCGGCTTCCGCCTTCTGCTCGAAATCGGGTTCGCGGCCGAACATGTGGTTGAAGCGGCGGGCGATCTCGCGGGTGATCTCGATGTGCGAAAGCTGATCCTCGCCCACCGGGACGCCGGCGGCCTTGTAGATCAGGATGTCGGCGGCCTGCAGCAGCGGGTAGCCGAGGAAGCCGTAGGTGGCGAGGTCCCGATCCTTGAGCTGCTCCTGCTGGTCCTTGAAGGTCGGCACACGCTCCAGCCAGCCCAGCGGCGTCACCATCGACAGCAGCAGGTGCAGCTCGGCGTGCTCGGGAATCCGCGACTGGACGAAGATCTTGGCCCGCGCCGGGTCCACCCCGCAGGCCAGCCAGTCGACCACCAGATCCCAGACGTTGTCCGCCAACACCGAGCGGTTCTCGTAATGCGTGGTGAGGGCGTGCCAGTCGGCCACGAAGAAATAGCAGTCGTGCTCCTGCTGCAGCTTTACCCAGTTCTTGAGCACGCCGTGATAGTGGCCGAGATGCAGCTTGCCGGTCGGGCGCATGCCCGAGAGGATGCGGTTGGGCCGCGCGGGAGAGGTGGTCAACGAAACCTCCTAGAACCAATGCGTGAAAACAGAGCCAACCGGTACGAGGGCGACGCCTTCATGATACCGGCCGCCGGCGCCGATCACCGCCGGGTGCGGCGATCGGCCACACAAGCCGCCCGGCACGGGCGATCTGCCGAAAAACAGGTGGCGCCTAAAACCGAGCCATCACGTGGGCAATGCCCTGCATGATACCGAATACCGCCGGCGACAGTATGCTGCCGAGCAGGCCGGTCACCATCAGCACCAACAGGATCGGGAAACCGTAGGGCTCGATCCGCGCCAGCTGCAGCGACAGGCGGTTGGGCAGCACGCCCATCAGCACCCGGCCGCCGTCCAGCGGCGGCAGCGGCAGCATGTTCAGCACCATCAGCACGACGTTGATGAGAATGCCGGCCTGCCCCATCAGGGTCAGGCCCATCTTCTGCCCCACGCCCAGCCCCGGGATGAGCGGCACCAGCCTGATCAGCAGCGCCCACAGCAAGGCCATGACCAGGTTGGCCGCCGGCCCGGCCGCCGCCACCAGCGCCGAGTCGCGCTTCGGGTTGCGCAGGTTGTCGTAGGTCACCGGCACCGGCTTGGCCCAGCCGAACAGAAACCCGCCCGGCAGCAGCAGCATGACCAGCGGCACCAGCACGGTGCCGATCGGATCGACGTGCTTGATGGGGTTGAGGCTGAGCCGCCCGAGCCGCTTCGCGGTCGGGTCGCCCAGCATCAGCGCCGCCCAGCCGTGCGCCACCTCGTGCAAGGTGATGGCGAACAGCACCGGCAGCGCCCAGATCGCGATTTTTTGGACGAAATCGAATTCAGACACGAGCGCCCCCTGCTCAAGCCGGCATGAACGGCGTCGGATCGCCCTCGCCGACCCGGACCACCTCGGGCACGTCGCCGGCCATGTCGATCACCGTGCTCGGCTCCAGCCGGCCAATGCCGCCATCGACCACCAGGTCGATCTGCTTGTCCAGCCGTTCGCGGATCTCCTCCGGATCGTTCATCGGCAACTCATGGTCCGGGAGGAGCAAGGTCGTGGTCATCAGCGGCTCGCCCAGCTCAGCCAGGATGGCCTGGGTGATCGGATGGTCGGGCACGCGGATGCCGATGGTCTTGCGCTTGGGGTGCTGCAGCATACGCGGCACCTCGCGCGTCGCCGGCAGGATGAAAGTATAGGGCCCGGGCGTATAAGCCTTGAGCAGCCGGTAGTTGCGGTTGTCCACCTTGGCGTAGGTGGCGATATCGGACAGATCGCGGCAAGCCAAGGTAAAATTGTGGCGCTCGCCGAGCCGGCGGATGCGACGGATGCGCTCCAGCGCCGACTTCTCGCCGATGCGGCAGCCCAGCGCGTAAGTGGTGTCGGTGGGGTAAGCAATGACCGCACCGCCGCGTATCAGCTCCACCGCGCGCTGGATCAGGCGCGCCTGCGGAGTATCCGGATGGATCTGGAAGTACTGAGTCATAGCTGTCCACAGCCTGTCGGGTCGATCATTGTAGCGGACTTGCGGTCTCCGCGGCGTGCACGGGATGCCTCCTGCGCACTGTGCTAAGCTGCCGTCTTTCAAGCCAGCGCAGCGCGAAATGAAGTTCTTCTTCGACTTTCTGCCGGTTCTGCTGTTCTTCGTCGCCTACAAACTGGCGGGGATCTATGTCGCCACGGCGGTCGCCATCGCCGCCGCCGTGCTGCAGAGCGGGTACCTCTACGTCCGCCATCGGCGCCTGGAGCGCATGCAGCTGCTGGTGCTGGTGTTGATCGTCGTGCTCGGCGGCCTCACCCTGCTGTTCCGCGACCCGAACTTCATCAAGTGGAAACCGACCTTGGTGAACTGGGGTTTTGGTCTAGCCTTTCTGGGAAGCGAGCTGATCGGCGGCAAGAACCTGTTGGAACGCATGCTCTCCGAGCAAGTCAAGCTGCCGAAGGCGATCTGGCGGCGGCTCAACCTGGCCTGGGTCGTGTTCTTCACGGCGGTGGGCGCGCTGAATCTGTACGTGGCCTACGGCTTCGATCTCGACACCTGGGTGAACTTCAAGCTCTACGGCATGATCGGCCTGACCGTGGCGTTCGCGGTGCTGCAAGCGCTCTATCTGGCGCGCCATCTGCCCAATCCGGACAAGGCGGAAACCAAGGAGAACTGAATGCTCTACGCGATCATCGGCGAGGACGCGCCGGACAGCCTGCCCAAGCGGGCGCAGGTGCGGCCCGCGCATCTCGAGCGGCTGGAACGACTGAGGGCGGAAGGACGGCTGGTGCTGGCCGGCCCCTTTCCAGCCATCGATTCGCCCGATCCCGGCCCGGCCGGCTTCAGCGGCAGCCTGATCGTCGCCGAGTTCGAATCGCTGCAGGCGGCCCAGCAATGGGCCGATGCCGACCCTTACGTCGCCGCCGGCGTCTATCGCTCGGTGCAGGTGCGACCGTTCAAGCGGGTGCTGCCGTGAGCGGCGACCGCGTCGAGCTGATCCGGCAGCGGCTGTCGCAGGCGCTGCGCATCGAACGCCTGGAAGTGTGGGACGACAGCCATCTGCACGCCGGCCACGCCGGCGCGCGCGCCGGCGGTGGCCACTACCGGGTACGGGTGGTCAGCCCCGACTTCGCCGGCCGCAGCCGGATCCAACGTCACCGCATGATCTACGACGCCATGGGTGATGCCATGCGGGCCGACACCATCCATGCACTCAGCATCCAGGCCCTGACTCCCGAAGAGGACGGCGCGTCCTCGTAACCCACCAAAGGTACTGTCATGAAGACGAAACTTTCCGTGCTGGCCCTGGCGATGGCGGCCGCTTTGACCGCCGGCTGCGTCGGCGACAAGACCGAGCGCGTGCAAGTGCCGGTCTCCGACGTCGACGCCGTCGCCGTCGTCAACGGCGAACCGATCACCGAGCCGGCCTTCCGGTTGCTGCTCGAGCAAATCACCCAAGGCCATCCGGAGCTGGCCGACGCCGAGAACCGCCAGGCGCTGCTCAAGGAGATGGTGGACATGACCTTGCTGGCCCAGGAGGCGCGCAAGCAGGGGCTGGACCAGAATCCGGACGTCTCCGCCCGCCTGAAGCAGATCGAGAACCGGATCCTGGCGCAGAGCATGGTGGAGAAGCTGATCGAGCAAGGCCCGGACGAAGAGGCGCTCAAGAAGGCGTACGAGGAGCGCTACGGCGGCGACGCCAAGGAGTATCACGCCAGCCACATTCTGGTTGAGACCCAGGAGCAGGCGCTGGAGATCACCCGCCAGCTCGAGGGCGGCGCCGACTTCGCCGCCATCGCCAAGGAACGCTCCATCGACAAGGCCAGCGGCGCCAACGGCGGCGACCTGAGCTGGTTCAGCGCGGACCAGATGGTGGAGCCGTTCGCCGAGGCGGTGAAGCAGCTCGAACCCGGCAAGGTCACCAAGGAGCCGGTGCAGAGCCAGTTCGGCTGGCACGTGATCGTGCTGCACGAGACCCGGCCGGCGCCCAAGCCGACCCTGGACGAGGTGCGCCCGATGCTGCAGAACGTGGTGCTGCAGCAGCAGATCGAGCAGCACGTGGAAGAGCTGCGCAAGGGCGCCAAGATCGAGCAGAAGGACAGCTCGCTGCTCAAGCCGGCCGCCAACAACAACGCCGGCTGACGGCTGGACGGCGGCGGAGCGCACTGCTCCGCCGCCCGTGCGGTCAGGCTCCCGCCGCCTCCAGCAGCGCGAGGAAGGCGGCCTCGTCGAGAATCGTCACACCCAGCGCCTGCGCCTTGGTGAGCTTGGAACCGGCGCTCTCCCCCGCCACCACGTAATCGGTCTTGGCCGACACGCTGCCGGCGACCTTGCCGCCGAACGCCTCGATGCGCGCCTTGGCCTGGTCACGGGTCATGCTCTCCAGGGTGCCGGTGAGCACGAAGGTCTTGCCGGCGAACGGGGCGTCGGCCTGCGGCCGCTCCACCGGTGGCCAGCGCACCCCGGCCGCGCGCAGCTGCGCGATCACCTCTCGGTTGTGCGGTTGGGCGAAAAAATGGGCGATGGCATGGGCCACCACCGGCCCAACGTCCGACACCGCGGTCAGCGCTTCCTCGGAGGCGCTCATGAGCGGCTCCAGATCGCCGAAATGGCGCGCCAGCTGGGTGGCCGTGACCTGCCCGACCTGCGGGATGCCCAGGCCGAACAGGAACCGCGGCAGGGTGGTGTCCTTGGAGCGCTCGATGGCGGCCAGCAGGTTATCGGCCGACCTGTCGCCCATGCGCTCCAGGGTCAGCAGTTGCTCCTTGCTCAGCGCGTACAGATCGGCCACGTTCCTGACCATACCGCGCTGCACCAGCTGCTCCACCAGCTTCTCGCCCAGGCCCTCGATGTCGGCGGCCTTGCGCTGGGCGAAGTGCAGCAGCGCGCCCTCGACCTGCGCTGGGCAGTACAGGCCGCCCATGCACTTGTGCGCCGCCTCGCCGTCGATGCGCATCACCTCCGAGCCGCACACCGGGCACTGCGCCGGCATTTCCCAGGGCTGGGCGTCGGCGGGACGCTTGTCCAACACCACCGCGGTGATTTCGGGGATGACGTCGCCGGCGCGGCGCACCATCACGGTGTCGCCCGGGCGCACGTCCTTGCGGTGCACCTCATCGAGATTGTGCAGGGTAGCGCGGCTGACGATCACGCCGCCGACCGCCACCGGCTCCAGCTCGGCCACCGGGGTGATGACGCCGGTGCGCCCGACCGAGGGGAGGATGTTGAGCAACCGGGTGGTGGCCTCCACCGCCGGCAGCTTGTGGGCGATGGCCCAGCGCGGCGCCCGCGAGGTGAAGCCAAGCACGTCGCGGGCGGCGAGATCGTCGACCTTGTACACCACGCCGTCGATCTCGAACGGCAGCTGGTCGCGCTGCTCGGCCAGCCGTCGGAAATAGGCCAGGCAGCCGTCCACGCCGTCGACCCGCTCCAGCTGGTCGTTGAGCTTGAAGCCCCAGTCCTTGAGCCGCTGCAGGACTTCCCAGTGGCTGTCGGCGATCGGCGCGCTGATCTCGCCCACGCCGTAGGGGAAGAAGGTCAGCGGCCGGCTGGCGGTGATGCGCGGATCGAGCTGGCGCACGCTGCCGGCGGCGGCGTTGCGCGGATTGGCGAAGATGCGCTCGCCTTGCTCCAGACGGCGGCGGTTGAGTTCCTCGAAATCCTGGCGGCGGATCACCACCTCGCCGCGCACCTCCAGCAGCGCCGGCCAGCCGCTGCCTCGCAACCGCAGCGGCACGGTGCGCACGGTGCGCATGTTGGCGGTGACGTCCTCGCCGACCTCGCCGTTGCCGCGCGTGCCGGCCCGCACCAGCACGCCGTCCTCGTAGCGCAGGTTCATGGACAAGCCGTCCAGCTTGGGCTCGCAGACGTAGCGCACCCGCTCCAGCCCCAACCGCTCGCGCACGCGCCGGTCGAAGTCGAGCAGCTCCTCGTCGCTGAAGGCGTTGTCGAGCGACAGCATGGGAATGCCGTGCCGCACTTCGCCGAAGGCCTTGGCAGGCGGCGCGCCTACCCGGTGGGTGGGTGAATCGGGGGTGATCAGCTCGGGATACTGGTTCTCCAGCTCCTGCAGCTCGCGCATTAGGTGGTCGTACTCGACGTCAGCGATCTCCGGCGCGTCGAGCACGTAGTAACGGTAGTTGTGATAGTCGATCAGCCGGCGCAGTTCGGCGGCGCGCGCGACGGCTGCGGCAGGAACGTCGGCCATGGTCGGTCCCGAAATAATCGCTGCGGATGACTGCCAGGCGCCGGTGCGGCAGCGCCCGGCCCGGATCAGCTGCCTTTCTTGGCGGCCAGATGCGCCCGCCGCCGGTACTCGCGCAGATCCTCGCGGATCGCCTCGATCGCCTGCTGGCTCAGGGTGCAGCGCCGGGCGTCGAGCAGGCGCGCGTCCAGCCGCTCGGCCAGACGCCGGGCGGTGTCCAGCATCTGCTCGAACGCCACCAGCCCGTCCACCGGCGCTGGCAGCTGCAGGAACAGCGCCACGCCGGGGCTTCGGATGTCAGCCAGCCGCTCCGGCTCGAAGGTGCCGGGCTTGAGGATGTTGGCGGCGCTATAGAGCGACACCGCGCCGCCACGGGTTTCGAGCATGCGGTGATAGATCGAATGGGCGCCGTAGCGCATGCCGACCTCGGTCAGCGCCGCCACCAGCTCTTCGCCCTCGAACATACGGCCGTCGGTGGTGGCGACGTTGAGCACGATAACCTTGTCCTCGCCGGCCTCGGCCGACTCGGTCGGCTCCGGCTCCGCCTCGGCGCGAACCGGCGCCGGCCCGGCCGCCGGCCGGACCCGCACTTCGCCCAGCTCGACATCGTCCAGCACCGTGGCCGACCCGGTGAGCGGGTCGCGGTCGGCGACGATCTCGTCCAGGCCCTTGAGCGCGTCGTCGAGCTTGGGCTCGTCGGCTTTGCGACGGCGGCCGTTCTCGCGCCGAGCGTCCTGCCAGCGCGTAAAGGCGTAGACACCGGCCACCGCGATGGCGCCGACGCCTAGCAAGATCCAACGAATTTCGTCCATGGCGGTTCCCGTGTCGAAAAGTCGCTATGCCGTCGCCAACCGTACCGCTTCGTCCACGTCCACCGCCACCAGGCGCGATACACCTGGTTCGTGCATGGTGACGCCTTGCAGGTGCTGAGCGATCTGCATGGTGACCTTGTTGTGGGTGATGAATATAAATTGTACGCGAGACGACATCTCGACCAGCATCTCGCAGAAGCGGCCGACGTTGGCCTCGTCCAGCGGCGCGTCCACCTCGTCGAGCATGCAGAACGGCGAGGGATTGAGTTCGAAGATCGCGAATACCAGCGCCACCGCGGTCAGCGCCTTCTCGCCGCCGGACAGCAGGTGGATGTTGGTGATGCGCTTGCCTGGCGGCCGCGCCATGATGGCCACGCCGGTCTCCAGCAGGTCATCGCCGGTCAGCTCCAGGTAGCCTTGCCCGCCGCCGAACAAGCGCGGGAAGATGCGCTGCATCCCGGCGTTGACCTTGTCGAAAGTCTCCTTGAAGCGCTGCCGGGTCTCGCGGTCGATCTTGCGGATCGCCGCTTCTAGCGTCTCCAGCGCCTCGGTCAGGTCGGCGTGCTGGCTCTCCAGATAGCCGGCACGCTCCTTGAGCGCCTCGTACTCGTCGATGGCCGCCAGGTTGATCGGTCCAAGGCGGGCGATGCGCTGCTCCAAGCGCTCCAGCTGCGCCTGCCACTCGCTCTCGACCGCATCCGGCGGCAGCGCGGCCAACACCTGCGCATATTCCAGCCCCAGCTCGGTCAATCGGGCCTCTTCGCCCTCGCGCCGCACCTTGAGCTCGTGCGCCCGCAGCCGGCCGTCCTCCAGACCGGCGCGTAGCTCCTGGGCGCGGCGATCGGCCTCGGCCCGCTCCTTCTCCAGCTCGCGCAGGGCGTTCTCGGCGGCGGCCAGCGCACTGCGCGCGGCGCCAAGCTGCTGCTCGACCTCGAGCCGCTGCGCCAGCAGCGCCTCGCGCTCGGCGGCGAAGGCGGCGGCCGGATCGGCCAGCTCCTCCAGCGCCTGCGCCAGCTCGTCGCGGCGGACCACGGCGCGCTCGTACTGCGCGCGCATGCGGGTCAGCCCCTCCTCGATCGAGCGCTGGGCGGCGACGGCGCTCTCGATCTTGAGCGACAACGCGTGACGGTTCTCGCGGCTGCTGTTCAGCTGGTGGCGGTATTCGCCAAGCCGTTCCTGCAGCTCGGCGCGCTCGCGCTGCAAGCGCTCGCGCTGCTCGTCCAGCTCCCCGCCCCTGTCCAGAGCGTCCTGCAGGCGCTCCCGCGCCTCCTGGATCTCCTGCGCGCCACGCTCCAGCTCGCGCTCGATCTCGGCCAGCTCCTCGGCCAGGCGCTGGCGGCGCTGCCGGTATTCCTGCAAGCGGGTGCGCCGCCCCTCGAGCTGGCCGTGCAGCGTGCCGAGCCGGCGGTTGATCTCGCTGCGCTCGGTGAGCCGCTCGTCGAGCTGCTCCTGGCACTCGGCGACCGCGTCCTCACACTCCTCCACGGCGTCGCTCAGCTCGCGGCAGCGCCGCTCCAATTCCTCGATGTCCTGCTTGAGGGCGTGGATCTCGCGCTCGCGCGCCAGCACGCCGCTGCGGCCATCCTCGCCGGCGTGCACTCGCGCCCAGTTACGGCCGAGCCAGAGCCCGTCGCGGGTAATCACCGACTCGCCCGGTCCCAGCGCGGCGCGCAGCGCCTGGGCCGCCGCCAGATCCTCGGCGCAGCGGACACCGGCGAGCAGATCGGCCAGCACCGCCGGCCCTTTCACCTTGGACAGCAAGGCATCGGCCGGGGCCCCGGCGGCGGCGGCGCCGGCCGCGTACAGCACCAGCTCGCCCTTGGGCACGGTCCGCAGCTGGGCCTCGGCGGTGGCGAGGTCGGCCATGGACAAGGCCTGCAGGGCACCGCCGAGCGCGGTCTCCACCGCCCGCTCCCAGCCGGGCTCGACCTCCATCAGCTGCACCAGCCGCTGCTTGCCCTGCCAGCTGCGCTCGGCCAGCCACTGCGCCAGCGGACCGTCGCCGCTCAGCGCGGCCTGCTGCAGCGTCTCCAGCGAACGTAGCCGCCCCTGCTCGGCCTGCAACCGGCCGCGGGCTTCGTCGAGCTGCTCGCGCTGGTCGTCGAGCCGCTCGCGCAGCTCGGCCAGACGGTCCTGGTATTCCTCGATCTGCTCGCCGACGGTTTCCAGCTCCTCGCGCAGCGCCTGCTCCTGCTCGGCGAGCGCTTCCACCTCTTCTTCCAGCGCGTCCAGGCCGACCGCCTCATGCTCGCTCTCCAGCCGCTCGCGGCGGCGCAGCAGCTCCTGGGCGCGACGCTCGAACTGCTCGATGCGGGCGCGCTCGACCTGAGCCTCCCGCACCGAGGCGGCGGCCGATTCGTTGAACTCGTCCCAGCGCCGCTGCAGCTCATCGAGCGCGTCCTGCGCCTCGGCGACCCGATCCTTGGCCTCGTCCTCGGCGGCGGCGGCCAGCTCCAGCTGCGGCTCGATTTCCTCCAGCCGCGCGCGCAACACCGCCAGCTTCTCCTCGTCCTGCTCGATGGCCAGCTCCAGCTCGCGCAGCGCCTCCTGGTTGTGCGCCAGCTCCTTCTGCTGCTTGTCGCGCAGTTCGCGCTGGTGGGCGATCTGCTGCTCGATGCGGGCGATGTCGCTGCCGATGGCGTAGTAGCGCGCCTGCACCTCGTTGAGGGCGTCGCCGCTCTCGATATGGCGCTCGCGGGTCTTCTCGATCGCCAGCTCCAGCTCGCGCTGGCGCGCCATCACGGCCTCGACCGCGGTCTGGCGCTCGTTCAGGGTCTGCTCCAGGAGCGCCAGCTCCCGTTCCAGGGCCTGGATGCGCAGCGCCACCAGCTCGCCGCGCCGCGCCCGCTCCTCGGCCTTGAGCGCCTTGTAGCGCTCGGCGGTCTCTGCCTGGCGCTTGAGCTTCTCCAGCTGCTGGCCGACCTCCTCGCGCAGATCGTTCAGGCGCGCCAGGTTGTCGCGGGTGTCCTGCATGCGCCGCTCGGTTTCCTTGCGGCGTTCCTTGTACAGGGCGATGCCGGCGGCTTCCTCCAAGTAGGCGCGCAGCTCCTCGGGCTTGGCCTCGACCACACGCGAGATCATGCCCTGCTCGATGATGGCGTAGCTGCGTGGCCCCAGGCCGGTGCCGAGGAACACGTCCATGATGTCGCGGCGGCGACAGCGGGTGCCGTTGAGATAGTAGGTGCTCTGCCCCTCGCGATTGACCACGCGCTTGATCGAGATCTCGGCGTAGGAGGCGTACTGGCCGCCGAGACCGCCATCGCGGTTGTCGAAGATCAGCTCCACCGACGCCTGCGACACCGGCTTGCGGGTGGCGGAGCCGTTGAAGATGACGTCGGTCATCGACTCGCCGCGCAGGTTTTTGGCGGAGCTCTCGCCCATCACCCAACGCACGCAATCGATGATGTTGGACTTGCCGCAGCCGTTCGGGCCGACCACGCCCACCAGCTGGCTAGGCAGCACCACGGTGGTGGGGTCGACGAACGACTTGAAGCCGGCAAGTTTGATCTTGGTGAGCCGCATCCGCGGGTAGCGCGCCCCTTGTTCGGAGTCCGACGTAGACTGGCTTTAGCCTAACCGGCCCGGATGCAGCGAAACCATGACGTGGTCGTAGGGCGCGGTACGGCCATGTAAGATATGTCGTCCATTATCCCGACATACCCTCATCTTGGAAAGCCATGACCACCAAGCCCAGCAAGGATCTCGAGACCTTCCCCAACCCGCAGCCGGAGCGGGACTACACCATCAAGATCCGCGTCCCCGAGTTCACCTGCCTGTGCCCCAAGACTGGCCAGCCGGATTTCGGCACCTTCTATATCGATTATGTCCCCGACCAGCGCTGCGTCGAGCTGAAGGCGCTCAAGCTGTACATGTGGTCGTTCCGTAACGAGGGCGCTTTCCACGAGCGGGTGACCAACGAGATCCTCGACGATCTGGTGCGCGCCACCGAACCCCGGTTCATGCGCATCACCGCCGAGTTCAACGTGCGCGGCGGCATCTACACCACGGTGGTGGCCGAGTACCGCAAGCCGGGCTGGACCGCGCCGGCCCGGGTCGAGCTGCCGTAAGCGCGTCGGGCGCCGACCGGACGGACCGAGCCGATGCGTGATTTCCTGATCGGCATCTCCTACCTGCCGCGCGCCTTCCGCCTGTTGTGGGCGCCGCAGCTGCGGCGCTTCGTGCTGGCGCCGATCCTGGTCAACGTGCTGGTGTTCGCGCTGCTGTTCGCGTTCGGCGGCCACCTGTTCGGCGACCTGCTGAACTGGCTGCTGCCGGACCCGGAGCGCTTCGCCGGCGGCGAGTGGTGGGCGCAGCTGCTGCGTGCCCTGGTGCTGGCCGTGCATTGGCTGCTGTGGCCGCTGTTCGTGATCGCCGCCGCGGTGCTGATGTTCTACACCTTCACGCTGGTGGCGAACCTGATCGGCTCGCCGTTCAACGGCCCGCTGGCGGCGCGGGTGGAGCAGCTGGCGAGCGGCCACCCGCCGCCGGAATCGCAGCTGTCGCTGCTGCAGGAGGCGGCGGCCTCGATCGGTAGCGAGCTGCGCAAGTACGGCTACTTCCTGAAGCTGATGGTGCCGCTCGGTCTGCTGTTGCTGATCCCGGTGGCGAACATGGCGGCAGCGCCGCTGTGGGCGCTGTTCGGCGCCTGGGCGCTGGCGCTGGAATACCTGGACTACCCGATGGGCAACCGCGGCCTGCGCTTTCCCCAGGTGCGGGAGCAGCTGCGCCGCCGCCGCGCGCTGGCGCTGGGCTTCGGCTTCGGCATGATGGCCATGACCCTGATCCCGGGGCTGAACCTGCTGGCCATGCCCACCGGTGTGATCGGCGGCACCCTGCTGTGGGTGCGGGAGTGGCGCCAGGAGGGCGAGCGCGGCCGCTAAGCCGCGCTCGCGCCCACCGGCTACGGCGCCGGCTTGCCCAGGAACGCGGCCAGGCGCCTCACGCCCTCCTGCAGCTGCGGCAGCGAGGTGGTGTAAGCAAAGCGCAGGAACCGCTCGGGCCGGCGGCTGCCGAAGTCGCGCCCGGGCGTGACCGCCACGCCGCCCCGCTCCAGCAGCTCCATGGCGAAGGCGAAGCTGTCGTCGGTCAGCGCGCTGCAGTCGGCGTACAGATAGAAGGCGCCGTCCGGCCGACCCGGGATGTCGAAGCCCAGCGCGCGCAGCGCCGGCAGCAGGAAGTTGCGGCGCTCCTCGAACGCCTGGCGGCGCTGCTCGAAGATCGCCTTGGCCTCCGGCGTGAAGCAGGCCAGCGCCGCGTGCTGGGCCGGCGTCGACGCGGCGATGAACACGTTCTGCGCCACCTTCTCCGCGGCCCGCTGGTAGCCTTCCGGCACCACTAGCCAACCCAGGCGCCAGCCGGTCATGCCGAAGTATTTCGAGAAACTGTTGACCACGAACACATCCAGCTCGGCCGCGGTCGCCGCCCGCACGCCGTAGGTCAGACCGTGGTAGATCTCATCGACGATCAGCTGCCCGCGCCGGCTCTTGGCGGCGGCGGCCAGCGCCGCCAGCTCGTCCGCGCTCAGCAGGGTGCCGGTCGGGTTGGCCGGTGACGCCAGCATGGCGGCGGCGGTGCGCGCGCCCCAATGCCGCAGCAGCTGCTCGGCGCTCGGTTGGTAGTTGTGCTCCGGCTCCACCGGCAAGGCCACCGGCTGACCGTTGAGCAAGCGCACGAAATGCCGGTTGCAGGGATAGCCGGGATCCGGCACCAGCACCTCGGCGCCCGGATCCACCAGCAGCGCTAAGGCCAGCAACAGCGCGCCGGACGCGCCCGGCGTGACGAAGATCCGGGATGGATCGACCGTCACGCCGTACTCGCGCCGGTAGTAGTCGCTGAGTGCCTCGCGCAGCGCCGGCAGGCCGGCCGCCGGCGTGTAGAAGGTATCGCCGCGCCGCAGCGCCTTGATACCGGCGGCGACCACCGGCTCGGCGGTGGGAAAGTCCGGCTCGCCGACCTCCATGTGGACGATCGAGCGGCCGGCCGTCTCCAGGGCGCGGGCGCGCGTGAGCAGTTCCATCACGTGGAAGGGTTCGATGTGCGCAAGGCGATCGGCGATGGGACCAAAAGCGAATTCCGACACAATAGGCTCCGATGACAGACGGTAAGTATCCGGCGCCTATCCCGATAGGCGCTGTCAGCGTTCCACTTTAAACTGTGGCCGCCTATCGGCGCAGTCAGTCCATGAGCGCAACCGACACCACGCCCTCGATCTACCGCGGCCGTTTCGCCCCCACTCCCAGTGGGCCCCTGCACTTCGGCTCGCTGATCGCCGCCGTGGGCAGCTACTTGCAGGCCCGGCGCGTCGGCGGCGAATGGTGGCTGCGGATCGAGGACCTGGATCCGCCGCGGGTGGTGCCCGGCGCGGCCGACGCCATTCTACGCACGCTCGAAGCCTTCGGCTTCACCTGGGACGGGCCGGTGCTGTACCAGAGCCAGCGCAGCGAGGCCTACCGGGAGGCGCTGGAGACGCTGCGTCGCGCCGACGCCGTCTACCGCTGCACCTGCTCGCGCCGGGAGATCGCCGCCCGCGCCGCGCTCGGCCCGGCCGGGCCCATTTATCCGGGCACCTGCCGCAGCGGCCACGATCCCGGCCGCAGCCAGTACAGCTGGCGGCTGCGCACCGCCGGCGCGCGCATCGCCTTCGTCGACGCCGTGCAGGGACCGGTGGCCATGGACATCGAGGCGGAGCTGGGTGACTTCGTGGTACTGCGCGCCGACGGGGTGTTCGCCTATCACTTGGCGCTGGTGGTGGACGACGCCGCCAGCGGCATCACCGAGGTGGTGCGCGGCCGCGACCTGCTGGCCTGCACGCCGCCGCAGATCCTGCTGCAGCAGCGCCTGGGCCTGCCCACGCCGCGCTATCTGCACCTGCCCATCGCCGTCAACGCCCTCGGCCAGAAGCTGAGCAAGCAGACCCACGCCCCCCCGCTCGATCCGACCCGCCCCGTGCCGCAGCTGGCCGCGGCGCTGGCATTCCTCGGCCATCCGCCGCCGGCGGACGTGCGCGGCAGCCTAGACGAGCTATGGACCTGGGCCCGCGCACACTGGGATCCGACGCGCGTGCCGGCGGCGGTGACCACCCCCATTTGCGACTAAAGCAGGGTTGCTTCCGGCGCGCCCGGTGCTACCTTCGGTAACAACCATATTAGAGCGGCATCCATGTCGCCGGATTCGAGCCGTGCCCAGGAGGAGTCCCCCATGGCCACCGTTCACGACAACGGCGCCGTTACCGAGAGCGTCGCGCTCCTGCTATTGGCGCTGTTCCTGCTGACCTCGCCGTTCGCGCTCTGGTGGATCGCGCTGACGCCGCCTTGGTATCTGCCGTACCTGATCTGGCTGGCGATCATCGCCCTGATCGCCCTGCTGGCCCGGCGGATGCGGGGACATGAGCTTTAGCATCACCACGCTCTCGCTGTGGGGCGTGGGCTATCTGCTGCTGCTGTTCCTGATCGCCTACGCCACCGAGCGCTGGCTACCGGAGCGGATCACGCACCATCCGCTGGTGTACGTGCTGTCGCTGGGGGTATACGCCACCACCTGGAGCTACTACGGCAGCGTCGGCTTCGCCGCCCAGCAGGGCATGCTGTTCCTGACCATCTATCTGGGCGTCACCCTGGCCTTCATCCTCACGCCGCTGCTGCTGCTGCCACTGCTGCGGCTGACCCGCAGCCACCAGCTGACCTCGCTGGCCGATCTGTTCGCGTTCCGGTTCGACAGCCACCTGGCCGGCGTGCTGGTGACGCTGATGATGCTCACCGGCATCCTGCCGTACATCGCCCTGCAGATCCGGGCGGTGGTGGACGCCACCCAGATCCTCACCGCGCAGGACTCGCCGACCGCGGTGGCGATCGGCTTCTGCATCGTGGTGACGGTGTTCGCCATCATCTTCGGCGCCCGCCACGTCACGCCGCGCGAGAAACACGCCGGACTGGTGATGGCCATCGCCTTCGAGTCGCTGATCAAGCTGCTGGGGCTGCTGATCCTCGCCGGCGTGGCGGTGATGATGGCGTTCGGCGATCTGGGCGGCCTCGACCGGTGGCTGCGGGACAACCCGGCGCAGCTGGCCGCCTTCTACCGGCCGGTCATCGACGGCCCCTGGAGCAGCCTGCTGCTGATCACCTTCGCCGCCGGCTTCCTGCTGCCGCGCCAGTTCCACATGATGTTCACCGAGAACCTCAACCCGCGCGCGCTGCTGACCGCCAGCTGGGGCTTCCCGCTGTTCCTGCTGCTGCTGGCGATCGCCATCCCGCCGATTCTCTGGGCCGGCCTGACTCTGCAGCCGGCGGCCAATCCCGACCACTACGTGCTCGGCCTGGCCTGGCTCAGCCAGTCGCCGGCGCTGGTGATCCTGATCTACCTGGGCGGCATTTCCGCGGCCAGCGCCATGATCATCGTCGAGACGCTGGCGCTGTCGTCGATGTCGCTCAACCACCTGGTGCTGCCGCTGCTCAAGCCGCGCCCGGACCGCGATCTGTACTCGGCGCTGCGCTGGCTGCGGCGCGCCATCATCGCCGCGCTGATCGCGGCCGGCTACGGCTTTTACCACATGCTGGAGCGCAGCGAGGGACTGGTGTCCTGGGGCCTGATCTCGTTCCTGGCCATGGCCCAGTTCCTGCCGGGCATCGTCGGCGTGCTGTACTGGCCGCGCGCCACCGGCCCCGGTTTCATCCTCGGGCTGCTGAGCGGCGGCGCGATCTGGGGCGCGGGCGCGCTGCTGCCGGCGCTCACCGGCGTCAACGCCCTGGCCTGGCTGGGCGTGCCGGCCGGCTACAGCAGCAGCGTGTACGGTGCGCTCACCTTCTGGTCGCTGAGCGTCAACACCCTGGTGTTCGTGCTGGTGTCGCTGATCCTGCCGCAGCGGGCGCGCGAGCGCGAGGCGGCGGCGGCCTGCCGTCAAACCGGCCTGAAGATCCCGCAGGGTGCGCTGCGGCTGCGGGCGCCGCAGCAATTCGTGGAGGAGCTGGCGCCGATGACCGGCGAGCACGCCGCTCGGCTGGAGGTGGCGAAGGCACTGCAGGACCTGGGTCTGACCTGGGACGAGCGCCGCCCGGAAAAGCTGCGGCTGCTGCGCGACCAGATCGAGCGCAACCTCTCTGGCCTGATGGGACCGATATTGGCGCGCATGATCGTCGACGAGCGGCTGGAGCTGGATCACGACACGCGCGCGGCGCTGGCGCAGAACGTGCGCCTGATCGAGGAGCGGCTGGAACAGTCGCGCAGCAGCTTCCGCGGCATCGCCGCCGAGCTCGACGAGCTGCGCCGCTACTACCGGCAGATCCTGGAGGATCTGCCGCTGGGCATCGTCGCCGTGACCGCCCAGGGCCGCATCACCCGCTGGAACCCGGCCATGGCCCGTCTGACCGGCATCAGCACCGACGCCGCCAGCGGCCACACCACCGCCGAGCTGCCGCCGCCCTGGGGGCCGTTCCTGACCGGGTTCCTGGCTGAGGACGCCACCCATGCCCACAAGCGGCCGCTGACGGTCGGCGGCGAGACACGCTGGCTGAGCCTGCACAAGGCGGTCATCGCCGAACCCGGCCGCGGCGAATCGAGCGACAAGCTGCTGCTGGTGGAGGATCTCACCGAGCGGCAGCGGCTGGAGCAAAAGCTCATCCACAGCGAGCGCCTGGCGTCGATCGGCCGCCTGGCGGCCGGCGTGGCGCACGAGATCGGCAATCCGGTCACGGCCATCGCCTGCCTGGCCCAGGATCTACGCCACGAATCGGACCCGCGCGTGGTAGCCGTGCTGGCCGAGCAGGTGTTGGAACAGACCCGCCGCATCAGCAACATCGTCCACACCCTGATCAGCTACGCCCACGACGGCAGCGGCGAGCGGGCGCTGGCGCCGGTGCGGCTGGCCGACACCGTGGAGGAGGCGCGGCGCCTGGTGCAGCTGTCCAAGCGCGCTCAGCAGCTGCAGTTCGACAATCGGGTCGACCGCGACCTGTGGGTGCACGGCGACGCCCAGCGGCTGGTGCAGGTGTTCGTCAATCTGTTCTCCAACGCCGCCGACGCCTGCCCGGACGGCGGCCGGGTGGAGGTGAGCGCGACCCGCGGCGACCGCACCGCCGACATCGTGGTGGCCGACAACGGCCCTGGCATCCCCGAGCACATCCACGACAAGGTATTGGAGCCGTTCTTCACCACCAAGCCGGCCGGCCAAGGCACCGGCCTGGGCCTGCCGCTGGTCTACAACATCGTCAAGGAGCATGGCGGCGACCTGCAGCTGGAGAGTTCGGCCGCTGGCACCCGCGTGCGGCTGAGCCTGCCGCTGTCGCCGCCCAGGGAGTAGTCATGCCGCGCATTCTGATCATCGAGGACGAGGACATCATTCGCGGTTCCATGCGCCGTTTGCTCGAACGCAACGGCTTCGACGTCAGCGACGCCCGGTCGCTGGAAGAGGCCGGCGCCGCCCACCGCTTCGGCGACTTCGATCTGATCATCTGCGACCTGCGCCTGCCGGGCGCGCCCGGCACCGACGCCATCGCCCTGGCCAAGGGCGTGCCGGTGATCATCATGACCAGCTACGCCAGCATCCGCTCGGCGGTGGAGGCCATGAAGGAAGGCGCGGTCGATTATCTGGCCAAGCCGTTCGACCACGACGAGCTGCTGCTGACGGTGCGCCGCGTCCTCAAGGAGCACCGCCTGCAGCGGCAGAACGCCGCGCTCAAGGCCGATCTCGACCGCGACTACCCGGTAGCGGGCATGGTCGGACGCAGTCCGGCCATGCAGCAGGTGTTCACCTGGATCGCCAAGGTGGCGCCGACCGACGCCACCGTGCTGATCACCGGCGAGTCGGGCACCGGCAAGGAGCTGGTGGCGCGCGCCCTGCACGAGCGCAGCCCGCGGCGCGACGCGCCGCTGATCGCGGTGAACTGCGCCGCCATTCCCGACACCCTGATCGAAGCCGAGCTGTTCGGCCACGAGAAAGGCGCGTTCACCGGCGCGGTCGGCGCCCGCCAGGGCCTGGTGGAAGCGGCCGACGGCGGCACCCTGTTCCTGGACGAGATCGGCGAGCTGCCGCTACCGGCGCAGGCGCGGCTGCTGCGGGTGCTGCAGGAAGGCGAGATCCGCCGGGTAGGCGCGGCCGCCGCCCGCCGGGTGGACGTGCGACTGGTGGCGGCCACGCACCGCGACTTGGCGGCCATGGTCGAGCGCGGTGAGTTCCGCGAGGATCTCTACTTCCGCATCCACGTGGTGGAAATCCGCCTACCGCCGCTGCGCGAGCGCGGCGAGGACGTGGCGGAGCTGGCCCGCTACCTGCTGGAGAAAGCCTGCCAGCGCCTGCACCGGCCGCTGCTGCGCCTGAGCGACGAGGCGCTGGCGGCGATCCGCGCCTACCGCTGGCCGGGCAACGTACGCGAGCTGGAGAACGTGATCGAACGCGCCGTGATCCTGGCCGACAGCACCGTGATCACGCCCGAGCTGCTGGCGCTGCCTACCGCGCCCGCCGCCGAACCGCCGGATACCGGCGATCCGTCCCTGGAGGCCTATTTCCGTTCCTTCGTGCTCCAGCACCAGGACCGGCTCACCGAAACCGAGCTGGCTCGCCGCCTGGGCATCAGCCGCAAGGCACTGTGGGAAAAGCGCCAGCGGCTGGGAATCCCGCGCCCGCGCAGCGGCCACCGCTAGTGGCCGCGCCAGTGTTACCAGCCCACCCAGCACGGCGTTACCATCGGTAACACCGCGGGCCGCGGCGCACCGCACAAAATCCAATAACCCATTGTTTCCACGGGAAACACTCCTCCTGGCACGGTTTTGGCTGGCCATTCGACGGTCGCCATCCGTAGCGGCCTCGCAGAATCAAAAACAAGCCAGGAAACATTGGCACTGCAGGAGGAGATTCGAGTGAACGCTGTCGCAGCGGCAAAGATCCGCAACAATCCGCATTTCCAAGAATTGGTGGCGAAGCGCAGCCGGCTCGGCTGGATTCTGTCCGCCATCATGCTGGGACTGTATTACGCCTTCATTCTGGTGATCGCCTTCGCGCCGCAGGCGCTGGCGGTACCGGTGGCGCAGGGTTCGGTGATCACCGTCGGCATTCCGATCGGCATTGCCCTGATCCTGGTCTCGTTCGCGCTCACCGGCATCTACGTACACAAAGCCAATACCGAGTTCGACCGTCTCACTCAAGCCATCCGTGACGGCGCCGCCCACGACGGCGCTTTCGTCGGGCGCGCTGCCGTTCGGGGAGGCGTGTGATGAAGCTCCGTCAACGTCTTCTGCTCACCCTCGGCGCCTGGGGCGTCTGCGGTACCGCCTGGGCCGATGCGCTCACCGGCCAGACCGAAAAGCAGGCGGTGAACGTCCACGCCATCGTCATGTTCCTGCTGTTCGTGGCGGCCACGCTGGGCATCACTTACTGGGCCTCCAAGCGCACCCGCACCACCAGCGACTTCTACACCGCCGGCGGCGGCATCACCGGCTTCCAGAACGGCCTGGCGATCGCCGGCGACTACATGTCGGCGGCCTCGTTCCTAGGCATTTCCGCGCTGGTGTTCACCAGCGGCTTCGACGGGCTGATCTACTCCATCGGCTTCCTGGTCGGCTGGCCGATCATCCTGTTCCTGATCGCCGAGCGGCTGCGCAACCTGGGCCGCTACACCTTCGCCGACGTCGCCTCCTACCGCCTGCAGCAGAAGCCGATCCGCTCGCTGGCGGCGGTCGGCTCGCTGGCCACGGTGGCGCTGTATCTGATCGCCCAGATGGTCGGCGCCGGGCAGCTGATCAAGCTGCTGTTCGGGCTGGACTACAACATCGCGGTGATCCTGGTCGGCGTGCTGATGATCCTCTACGTCACCTTCGGCGGCATGCTAGCCACCACCTGGGTGCAGATCATCAAGGCGGTGCTGCTGCTGTCCGGCGCGTCGTTCATGGCGCTGGCCGCGCTCTGGCACTTCGGTTTCAGCCCGGAGGCAATGTTCGCCAAGGCCGTGGAGGTGCATGCCAAGCATGAGGCGATCATGGCGCCCGGCACCCTGGTCTCCGACCCGATCTCGGCCATCTCGCTGGGCCTGGCGCTGATGTTCGGCACCGCCGGTCTGCCGCACATCCTCATGCGCTTCTTCACCGTGGCCGACGCCAAGGAAGCGCGCAAGTCGGTGTTCTACGCCACCGGCTTCATCGGCTACTTCTACATCCTGACCTTCATCATCGGCTTCGGCGCCATCACCCTGGTCGCCACCAATCCGCAGTACCTGGACGGCGCCGGCAAGCTGATCGGCGGCGGCAACATGGCGGCGGTGCATCTAGCGCACGCGGTCGGCGGCAACCTGTTCCTCGGCTTCATCTCGGCGGTGGCCTTCGCCACCATCCTGGCGGTGGTGGCCGGCCTGGCGCTGGCCGGCGCCTCGGCGGTGTCGCACGACCTCTACGCCAACGTGTTCCGCCGCGGCAAGGTGAACGAGGCGCAGGAGATGAAGGTCTCCAAGATCGCCACCATTGTTCTGGGCATCCTCGCCATCGGTCTGGGGATTCTGTTCGAGAAGCAGAACATCGCCTTCATGGTGGGCTTGGCCTTCGCCATCGCCGCGAGCGCCAACTTCCCCATCATCCTGCTGTCGATGTTCTGGAAGGGCTTGACCACCCGCGGCGCGTTCTGGGGCGGCGCGATCGGGTTGGGCGTCTCGGTGGTGCTGGTGGTGCTGTCGCCGACGGTGTGGGTGGACGTGCTCGGCAACGCCAAGGCCATCTTCCCCTACAGCTATCCGGCGCTGTTCTCGATGGCGGCGGCGTTCATCGGCTGCTGGCTGTTCTCGATCACCGACCACAGCGTCAGCGCCGAAGCTGAAAGGGAGGCATTCGAGGCGCAGTTCGTGCGCTCGCAGACCGGCATCGGCGCCGAAGGCGCGGTGGCGCACTGAGGCGCAGCCACCGGCGCCGGACGGACACACGGTCGTTCCACGGTTGGGCGCCCCCGCCCCCGAACACCCAAGGGGCGCCCCTTTTTGACGTCGGTCCGGTGCCGGCGGCGTCGAGCCGGAAAACGGTCTGCTAGGCTAAAAGCGCAGACCCGCCCAGGGACCGAGCCGGGACAAAACAACAATTTCTTTGCGAAAAGGATTGGTTAAGGGAGGAGAGTGATGTCAGAGAAGGTCTACCCCGTTCCCTCCGAAGTCGCCGCCAAAGCCTGGCTGAGCGAAGCGGATTATCTGGCGATGTACCGCCGCTCGGTCGAGGACCCGGACGGCTTCTGGGCCGAGCAGGCCGAGAAGTTCCTGACCTGGTTCAAGCGCTGGGACAAGGTCGACGGCTCGGATCTGAGCAAGGGGGTCATCCGCTGGTTCGAGGGCGGCAAGCTCAACGTCAGCTACAACTGCCTGGACCGGCACCTTGAGAGCCGCGGCGATCAGGTCGCCATCATCTGGGAAGGCGACGATCCCGCCGACAGCAAGCGCATCACCTACCGGCAGCTGCACGAGCAGGTTTGTCGTTTCGCCAACGTCCTCAAGGCCAAGGGCGTCAAGAAGGGCGACCGGGTCTGCATCTATCTGCCGATGATCCCCGAGGCGGCGGTGGCCATGCTGGCCTGCACCCGCATCGGCGCGATCCACTCGGTGGTGTTCGGCGGCTTCTCGCCGGAAGCGCTCAAGGACCGCATCCTCGACTCCGACTGCCGGGTGGTGATCACCGCCGACGAGGGCGTGCGCGGCGGCAAGCGCGTGCCGCTCAAGAGCAACGTCGACCGGGCGCTGGATTTCTGCCCCAACGTGCACACCGTGCTGGTGGTCAAGCGCACCGGCGGCAACATCAACTGGTTCGAGAACCGCGACGTCTGGTATCACGAGGCGGCCGAGACCGTGGGCAGCGACTGCCCGCCGGAGGAAATGGGCGCCGAGGATCCGCTGTTCATCCTCTACACCTCCGGCTCGACCGGTAAGCCCAAGGGCGTGCTGCACACCACTGGCGGCTACCTGCTGGGCGCCACCATGACCCACCGGTACGTGTTCGACTACCACGACGGCGACATCTTCTGGTGCACCGCCGACGTCGGCTGGATCACCGGCCACAGCTACATCGTCTACGGCCCGCTGGCCAACGGCGCCACCACGCTGATGTTCGAGGGCGTGCCCACCTATCCCGACGCCTCGCGCTTCTGGCAGGTGGTGGACAAGCATCAGGTCACCATCTTCTACACCGCCCCCACCGCCATCCGCTCGCTCATGGGCGAGGGCGACGACTACGTCAAGAAGACCTCCCGCAAGAGCCTGCGGCTGCTGGGCTCGGTGGGCGAGCCGATCAACCCGGAGGCCTGGGAGTGGTATCACCGCGTGGTCGGCGAAGGCCGCTGCCCGGTGGTCGACACCTGGTGGCAGACCGAGACCGGCTCGATCATGATCGCGCCGCTGCCCGGCGCCACCGCGCTCAAGCCCGGCTCGGCCACCCGGCCGATGTTCGGCGTCGTGCCGGAGCTGGTGGACAACGACGGCAAACCGCTGGAGGGCGCCGCCGAAGGCAACCTGTGCATCACCCGGGCCTGGCCGAGCATGATGCGCACCGTCTACGGCGATCACGAGCGCTTCATCCAGACCTATCTCAGCACCTACCCGGGCAAGTACTTCACCGGCGACGGCGCGCGCCGCGACAAGGACGGCTACTACTGGATCACCGGCCGCGTGGACGACGTGATCAACGTCTCCGGCCACCGCCTGGGCACCGCCGAGGTGGAGAGCGCGCTGGTGCTGCACCCCAAGGTGGCGGAAGCGGCGGTGGTGGGCTACCCGCACCCGATCAAGGGCCAGGGCATCTACTGCTACGTCACGCTCATCAACGGCTACCAGCCGTCCGACGAGCTCAAGCAGGAGCTGGTTAGCCTGGTGCGCAAGGAAATCGGCCCGATCGCCTCGCCGGACGTCATCCAGTGGGCGCCGGCCCTGCCCAAGACCCGTTCCGGCAAGATCATGCGCCGCATCCTGCGCAAGGTCGCCAGCAACGAGCTCGACAACCTGGGCGACACCTCGACGCTGGCCGACCCGTCGGTGGTCAACAACCTGATCGAGCAGCGCGTCAATCGCTGAGCGCGACGCTCTTCTCGATCGCAACCTCTTAACCAGCGGTGTAACGCGCCTTCCCGACCGCCGCGGCGGTCGGGCTTTTTGCGGCCGATCGTCAGCGGAGGAACGCCCCATGCCGGAATGGGACGACCCGAGCCGCGTCAGCGTGCTTCAGAACGTCCACAGCACCATCGAATTCCTGCGCCGGTTCGCCCCTTTCGATCACATGAGCGAGCCGGACCTGCGACTGCTGGTGGAGCGCTGCCGCCTGGCGTTCTACGCCGCCGGCGAGGAGATCCTCACCCCCGCCCACGGCCGCGTGCAGCGGCTGTACATCATCAAGCAGGGCCAGGTGCGTGGCGAGCGCCCCGGTACCGGCGGCAGCGAGGCCGACAAGGTGCTGCTACTCACCGCCGGCGAATGCTTCCCGATCGGCGCCATGCTCGGCGAGCGCGCCACCCGCACCGTGCACCGCGCCGTCACCGACACCTTCTGCTACGAGCTGGAGCGCGAGGATTTCGCCACCCTGTTCACCCGCAGCCAGCCGTTTCGCGAATTCTTCCTGCGCGGCGTCAGCAGCCTGCTGGAGCGGGTCAGCCGCCAGATCCAGACCGACGCGGTCGACCGGCTCGGCGCGCAGACCTTGCTCAACGCGCCGTTGCGGCAGATCGTCCGCCGCGCCCCGGTCACCTGTCCGCCGCACACCACCGTGCGCGACGCCGCGCGCCGCATGCACCACCACAAGGTGGGCAGCATCGTAGTCTGCGATGACGAGCAACGTCCGCTCGGCATCTTCACCCTGCACGATCTGCTTGCGGTGATGGCGGTCGGCGAGCAGGATTTCGAACAACCCATCGAACGGGTGATGACGCCCCATCCGGCCGGTCTGCCGGCCACGGCTTCCGGCTTCGACGCGGCGCTGCTGATGGCCCAGCGGCAATTCGGCCACGTTTGCGTGCTCGACGGCGAGCGGCTGCTCGGCGTGGTGTCCGAGCGCGACCTGTTCGCCCTGCAGCGGGTCGACCTGGTGCATCTGACCCGCTGCATCGGCCGCGCCGACGACATCGCCGAGCTGGAGAGCCTGCGGCCGCAGATCCGGCGGCTGATCGAGGCCATGCTGGCCCACGGCGCCGACGCGCCGCAGATCACCGGCATCATCACCCTGCTCAACGACCATACCGTAGCGCGCACCATCGAGCTGTGCCTGGCCAGGCACGGCGACCCGGGGTTCCCCTTCACCTGGCTGGCCTTCGGCAGCGAGGGCCGGCGCGAGCAGACCCTGGCCACCGACCAGGACAACGGCATCTACTTCGAACCGCCGCCGGAGCTGGGTGTGGAACGGGCGCGTGCGCGCCTGCTGCCGCTTGCCGAAGCCATCAACCATGCCCTGAACCGCCTGGGCTTTCCGCTGTGCAAGGGCAAGGTCATGGCCTCCAATCCGGCGCTGTGCCTGAGCGGCGAGGAATGGCGGCGGCGGTTCCTGGCGATGATCGACAGCGCCACGCCGGACAACCTGCTCAACTCCACCATCTACTTCGACCTGCGGCCAATCTGGGGGCCGACGCACGACGTCGACGCCATGTACCGGCGGGTGCTCGATCATGCCGCCGACAACGGCATCTTTCTGCGGTTGCTGGCGGCCAACGCGCTGCGCCGACGCCCGCCGCTGGGGCTGATTCGCGATTTCGTGGTCAGCCGCGACGGCGACGACGCCGACACCCTCGACCTCAAGCTGCAAGGCCTCACGCCCTTCGTCGACGGCGCCCGCGTGCTGGCCCTAGCGCGCGCCCTGCCAGTCACCGGCACGCTCGAGCGGTTGCGGGCACTGGCCGAGGCCGGCGCGGTGGCAGCCGCCGACGCCGAGGCCTGGGCGCAAGCCTTCGGCCTGATCCAGCTGCTGCGCATGCGCAACCACTTGGCGCAGAGCCGGGCTGGCCGGCCCTTGAGCAACCGCATCGACCCCGAGCAGCTCACCCCGTTGGACCGGCGCACGCTGAAGGAGGCGTTCCGCGAAGCCCGCCGTCTGCAGCGCCGCCTCGAAATGGACTACCGCCTATGATCTGGCTTGAACAGCTCATCGCCCGGCGCCGCCAGACGCGGCGCCTGAAAGACCAGCCGCTGGCCACCGCCCGCCTGGTGGTGGTGGACGTGGAGACCACCGGCCTCGATACCGAGCGCGACCACCTGCTGTCGATCGGCGCGGTGGCCGTGCGGAATCAGCGCATCGCCCTGCACGAACAGTTCGAGCGCACCCTGCGCCGGCCGACCGACGGCACAGTCGGCGGCATTCTCATCCACGGCATCACCCCGACCCAGCTGGCCACCGGCTGCGATCCCCGCCAGGCCCTGGCCGACTTCCTCGGATTCTGCGATGACAGTCCGCTGGTGGCGTTCCACGCCCCGTTCGATCGGCGCATGCTGCAGCGGGCGATCAGGCTTTACCTGAGTCACGGCTTCGACCCGCTGTTCCTCGATCTGGCCGAGATCGCGCCGGCGCTGCTGCCGGACGCACTACCGCCCAATGCCGGTCTGGACCACTGGCTGTCGCACTTCGGCCTGCACGCCAGCACCCGCCACAATGCCGCCGCCGACGCCCTGGCCACCGCGGAACTGCTGCTGGTGGTATTGCGCCATGCCCAGCGCCGCGGCATCGCCACCCTCGGCCAACTGCTCGCCCACTCCCGCACCGCCCGGCAGCTGGAGTACGCGCGGCTGCCGCATTGAACCTCGACGCGGCCGGCGGGCGCGGACCGCCGGCCTTGAATAGCCCCTCCCCTCATCCTCATTTTTCGTGACGTCCGTCGAGGGCTTCGCTCGCAAGGACTTGCGCCCCGCTATGCCAGTCCGCCCACGCCGGGAACCCACGGACCGTTGCCGGCATGGGAGACGCCACGGATACGGGATGGACCATGGCCGAAGCGAAAACGACAAGCCTCTTCGCCCGATTCGACCAAGCGGAATTCACGCTCTGCCTGCTCGTCAACCGCGCCGCCCAGCGCAGGGCGGTCTGGACCTTCTTCGCCGCGATCAGCCGCCTGGGCAACGGGGCGTTCTGGTACACGCTGCTGGCGGCGCTGCCGCTCGCCTACGGGCCGAGCGCCGTGCCGCCGACGGTGCACATGGTATTGGTGGGATTGGTCGGCGTGGCGGTATACAAGGCCATCAAGCACCGCCTGATGCGCGAGCGGCCCTACGTCTCCTGGCCGGCGATCCGTTGCCGCACGCCGCCGCTGGACCGCTATAGCTTTCCGTCCGGCCATACCCTGCACGCCACCGCCTTCTCGGTGCTGACGCTGTTCCACTTCCCCGAGCTCGGCTGGCTGGTGGTGCCGTTCGCGTTGCTGGTGGCGACGTCCCGGGTAATGCTCGGTCTGCACTACCCCAGCGACGTGGCCGCCGGCGCGGCCATCGGCGGCGGTCTGGCGAGCGCCGGTATCTACCTATTGGACGCCTTCCAATGACGGGCCAGGTGCGCCCGCACCTCCTCGTCAGACGTCTGGCTGAAATCCTGATACCAATGGCCGACGCCGAAGAACGGCTCGGGCGTAGCCAACGCCACCACCTCGTCGACCTCGGCGCGGAGCCGCTCCACGGTGTCGGGCGGCGCCACCGGCACGGCCACCACCACCCTTCCCGGCCGCTGGCGGCGCAGCGCCTGCACCGCGGCGCGCATGGTCGCACCGGTGGCCAGCCCGTCGTCCACCAGCAGCACGGTTTTCCCGGCGACCTCCGGCGGCGGCCGCGCGCCGCGATAGGCGTAATCCCGGCGGGCCAACTCCTTGCGTTCGCGCTCGATGATCGCGTCGATGGTGTCCCTGGCGATGCCCAGCGCGGCCAGCAAGTCGTCGTTGAATACGATGGCGCCGCCGCTGGCGATGGCGCCCAGCGCCAATTCCTCGTGCCCCGGGGTCCCCAGCTTGCGCACCAGCATCAGATCGAGCGGCGCTCCCAAGGCATCGGCCAGCTCGGCGGCGACCGGCACGCCGCCGCGCGGCAGCGCCAGCACCAGCACATCGTCCTGACCGGCGTAGCGGCGCAGCGCCTCGGCCAGCCGCTGGCCCGCCTCCACGCGGTCGCGAAAGCGCGTTGCCTTCACGCTCTCTCCCTCATCCGCGGCGAATGGCGGATCTAATCTGGCGGCATCGGTCCGGGATGCAAACGCCGCAGCCAATAAAAAAGGCCCTGACGGGCCTTTTTTAAGAGGAATGGCGTCGGAGGCTACTCCGTCACCGCCTTCATGCTCAGGCGGATGCGGCCTTGCCGGTCGACTTCCAGCACTTTGACCTTGACGATCTGGCCTTCCTTGAGCTTGTCGGAGACGTTCTCCACCCGCTCTTCGGAAATCTGCGAGATGTGCACCAGACCATCGCGACCGGGCAGGATGTTGACGAAGGCGCCGAAGTCCATCAGCTTGATGACCCGACCCTCGTACACCCGGCCGACCTCGACGTCGGCGGTGATCAGCTCGATGCGCCGCCGCGCCTCGTCGCCCTTGCTCTTGTCGACCGAGGCGATGGTCACCGTGCCGTCGTCCTGGATGTCGATCGAGGTGCCGGTCTCCTCGGTGATGGCGCGGATGGTGACGCCACCCTTGCCGATCACGTCGCGGATCTTCTCCGGGTCGATCTTCATGGTGATCAGGCGCGGCGCGAACTCGGACATCTCGCGGCGAGGCTCGCTGATCACCTCGTTCATCTTCCCGAGGATGTGCAGCCGACCTTCCTTCGCCTGGTTCAGGGCGATCTGCATGATCTCGCGGGTGATGCCCTGGATCTTGATGTCCATCTGCAGCGCGGTGACACCGTCTTTGGTGCCCGCCACCTTGAAGTCCATGTCGCCCAGGTGATCCTCGTCACCGAGGATGTCGGACAGCACCGCGAACTTGTCGCCTTCCAGGATCAGGCCCATGGCGATACCGGCCACCGGCGCCTTGATCGGCACGCCGGCGTCCATCAGCGACAGCGAGGTCCCGCACACGGTGGCCATGGACGAGGAGCCGTTCGACTCGGTGATCTCGGAGACCACGCGAATCACGTACGGGCACTCTTCCTGGGTCGGCATCACCGCCTGCACGCCGCGCTTGGCCAGACGGCCGTGGCCGATCTCGCGCCGCTTGGGGCTGCCGATCAGGCCGGTCTCGCCAGTCGAGTACGGCGGGAAGTTGTAGTGCAGCATGAACTGCTCTTTACGCTCGCCCTCGATGGCGTCGATGATCTGCGCATCGCGGCCGGTACCCAGGGTGGTGACCACCAGCGCCTGGGTCTCACCGCGGGTGAACAGCGCCGAGCCATGGGTGCGCGGCAGCACGCCGACGCGGATGCTGATCGGACGAACGGTGCGGGTGTCGCGGCCGTCGATACGCGGCTCGCCGCGCAGAATGCGCCCGCGCACAATCGACTTTTCCAGATCCTTGAAGGCCTTGGCGACGTCCTTCTCGGTGAAGCCGCCTTCTTCCTCGCTCACCAGCTTCTCCAGGGCGAGGCGCTTGAGCTCCTCCACCGCGGCGACGCGAGCCTGCTTCTCGACGATCCGGTAGGCCTCGTCCAGCCCCTGGCCGATCAGATCGGACAGCGCCTTGTTCAGCGCCTCATTCGGGGCCGGCGGCTGGTAGTCCCAACGCGGCTTGCCGGCTTCCGCCGCCAGCTCCTTGACGGCCTTGATAACGGTCTGCATCTCGCGATGACCGAACATCACCGCCTCGAGCATGACCTCTTCCGGCAGGATCTTGGCTTCGGACTCCACCATCAGCACCGCGGACTCCGTGCCGGCGACGACCAGGTCCAGCTCGGAATCGGCCAACTGGCTGAGCGTGGGATTGAGCAGGTACTGACCGTTCTTGTAGCCGACCCGGGCGGCGCCGATCGGACCGTTGAACGGCAGTCCGGAGATGGCCAGGGCCGCAGAGGTGCCGATCATCGACGGAATGTCCGGATCGATGTCCGGATTGACCGACAACACGGTGGCGACCACCTGCACGTCGTCGTAGACGCCTTCGGGGAACAGCGGACGAATCGGCCGGTCGATCAGACGCGAGGTCAGCGTCTCCTTCTCGGAGGGCCGCCCCTCGCGCTTAAAGAAACCGCCGGGAATACGGCCGGCGGCATAGGTACGCTCCTGGTAATTGACGGTCAGCGGCAGAAAGTCCTTGGGCTCTCCGCTGGCGCGCTTACCCACCACGGTCACCAGGACCACGGTGTTGCCCATGTTGACCACGACCGCTCCGGACGCCTGGCGCGCGATGTGGCCGGTCTCGATAGTTACGGTGTGCTCACCGTACTGAAAACTCTTGGTGTGAGTCGGGTTCACTCTAGCACTCAATCCGCGGCTGCGAGGCTTACTTACGGAGACCGAGGCGCTCGATCAGAGCCTGATAGCGGCTCACATCGGTGCGCTTCAGGTAGTCGAGCAGCTTGCGGCGCTGGCTGACCAGCCGCAGCAGACCCTGGCGGGAATGGTGATCCTGCTTGTGGGTCGCGAAGTGGTTGGTCAGATGCTCGATACGGGCCGTGAGCAGAGCGACCTGAACTTCGGTGGAACCAGTGTCCTTCTCGGAACGCTGGAAGTTCTTGACGATGTCGCTCTTCTGAGCAGCAGTGAGAGAAGACATTAAATACTCCTGACTTTTCCTAAACCAAGTCTGGAAGCCTGTTGGGCTTGATACCGCCCCGGCAACAAGGCCGACAGGCTCCCCTAAAAAAAGAGGCACATTGTAGCCCCGGAGCGCCTGTCAAACAAGCTAACTGGCCTATCCCGCAACGGTTTTTTCAGCTTCCGGCAGGCCGCGCCAGCAAGCGCTTGGGAGCCACCCGCCCATCGCTTTGAATGATCCCGATCCCGAGAAAACGACCGCCTCCGTATAGCCTTACCAGTCCGTCGCTAGGCGCCTGCGGTACGAATACCGGCTGGCCCTGGCATAAATAATAAGCGGCATCACCGTGTAGACGCAGCTCGGGCCAATCCTTAAGGGCGATGTCCATGGGAAGCAAGACCTTATCGAGCTCTTCCTGCCCCCGCTCGGCCAAGGCCCGCAGCTGCTCCAGGGTAACCATCCGCTCCGCGTCGAACGGACCGAGGCCGGTGCGGCGCAAGGCGGTGACATGGGCGCCGCAGCCGAGCCGCTCGCCCAGGCTCTCGGCCAGGCTGCGGACGTAGGTGCCCTTCGAGCAGTGGACGTCCAGCACCAGCTCCGGCGATCGGAACTCGACCAAGGTCAGCTCGTAAATGGTCACGGTGCGCGGCGTGCGCTCCACCTCCACGCCCTGACGGGCGAGCTCGTACAGCCGCTGGCCCTGATGGCGCACCGCCGAATACATGGGCGGCAGCTGCTCGATCGGGCCGCGGAAGGCGGCGAGAGCCTCCTCGACCTGCGCGCGGTCCACCGCCACCGGCCGCGACTCGATCACCTCGCCGTCGCTGTCGCCGGTATCGGTGCGCTCGCCCAGCTTCACCGTCACCCGATAGCGTTTGTCGGCGTCCAGCAGGAACCCCGACACCTTAGTGGCCTCACCGAAGCACAGCGGCAGCAGCCCCGTCGCCAGCGGATCAAGGCTGCCGGTATGGCCCGCCTTGGCAGCGTTGAGCAGGCGCCGCACCGTCTGCAGCGCGGCATTGGACGTCATACCACTGGGTTTGTCGAGCAGCACGATGCCGTCGACATGGCGCTTAGGAATACGTGCCATGAACGAATTCCGCGGGCCCTCACCGGGCCCGTATCCGACTCAATCCGATTCGCCCGACTCGCCGTTGCGCTCGCGCGACATGGCGTCGTCGATCAGCCTGGATAGACGCGCGCCGCGGTCGAACGACTCGTCGTAATGGAAGTGAAGCTGAGGCACGGTCCGCACGTGCAGCCGCTGCCCCAGCAGCTTACGCAGATAACCGGCGGCCCGGCTCAGCCCCTCGAGCGTTGCCCGGATCTGCTCGTCGTCGGCGCCGAGCACGGCGACGAACACCTTGGCGTGGGCCAGGTCGCGGGTGACCTCGACGCCGGACACCGTCACCATCCCCACGCGGGGGTCGTCGATCTCATCGCGGATGAGATCGGCCAACTCCCGCTGGATCTGATCACCAAGCCTTCTGGTACGAGGAAAGTCCCTGGGCATCGTTTACAGCTGCCGTGCGATTTCGATGCGCTCGTAGCACTCGATCTGGTCGCCCGCGCGCACGTCATTGTAGTTGCGCACACCGATACCGCACTCGGTACCCGCATGCACCTCGTTGACGTCGTCCTTGAAGCGCCGCAGCGACTCCAGCTCGCCCTCGAAGATCACGACGTTGTTGCGCAGCACGCGGATCGGGTTGCGCCGCCGCACCACGCCGTCCACCACCAGGCAGCCGGCGATCTGGCCCATCTTCGAGGACTTGAACACCTCGCGGACCTCGGCCAGACCGATGATGCGCTCCTGCACCTCCGGCTTGAGCATGCCGCTGATGGCGCTCTTCAGCTCCTCGATGGCGGCGTAGATCACGCTGTAGTAGTGCAGGTCGACGCCGGTCTCCTGGATCACCCGCCGCGCCGCGCTGTCGGCGCGTACGTTGAAGCCGATGAGGATAGCGCCCGAGGCCGCCGCCAGGTTGGCGTCGGACTCGTTGATGCCGCCCACGCCGGCGGAGATGACGTTGACTCGCACCTCCGGGGTCGACAAGCCGGCCAGCGCCTGGCTGAGCGCCTCGGCGGAGCCCTGCACGTCGGCCTTGATCACCAGGTTGACGGTCTTGACCTCGTCGCCCTGCATGGTGCCGAACAGATCGTCCATCTTGGCGGTCTTCTGCGCCGCCAGACGCACGTCGCGGTACTTGCCGGAGCGGTACTGAGCGACCTCGCGCGCCTTGCGCTCATCCTGCACCACCAGCACGTCGTCACCGGCATTGGGCAGGCCGGACAGGCCCAGCACCACCACCGGCATCGACGGCCCGGCCGACTCCACCCGCTGGCCGCGCTCGTCCAGCAGGGCGCGCACGCGGCCCCACTCCTTGCCGGACAGCACGATGTCGCCGCGCCGCAGGGTACCCTGCTGCACCAGCACCGTCGCCACCGGGCCGCGGCCCTTGTCGAGGCTGGATTCGAGCACCACGCCCTGGGCCGGCGCATCGACCACGGCCTTCAGCTCCATCACCTCGGCCTGCAGCAGCACCGCCTCGAGCAGATCGTCGATACCCTGGCCGGTCTTGGCGGAGACGTTCACGAACATCGTGTCGCCGCCCCACTCCTCGGGAATCACTTCCTTGGCCGCCAGTTCCTGGCGCACTCGGTCCGGATCGGCGCTCGGCTTGTCGATCTTGTTCACCGCCACCACGATCGGCACACCAGCCGCCTTGGCGTGCTTGATCGCTTCCTCGGTCTGCGGCATCACGCCGTCGTCGGCCGCCACCACCAGGATCACCACGTCGGTGACCTTGGCGCCGCGGGCGCGCATGGCGGTGAACGCCTCGTGACCCGGAGTGTCCAGGAAAGTGATCACGCCACGCGGGGTGGTCACGTGATAGGCACCGATGTGCTGGGTAATGCCGCCGGCCTCGGCCGCCGCCACCTTGGTGCGGCGAATGTAGTCCAGCAGCGAGGTCTTGCCGTGGTCGACGTGGCCCATGATGGTGACCACCGGCGGCCGCGGCTTCTTCTCGCCCTGCGGCTCCTGATGCAACAGCTCTTCCTCGACCGCGCTCTCGCTCACCAGCTTGGCCTTGTGTCCCAGTTCCTCCACCACCAGCACCGCCGTATCCTGGTCGATGACTTGGTTAATGGTGGCCATGATGCCGTGTTTCATCAGCTCCTTGATGAGCGCGGCGGCCTTCATGCTCATCTTCTGAGCCAGATCGCCGACGGTGATGGTCTCGGGGATGGTCACCTCGCGCACCACCGGCGCGGTCGGCCGCTCGAAGCCGTGCTGCAGAGCGCGGCCGGCATCGCCATGGCGATCGCGGCGCTTGCCGCCCTTCGCCGACGCGACATTGATTTCCTCGCGCTTGCGACCCTTGCCGCCCTTGCGAGCCGCCCGCTCCTCGGCCTCACGCTCGCGCCGCAGCTCCTGCTCGACCCGCCGCCGCTCGCGCTCCTCTTCCCGGCGCCGCTCTTCTTCCGCCTCTTCCAGCTCGGCGCGGGTCTTGGCCGGCTGCGGCTGCTCCTCGGCCGCCTCCGCCGCCGGCGCCTGCTCGGGCTGCTGCTGCTCCGACTCCACGACTTCCGGCTCGGCCTCGGCGGGCTTCTCCTCCGCCGCCGGCGCTTGCTCGGCGACCGCCGCGGCGGCTTCGGCCTCGGCCTGTTGCCGCGCGGCCTCTTCGGCAGCGCGCCGCGCTTCCTCGGCCGCCGCCTGCTCGGCGGCGCGCGCCAGCTCCTGCTGCAGCACCGCTTCCAGCAACTCGGCGTCGCGCTTGTGCTCCTCCGACTCGACCAGGCTGCGATGCACGTAGGTGCGGCGCTTGCGCACCTCGACGTTCACCGTACGGGTCTGCCGGGGCCCCCGGGCGCCGGCGGTGGCGGCGGGCAACTTGAGCTGACTATGGCTCTTGCGCGTGAGCGTGATCTTGGTCGGACCTCCGGCGGTCGCCTCTTCCGGCGCCCGGCCGTGCGTCTTGCGCAGATGGGCCAGCAATGCCGCCTTGTCGTCGTCCGAGATCACATCGTCGGCGTCCCGGATCTCGAGCCCCGCATCCTCGAGCTGCGCCAACAGACGCTCTACCGGGATACCCACGGTGCTAGCAAACTCTCGAACCGTTACTTCTGCCATTTCTCGTCTCCCCCGTGTAACGCGCCCGGACGGTGCCGGGCGCCTCGGGACTTTGGTTGCTCGCGGACGCCGGTGTCAGTCAGGCATTGCCTTCCGCAAACCAGGGCTCGCGCGCCTTCATGATCAAAGCCGCGGCGCGCTCCTCGGTCATCCCTTCGAGCTCCATCAGATCGTCGATGGACTGCTCGGCCAAATCTTCCATGGACAGAATGCCGCGCTTGGCCAGGGCCTCCAGCAGCGCCTCGTCCATGCCTTCCATGTTGCGCAGGTCGTCCTTGGGCGTTCCGCCGCCCTGCTCTCCCTCGCTGCTGCCGCGATTGGCCAGCGCGTCGCGCGCCCGCGCCCGCAGTTCCTCGACCATCGCCTCGTCGAATTCCTCGATCTCCAGCAGCTCGGCAGTCGGCACGTAGGCGATTTCCTCCAGACTGGAGAACCCCTCTTGCACCAGGATCGCCGCCACCTCCTCGTCGATGTCGAGCGACTCCATGAACAGCTTCTGCAGCTGGGCGGCCTCGGCGGAGCTCTTCGCCTCGGCCTCGGCGGCGGTCATGACGTTGAGCTCCCAGCCGGTCAGCTCAGAGGCCAGACGCACGTTCTGCCCGCCGCGGCCGATGGCCTGCGACAGCTGCTCCTCGGCCACCGCGATGTCCATGCTGCGCTTGTCCTCGTCGACCACGATGGACAGCACCTCGGCCGGCGCCATGGCGTTGATCACGAACTGCGCCGGATTCTCGTCCCACAGGATGATATCGATACGCTCGCCCGCCAGCTCGTTCGACACCGCCTGCACGCGCGAACCGCGCATGCCCACGCAGGCGCCGACCGGATCGATGCGCGGATCGTTGGAGCTGACCGCGATCTTCGCCCGCTGCCCGGGATCGCGGGCGGCGCCGTGAATCTCGATCAGGCCCTGCCCGACTTCCGGCACTTCGAGCTTGAACAGCTCGATCAGGAACTCGGGCGCGGTGCGGCTGACGAACAGCTGCGGACCGCGCGGCTCGTGGCGAACGTCCTTGAGATAACCGCGCAGGCGGTCACCGGTGCGCACCGCCTCGCGCGGAATCATGTCCTCGCGGGCAACGAAGGCCTCGGCGTTGGCGCCCATGTCGAGGTACACGTTGCCGCGCTCGACCCGCTTGACAATGCCGGTGATCAGCTCGCCCTTGCGGCTCTTGTACGCCTCCACGATCTTGGCGCGCTCGGCCTCGCGCACCTTCTGTACGATCACCTGCTTGGCGGTCTGGGCGGCGATGCGACCGAACTCCACCGACTCCATCGGCTCTTCGATCACATCGCCGACTTGGGCGTCAGCCTTGCGCCGGCGCGCCTCGCTCAGCGGCAGCTGCTGCTGCGGATTCTCGATTTCGGCGCCGTCCTCGACCACATGCCAGCGCCGGAAAGTGACATATTCGCCGCTCTTGCGGTCGATGCTAACGCGCACGTCGATCTCTTCGGACTGCCGCTTCTTGGTTGCCGAAGCGAGCGCAGCCTCGATGGCCTCAAAGATGACCCCTTTGTCCACGCCCTTCTCGTTCGAGATGGCTTCCACAACCAGCAGGATCTCTTTACTCATTTTCCGTCTCCATCTGCGCGATCGCGGGGCTCCAGCTCCAGATTGGCTTTCTCAATCTGGCCGAGCGGCACTTCGATCTCGACTCCGTTTTCTTCAATCACCACGCTATCGCCGCGCAGCCCACGCAGCACGCCTAGCACTCGGCGCCGCCCCTCGTAGAGGCCCTGCAGCCGCACCCGGATACGCTCGCCGGCGAACCGATCGTAATCGCTCGCTTTAAAGATAGGCCGATCGAGTCCGGGGGATGACACCTCCAGCGTATAGCGACCCGGAATCGGATCTTCCACGTCCAGCACGCCGCTGACCTGGTGGCTCACGAGCGCGCAGTCGTCGACGCTGACCCCTTCCGGCTTATCGATGTAAATCCGCAGCAACGAGTTCCGAGGATTGGCGCGGAACTCGATGCCGACCAACTCGTAGCCCATGGCGGTAACCACCGGCTCGAGCAACGTGTTCAATACTTCGGTAGTTCGCACCATAATCCCTGCAAACGGTGCAAAAACAAAAAATGGGCCCCAGGGCCCACCACCGGAAACGCCACCGCCACCCCGCGCCGCCTTTCGAGGGCGCCGGCCAGCCGCGCGTATAAAAAAAGGCCGTGTACGGCCCTTTCTTAAAGGTCTTGGTAGCGAGGATAGGATTGGACCCGACGACACTCGGGCCGGAAACCCGACCGGCTGCCGGACTGCTCCGCCCCGCAACTGCTGGCCCAGCATTCTACGGGCTGCCGCCTTGCTCCGCAAGAGGCCAAAAGCCCCCCCGACCTCCGCCCGGCGGGCCGCGGCTCAGGCCGACTTCAGAAAGGGCAAGGGACCCGGGGTACTCCCGGGTCCCTTTTTACTCAGGCGAACGCGGCGATGCAAGTCGCGATAAGCGCCCCCGGGAAAATGCCTAGCAGCAGCACCGCCAGCGCATTGCCGGCCAGCACGGCGCGGAAGCTGCCGGACGCTTCCAGCGCCGGCGCGCCTTCCGGCGGCGCCTCGAAGAACGCCGCCTTGAGCACCCGCAGGTAGTAGAACGCGCCCACCACCGCGAACAGCACGCCGATGATCGCCAGCCAGACCAGGCCAGCATCGACGACCGCCTGGAGCACCACCAGCTTGGCGTAGAACCCGACCGTGCCGGGCACGCCGGTCATGGAGAACATGATCAGCAGCAGCGCCCAAGCCGCCATGGAGTCGCGCTGGAACAGGCCACGCAGATCCGCCACCTGGTCGGCCTCGAAACCACGCCGCGACAGCAGGATGATCACCGCGAACGCGCCGGCGGCGGTCAGGGCGTAGGTGATGGTGTAGAACAGCGCCGCGCCGTTACCGGCGTCGGTGCCGGCCAGCAGGCCGAGCAGGATGAAACCGACGTGCGAGACTGTGGAGTAGCCGAGCAGCCGCTTGAAGTTGGTCTGCACCACCGCGAACAGGTTGCCGACGATCAGCGACAGCACCGCCAGGATCGCCAGCATGAGCTGGTAGTGCTCCTGGAGCAGCGGCAGCCCTTCGTAAATCAGCCGCATGAACAGCGCCAGGGCGCCGACCTTGGGCGCGGTACCGATGAACAGCGCCACCGGGGTCGGCGCGCCCTCGTAGACGTCCGGAATCCACATGTGGAACGGCACGGCGCCGAGCTTGAAGGTCACGCCCACCAGCACGAACACCAGACCGAACACGAACAGCATGTTATCGGCGTTGGCCGCGCGGGCGACCGCCGCCAGATCGAGGCTGCCCGCGCCGCCGTAGATCATGGACATGCCGTACAGCACCATGCCGGAGGCCAGCGAACCGAGCACGAAGTACTTCATCGCCGCCTCGGAGCCGAACCGCGAATCGCGGTTGAAGGCCACCAGCACATACTGGCAGAGCGACAGCAGCTCGAGGCCGATGTAAGCCGTCAGCAGGCTGTGCGCCGACGACATCACCATCATGCCGAGCACCGCGAACAGACCGAGCACGAAGTACTCGCCCTGCAGCATGTCCCGGCTCTTCAGGTAACCGCGCGCGTACACGAAGGCCAGCGCGGTCAGCCCGTACACGGCCACCTTCAGCACCGCACCGAGCTTGTCGGCGACGTACATGTCGCTGAAGGTGAGCGCGCGAGCGTCCCACTGCGTGTCGAGCGTCAGCCAGGCCGCCACCGCCAGCGTGAACAGGCTCAGGTAAAAGCTGGTGGCGCGGTCCTTGCCGGGGACGAACAGGTCTGCGACCAGAATCACGCAGGCCATGGCGCCGACCCAGAGCTCGGGGAGGGCAAGGGAGAAATCCGGCATGGGCATAGGACGTCCTTAACTCACGAAAACCTTACGTCTGAACTGGCCATGGCCGCGGGCGTCAGCCCGCGCGGCCCGCGGTCACCACCTGCAGCAGCTGCTGCAGGGTCGGCTCCATCACCTCCACCAACGGCGCAGGGTACAGACCCAGGCCGAGCACCGCCAGCGCCAGCACCAGCAGGATGAAGAACTCGCGACCGCTGAGATCCTGCAGCTCCGCCACATGCTTGTTGCCGACCTCGCCGAACACCACCCGCTTGACCATCCACAGAGTGTAGGCGGCACCGAAGATCAGCGTGCTGGCGGCCAGCACCGCATACCAGAAGTTAGCCTTGAGGGCGGCCAGGATCACCATGAACTCGCCGACGAAGCCGGAGGTGCCCGGCAGACCGGCGTTGGCCATGGCGAACAGCACGAAGAACGCCGCGAACTTCGGCATGGTGTTGATCACACCGCCGTAGTCGGCGATCTGCCGCGAGTGCACGCGGTCGTACAGCACGCCGACGCACAGGAACATGGCGGCCGAGACGAAGCCGTGCGACACCATCTGCACCATGCCGCCCTGCATGGCCAGCAGCGCGCCGCTGTCGCTATTGACCAGGATGCGGAAGATCATGAAGAAGCCCAGGGTCACGAAGCCCATGTGGGCAATCGACGAGTAGGCGATCAGCTTCTTCATGTCCTGCTGCACCAGCGCCACCAGGCCGATGTAGACCACCGCGATCAGCGACATGGCGATCAGCAGCCAGTCCAGGCTCATGCTGGCCTCGGGGGTGATCGGCAGGCTGAAGCGCAGGAAACCGTAAGCGCCGATCTTGAGCATGATCGCCGCCAGGATCACCGAGCCGCCGGTCGGCGCCTCCACGTGGGCGTCGGGCAGCCAGGTGTGCACCGGCCACATCGGTACCTTCACCGCGAACGCTGCCAGGAACGCCAGGAAGATCAGCACCTGAGTCTGGTGCGGCAGGCCCAGGCCGTAGAAATCGGCGATGGCGAAGCTACCGGCCTGGTAGTACAGGTACACCAACGCCACCAGCATCAGCACCGAGCCGAGGAAGGTGTAGAGGAAGAACTTGATGGTGGCGTAGATCCGGTTCGGGCCGCCCCAGATACCGATGATCAGGAACATCGGCACCAGCATCGCTTCCCAGAACACGTAGAACAGGATGGCGTCCAGGGCGGCGAACACGCCGACCATGATGCCTTCCATGATCAGGAACGACGCGAAGTACGCCGCCGGCTTGGTCTGGATCACCTCCCAGCCGGCCAGCACCACCAGGATCATGCAGAAGGTGGTGAGGATGATGAGCGGCATGGCGATGCCGTCCACGCCCAGGGCGTACTTGACCCCGAAGCTCGGGATCCAGTCCACCGACTCCACGAACTGCATGCCGCCCGCCGGCTGGAACTGCGTCCACAGCGGCAGACTCAGCAGGAAGGTAAGCACCGCCGTCGCCAGGGCGAGGCCCCGCACCGCCCCGGGCGCGCGGTCCCCGATGGCCAGCAATACGAGGCCGCCGGCGATCGGCAACCATACGAGCAGGCTTAGCAAAGGCCAACCTTCAAACATTCGCGTGTATCCCCAAAATCGCGCTCAGAGGGCTCAAGGCGCGCCCCCAAACTTATGCAAACCAGCCCCGCCACTGGCCGACGAAGTACGTCAGCAGAATCAGCAGGCCAATGATCATCGCGAAGGCATAGTGGTACAGGTAACCGGACTGCAGCCCACGAATGCCCGCGGAGATACGGCCCACCGTCCGCGCGCTGCCGTTGACCAGCAGCCCGTCGATCAGGCCCTGATCGCCGACCTTCCAGAACAGCTGGCCGATCAGGCGACCGAGGCCGGCGAAGCCCTGGATGTACAGCGCGTCGAAACCGTACTTGTTGATCAGGATGCGGTACAGGACGCCGGCGCGCTCGCGGATGACGGCCGGCAGCTCCGGACGAGCCATGTACAGGAACCAGGCTACGGCCACGCCGGCCACCGCCAACCAGAAGGTCGGGGTGATCAGACCGTGCAGAGCGAAGGCGGCCGGGCCGTGCCAGTGCTCACCGATCCGCGCCAGCACGTCGTTATTGGCGGCCACGTGGATCATGCCGCTGAAGAAGTCACCGAACAGCATGGGCTCGGCCCACAAGTAGCCAATGATCACCGACGGCACGGCGAGCGCCACCAGCGGCAGCCAGACCACGGCCGGCGACTCGTGCAGATGCTCGCGGGTGTGATGATCCATCCGCTCCTTGCCCCAGAACACCAGGAAGTACAGACGGAAGCTGTACAGCGCGGTGACGAACACGCCCGACAGCACCGCCCAGTAGGCGATGCCGGCACCGAAACGGTCGGAGGCGTGCACGGCCTCGATGATGGCGTCCTTGGAGTAGAAGCCGGCGAAGAACGGTGTACCGATCAGCGCCAGGTTACCGATCAGGAAAGTCCAGTGCGTGATGGGCATGTACTTGCGCAGGCCGCCCATCTTGCTGATGTCCTGCTCGTGGTGCATGCCAATGATGACCGAGCCGGCGCCGAGGAACAGCAGCGCCTTGAAGAACGCATGGGTCATCAGGTGGAACACGCCGGCGGCGTAGGCCGACACGCCCAGCGCCACCACCATGTAGCCGAGCTGCGACAGCGTCGAGTAAGCGATGACCCGCTTGATGTCGTTCTGGACGATGCCCAGCAGGCCCATGAAGAAGGCGGTGAAGGCGCCCACCAGCAGCACGAAGCTCAGCGCAGCGTCCGACAGCTCATAGAGCGGCGACATGCGCGCCACCATGAAGATACCGGCGGTCACCATGGTCGCGGCGTGGATCAGCGCCGAGATCGGGGTCGGGCCTTCCATCGAGTCGGGCAGCCACACGTGCAGCGGCGCCTGCGCCGACTTACCCATGGCACCGACGAACAGCAGGATGCAAATCACCGTCAGGGCCGAGAAGGTACCCAGGCCCGGGATTGTGATGGTGGCGTCCGCCTGCGACTGCGCGGCCTCGAACACCGGCGCGTAATCCAGGCTACCGAAGTACATCAGCACGCCGGCGATACCGAGCACGAAGCCGAAGTCGCCGACGCGGTTGACCAGGAAGGCCTTCAGATTGGCGAAGATCGCGGTCGGCCGGGTGTACCAGAAGCCGATCAGCAGGTAGGAGACTAGGCCCACCGCCTCCCAGCCGAAGAACAGCTGCATGAAGTTGTTCGCCATCACCAGCATCAGCATGGAGAAGGTGAACAACGCGATGTAGCTGAAGAAGCGGTTATAGCCGGGGTCATCGTGCATGTAGCCGATGGTGTAGACGTGCACCATCAGCGACACGAAGGTCACCACCAGCATCATCATGGCGGTGAGCCGATCGACCAGGAAACCGACCTGGAAGCTGATGCCGTCGGTGACGGCCCAGGTGTACACCGTTTCGTTGTAGACGGGCGCGCCGCCCCAGTAGTGCTGATAGAACACCACCGCCGACAGCGCGCAGGCGACACCGACGCCGAGAATGGTGGCGGTGTGCGCCACCCAGCGCGGCAGCTTGAAACCGAACCAACCAGGCAGACCGGCGACCAGGGCACCGATCAGCGGAAGCAGCGGAATCCAGAGATAGATGGACGGGTTCATTGTTCTGTCAGCCCTTCATGCTGTCCAGGTCGCCCACGTTGATGGTGCCGCGATTGCGGAACAGCACCACGAGGATGGCCAGACCAATCGCCGCCTCCGCCGCCGCCACCGTAAGGATGAAGAAGACGAACACCTGGCCGGCGAGATCCTGCAGGAAATGCGAGAAGCCGATGAAGTTGATGTTCACCGACAGCAGAATCAGTTCCAGCGACATGAGCAGAACGATGGCGTTCTTCCGGTTGATGAAGATACCGGCGACGCCCAGCGCGAACAGCAGCGCGCCCAGCACCAGATAGTCTTGAAGCTCGATCATGTCACTTGGTCTCCGTCTGCTGCTGCGCTTCAGCCGCGGCGGCGGGCGCGACCTTCGGCTCGCGGGGAAGATTGACGAGGCGCAGCCGGTCGGCCTTACGCACCCGCACCTGCTTGCCAGGATCCTGATGACGCGTGCCGGGACGGCGCCGGTGCGTCAGCAGAATGGCGGCGATGATAGCCACCAGCAGCAGACCGGCCGCCAATTCGAACGGGTAGAGATAAACGGTGTAGAGCACCGAACCGATGGCGCGCGTGTTGTTGTCGGGCAGCGGCTCGCCGGCGGCCGGCACCGGCGCGTCCGGCGCGCTGACCACCAGCACCATCTCCAGGATCATCACCAGCGCCACCGCCGCCCCCAGCGGCAGGTAGCGGGCGAAGCCCTCGCGCATGCGCGCGACGTTGATGTCGAGCATCATCACCACGAATAGGAACAGCACCATCACGGCGCCGACGTAAACCAGCACCAACGCCACGCCGAGGAACTCGGCCTCGGCGAACAGCCAGATCGCCGCGGCGTTGAAGAAGGTCAGCACCAGGAACAGCACCGCGTGAACCGGGTTCTTCGCGGTGATGACCATGGTCGCGGAGAACAGCAGTACCGCTGCGAAGATATAGAAAATGACCAGCTGCATTGACCCAATCGCCCCTTGAGTTGACGCCGGCTCGGCCGGCGACGTCGCCTGCTAGCGGTACGGCGCGTCCATGGCGCGATCGGCCGCGATCTGCGCCTCGTACATATCGCCCAGCTTCAGCAGCTCTTGCTTGTTGATGATGTTCTCGCCGCGCTTCTCCATGAAGTACTCATGAACACGCGTCAGGACGATGGAATCCACCGGGCACGATTCCTCGCAAAAGCCGCAGTAGATGCACTTGAACAGATCGATCTCGTAACGCGTGGTGCGACGGCTGCCGTCGGCCCGCGGCGCGGCGTCGATGGTGATCGCCAGCGCCGGGCACACCGCCTCGCACAGCTTGCAGGCGATGCAGCGCTCCTCGCCGTTGGGGTAGCGGCGCAGCGCGTGCAGGCCGCGGAAGCGATTGGACTGCGGCGCCCTTTCCTCCGGGTACTCGATGGTGAACTTGCGGCTGAACAGGTAGCGCCCCGTCAGCGCCAGGCCGCGCAGCAGCTCGATCAGGAAGAAGCTATTGACGAAGTTGCGCAAAGCTTGCATGGCTCACCTATCGGTCAAAACCAGGGGCCGATCTTGAAGATGATCATCAGCGATTCCACGATCAGCCAGACGACGGTGACGGGAATCAGCACCTTCCAGCCCAGGCGCATGATCTGGTCATAGCGGTAGCGCGGGAACGTGCCGCGGAACCAGATGTAGCAGAACAGGAAGAAGGCCATCTTGGCGAACAGCCACAGCGGCCCGGGCACCAGATCGAAGATCGGCCCCAGGACGGGGACGCCGTGGAACGGCGAATACCAGCCGCCCAGGAACATGATGCTGGCCAGCGCCGACACCAGGATCATGTTCGCGTACTCGGCCAGGAAGAACAGCGCGAATGCCGTGCCCGAATACTCGACGTGGAAGCCGGCGACGATCTCCGACTCGCCTTCGGCGACGTCGAACGGCGCGCGGTTGGTCTCGGCCACGCCGGAAATCCAGTAGACGATGAACAGCGGCAGCAGCGGCAGCCAGTACCAGTTCCAGAACGGACCGGCCTGCGCCTCGACGATCTCGGTCAGATTGAGGCTGCGCGCGGCCATGAGCACGCCCACCAGAGCGAAACCCATGGCGATTTCGTACGACACCACCTGCGCGCCGGTGCGCATGGCGCCCAGCAGCGCGTACTTGGAGTTGGAGGCCCAGCCAGCGAGCACGATGCCGTACACGCCCAGCGAGGTCATCGCCAGGATATAGAGCAGACCGACGTTGATGTCGGCCAGCACCACGCCCGCGTTGAACGGAACCACCGCCCAGGCCGCGAAGGCCGGCGCGATCACCATCAGCGGGGCGATGATGAACAGCGCCTTGTTCGCCTGCGCCGGAACCAGCAGCTCCTTGAGCACCAGCTTGAAAACGTCGGCGAACGGCTGCAGCAATCCCAGGGGACCGACGCGGTTGGGACCGCGACGGACCTGGATCCAGCCGATGACCTTGCGCTCGGCGTAGGTCATGTAGGCAACCGCCAGGATGAGCGGGACCGCGATCGCGACGATCTTAAGGACGATCCAGATCAGCTCTAGTATTTCTGCCATCATCGGCTTTGCTTCCTCGACCTGCGCTTACGCCCGCGCCACGGTGATCTCGCCCATCATCGGCCCCAGCGCCGCCGTCGCGGCCAGCGCGGCCGGAATCCACACGGTGCCGGCCGGCACGCTGTCGTCGACCGTCACCGTCAGCACGGCCTCGCCCAGCTGCCGCACGCGGGCCTGATCGCCGTCCTGCAGGCCGAGCGCCTCGGCGTCCGCCGCCGAGAGGCACAGCGTCGCCGGCCTGGCGTGCACCGTTTCCTGCAGCGCCTTGGCGCGCCGCACCAGCGCATCGCCGGCGTAGATCGGCACCCCGCCGATACGCATCAGCTTGCCGGTCACGGCCGCCGCCTTCGGCTGCCGCCAGGCCGGAGCGGCCGGCTGCGGCAACTCGCCGAGCGCCGTGCGCAGCCGCGCCAGCACTTCTTCCGAGCTGTCAAACTCGAAGTCGGCCAGGTTGAGCAGCGTGCCGAGAACGCGCAGCACCCGCCACCCCGGACGGGCCTCGCCCACCGGCTTGGCCACGCCGCCGAAGCTCTGCCAGCGGCCTTCCAAGTTGACGAAGGTGCCGGAGGTTTCACTGAAGGTGCCGACCGGCAGCAGCACGTCGGCGTACTCCTTCATGCGCTCGGTGACATAGGAGGTGAGCGCCAGCACGAACTCGGCGCCGTCGAGCGCCTTGCCGGCGCTGACCGGATCCCAGCAATCGAGTTCGGGCTCGACGCCGAACAGCACGTAAGCCTTGCGCGGCTGCTCCAGCATGGCGCGGGCGTTGAGGCCCGGCTGCGCCTCCGCCTTGCCGGCCAGCTCGCGCTGCGGCACCGCGCCGGCGAGCCAGGCGCCGACGCTGTTGCCAGCGGCCGGCAAGTAGCCGAAGGTGGCACCGGCCAGCTGCGCCACCAGCGCCGCCAGCGCGCGCAGCGCCGCACCGTCGGCGCTCGCCTCGACCAGCCCGCCGACCAGCACAGCGCCGGGCTTGGCCTCGAGGAGCTGGCGCGCCAGCGCCTGGTGCCGCTCCTCGGGACGGGCGCCGTCGGCGATCTCGGCCAGCCCGGCCGGAGCCGTCGCGCCGGTGGCGTCCACCAGGGCCAGCGCCAGCAGCGCCAGTTCGCGCCGCCAGGCCTGCACCGGCACCGCGATCTGCTCGGCGCGGAAGTTCAGCGCGAACGCCCGCGGGTTGAGGAAGGTCACGGCGGCGCCGCGCAGGCTCGCCTTGCGCAGGCGATGGTTGATGAGCGGCAGCTCGGTGCGGGTGTTGGCGCCGACCACCAACACGCTGCGCAGCTGTTCGAGCTGGGCGATCGGCAGGCCGAGCGACGGATACAGCGGCGCGTCGGCGTCGTCGGCGAAGTCGCCCTGCCGCAGCCGCGCGTCGATGTTGCGGCTGCCGAGCGCCCGCACCAGCCGGCCCAGCAGATACATCTCTTCGAGGGTGGCGGTCGGCGACACCAGCGCGCCAAGCTGCTCGCCGGCGTGACGCTTGAGCCCGTCGGCGGCGGCGGCGAGCGCGGTCTCCCAGTCGACCTCCTGCCACTGGCCGTCGCGCTTCACCATGGGCTTGAGCAGACGGTCGTCGCTATAGATGCCCTGGTAGCTGAAGCGGTCACGGTCGGACAGCCAGCACTCGTTGATTTCCTCGTTCTCACGCGGCACCACGCGCTTGATCTGGCCGCGCAGATAGTGGGCGTTGACGTTGGAGCCGACCGAATCGTGCGGCGCCACGGTCGGGCGCGACAGCAGCTCCCAGGGACGGGCGGTGAAACGGTACGGCTTGCTGGTGAGCGCGCCCACCGGGCAGACGTCGATGATGTTGCCCGACAGCTCGGAATGCACACCCTTCTCGATGTAGGTCGAGATCTTGGTGTTCTCGCCACGACCGATCCCGCCCAGCTCCTTCTGCCCGGCGATCTCGCCGAGGAAGCGCACGCAGCGCGTGCAATGGATGCAGCGGGTCATGTCGGTGGCGATCAGCGGGCCGAGATCCTCGTCGTCGACCACACGCTTGCGCTCGACGAAGCGCGACACGCTGCGGCCGTAGCCGAACGACACGTCCTGCAGCTCGCACTCGCCGCCCTGGTCGCAGATCGGGCAATCGAGCGGGTGGTTGATGAGCAGGAATTCCATCACGCCCTTCTGGGCGGCGATGGCCTTCGGCGACTTGGTGTAGACCTTCATGCCGTCCGCCACCGGCGTGGCGCAGGCCGGCAGCGGCTTGGGCGCGCGCTCCACCTCCACCAAGCACATGCGGCAGTTGGCGGCCACCGAGAGCTTCTTGTGGTAGCAGAAACGCGGAACGCGAATGTTGGCCGCGTCGGTAGCCTCGATGAGCATGGCGCCTTTCGGCACCTGCATCTCTACGCCGTCGACCGTGATGGTCACCAGATCGGGGTTCTTCACTTCTGCGTTCATGCGACGGCTCCGGCGGCGCCATTCACCATGGAGCGCCCATGCTCCACGTAGTAGATGAACTCATGCTTGTAGTGCTTGAGGAAGCTCTGCACCGGCCAGGCGGCGGCCTCGCCGAAGGCGCAGATGGTGTGGCCGGCGATCTGGCCGGCGGCGGCCTCCAGCAGCTCGATGTCCTCGGGCCGGCCCTTGCCCTCGACGATGCGCTTGAGCACCCGGTACATCCAGCCCGTGCCCTCGCGGCACGGCGTGCACTGACCGCAGGACTCGGCGTAGTAGAAACGCGAGATGCGCATCAGCGTCTTGACCATGTCGGTGGTCTCGTCCATGACGATCACGGCCGCCGAACCCAGGCCAGAACCGGCCTTGGCCAGGCTGTCGTAATCCATGGTGAGCCCCATCATGATGTCGCCCGGCACCACCGGCATCGACGAACCGCCGGGGATCACCGCCTTGAGCTTGCGGCCCTTCCAGACGCCACCGGCCATGGCCAGCAGATCCTTGAACGGCGTGCCCAGGGAAATCTCGAAGTTGCCCGGCTTCTCCACGTGGCCGGACACGCACATGACCTTGACGCCGCCGTTGTTCGGCTTGCCGAGGTTGAGGAACCACTCGGGACCGTTGCGCATGATCGACGGCACCGACGCCAGCGACTCGGTGTTATTGATCGTGGTCGGCTTGCCGTACAGACCGAACTGAGCAGGGAACGGCGGCTTGAAGCGCGGCTGGCCTTTCTTGCCCTCCAGGGACTCGAGCAGCGCGCTCTCCTCGCCGCAGATGTAAGCGCCGGCGCCGACGTGGGTGTACAGGTCGAAATCGACCCCGGAGCCCAGGATGTTCTTACCCAGCAGGCCAGCCTCGTAGGCCTCCTTCAGTGCCTGCTCGAAGCGCGCGAACGGGCCGTCGTCGCCGTGGTAGAACTCGCCGCGCATGTAGTTGTAGCCCACAGTGGCGCCGATGGTGTAGCCGGCGATGGCCATGCCCTCGATCAGCGCGTGCGGGTTGAAGCGCAGGATGTCCCGGTCCTTGCAGGTGCCCGGCTCCGACTCGTCGGAGTTGCAGACGATGTACTTCTGCACCGGAGCGGTGCGCGGCATGAAGGACCACTTCATGCCGGTGGAGAAGCCGGCACCGCCGCGACCACGCAACGCCGCTTTCTTGAGCGCGTCGATGATCTGCTCGGGCGGAGTCTTCTCCTCCAGGATCTTGCGCCAGGCCTGGTAACCGCCGATCTTGAGATAGTTCTCAAGCGTCCACGGCTGGTCGAACTGCAGGGTCGCGAAGCAAACCTCGTTCGCCATGCTCACTCCAGATTGTCGAGGATCTCGTCCAGCTTGGCCGGCGTGAGATCCGTATAGTAATGACCGTCCACCACCATCATCGGCGCGCCGACGCAGGCCGCCAGACACTCTTCCTCGATCTTCAGAGTGATGCGGCCGTCCGGCGTGGTCTCGCCCAGCTTGATGCCGAGCTTCTTCTCGGCGTGGGCGACCAGCTCGTCGGCGCCGCGCAGCATGCACGAGATGTTGGTGCAGATGTTCACCTTGTGACGCCCGCAGGGCTTGAGGTCGAACATCGAGTAGAAGTTCGCCACCTCGTACACCGTGGCCGGCGCGATCCCCAGGTATTCGGCTATGGCGTCCAGATGCTCCTGCTTGAGCCAGCCGCCGTTGGCGTCCTGGCAAACGTGCAGGGCCGGGATGACCGCCGACTGCTTACGGTCCGGCGGATACTTGCTGATCCAGTGATCGATCTCGGCCCGCATTTCGGGCGTGAGAACCTGTTCGGCGAGGCTTTGGCGCTTCAACGGTCGATCTCCCCGAAGACGATGTCGATCGTGCCCATGACCGTGGTCACGTCGGACAGCATGTGGCCGCGCACCATCTCGTCCATGGCGGCGAGGTGGGTATAGCCGGGCGGGCGAATCTTGAGTCGATACGGCTTGTTGGCGCCGTCCGAAATCACGTACACCCCGAACTCGCCCTTGGGCGCCTCCACCGCGGCGTACACTTCGCCCTCGGGGACGCTGAAGCCTTCAGTGAACAGTTTGAAGTGATGGATGAGGGACTCCATGTCGTCCTTCATCGCTTCGCGCGACGGCGGCGTGACCTTATGGTTGTCGGCCATCACCGGGCCCGGGTTCTTGCGCAGCCAGTCGATGCACTGCTTGATGATGCGGTTGGACTGCCGCATCTCCTCGACCCGCACCAGGTAACGGTCATAGCAGTCACCGTTGGTGCCGACCGGGATGTCGAATTCCAGCTGGTCGTAGACTTCGTACGGCTGCGTGCGCCGCAGATCCCAAGCGATGCCGGAGCCGCGCAGCATCGGCCCGGTGAAGCCTAGCGCGAGCGCGCGCTCGGGGCTGACCACAGCAATGTCGACCAGGCGCTGCTTCCAGATGCGGTTGTCGGTCAGCAGCGTCTCGTACTCGTCGACCAGCTTGGGGAAGCGGTTGGTGAAGTCCTCGAGGAAGTCGAGCAGCGAGCCCTGACGCGCCTCGTTCAGATACTTGAGGTCTTTCTCGCTGCGGAACGGCGACGGCTGGTACTGCGGCATCTTATCCGGCAGATCGCGGTAGACGCCGCCCGGACGGTAGTAGGCCGCGTGCATGCGCGCACCGGACACCGCCTCGTAGCAGTCCATCAGATCCTCGCGCTCGCGGAAGCAATACAGGAACACGGTCATGGCGCCGACGTCGAGCGCGTGCGCGCCCAACCACATCAGGTGGTTGAGGATGCGCGTGATCTCGTCGAACATGACGCGGATGTACTGCGCGCGGATCGGCACCTGAATGCCCAGCATCTTCTCCAGCGCCAGCACGTAGCCGTGCTCGTTGCACATCATGGACACGTAGTCGAGACGGTCCATGTACGGCACGCTCTGGATGAACGGCTTGCTCTCCGCCAGCTTCTCGGTGGCGCGATGCAGCAGACCGATGTGCGGATCGGCGCGACGCACCACCTCGCCGTCCATCTCGAGCACGAGACGGAGCACACCGTGCGCGGACGGGTGCTGCGGACCGAAGTTGATGGTATAGGAACGGAACTCAGCCATTGGGCCTCTCTCCGGTCGGGGCCTGATCGGTGTAGCGGTTGTCCTCTCGGATCACGCGCGGCACCAGCACGCGCGGCTCGATCGTCACCGGCTGATAAACCACACGCCCCTTCTCCGGGTCGTAGCGGACTTCGACATTGCCGATCAGCGGGAAATCCTTGCGGAACGGGTGACCGACGAAACCGTAGTCGGTCAGGATGCGCCGCAGGTCCGGGTGGCCTTGATAAACGATGCCGTAGAGATCGAAGGCCTCGCGCTCGAACCAGTTGGCGGAATCCCAGATATCGACCACCGAGTCGAACACCGGGAACTCATCATCCTCGGCGAACGACTTCACCCGCAGGCGATGATTGAGCTCGACCGACAGCAGGTGGTACACGGAAGCGAAACGCCGCCCGCCGCTGCTCTTGACCTCGTGCACGCCGTAGATGCCGGTGATGCCCAGCCGCCCGGTCGACGGGCCGGTGACACCGCGGCTGAAGCCGGACCAGCTGGCTTCCTCGGTGATCCACTCGTCCTGGCCGTAGGCGATGTAGTCGACACCGCAGACGTCGATCAACTGATCGAAGCGAAACTCGGGGCGATCGCGCAGCTCGAGCATGACGGCATGCAGGTCGGCCGGCTTGACCTCGATGGTGATCTCACCGAGCGCCTGGGTCAGCTTGACGATGCGATCACCGAAGGCGGCACCCAGCCGGTCCGCCAGGTTCTGCAGCTTGTCTGCCATGCGGGCCTCCGTCAGCGCGCGAACGTATTGGTGGTCCGGCGAATCTTCTTCTGTAGCTGGACGATGCCGTACAGAAGCGCCTCCGCCGTGGGCGGGCAGCCCGGCACGTAGATGTCGACCGGAACGATGCGGTCGCAGCCGCGCACCACCGCATAGGAGTAGTGGTAATACCCGCCACCGTTGGCGCAGGACCCCATGGAGATCACCCACTTCGGGTCCGACATCTGGTCGTACACCTTGCGCAGGGCGGGCGCCATCTTATTCACCAGCGTACCGGCGACGATCATGACGTCGGACTGGCGAGGGCTGGGGCGGAAGATCACGCCGAAACGGTCCTGGTCGTAGCGCGACGCACCCACGTGCATCATCTCGACCGCGCAACAAGCCAGACCGAAAGTGACCGGCCAGAGCGAACCGGTACGGGCCCAATTAACCAGCTTGTCGACCGAGGTAGTGACGAAGCCTCGCTCGATAACGCTATCTACTCCCATTCCAGCGCGCCCTTCTTCCACTCGTACAGAAAGCCGACCAACAGAATGCCAATGAAAATCGCCATGGCGCCGAAGCCGAACAGGCCAACCTCATCGAGCGCCGTGGCCCAAGGAAAGAGGAAAGCGATCTCCAGATCGAAGACGATGAAAAGAATCGCGATCAGGTAGTAGCGGACGTCGAACTTCATGCGGGAGTCTTCGAAAGCCTCGAAGCCGCACTCGTAGGGCGAGTTCTTTTCTTCGTTGGGTTTGCGGGGACCGAGGACGAAGCCGGCCAGCACTAGCACCAGACCGAGTCCAAGGCCAAACAGGATGAAGATCAGGATCGGCAAGTAGTTCGCGAGCATGAGACTTAGCCTCGGAAACTTCGGAGCCTGGCTTGAAGCGGCCGCCGCCGGCGACCGCGCGGCAGTTTAGGCCAAGGCCGACATCCGGTCAACCCTGTCCCTGGGGCAAAAAACCTATTCTTATCAATTATTTAGAGACGCCGGCAAGGCCTTGCCGGCCATGGTGATTGGTGCGGATGGAGAGACTCGAACTCTCACGGGTTGCCCCACCACCCCCTCAAGATGGCGTGTCTACCAGTTCCACCACATCCGCAGTGTCGATGTCGGCGGTGACTAGGTCACCGCCTTGGAAGCAGCGCGAATTCTATCAGCCGAACGCTAGCCCGGCAATCGTTATTGCTGATTTTCTGGCGCGGGCTGAGCCGGCTCCGCCGGCTGCTCGGCGGCAGGCGCCGGCGGCACCGGGCCCTGGGCCGGCGCGGCGGGCTGAGCCGGGCGATCGGCATAGGACTCGATCACGCTGGTCGGCGCCGACTGGCGGGCGCCGAGCACGGCGAGCGCCAGACTGGTCAAGAAGAAGATGGTCGCCAGGATCGCCGTGGTGCGGCTGAGGAAGTTGGCCGAGCCACGCGCCCCGAACACGGTGCTCGACGCGCCGCTGCCGAACGCGGCCCCCATGTCGGCGCCCTTGCCGTGCTGCATCAGCACCAGCACGACCACCGCGGCAGCGACGAAGATATGGATCACCAGAAGAATGGTTTGCATCGAGCCCTCTTCGACAATGTGCTCCGGCCGCTACGACGCGGCCGCCCGACAAATAGCCAAAAAATCGGTGGCGCTCAAGGAGGCGCCGCCGATCAGCCCGCCATCGATGTCCGCCATCGCGAACAGCGCGGCAGCGTTGTCCGGCTTGACGCTGCCGCCATAGAGAATGCGCAGCCGCGCCGCGCCGTCCGGATCGCGCGCCGCCACCAGCTGACGGATGTAGGCATGCACCGCCTGCGCCTGCTCCGGCGTTGCGGTCCGGCCGGTACCGATGGCCCAGACCGGTTCGTAAGCAACGATGGCTTCACGGAACGCCTGGTCGCCGAGCAGCGCGAACACGGCGTTGAGCTGCCGCGCGACCACCCGCTCGGTACTTCCCTGCTCGCGCTCCTCCAGGGTCTCGCCGACGCAAAGCACCGGCACCAGCCCGGTGCGCCGCGCCGCGGCGAAACGCCGAGCGACCAGCTCGTCGCTCTCGCCGTACAGCTGACGCCGCTCGGAATGCCCGACCAGGACGAGTCTACAACCGAACTCGGCCAGCATGGCGGCCGATACCTCGCCGGTGTAGGCGCCCGCGTCCTGGTCGGCGACGTTCTGCGCGCCGAGCAACAGCGCGCTGCCGCGCAGGGCGGCGCCGGCGTCGGCAAGATAAGGGAAAGGGGGACAGACCGCGATGTCGACCTCATCCAGCCCGGACATGCCGGCCCGAATGGCGGCGATCAGCTCCGCGACCATGGCGCGACTACCGTTCATCTTCCAGTTACCGGCGACGAGCGGACGCGCCATTGCTACCTCCCTGGTCATGAAATCGGCGGCCAGCTTAGCGTCCGGCCGCGCTTAAATCAATTCGCCAGGGCCTCCGGCCGGTAGGCCGCAGCGTCGGCCACCACCGCCGCCAGTTGCTCGGCGAGCCGCACCACCACGGCGCGGTCGATGCCTTCCACCATGACCCGCACCACCGGCTCGGTGCCGGAGGGCCGCAGCAGCACGCGCCCCTGCTCGCCCAGCTCCGCCTCGACCTCGGCGACCGCGCGCCGCACCATGGGCAAGCTCGGTACGTCCTGGCCGCGCTCGATCGGCACGTTGATCATGTGCTGCGGCAGCTTGGACATGCCCTGCTTCAGCTCGTGCAGGCGACGGCCGCTGGCGGCGATGATCTCCAGCACCTGCAGGGCGGAGACGATGCCATCGCCGGTGGTGGTCCGGTCCAGGCAGATCAGATGGCCCGACGACTCGCCGCCGACGATGCCGCCCTCGGCCTTGAGCATCTCCATGACGTAGCGGTCGCCGACCTTGGCGCGCAAGAAGTCGATCCCCCGCTCGCGCAGCGCCAGTTCCAGACCGAAATTGCTCATCAAGGTGCCGACCACCGGCCCCTGCAGCAACCCCTTCTCGTGGCGGCTGCGGGCGATGATGAACAGCAGCTCGTCGCCGTCCAGCACCTCGCCCTCCTCGTCCACCATCAGCACGCGGTCGCCGTCGCCATCGAAGGCGATGCCGATATCGGCGCCGTGCTCGCAGGTTAGCCGCTGCAGGGTGGCGATGTGGGTGGAGCCGCACTCGACGTTGATGTTGATGCCGTCGGGCTGGGCGGCGGTGGCGATGACGTCGGCGCCGAGCTCGCTGAACACCGCCGGCGCCACTTCGTAGGTCGCCCCGTTGGCGCAGTCGAGCACGATCCTGAGCCCGCGGAATTCGGCGTTGTGACCGATGGTGCGCTTACAGAACTCGATATAGCGGCCTTCGGCATCGAGCCGGCTGGCGCGGCCGAGACGGGCCGAGTCGACCGTCTCCATCGGCTTGGCGAACTCTTCCTCGATCGCCAACTCGGTGGCGTCATCGAGCTTTTCACCCCGGCAGGAGAAGAATTTGATGCCGTTGTCGTAGTGCGGGTTGTGCGAGGCGCTGATGACGATGCCGGCACTGGCGTTGAGCGCGCGCGTCAGATAGGCGACCGCCGGCGTCGGCATGGGGCCCAGCAGCACGATGTCGACGCCCGCCGCCGACAAGCCGGCCTCCAGGGCCGACTCGAACATATAGCCGGACAGCCTGGTATCCTTTCCGATCAATACCTTACGACCGCCACTGGAGGACAGAACGCGACCGGCGGCCCAGCCGAGCTTAAGCACGCTGTCAGCCGTGATGGGATACTCGCCCACACGGCCGCGGATTCCGTCGGTTCCAAACAAGCGTTTCGCCATGGGTTGCTCCCTATTGTTCCATGTTGTCGCCGTACGGCCGCGTGACCGCGCGATCACGACTAGCTTAGGCTTTTCGCGGCCTGCACAACCGTGATGGCCTCTACCGTCGGCCGGACGTCGTGCACGCGCACGATGGCGGCACCGTTCCAGACCGCGATCACCGCCGCTGCAATGCTTCCATGCAGCCTTTGATCGACCGGCAGGTTCAACACCTGCCCCAGCATCGACTTGCGCGACATGCCTACCAATAACGGGTAGCCGTCGCTGGCGAACACCGCCAGTTCGCGCAAAAGTCGGTAATTGTGACCAACCGTTTTACCGAAACCGAAACCGGGATCGAGGAGCAGCTTGTCATCGCCGAGGCCAGCCTGGCGACAGGCCTCCACCCGATCGAGCAGGAATTGCCTGACTTCCGCCACCACGTCCCGATACTCCGGCCGCTCCTGCATCGTTCGCGGCACGCCCTGCATGTGCATGAGGCAGACCGGAACCTGCAGCTCGGCGGCCGCTTCTAGAGCGCCGGGCGCCTGCAGCGCCATGATGTCGTTGATCAAGCCGGCGCCGGCCGCGACCGCCGCCCGCATGACCTCGGGCTTGGTGGTGTCCACCGAGATAGGTACGTCGATGGCCTTGGCCAAGGCCTCCACCACCGGCACCACCCGCTCCAGCTCCTCGTGCAACGGCACCGGCGGCGAACCGGGGCGGGTGGACTCGCCGCCCACGTCGATGATGGCCGCCCCCTCCTCGACCATGCGCTGCGCGCGCTCGACGGCGGCGGCCACGGAGTTGTAGCGCCCGCCGTCGGAAAACGAATCGGGGGTTACATTGAGAATGCCCATGACCCGGGGCGCGCTGAGATCCAGCGCGCGCCCGTTGCAGTCCAGGACGCGGGGAACCGAACGCGACATCGCGGCCCGCGCGTCAGTGGTCGCTGGCCGGACGGCTGAAGCCGGGCTCCGGCGCTCTCGCCCCGCTGGAGGCGTCGCTGGCCTGCGTGCCGCCGCGGGAATTGTCCACCCAGTCACGCGGCGGACGCGGCGGACGCCCGCTCATGATGTCGTCGATCTGCTGCCGGTCGATGGTCTCGTACTTGATCAAGGCCTCGGCCATGGCGTGCAGCTTGTCGATGTTCGCCTCCAGCAAGGCGCGCGCGCGCTGGTAATTCTGATCGATGATCGCGCGCACCTCCTCGTCGATGATGTGCGCGGTCTCGTCGGACACCTGCTTGCGCTGCGTCACCGAGTGGCCGAGGAACACCTCGCCCTCGTCCTCGCCGTAGGACAGCGGCCCCAGCCGCTCCGACAGGCCCCACTTGGTGACCATGTTGCGGGCGATCTCGGTGGCGCGGTGGATGTCGTTGGAGGCACCGGTGGTGACCCGATCCTTGCCGAAGATCATCTCCTCGGCGATGCGCCCGCCGAACAGGCTGGCGATCTGGCTGTTGAGGCGCTGCTTGGTGTAGCTGTAGCGATCCTCCTCGGGCAGGAACATGGTCACGCCCAGGGCACGGCCGCGCGGGATGATCGTGACCTTGTGCACCGGGTCGTGCTCGGGCGACAGCAGACCGACGATGGCATGCCCGGCCTCGTGGTAGGCGGTCAGGCGCTTCTCTTCCTCGTTCATGACCATGGAGCGCCGCTCGGCGCCCATCATGATCTTGTCCTTGGCGCGCTCGAAATCGTCCTGATCGACCAGGCGCTTGTTGGCGCGCGCGGCGAACAGCGCCGCCTCGTTCACCAGGTTGGCCAGATCGGCGCCGGAGAACCCGGGCGTGCCGCGGGCGATGACGGCCGGATCGACGTCGTCGGCCAGCGGCACCTTGCGCATGTGCACCTTGAGGATTTGCTCGCGGCCGCGCACGTCGGGCAGCGGCACCACCACCTGGCGGTCGAAGCGGCCGGGGCGCAGCAGCGCCGGGTCGAGCACGTCGGGGCGGTTGGTGGCGGCAATGACGATGATGCCCTCGCTCCCCTCGAAGCCATCCATCTCCACCAGCAGCTGGTTGAGGGTCTGCTCGCGCTCGTCGTGGCCGCCG
>ERZ777003.249-NODE-249-length-111249-cov-50.579114_pt1 | contig 111249 bp, 93 predicted proteins | sample MGYA00374956_ERZ777003 | MGnify/ENA primary metagenome ERZ777003 (study PRJEB29302, sample SAMN06268252) | bioreactor metagenome | isolation source: Joint BioEnergy Institute, California, USA | place: USA:Joint BioEnergy Institute, California, USA | collected...
GGCATCGCCGTCGGCATGGCCACCAACATCCCGCCCCACAACCTGCGCGAGGTCGCCGCTGCGGTGAAGCTCCTGATCGAGAAGCCGGACGTGACCGTGGCGGAGCTCATGAAGCACGTGCCGGGCCCGGACTTCCCGACCGGCGGCTTCATCCTGGGCGTGGACGGGATCCGGCAGGCCTACGAGACCGGCCGGGGCCGGATCGTCATGCGTGCACGGGTCCAGCGGGAGGCGAAGCGCGGCGGCAAGGAACAGCTCGTGGTGACCGAGCTCCCGTACGGGATCTCGAAGTCGCGGGTCATCGAGCAGATCGCGGACCTCGTGCGCACGCGCAAGCTGGAGGACGTGGCCGATCTGCGGGACGAGTCGGACCGGGACGGCATGCGCATCGTGATCGAGCTGAAGCGCGGCGCCAAGTCCAAGCAGATCCTGAACGTGCTGTACAAGCAGACGTACCTCCAGGCGACGTTCGGCGCGATCCTCCTCGCGCTGGACGGCGGCGTTCCGCGGGAGTTCACGCTGAAGGAGCTCCTGGAGCGTTACCGCGACCATCGCCTCGACGTGATCCGCCGCCGCGCCGCCCACGACCTGGAGCAGGCGAGGACGGAGGCGCACATCACCGAGGGGCTGCTGATCGCGCTGGACAACATCGACGAGGTCGTCGCCATCATCCGGAAGGCGAAGGACCGTGAGGACGCGTCGGCCAGGCTCCGGAGCCGGTTCGAGCTGTCCGAAATGCAGGCGGACGCGATCCTGAACATGCGCCTCCACAAGCTGACCGCGCTGGAGACCCGGGAGCTGCGGGATCGGCTCAAGGAGCTGCGGCGGGAGATCGCGCGGCTCGAGAAGCTGCTCGCGAGCGAGAAGCTCCAGCTCGAGCTGCTGGTCCGGGAGCTGGACGAGCTGGTGGAGAAGTTCGGCGATGCGCGCCGCACGACCATCGTGGAGGGCGACGCGGAGTTCGCGGTCGAGGACCTGATCGCCCAGGAAGAGGTCGTGGTCACCCTGAGCCACGAGGGCTACCTGAACCGGATCCCGATGTCCCTCTACCGGCGGCGGGCGTCCAGCGGCAAGGCGCTGGCGGGGATGGAACGCTACGCGGACGACTTCCTCGAGCATGCGTTCATCGCCAGCACCCACGACACGCTGCTCTTCTTCACGGCGGACGGCCAGGCGCATGCGATCCAGGTGCATGCGGTGCCCGAGTCGGGTTCGAGCCGCGGCCGGCCGCTCGCCCAGCTGCTGAAGCTGAACCGCCGGGCGGAGGTCGCGACCATGCTGGCGGTTTCGGACTTCTCGCCCGACCGGTACGTGGTGTTCCTGACCGCGGGCGGCACGGTGAAGCGCACGACCCTCGACCAGTTCGCGAACATCCGGGCGGGCGGCATCAACGCCATCGGGATCCGGGAGGGGGACCGGCTGCTGGACGCGCAGCTCTCGGACGGGAACAACGACGTCGTCCTCGTCACGCGCCAGGGCCGCGCGATCCGCTTCGCCGAGTCGGAGATCCCGCCCATGGGCCGCTCCGCTCAGGGCGTGCGCGGGATCCAGCTCCGGGAAGGCGACGCCGTGGTCGGCATGGTCGTCGTGCGCCGCGATTCCTCGCTGTGCACCGTCACCGAGCAGGGTTACGCGAAGCGCACGCCGATCGCGGAGTATCCGGCGCAGCGGCGGGGCGGGCTGGGCACCATCACGCTGGAGGTCAGCCGCAAGACGGGTCCCCTGGTGGCGGCCAAGGAGCTCGTTTCGGGTGACGAGCTCATGATCCTCTCCAGCGGCGGAACCGCAACCCGCGTCGCGGCGGACGAGGTTCCGGTCCAGGGCCGGGCCACCCAGGGGAAGCAGCTCGTGAAGCTGGCGGCGGGGGATCGGGTCGTCGAAGTGGCGCGGGTCGCGGACCGGCGCAAGGAGAAGCGCAGCGGCGGCCAGGCCGACACGGATGAGGAGCAGCTCGACCTGATCGCGGTCGCCGGGGAGTGAGCCGCCTCGGCGCAGATGACGGCGCGGCCCGGGATCCCCCGGGCCGCGTTCGTTTTTCCGGCCAGGTCAGCGTTTCCCCGCCCTGCCGGCGACCGGGGTTCAGTGGCCCTGGATCGCCTCCAGGAAGTGGACCAGCGCCAGGTTGAACTCCGCCGGGCACTCGAGGGGTGGGAGGTGTCCGGCTTCGGGGATCGTCTGGAACCGCGCCTCCGGGATCGCGTCCGCCATGCGCCGCATCTCCTCCGCTTTGACCACCCGATCGTCCCCGCCGGCAACGACCAGCGTGGGTACACTGATGCCGGCCAGCAACGGCGTGGAATCCGGGCGCGCGGCCATGGCCTCGAGCGCGGCCACGATCGTCGCGCGGTCCGTGGACTCGATCATCTCCCGCACCCGGTCGGCCACCTCGGGACGGTCCCTGAACGTCCGCTCCGAGAGGAGACGCGGGACCTGTTCATCCGCGGCCACGCGGGAGCCGCCCTCCCGCACCCGCCCCGCCAGCTCGAACCGGGCTCGGCGCGCCTCCTCGGTATCGGCGCCGGCGCGGGTCGCGCACAGCACCAGCGCCCGGATCCGGTCCGGATGCCTGCGCCAGAGCGCGAACGCCACGTAGCCGCCCATGGACAGCCCGCACACCACCGTGCGGTCGATCCCGAGGTGGTCGAGCAGGCCGACCAGGTCGTCCGCGAACCGGTCCATGCTCACCGGCGCCTCGCCCCGGGTCGACGAACCGAAACCCCGCAGGTCCGGCGCGATCAGCCGGAACCGGCGCGGGATCCGGTCGAGCTGCTCGGCCCACATGCCCGAGTCGAACGGGAAGCCGTGCACGAACAGAACCACGTCACCCGCGCCCACCTCCCGCCAGTGCATGCGGATGTCGCCGACCTGTGCCTGCATGATCACCTCCGGTTCGCGCGGCTGGGTATCGGCTCCGCCCCGGTGCAACCCGTAGACCAGCGGCGGCGGCGCGCCGGTCAGAGCCCGAGCGCGGAGCGGATGATCGGGTCCATCCGGTCCGGCGTCCAGAGCGGGTCGAACGTCAGCTCCACGTCCGCGCTCTCCACGCCCTCCAACGCCTCGATCTCGCGCTTCGCATCCTCCACGATCTGGTTCGCCACCGGGCACATGGGCGAGGTGAGCGACATCTTGACGTGCACGTGGCTGTCCTGGATGTCGATGTCGTAGATCAGGCCCAGCACCACCAGATCCAGGTTCAGCTCCGGGTCCTTGACCTTGCGGAGCGCCTTCTTCACGTCCTTCTCGGTGACCATGCTGCCTCCCGTTCGCCAGGCGCCCGCGCGCGGAACGCCGTACTCGTCCCGGGCCGGCCGCGACCCCGGCGCGCCCTCCGCACGCCGCCATCCCGCGCCGTCCGCCGACCCGACCACCTGCGTCGCACGTATACCCCCCACCCTCCACTTCGCGCCATCCGGCACCTCGTCTGGCCGCCGCGGCGCCAGAAACCGACGGCGGCCAGGCGCGACGCCGATCCCTCATGCGCCGCGCCCGACCGCCCGACGGGTCCCGGATCGAATCTCAACCGCCGTGTCCGCGGAGGTCGAGGAACGCCGGGCACCATCCCTCCCGACGTCGCCCCAGACTCCTCACCACGAACTCGTACGCATACTCGTGCACGTACTCGTGCTCGTACTCGTACTCGACCCGGCAGATCGCCCCGCCGCGAAGGCTACGCCCGTACCCGACCCGGCGAGGTAGCCCCGCCGCGAACGCTACCCCGTGCTCGTGCTCGTGTACGTGCTCGACCCGGTAAGGTAGCCTTGCCGCGAAGGTCACACCCCATCCCCATATATCGCCGCCCTCTCCGTCGCCGCCATCGCCCACCGGATGAACTCCCGGATGTGCTCGTTCGAGACCGCGAGGTCCTCCTTCCGCAGGTACATCATGTGGCCGCTGCGGTAGCCCTGGAAGCGCATCCGGTCCGCGAGCCGCCCGGACGGATCGAGGTTCCACATCGTGTACGTCGCGCTGAAATAGTCCGTCCCGCCATCGTAGTAGCCGGACTGCACGAAGAGGTGCAGGTACGGATTCTCCGCCATGGCCTGGCGCAGGTTCTCACCCGTGTTGTCCCCGCTCCGGTTCCACGGGTTGACCGGCCCGAAGATCCAGTACTGCAGATCCGTCTTGTAGCCGAGCACGGTGCGGAGGTAGTAGTTGATCGCCGGCGTGAAAGACTGGTTCCACGCGGTCAGCGCCGGGTCGTGGTCGAAGCGCTCGCCCGCGTTCGCCCGGTCGATCCCGCGGTAACGGGAGTCCAGCCGCCCCACCGTCATGCCCCGGTTCCGGAGCAGCTCCTTCCAGAAGAACGAGGTCGGCACCCGCAGGTTGTGGTTCAGCACGACCTGTTCGGAGAGCCCCGAGTAGCGGGCGATCTGGCGGGCGATCTCCCGGCGCCGCTCGGGCGGGAGCGAGCCGCCGCGGGCCAACGCGGGGATCAGCTCATCGATCGTGAAGCGCTCGACCTCGGGCAGGATCTCTTCCAGGTCGCGGCTCTGGAGGTCCTGCGGGAGCGCACGGTGGTACCACGCCGTGGCCGCGTAGTAGGGCAGCGGGAGCGCGTCCGCCACCGGCCCCGCCCGGTTCACGCCCAGCCCCGTCGGCGAGACCAGGATCACGCCGTTCAGGAACATCCAGTGGGCGCTCTGCAGCTGCCGGGCGAGCCCGGCCACCCGCGTCGTCCCGTAGCTCTCGCCGATCAGGAACTTCGGCGAGGTCCAGCGGTCGCGGCGCGACACGAAGACATCGATCCAGCGCGCCAGGTACTGGATGTCCTCGTTCACCCCGAAGAACTTCGACCGGTCCGCGTTGCCCACGATCCGGGAGAACCCGGTGTTGACCGGATCGATGTACACGATGTCCGCCACGTCCAGGATCGAATGCGGGTTCTCCCGCACGCCGTAGGGCTGGACCGGGTATCCCTCGTCATCGACCTCGACGAGCCGCGGGCCGGTGTAGCCGATGTGCATCCACACGGACGCGGAGCCGGGGCCGCCGTTGAAGGAGATCACGAGCGGACGGTTCGTGCGGTCCCGGACGTCGCTCCGCTCGTAGTAGACGTAGAACAGCGACGCGATCGGCTTGCCGTTCTCGTCCCAGACCGGCTGGTGCCCGGCCGTCGCCCGGTACGGGATGCGCTGGCCCTTGATCGTGACGGTGTGCTCGGTGGTGACCGCGGTGTCGAGCGGCGCGGTCAGGTCCTGGGCATGCGCGGACGGTGCGCCCGCGGCCAGCAGCAGCGCGGCGCCGGCGGTCAGCAGCGCCCCGCGGACGCGTCCTTGCGCGCGAGGCGCCACCCCGGCGCCGGCGTGCAGGTGCGAGACGGGATGAGCGGCGGTCGTGGCCGGCGGATGCCGGTCGGCGTCCGTGGCACGCCACGGGCGCGGCGGCGTCTCAAAAGGCATCGTTACCTCCGGACTTGTTGTGAAGGAGTGCGTCAAGCTGCGGAGGTTCGATGCCTTCGTCAAGGAGGCGACGTCGTGGAGCCGGGTCCGGCGTGCCGGCCGCCCTCGCGGCCCGCGCCGTCTCCGGTCCACTCGGGGTGGACGGCGCCCCGCGCGGGAACGGTGAGCCGATCCGGCTCGCCCGGCCGTGCGGCCGGCCGCGGCCCTACCGGATCCGGAACTCCCGCGTCCGTTCCGCCGTGCGGCCGGTCGCGAGGTCCCGTACCGTGACGGTCATCCGAAAGCTGCCCGGCCCGAGCCCGGCCGTGGCGATGGTGATCCAGTCCCGGCACCCGCGAATCCGGCGTTTCCACGGTCCGCCCCCGGCCGAGCGTGGTCCCCCGTGAGACCGGGCCGCGCCCGGGCAGCCGGTCCTGGACGGCCTCGAGCAGCCGCTGGAGCCAGGCCGCGTACGCGCCCACCCCCATGTCGCCGGCCCGGAGGTCGTGGACTCAGAAGTAGAGGGCGAGCGGGTCGCCGCTCGGACGGTGAGCTCGGGCCCGGCGTCGCGCCGCCACGAACGGAGTGAACATGGCGCCCGACTCCGTCGGACGAGAGTTCACGATCGGTGTTCGCCCGAAGACGCCAGGCGTGGCATCGCCCCCGGACGGCCGCGCGCCACGCCGGCCTCCGGCGCGGCCAGCCCGGCCGCATCGGCCCGGCGCCGCGCCGGCCGGCTCACGGTCCCATGCTGAAGAATCCTTGATCGGCGGTCTCCGGGGCGATGGCCCGCCGGCCCGGTGGCCCGTCCGGCGCCGCCACCCGGGGAACCGCCGTGATCGGCGTGATCCGGGCAGGTCGAACGCGCGCGCCGCCGACCCCGGCCGGCACACGTCGTTACCGAACAATGAACCGTTCCAGCCGCAATCGCGACGCGATCACGACGTCAGCCGGTCGAGCAACGCCCGGAATCCCGCCCGTCGGCGCAATGACGCGAACGAACGTGTTGACACCGGCCGCGCACCCCGCCAGCTTACCGATCGCGTCCAACGGTTCCCTGACCCCCGAGCCTCACATGCAACGGCCAATCCGGAAGATCGCGCTGAACACCGGCGGCGGCGACGCGCCCGGGTTGAACGCGGTGATCCGCGCCGCGGTCCTGGCCGCCAGGAGCCGCGGCTGGGAGGTCTACGGCATCCGCCGGGGGTACGGCGGTCTGCTGGAGGACGACTCGCTGGTCCGCCTGGACAAGGAGTCGGTTCGCGGGATCACGCACCTGGGCGGCACGATCCTGGGCACCACGAACCGGGGCAACCCCTTCGAGTGGCCGGTCCAGCGGCCGGACGGCACCGTCGAGGTCGTCGACCGGTCGGACGAGGTGATCGAGGCGTTCCACAGGCACGAGCTGGACGCGCTGATCGCCATCGGTGGGGACGGATCCCTCCACATCGCGAACCGGCTGGCGAAGAAGGGTCTCCCGGTCGTGGGCGTGCCGAAGACGATCGACAACGACCTGGCGTGCACCCAGGTCTCGTTCGGGTTCCACACCGCGGTCCAGACCGCGACGGACGCGCTGGACAAGCTCCACTCCACGGCGCAGAGCCACGAGCGCGTGATGGTCGTGGAGGTGATGGGCCGCCACGTGGGCTGGATCGCGCTCTATTCGGGCGTGAGCGGCACGGCGGACGTGATCCTGATCCCGGAGATCCCCTACGACCTGGACAAGGTCTGCGCGAAGATCGAGGAGCGCTACACGTCGGGGCCCCGTTTCGCGATCGTGGTCGCGGCCGAGGGCGCCCGGCCCATCGGCGGCGAGCCGGTCTACGCGGAGGCCGCGGCGCCCGGCCGGGCCGCCCGTTACGGCGGGATCGCGGAGAAGCTCGCGAAGGAGATCCAGGCGAAGACCGGCCGCGAGACGCGCTCCCTCGTGCTCGGACACCTCCAGCGGGGCGGTTCGCCGACCGCGTACGACCGGCTCATCGCGCTGCGTTTCGGCGCCGCGGCCGTGCGCTACGTGGAGGAGCGGCGATTCGGCACCATGGTCGCCCTCGACCCGCCGCACGTGCGCGCGGTGCCGCTCGAGGAGGCGGTCGCCTCGCTGAAGAGCGTGCCGCTCGATTATGACATCGTACAGACCGCGCGCGACATGGGGATCTCGTTCGGCGATTGACTCGCCGCGCGCTTGAACTCCCGTACGCGCGCGTCTATACTTGCGGAACTCTCCCCACGACAACCTGTTTCGAGGAACGGACCGATGACCCGCCTTCGACTGGCGAAGCTGTCGATCACGATCGCCATCGTGACGGCCGGCCCGGTGCATGCGCAGTCAGCCGCCACGGCCCGAGCGGCCGAGCCGGCATCGACTTTCCAGCTCACCGTCCCGAACATCATGCGCGGGCCCGAGCACGTGGGCTCCTCGCCGTCCAACGTCCAGTGGACGGACGACGGGCGCTGGATCTACTTCCGGTGGAAGCCGGGCGGGCGGCCGTGGGACGAGCCGTCCGCACTCTACCGTGTGAGCGCCTCGGGCGGGGAGCCGGAGCGGCTCTCGGATGAGGCCGCGGACTCGGTCGGCGTGCTCTTCGCGCCCGGCGATCTTTCGCCCGATGAGCGACGTCGGGTGGTCTCGTACCGGGGCGACCTCTACCTGATCGAGCGGCGCACGCTCGCGGTGCGGCGGCTCACGGACACGCGCTCGCCCGAGATGAGCCCGGTCTTCGGCAGCGACGGCCGGACCATCTACTTCGTGCGGGACAACAACGTCTTCGCCATGACGCTGGACGGCGGCTCGATCCGGCAGCTCACGGACATCCGGACCGGCCCGCCGCCGGAGGAGCGGGAGCCCGAAGGCCAGCGCAAGGCGCTCGTCGACCAGCAGCTCGAGCTCTTCGAGCACATCCGCCGGCGGGAAGCCCGGCGCCAGGAGCAGGAGGAGCGCCGCAAGGCCCGCGAGGAGCGGGAGCTCAAGCCCGTCTACATCAACCGTGACGAGCGGGTCCAGCGCATCTCGGTGGACAAGGGCGGCCGCTACGCCGTGCTGGAGGTCGGCCGGCCGGCCCGCGATGCGCGCCGTACCATCGTGCCCGACTGGATCACCCCGTCCGGCTACACGGAGACGCGGGAGGTCCGGACCAAAGTCGGGGACGCCCAGGAGGAGGGCCGCATCGCGCTCCTCACCCTCGCCACGGGCGAGATCCGGTGGCTGGACCTCGTGCCGGCCGCCGACGGTGCCGACAGCGCGGCGGAAGGCCGCCCCGGACGCGGCGCCCGCAACGCGCCCCGCCTCGCCTCCGCCCGGTTCCAGGGATGGAACGAGGCCGGCACCCACGGGCTGATCGGCGCCGTGGCCTACGACTTCAAGACCCAGTGGCTGCACGTGCTGGACGCGGCCACCGGCGAGCTGAAGCTCGTCGCGACCGCGCGCGACTCCGCCTGGATCGGCGGCCCGTGCCCGGACTGGAGCCAGTTCGGATGCGTCGGCTGGATGCCGGATGGCCGGTCCGTCTGGTTCATCAGCGACCAGGACGGCTACTCGCACCTCTACACCGTCTCCGCGGAGGGCGGCGAGCCGCGCCAGCTCACCCGCGGGCCGTGGGAGGTCCACTCCGTCTCCATCGCGCCGACCGGGGACCGCTTCTACCTCGAGACGAGCGAAGGGTCGCCGTTCGAGCTGCACTTCTACCACATGCGCCTGGACGGCTCGGAGCGCACCCGGATCACGAGCCGGCCCGGTCGGCATGACGTGGTGCCGTCCCCCGACGGCCGCCGGCTCGCCATCGTGTACTCGTCTTCCAACCGGCCGGGCGAACTGTTCATCTCGGACAACCGGCCGGGCGCCACGCCGAGGCAGATCACGACCACGCCCACCGAGGAGTGGCTCTCCTTCGGCTGGATCGAGCCCGAGATCATCCACTTCGAGGCCCGGGACGGCGTGCGCGTACCGGCGCGGATCTACCGGCCGCGGGACCTGGGCGCGCAGCCGAACGGCGCGGCCGTGATCTTCGTGCACGGCGCGGGCTACCTCCAGAACGTGCACCGCTGGTGGTCGAGCTACTACCGCGAGTACATGTTCCACCACCTGCTCGCCTCCCGCGGCTACACCGTGCTGGACATCGACTACCGCGGCTCGGCCGGCTACGGCCGCGACTGGCGCACCGCGATCTACCGCCACATGGGCGGCAAGGACCTGACCGACCACGTCGACGGCGCCCGCTGGCTCGTGGCGAACGAGGGCGTGGACCCCAGGCGGATCGGGATCTACGGCGGGTCCTACGGCGGGTTCATCACGCTCATGGCCCTCTTCACCGAGCCGGAGACCTTCGCGGCCGGCGCCGCGCTCCGGGCGGTCACCGACTGGGCCCACTACAACCACTGGTACACGCAGCGGATCCTGAACCTGCCGCACGAGGATCCGGAGGCCTACCGCCGCTCCTCCCCGATCTACTTCGCGGAAGGCTTGCGCGGCGCGCTCCTCATCGCCCACGGCATGGTGGACGTGAACGTCCACTTCTCGGACGTGGTCCGGCTGGCGCAGCGGCTGATCGAGCTGGGGAAGGAGAACTGGGAGATGGCCGTGTACCCGGTCGAGGACCACGGCTTCGTCGAACCGTCTTCGTGGACCGACGAGTATCGCCGGATCCTCGAGCTGTTCGACCGCAACCTGCTCGGCCCCAGGGCCGCCTCGGAGGACCGATGATGCGCCTCCGGAGGGCTGCCGGCTCCGCACTGATCGCCGCGGCCGCCGCGGCCGTCATGCTCACCGGCTGCGGCGCCGCGGACTCGGAGCCGATCTACATCGGGATCGCCGGGCCGGTCAACCACGAGAACGGCCGGTCCATGCAGCTCGCGGCCGAGATGGCCGTGGACGAGATCAACCGCGCGGGCGGGATCAACGGGCGGCGGCTGGCGCTCGTCATCAAGGACGACCAGGCGAGGCCCGAACGGGCGATCGAGGTCGCGGTCGAGCTGCGGGACGACCCCCGGGTGGTGGCCGTGGTCGGACACGTCAATTCGGCCGCAACCCTTGCCGCGGCAACGGTTTACAATAGCGGGACGCGCCCGGTCCTCCAGATCTCGCCGGCGTCCAGCAGCCCGCTCGTGACCGACGCGGGCGAATGGACGTTCCGCGTCTGCCCCAGCGACCTCCAGCACGGCCCCGCGCTCGCCGAGTGGGCGTACGACCAGCTCGGCGCGCGCCGCGCCGCGATCCTGTACGTCAACGACGAGTACGGCCGCGGCGTGCTGGAGAGCTTCGGCGCGGCCTTCGAGCAGGCGGGCGGAACGGTCATCAGCCGTGACCCGTACCTGCCCGCCCTGATCGATTCCGACGACGCGCTGGATCCGTACCTCCTGCGCGCCATCCGGGACAGCCTGGATGCGCTCTTCATCGCCGGGCAAGCGACCGAGGCGGCGACCATCATCCGGGCGGCCCGCCGGCTCGGTTACCGCGGGCCCGTGCTCGGGCCCGACGGCCTGACCGGGCTCAAGGAAGCCGGCCCGATCGCCGAAGGCACGTACATCAGCTCCGCCTTCCTGCCGGACCGGCCCAGCACCCTCGCCCAGCGATTCGTGAGCGAGTACCGGGAGCGGTACGACGAGCTGCCCGACCACCGCGGCGCCATGACGTACGATGCGATCCACCTCATCGCCCGGGCGCTCGCCGCCGTCGGGCCGAACCGCGCCGCGCTGCGGGACTACATCGCCGGGGTCGGGAACGGCGGCTCCGCGCCGTACGACGGCGTGTCCGGCACCATCGCCTTCGATGAGAACGGGGATGTGGCGGGCAAGGAGGTCGCCGTCGGCGTGGTGCGAAACGGCCAGCTCGTGACCGCGATCCGCTGAGCGCGGCTCCGCACGAGGTCCGGGCCGGCCCCGCCGGCCCGGACGCCACACCCCTCAACCCCGCCGCAGCACCCTGCGCGCGTAACCGTTGTCCGGATCGCCTCCCCGCCGCAACACCCGATCCACCGTGCCCGGTCCGCGGTTGTACGCCGTGAGGGCGAGCCGCACGTTGCCGTCGTACTTGTCCAGCAGGTAGCGGAGATACCTGAACCCGAGCCGCAGGTTCTTGTCCGGGTCGAACAGGTCCTGGCGCGTGGTGCCGGGCTCCAGCCACCGCGCCGTGGACGGCAGGAGCTGCGTGTAACCGACCGCGCCGGCGTGCGAGACCACCGTACGACGGAAGCCGGATTCCGTACGGACCAGCCCGAACGCGATCCGCGGGTCGATGTCCGACTCGACCGCCGCGTCGTGGATCCGTCGCGCCAGTTCCGGCGAGATCCCGTACTCGGCCGCGAACCGCGCCGCGCCTTCCTCCCGCTCACGCTCCAGCGCCCGCTGCCGCCACGCCGCCGCGATCGGCCCGTCCACCGCCTTGGCCCGCTCGACCTTCTCCTCCAGCGCACCCGCGGTCGAACCCGCAGCCTCCACCCACCGCTCACCGCCCGCCGGCAATACGCCGCGAAGCAGCAGCCCGCCCGCCGGCGCCATCAGCGCCGCCGCAATGACCAGTGCGGCGATCGTCCCGTGCGCACGTTCGCGCAATGCAGGGTCCGCCGGGATCCAGCCCTTCACGCGCCCTACGGCCAGCCGCCGCACTCGCTCGCACAGCGCCCTGACCTCGGGGACAATGCGCAGCATCGCGTCTTCCCTCCGGTTTCGGGGGTGTTCCTTTTCGAGGAGCCCGCATACGAGCGGGCCGAGCGTGCGCGGCCTCAGGACCGCACACTCCACCGTGTGCACGATGGCAATGTGATCCTCTACCCGCGTCCGCCGCGCGAGGTCCGGTTTTCAACCGTCTAAACAACGTCGAATCAATGGGTTATATACGACGTCGACCCCGGGCGCCGCCCGTGGCCGCCGAACCGCCCGGCGCCCTACTCTCCCTCAGGGGCGCGATCCGGAACGTGGAGCCGGACGTGCGGAACGGCAGGGTCGAGCCGGGCGAGCCGGGCGATGGCCCGGGCGATCTTGGTCGCGCCCGTCGGAGACGGCTCGATCTGGAGGACGAAGTCGGAGGGATCGGTGCACACGTGGCGCAGGTCGAGCACCTCGAGGCCGAGCGAGGCGGCGGTGCGGATGATCCGGTCGTTCAACACGGCGAGCGGCGCCCTGGCGAGGCGCGCATAGTAGGCGGGCTCGAGCCGGACCTCGTAGATGGTGCAGAGGATCGTGCGTTCCGCGCGGTCGGCGACGGCTCGCGCCGCCTCTTCGTAGCGGCGGGCGAACTCGTCGCCGATGGCGACCAGCTCGTCCAGCACCTCGCTGGAGTTCGATGCGGGGCGGTTGAGGAGCCCGATGTGCGGGACCGCGTCGTTCCCGCCCACGCTGAGCACGGCGAGGTCCGGTCGGCCGTCGAGCGCGCGGAGCTGGTCGTGCACGTCGGCGATCCTGGAGCCGTCCCGCGCCACGACCCGGATCTCCCACTCCTCGCCGAGCAGCCTCTCCAGGTGCATGGCCGTGGACGGCTCCGGCGCCGTGTACGGCCAGTTGTCGAGGATCGAGTCGCCGATGAGCGCCAGCGACCGCTTCGGCGCGGATCGCATGGGAGCCGGCCCCTAGGATGAGAGCGTGACGCGCGTCGGGCTCCCGACCCGGAGCGTGGCCTGGCGCTCGATGGTCACCGTGCCGGCCTGGTCCCGGGCCGTGACGGTGATGGTCGTGCTCGCGGGCCCGGTGACGAGGAAGGTGGCCTGGCCGGAAGCGGGGACGGTGCCGAGCAGGCGGCTGCCGCGCCCGTCGTCGAATGAAACGATCATCGGCTGGGGCAGCGTGTTCACGATCTCGAGCGAGTATGCAGGGCCCGGCTCGCTCTGGACGGCAACGCCGCGCGCGCACCCCGCGGCGATCGCGAGCACGGCGAGAGCGGCGATGACTGCGGATCGGATCGGGTGCATGGTGGCGCTCCAAGGTTGTTGCGACGAACGGTACGGGGCGCGGGTCCCGGAGGCGCCCCCAGGATGGTAGTGGTGGACGGGCGCCCGGTGCAAGCTCGGCCGGCTCGGCAAGCCGGGCCTCGTCGACCGGACGTCAGGGCGGTGTCCAGTCCCGGGCGCGGAAGCGCTGGCCGGTCACCCCCCGGGACTCGTCCGACGCGAGCCAGAGGAACACGCCGGTCACCGCTTCCGGCGGCGGCACGGACGCCGGATCCTCCTCCGGGTACGCGGCACGGCGCATGGCGGTGCGCATCCCGCCCGGGTCCACGGTGTTCACCCGGATCCCCGCGTCCCGCTCCTCGAGCGCCAGGTTGTTGGTCAGCGCCTCCAGCGCCCATTTGCTCACCGCGTACGCACCCCATTCCGCCCGGGCCGTGTTGCCCGTGCCCGAACTCACGTTGATGATCGAACCGCGCCCCGCCGCGCGCATCCCCGGCAGCACGGCGCGGATCAGGATCAAGGGGCCGGTGAGGTTGACGTCGATGACGTCGCGCCAGACGTCGACCGGGTAGTCCCGCAGCGGGACGCGCGGGCCCAGGAGCGAGGCATTGTTCACCAGCACCGAGATCGGCCCCCACCGCTCCGTGATCTCCCGCACCAGTGAGGCGACGCCATCCTCGTCACGCACATCCACGACCCGCGCCTCCACCGCGGAGCCACCTTCCCTGGCCGCCTGCCGGACCACCGCCGCGGCCTCCTCGAGCGCCGCGGCGCCCCGCGCGCACATGATGACGCGGGCGCCCGCCCGGGCGTACGCCTCGGCGATGGCGCGGCCCAACCCGCGCGACGCGCCGGTCACCAGCGTTATCTCCCCGCTGAGATCCTGCATCGTGGACAACGTGATACCTCCCGGCCGCCGGCTCGATGGTTCGGAGCGCCGGCTGGCTCCCCGGACCGCTGCCCCGTCATCGATCCCCTTCGAAGACCGACCGGCGCCCCACCCACCGGGAACGGCTCGCTGCGGTATGAGAACGCTTCGGGCGCGCGGAGGCAAGGGTCCGGGACGTCGCTCCCGGTCACGATGGCCGTCGAGCGCCCCTGAGGGTGGCTCAGGCGACGTCGCCTCCGCACCCGCACGACACGCCGACGCCTGCCGGGCACCGTCCACGCCGCCGGAGGCGTCCATCGTGCGGACGGAACCGGAGGGCGTCCGGGCGTTGCCCCGGGACGACGCATCCCGTTGCGCCGGAATACCCTACCGCCCGCCGCGGCCCGCCCCTTGCACCATTCGCGAGCGCGGGTCCTACTCGCTAGGTTGCTTCGCAACAGGAGGATAGATCATGCGCAAGAGCGTCACCGGGGCCGCGATCCTGCTCCTCGCGCTGGGTGCGTGCCGGACCGCGACCGTAGAGACCGCCGCGCCGGCCTCGCCGACTATACAGCCCGCTCCGCTCCCGTCCGCGGACTACATCCCCGCGGGCACGACCATGAACGTCCAGCTCAACCAGCGGCTCGACACGCGGACCACCCGGGTCGGTGACCGCTTCACGGCGACGGTCGTGACGCCGCTCGTCACCACGTCCGGGCAGGTCGTGGTTCCCGCTGGCTCCGTCGTCAGCGGCGTGGTCACGGGGCTCAAGTCCTCGGATCGGATCGGGGATCCCGCGGCGATCCGCGTGAACTTCGACCGTCTGGGGATCGGCGCGAACAGCTACGCCTTCTCGGCGGACGTCGTCGCGACGGACCCGGGTGTCGAGACCCGCGGGCCGCGCATCGGCCAGCCCGCGGCGATCGGCGCGGCCGCAGGCGCAATCCTGGGCGCCATCGTGAGCGGCGGCGAGCTGGAGCGGATCCTGGTCGGCGGCGCGCTCGGCGCGGGCGTCGGCACCATCATCGCCCTCGGCGTGGGTGAGGTGGACGCTGCGCTCCCGGCCGGCACCATCATGACGCTGCGCACCACGCAGCCCGTTGCGTTGAGGTGAGCGATCGATGAGTCCGGGCAGGGATCGCCAGCGGAGAGTGACGGACGTGGGTGCGGAGTCGCCGCCGAGCAAGGAGGCGAAGCGGCAAGCCTTCGAGGGCTCGCGCGGCGGCCCGCAGGAGGCGCGGCAACGGCCGCGGGTCGCGAAGCAGCCGCCCCAGGGCTCGGGCCGACGCTCCGCGCGCCACGAGCATGTCCCGTACGAACGGAAGACGTTCCGACCGGGCGAGGCCCCGTCCATGCAGGGCGCTGGCGAGCCCGGCCCGGAGCAGATCGCGACTCACTCCGGGCAACAGGGGATCACGCCTCGTAGCGGATCCCATGGCGCGCACGGCGAGCGCGCCGAGGAGCTCGCCCGGCAGGGGCCGCCCCACTCGGAGCACGCGCGCCACGGGCGGCAGCACGTACCGCCCCGGCCGCGAGGGGCGCAGGATCACCGGCGCTGAGAGCGCCGATCTCCCACCGTATCAGTCCGGGAAGGTGATGGTGCGCGCCGCTTCAGGCGTTGGCGGCGCGCCCGTCATCAGCTCGATCATCGCCGCCATGGCGTTCGCCATGCGCTCCAGCCGATGCGCCACCACCATGATGTGGCTGTATTCGAAGAAGGCCTGGACCGCATCCTCGGAGCCCACGTACTGCTCGAGCGTCACACGGTCCATGTAGTCCTTCGCGTGGTCCTGCACCGCGTGCACGGCCGCGAGCAGGCGTTCCGCCTCGGCGAGCGTCTCGATCGAGATGTCGCCGGACAGCCGGCCCACGAACGATTCGACCTGCGCGACCACCTCCGGAGGCGCGGCCACCGGTGCTCCGTGGTCCGCGGCCATCAGCAGGCGCTCGGAACCCGACGAAAGCGCCGCAAGTTCCTCGTACGTGCAACGCAGGATCACCGGATCACCCCCGCCATCGGATCTCGTTGCGCCCCCCCGCCAGCCGCCTACCGCAATATACCCTTGGGACAGCGCACGTTCCGGCAAACGGCGTTCCCAAGCGCCCGCGGCACCCCCACGGCCAGGCCCATCCCCATGCGGATGCGACACTTGCAATTCAGCGGCCGGCCCGCACGGGGCCGCGTGGACGCCCCTTCCCGCCCGCCGACCCGCCCCGTCGCGTGGCGCCCGCACAACGTCCGCAAGCAATGCGCAACAGCGGTCGAGCAACACCACGACGACGGAACCACACGCACCGCCGTGGACCGGCCCGCGGCGGGCCCGTGGCGGGCTAACGCCGCAGGAGCCAGTCGGCGAGCCAGATGCCGGCGATCAGATCCAGCGCGGTGTGCGCGATCATCGAGGGGAGCACGCTCCCGGTGACGATGAACGGGACGGCGAGCAGGAGGCCGAGCAGGGCTGCACGGACGCTCCCGAACGCGTGCTGGTAGGTGTGCAGGATCCCGAACACCGCGGAGCTGAGCAGCGCCGCGAACCAGATCGACCCGACCGCCACGGTCAGCGCCGGGATCAGGAAGCTCCGGAACACGAGCTCCTCGCCGACCCCGGCGGAGAGCGAGAGGCCGGCGAATCCTAGCCGTTCGCGAGGGGTCCGGGGGAGCAGGTGCTCCAACAGGCGGGTTTCCCGGAATCGGAACCACCGGCCGACGGCCATGAGCCCGAGCCCGGCCACCGTTGTACCGATGCTCCACGCGGCCACCTCTCCGACCGGGAGGAGCGTGAGCCCGAGCAGCCGGCGGGTGAATCCGCTGGCGAACGCCACGCCCACCGCCACTCCCGCCAGGACCCAGAGGGCAACGGCCGAGGAGAGGTAGATCGTGCCGCGCGGCACCTCATCGATCGCGTCTTCCGCAACGGTGTACTGGCCGACGAGCAATGCCGGTAGCAGGGCGAGGAGGAAGACGACCAGCGCGCGGGCGGGCCACGGCAGCGGATCCGCCGCCCGCCAGATGAGGACCGCCAGCGCGAGCGCCGCGACGACGATGACGACCATCTTCCGGCTCATAGCAGTTTCCCCCTCGGCGCGGCGCCCTGCCCCGTCGCCCGCTCCCGGATCCCGCTTGTTCCTTGCCGCCCACGCCCGTACATTGGCCAGTGTAAGCCAGCCGACATCGTTCCAAACATTCCAGACGGGCGGCGAGCCCGCCCGGTCAATGCGCGCCCGCGGCGCGGGGCCTCGGCACCGTGAGCGGTTACGACGCCGGGGCGCCGACCGTTGCCGTGCTCCGCGCGGCCGTGCGCGAGGCCATGGGCACGCGCTCGGTGCGCGAGGTTGCCGCGGAGATCGGCATCAGCCACACCGGCTTGCGCGGGTTCCTGAACGGTGCAACGCCGCACGACCATACCCGCCGCAAGATCGAGCGCTGGCTGGCCCGCTCGTACGGCGCCGCGGACATCCGGGAGACCGCGCCGCGCTACGCGGCGATGCCAGGCCGCGACACCTACGAGCTGGCGCGCGCCGCCTTCCTCGCCGTGGTCGCCCGGCTCGGCCCGGACGCCGCCGAGCGCGCCGGCCCACGGCTCGACGCCCTCCTGCGCGAACTCTTCACGGAGGCCGGCCGCGAGCCGCCGCCCTGGCTCGACTGATCGTTCAGCCCCGACGCGGTCCCGACAGCGCCCGCTGCACCGCCGGCGCCGACGCCGCCACCGCGAGCCCGAGCACCAGACCGACCACCGCGTCCGTCGCATAGTGGAACCCGCCGTAGACCGCTCCCACGGCGAGCCCCAACGACAACAGCGCGATCACCGGGAAGAGGCGCGGCAAGTAGCGCCACGCGTAGAACGACTGCGCCGCGGCCACCGCCACGTGCGACGATGGGAACGCCGCCCCCTGGCTCGAGCCCGCCTCGAGCACCGCGTGCGCCAACCTGTACATCGCGCCGCTCGCGAGCTCCCCGCCCGGCGCCGGGAACAGGTACCGCGGCCCCTGCACCGGGAAATAGATGAAGAACAGGTAGTGCACGAAGAACGTGAGCATCACGCCGAACACCGCGTGCCGGAATTCGGCGCGTCGGCCCGACAGGTACAGCAGCAGCGGCGGGACGTAGATGATGAAGTAGTACGACAGGTACGCGGCGTGGAGCGGCTCGGAGATCACGAGATGCGGGAACGCCGCCGCGAGCTCCCGGCTCGGCTGGCCGCCGAACAGCGCCTGCTCCCAGCCCAGGATCAGGTCGTCGAAATAGCGGCCGTCGTAGATCGCCCGGTTCAGGACCGCGAGCTCCCCGTAGAGCACCGGGAGCAGGATCAGCGGGTACCAGTCGGCGATCAGCGCCGCGGCCCGCGGCCAGCGCCTCCCCACCCCCCCGACCAGCGCCGCGGCCGGCCCGACCCGGAGCGCCGCCGCAGCGGCGACCAGGTGCGCCAACGCCAGCAGGAGCCACCCCGCCGGCCGGTGAGGGAACGCCAGCGCCGCTCCCGATACCAGCATGTACACGCCGAACACCCGGTCCAGCGGGCGCGGCTCGACACCGGCCTTCCGGCCCGATTCCACCCTCACAGCGCCTTCTCGTAAAGCCGGTACGTCTTGTACACGTACGCGCCCAGCCGCTCCAGCCCCCGGCGCATGTCCCAGTTGTCCTCGAGGATCCACGAGCACTCCGCCCGCTTGTAGCCCAGCTTCGTGCCCTCCTCGAAGATCCGCAGATACAGCATGGCGTCGATCCCCATGCGCCGGAAGCCGGGCTTCAGGCCCAGCGTCAGCACCCTCGCCGCGTCGATCCGACGCCGGTACCAGAGCAGCTTGAAGATGCCGAACGGGAAGAGCCGGCCATCCTTCAGGTGCCTGAGCGCCTGGTTGTAGTCCGGGAGCGCCAGCGCGAACCCGACCGGCTCGTCCCCGACCTCCGCGATCAGACACAACCTCGGCTCCAGGACCGGCCGGAGCTGCCGCGCCAGGTGGTCGAACTCCGCGTCCGACAACGGCACGAACCCCCAGTTCCGGACCCACGCGGTGTTGTAGATCCCCTTGATGATCGCCACCTCGTCCCCGAACCGGCGCACGTCCACCGGCCGGATCCGCACCCCCACCCGCTGCTGGAGACGCCGCACCCCCTCCACCAGCCGCTCCGGCGGCGTCGGACCCTCCACCATGTACGCGAGCAGGTCCTTCGCCTTCTCGTACCCGGCGCCCTCGATCAGCTCGGCGTAGTACGGCGGGTTGTGCGCCATCATGATCGCCGGCGGATGCTCGAAGCCGTCCACCAGCACCGCGAGCCCGGTCTCGTCGTTCGTCGAGAAGCTCGCCGGCCCCCGGATCCGCTCCATCCCCCGCGCCCGCACCCAGTCCTCCGCGGCCGCGAGCAGCGCGGACGCCGCCTCCTGGTCCCGCTCGACCTCGAAAAAGCCGAAGAACCCGAGCGGCTCCTCGTGGAACTCGACGTGCGTCCGATTCACGATCGCGGCGATCCGGCCCACCACCCGGTCACCGCGCCAGGCGAGGAAATACTCTACGCTGGCGTGCTGATGGAAGGGGTGCTTGTCCCGCCGCAGCACCGTCATGAGGTCGGAACGGAGCGGCGGGACCCAGTTCGGATCCCCGGCGTTGATCCGCCAGGACAGATCGATGAAACGCCGCAGGTCTCGCCGGCCACGCACCGGCTCGACCCGCACCGCGGGGCCCGACCCGCCGCCCCGCGCCCCACCGCCCACCGCCGGCCCGGAGCGCGGAGTCGTCACACTCATATCACGGCCATGCGCCGCCCGACCTGGGCGAACGCGTCGAGCACGAAGTCGATCTGCTCATCGCTGTGCGTGGCCATCAGCGAGATCCGCAGCCGGCACGAGTTCTCCGGAACCGCCGGCGGCATGACCGGATTCGTGAACACGCCCCGGTCGAACAGCTCCTTCCAGAAGATGAACGTCTGCTCGACCTGCCCGATCAGCACCGGGATCACCGGCGTCTCGCTCCGACCGATGTCGTAGCCGAGCGCCCTCAGCTCCTGCTGCATGCGGCGCGTGTTCCGCCAGAGCGCCTCCCGCCGCTCCGGCTCCGATTCGATCACGTCCAGCGCGGCCAGCACCGTCGCCACCGAGGCCGGCGGCATGCTCGCGCTGAAGATCAGCGAGCGCGCATGGTGCTTCAGGTAGTGGATCACGGGCTCCTGCCCCGCGATCACGCCGCCGATCGACGCCAGCGACTTCGAGAACGTCGCCATGGTCAGCGCGACCTTGTCCTCCAGGTGGAAATGCTGCGCCGTACCGCCGCCATGCTCGCCCAGCACGCCGAACGCATGCGCATCATCCACCATGACCTCGGCACCATACTTCTCCGCCAGCTCCACGATCCGGGGCAGGTCCGCGATGTCCCCCTCCATGGAGAAGATCCCGTCCGTCACGATGAGCTTGCCCCGGTCCGGCGGCGTCTGCGCGAGCTGCCGCTCCAGCGTCTCCAGGTCGCCGTGCGGATACCGATGCACCGTGCCGTACGCGAGCCTCGCCCCGTCCACGATGCTCGCGTGGTTCAGCTTGTCCAGGTAGACGACGTCATCCCGGCCGATCAACGTGGAGATCACGCCGAGATTCGTCTGGTATCCCGTACTGAACACCAGCGCCGCTTCCTGGCCCATGAACTTCGCCAGCCGCTCCTCGAGCTCCTCGTGCAGATCGAGCGTCCCGTTGAGGAACCGGCTGCCCGTGCACCCCGTGCCGTACTTGCGGAGCGCGGCCTCCGCGGCCGCGAGCACGCGCGGGTGATGGGTGAGGCCGAGGTAGTTGTTCGACCCCACCATGATCTTGCGCTCGCCGCGGATCACGACCTCCGTGTCGTACGATGCCTCGATCGGCACGAAGTACGGGTAGTATCCCGAGGCCATGATTTCCCGAGCCGTCGTGAAGCGGCGGCATTTGTCGAAAAGACTCATCGACTCTCCATCCCTAGAGCCATCCGTTGGCACGGTACCAGGCGGCGGTATCGGCCAGACCCTGGCGCAGTTCGAATCTCGGCTCGAAGCCGAGTTCGGCCCGTGCCGATTCGGTCTCGCACAGCCACCCGGCGGCCAGGAGCTCCCGGGCTTTCTCGCGATTGAAGATGGTTGCTCTGCCGGCCAGAGCGGCGATGCGCTCACTCACTGCGGCCGAAGCGATCACCAGTCCCGCGGGGATCGGGATCTCGACTGCGCGGCGTCCGACCGCCGCGGCGATGGATCTCGCCACTTCTCGCCAAGCGTACGGCCGGGGCTCAGCCACGTGATAGACCCCGGCCGCTCCTGGCGCCGTTGCCCCAAGAACGAGTGCTTCCGCCAGGTCGGCAGCGTGGATGAGCTGGACCAGGCGGTCCGGTCCCGCGGGGACCGGCAGGAAGCCGCGCGCCGCGAGCCGGAAGTAGATGAACAGGTCGCGGTCCCGCGGGCCGTACACGGCCGGCGCGCGCAGGACCACCACCTCCACGTCATTGGCCGCGGCCAGCGCGATCCGTTCACCTGCCAGTTTCGTTCGTCCGTACGCGGTGATCGGCCGCGGCGTTTCATCGCGCGCGACGGGCCGGCCGTTCTGGGAGGGCCCGACCGCGGCGAGGGAGCTCAGGTATACGAGGCGGCGGGGCGGACGGTCCGCGGCCCGGATCGCGGCCACGAGCGCCTCGGTCGCCCCGGCGTTGACCCGCTCGTATTCGGCTTCCGTGGTGGCGCGCGTCGCCGCGGCGAGGTGGAAGACGACGTCGACGCCCTCGACGGCCTCGCGCAGCGCGCGCGCGTCGTCGAACCCCGTCCGGCAGAGCTCCGCGCCGAGCCCCTCGAGCCTGCGCGTGTCGCTGGACGGGCGGACCAACGCGCGGATCCGGGTGCCACGCGCGGCCAGGACATCGACGAGATGACTGCCTACGAACCCGGTCGCGCCGGTCACCAGCACATGTCCTACTTCGGGCATCGGCGCGCTTCCAAGTTGTGCCCCCCGACCGAAAAAGGCAATGCTCGACCGCGCCCGATGCGACCACATCGTCGCGCGCGCCGATTCGGCGGAAGCTAGGAACGCAAGCGCCTGCGGGTCAAGGCCGGAGGGCGGCCCGGAGCTCGTCCTCCACCACGTCCACGGCGTGGTGGAGCTGGGCCTCCGTGATCACCAGCGGCGGCGTGAACGCGAGCACGTTGGCGTGCGGGCCTTCGGCGAGCAGGATCACGCCCCGGCGGAGCGCGCCGCTCACGATCCGCGCCGCGAGGGCGGCGGCCGGACGCCGGCTCGTCCGGTCCTCCACCAGCTCCACGCCCAGCAGGAGCCCCCGGCCGCGCACCTCGGCGACCGGCTCGTAGGTCTCCGGCCATCTCTCCAGCCGCTCCCGCAGCGCCGCGCCGAGCCGGGCCGCGCGTTCGACGAGCCGCCGCTCTTCCAGCTCGGCGATCTGCGCGAGCGCCGCCGCGCACGCGATCGGATTGCCGAGGAACGTGCTGGTATGGATCGCTTCGCCCGTGGAGGGCGGCCAGGCGTCCATCACGTCCCGGGTGCCGATCGCCGCGCTGAGCGGGAGCATGCCCGTGAGCGCCTTGCCGACCACGAGCACGTCCGGCACGACGCCCGTGTGCATGCACGCGAACCACTGCCCGGTCCTGCCGAAGCCCGTGTAGATCTCGTCCAGGATCAGGACCGCGCCGTGCGCGTCGCAGAGTTCGCGGAGCCCCGGGAGGAAGTCGTCCGGCGGCACGACGAGCCCGCCACGCCCCTGGATCGGCTCCACGATCACCGCGCCGATCGGATCCGAGGAGCGCGCGGCCTCGCGCAGGACGCGGTCGACCGCCGCGAGCGCGGCCGCCGCGACGTCGCCTGCACCCGACGCCGGGTCACCCCCGGCCCGGGCCCGCGGATACGGCACGAAGCGGACGCCCCGGTAGAGCTGCGCCTCGAACGGCCCGCGGAACTCGCCGCGCCAGGTGGTGGCCAGGGCGCCGTACGTCAGGCCGTGGTAGGCCCCCTCGAACGCCAGGATCCCCGGCCGCCCGGTCCGCATCACCGCCGTCTTCAGCGCCGCCTCCACCGCCTCCGCGCCCGAGTTCGCCAGGATCGTCACGCCCAGCTCGCCCGGCGCCAGCTCCGCCAGCTTCCGCAGCAGCCGGACCTTGATGTCCGGCGGATACACGTCCCCGAGGCCGTGCGCGAGCCGGCTCGCCTGCTCCGCCACCGCCGCCGCGACCCGCGGGTTCCCGTGCCCCGCCGCCGCCACCGAGAACCCCCCGGTCAGGTCCACGTACGTGTTCCCGTCCGCGTCCCGCACGTTCGCGCCCCGGGCCTCCGCCCAGAAGATCGGGCCGTCCTCCGCGATCCGGGTGATGTTCCGGGACTCGACCGCGGCCAGCTCCACCGCCAGCGCCCGGGACGCCGGGCCCGGCACGGCCGTGCGCAGCTCCGGGAGCCGTTCGCCGAAGGGCGCCGTCACGTCCGACATCACCGTGTACCTCCCAGGGGCGTCCCCGCCCCGAGCCGCGCCCGGGCCCCGGCCCGCAACCCCGGCGAGCCCCCGGGCACTGGACCCATCCCATTGGTGGACCGAGGCTTGAACTGACTCATCCCGGACACCCGACCCGGAGGCCGGAGATGGGCGCGAACCCCACGTGCCGCACGCCGAGGCCCACGCCCACGAGCTCCGCACGATCCGCGAGGGGAAGCAGCAGGTGATCCGGGGCACCACGCCGGAACCCCGCCCCCGGAACCTCGGACCGGAACATCCGATGACGCGGCACGAGCACCTCTGACCGCAGGATCACCGCCGCCGACGCACCAGCGAGACGATCACCCCACCCACCACCACGCCGGCCACCGCGAGTCCGCCGATCAGGATCGCGCGCGCCCGGCGGAGCGCGGCGTCGGTGTCGATCGGCGTGCCAGGGCCGACGCTGCTGTCCTGCTCGATCTCCAGCTCCGCACTGTCCGGCCCGGCGTCCTCGGCCGCCCGGTCCGCCGCCGCGGCCGCCTCGGGCACCGGCACCTTCTGCGTGGCCCCGCAGGCCGGGCACACCGCGTGTCCGGCGGCCCGGTCCGCCCGGCGAGTGAAGACCATGTCCGTCCCGCAGCGATCGCAGGTCACGCCCGCGGGCTCCGGGATCAACGCCTCGTACAGCGCCCGCCGCGAGATGGAGAGCTGGTCCGCGATCTCGCCCACCGATGCGTCCGTGCTCCAGTACAGCCTGCTCAGCTCGGCGGCGACGCGTTCGTCGTCGATGGGCAAGCCTGCCTCCCGTCAGATGCCATCGTGATCCTGGACGCCAAGATAGCGGAACCGCCAGGGCCCGACCAGTGCGCGGCATACCCGGGCGGGCGGCACCGGCCCGCCGGACACCCGCCTCCCCCGGAGCCCGTTCCCCCCGACGACCGCCCACCGCCCGCGGCGCGCCGGCGCCCGCTCTCCTCCCCACCCCCGAGGCATCCCGTGCCGGATGGGCTTCGCCGCCCGGCCGATCCCCGCCGGACGCCGGGGGCCACGCACGGCTCGCCGGCGTCCACCGGCAATGCGCCGGCACCGGCGCCCTGAAACCTCCGGCAGTCGCCCGGCGTACGGTGAGTGGACCGGTCATCCAACGTCCCGATCCTCGGCAGTCCCGCATGTGGCTCGCGATCGTGATCGCCGCGGCGACGATCGGAATGCAAGACCCCCAGCCCACGTTCGCCGATGCGTACCTGGACCCGGGCGCGCGGGAGCTGGTCCGGCTCGCCCGTGAGCGGCGCCTGACCGCGGAGCGCTCCATCGAGCGCTACGAGGCGCTGGCGCGGGAGCGGATCTCCCTGGGCATCCAGGCGTTGCGGCGGGAACGCATGATCTACCGCCGGGAGACCGCGGCGCGCATCGACTGGCGCCGGGACGGCACCGTGGAGATGGAGCTGCTCGGTGCCCGCGAGGCGTTCCCGATCGCCATGTCGGAGGCCGGTCTGCCCCACTCCCTGCGACGCTTCGCCCGGTACCTCGCCTTCGACCCCGCCGACCTGAGGCTCAGCTTCGAGATGCAGGGCCGAACGGGAGCCGCCGGGAACGACGATATGAGCCACCCGCTCGCGCCCGGCTCCGAGGCCGACTACCGCTTCGCCTCCGGCGACACGACCGTGATCCAGCTCCCGGATGGCCGGAGCGTCCGGCTGATCGAACTGCGCGTGATCCCCCGCCGCCGGGAGTTCCGCCTGCTCAGCGGGTCCTTCTGGTTCGAGGCGGACACGTACGCGCTGGTCCAGGCGACCTTCCGGCTCGCGAGACCGTTCGACCTGGAACGGGATGGAGACCCGGAGGACGTCCGGAACATGTGGCCCGTGGTCCGGGGCCTCCTCCTGCCGATCCGCGCCGACGTGCGCTACATCACGATCGAGTACGGGCTCTGGGACATGCAGTGGTGGATGCCCCGGCTCGTCGCGCTGGAAGGCGTGGCGGAGGTCGGTTCGTTCATGCGCACGCCCCTCCGCTACGAGCTCGAGTACCGGGACTACACGGTGTACGGCGAGCTGCTCGATCCTGAGGTGGCGGACACGATCCGGGTCGGGATCCCGCGGGACTCGCTGTCCGGCCCGGCCGAGAACGTCCGGTGCCGCAACCAGCGGTGTCACGTCTTCCACGTGCGGATCCCCGAGGACAGCCTGTCGCTCCTCGCGAGCGAGCACCTGCCCGGCTCGATCTACGATGAGGGGAGCGCGTTCCTCACGGAGGCGGAGCTCCGTGGCCTGGCCGAGCGGTTGGAGCGGATCGGGGATGGGCCGTGGCAGCTCGAGGCGCCCCGCCTGTCCTGGGGGCTCGGCCGCGCCGGGCTCGTGCGCTACAATCGCGTGGAGGGGCTCTCGGTCGGTGCGCGGCTGGACGCGGACTTCGGGCGGCTGACCGCGGACGCGACCGTCCGCTACGGCTTCGCAGACCGGGAGGTGAACGGGGAGCTGGGCATGGTCCGACCCACGCGGACCATGGACTACCGCCTCGGCATCTACCGCCGTTTGGCTTCGGCGGACCCGTTCTCCCACCCGTTCGATCTCGGCAACTCGTTCACCGCCCTCGTGTTCGGCCGGGATGACGGCGAGTACTTCCGCGCGCTCGGCGTGGAGCTGACCGGCACGTCCGCTGACACCCGCGACCCGTGGTTCACCTGGCGGGTCTTCGCCGAACGCCAGACCCCGGCCGCGGTCGGAACCGCTTTCAGCGTGCGCCGCCTGATCGACGAGGACCATACGTTCCGGCCGAACATCGTGGCCGATTCCGCGGACCAGGTCGGCGCCGCCGTGACGCTGCGATTGGACCGTGGCCTGGATCCCGCCGCGTTCCGCTGGAGCGCCGCGGCCAGCATCGAGGCGGCGACCGGCGACTTCCGGTACGTGAAGCCCTCGGCCACCGTGTGGCTCGGCGTTCCGCTCGGCGGCCCGTTCCTGGGCGCGCTGGAGGTCTCCGCCGGGACGACCGTGGGCGATGTTCCGGTCCAGAGCCTCTGGTACCTGGGCGGCCCGGGCACGCTGCGGGGGTACGACGGCGGCGCGGCCCGTGGCGAAGCGTTCTGGCGCGGCCGGGCCGAGCTCGGGACCGCGTTCCCGGGCGCGCGGGTCGCCGCGTTCGTCGATGCGGGCCGCGCCGGACCCCGCCGCGATCTCCGCCTCGACCCGACGCTCGTCTCGGCCGGGGTCGGCGTCAGCTTCCTGGACGGCCTGATCCGTCTCGACCTGGCCCGGGCGCTCCGGGACCCCGTCCGGTGGCGGTTCGACATGTACGTGGACGCCGCGCTCTGAGGGCCTGCCGGGCACGGCCGTTGCGTTTCGGCGAGCCATGGAACACCCCTCCGGCAGCGCAGTAGAACGCCCCGTCATGATGGTGTCCGACGTCCTCCGCCCGACCTTGCTCCTGGTCCTCGCCGCGACGTTCGTCGCGTGCTCACGCTCCGAGCCCGCGCCGGACGCGAGCGGCTCCGGGGCCGATGGCCCGGCCATGCAGAGCGCCGCCGCGACGACTGCCGAGCCGGAGCCAGGCCCGGCGCCCGAGGAGACCGGGAAGCGGCCCTTCCGTCCGGAGCGGATCTACTACGACCTGACCGCCTACGAGTGGTACGCCCAGGGCCAGCCGCTCATGGCGGATGGCCGGGGCTACATGCCGTCCGACGTGCCGCGCACCCTTCCGGACACCCCGCTCGAGAAGGCCGGCGAATACCAGGGCGTGGACTACTACGTTGAGGAGGGCGCCGAGCCGCCGTACCCCGTGGTCTACGTCCCCGTCTTCGAGGGATACTGGCTCCCCTTCGCGCCGGTGGGCGCACGGCCCGACGCGGGCGGCTGAGCCGGCAGGTTTCGGCCATGCGCGCGAGCTTTCGGGGCGACGTCGCCCCGGGGCTGCATCCCACGCGTACCGCGACCGTCCCGCGGCCCGGCTGGCGCCCCGGACGCGCTCCGGCTATCATGCGGGCATGACCCGGATCTACACGCGCACCGGCGATCGCGGGGACACCGGCCTCTTCGGCGGGGGCCGCGTGCCCAAGTCGCACCCGCGGGTGGCCGCATACGGCGAGGTCGATGAGCTGAACGCGGTGATCGGTTGGGCGCTCACGGCGGTGACGGATCCCGAGATCGCGGACCGGCTCCGGTCGATCCAGCCCGACCTCTTCGTCATCGGCGCGCACCTCGCCACGCCGCCCGCGCGGCCCGGACGGAAGCGGCCGGAGCTCCCGGCGTTCGACCCGGACCGGATCGCCGAGCTGGAACGCTGGATCGATGCCGCGGACGCCGAGCTGCCCGAGCTCCGGTCGTTCATCCTCCCCGGCGGCGAGCCCGGCGGCGCCGCGCTCCACCTGGCGCGGACCGTCTGCCGCCGCGCCGAACGCGCCGTGGTCGCGCTCGCGGCGGAGGAGGAGGTCGAGGCGGACATCGTCAGGTACCTCAACCGGCTCTCAGACCTGCTCTTCGTCCTCGCCCGGCTCGCGAACCACCGCGCCGGCGCGGAAGAGGTACGCTGGGCGCCGCGCGGCTGAGCGGAACGTGCTGCCCGACCGCGCCCGCGCCATGGCGCACCGGCTCGAGGAGACCGCCGAGCGCCTCGGAGTGCCCCCGCAAGGGCGGCGCCTCATCACGACCGCGTTCGAGCTGGCCATGCGCCCCCGCGTCGAGCGCCTGCCGGACGACCACCACCCGGATTTCCTGCACCCGGGGCGGACCGCGCTGATCCTCATGGAGGACGCGGGCATCGCGGACGCAACGGTCATCGCGGCCGGCACGCTCTGCGAGTCGCTCCGCCTGGAGCTGGCGGTGTGCTCCACGGAGATCGAGAATGCCGTAGGCGACGACGTGCGCCGCCTCGTGCGCGGCGTCCCCCTGCCCGCCGAGGCCGGCGACCTGCTCCTGGAAGAGCTCGTCGCCGCGGACCCGGCCGTGCAGGCCATCGCGCTGGCCGAGCGACTCGACCACGCCCGTCACCTGCACCTCCGACCCGAGACCGAATGGGCGGAGGCGCACGCGCTGACCTGCGAGGTCTACCGCCCCGTCGCGTCCCGCGTCCACCCGACGTTCGCGCGCCGGTACCGGTGGTGGTGCGGGATGTTCGCGGAGCGCTACCTCGGCTCCCGGCCGGCCGAACCCTGAGCGTGCCGGGTCGCCGGACGGCCGCCCGGCGACCCGGGGTCGGTCAGCGGAACCGATCGGCGCCTCGCGTGTGTTCCATGCCGCGCCGAAAGAAAGAATGGAGCGCGCCCGGATCGGGCGGGATCCAGGGCCGTGGCCGGTGGGGCGCCCGGAGCTCCGGGACGGCGCCGCCCCCGGGTCGGAGCGGCCACGCTCGCCCCTTGCATGAAGATCCGGGCGGTTGCACTATAGCGTGTTGCCGTGCACTAACCTCTTTTCGGAGTGAGGTCGGAGGAACTGCTGAATGACGTACGTCATCACCGAGCCGTGCATCGGGACCAAGGATGCGAGCTGCGTCGAGGTTTGCCCGGTGGACTGCATATATGAGGGTGAGGACCAGTACTACATCCACCCGGACGAGTGCATCGACTGCGGCGCGTGCGAGCCGGAATGCCCGGTGACGGCCATCTTCCCGGACACGGACGTGCCCCCGGAGTGGACCCAGTACATCGAGAAGAACCGCGCTTTCTTCGATTGACGGTCACCCACCCCGCGAAAAGGAGATGCGCGCTCGCCGCTGGGAGCGGCGAGCGCGCATCGTGCGTGTAGACGGAACGATCTACAGCCCGGCCGAGCGGATCGCGTCCACCAGTGACGGGTCGACCGGCGTGGACTCGCCGGATGGCGCGGTCGCGATGAGGCCAGTCTTTTCACTGCGCTGGCGCGTGATGAGGAGACTCACCGCGATCGCCGCAACGGCCACGAGACTGACACCCAAGGTTCTGATAGGCCCTCCCGCGTTGGAGGTACTGGGGCGGCCGGCCGCAGCCGGCGGACTCCGGCGGTTGCATCTTCCATGCCCTATCGCGAGCTTGCGAGAGTCCGCGTAGACACTGGATTTCCCGCCAGTCCTTCAACGCCTGGAACGGACCGATTGTGACACGAGAGGGTCATACTGTGACATTCTTTCCCATCGATGCGGACACGGCGGACGCGGTGGCGTTGACCCGGGCGCTGGTCACGGTCCCGTCGGTGAACCCGGCGCTGGAGCCGGGCGGCGCCGGAGAGGCGGGGGTGGCGGAGCTCGCCGCGGGGTGGCTCGAAGGGTGGGGCCTCTCCGTGGAGCGGACCGAGTTCGCGCCCGGCCGGGCCAGCGTGGTGGCGCGGGTGCGGCGGGGTGGGGGGCGGCGGCTCGTGCTGAACGGGCACCTGGACACCGTCGGCGTGGCCGGGATGACCGTCCCGCCCTTCGGCGCGGAGATCCGGGACGGCCGGCTGTACGGCCGCGGCGCGTGCGACATGAAGGCGGGCATCGCCGCGCTCCTCGCCGCGGCCCGGGACGCGGTCAGGGAGGGATCGTTTCGCGGCGAGCTGATCGTGGCCCTCGTCGCCGACGAGGAGCACGCGAGCCTGGGGATGCAGGCGGTGCTGGACGAGGGGCTCGAAGCGGACGCGGCCGTGGTCTGCGAACCCACCGGTCTCGCCGTGATGCCGGCCAACAAGGGGTTCGTCTGGCTGGACGTGTCGTTCCGGGGCCGGGCCGCCCACGGCTCCCGGCCGGACCGCGGCGTGGACGCGATCCGGCACGCCGGCCGGTTCCTCGCCGCGCTGGATGAAATCGACGCCGCGCTCACCGCCGCGCCGGCGCACCCGCTCCTCGGCCACGGCTCGCTCCACGCAGGCACGATCCAGGGCGGCACCGCGCCGTCGATCTATCCCGCGAGCTGCGACCTCGTGCTGGAACGCCGCACCCTGCCGGGCGAAGATCCCGCGGGCGTGGTCGCGGCGATCCAGGCCGTGCTGGACCGGCTGCGCGCCGAGGTCCCGGGCTTCGATGCGACCCTGACGCCCGGGCTCGCCCGACCGGCCACCGAGGTCCCCGTCGATGCGCCGATCGTCCAGGCGCTGCTCGCCGCGCTCGCCGAAACGGGACAGCCGCAAGTGGTGGCGGGGATGACCGCGTGGGTCGACGCCGCGCTCCTCAACGAGGCGGGGATCCCGGCGGTCTGCTTCGGGCCCGGCAGCATCGAGGACGCCCACTCCGCGGACGAATCGGTCCCCATCGCGGAGATCCACGCGGCGCACGCCGTGCTCCGGGCGCTGATCCGCGGGTACCTGGCCTGACCGGCGGGCGCCGGGAGAATCGGCGCCGGTTTCGAGCCGCGCCTCCGACGCCGGCGCCGTCCCGCCCCTACTCCCGCTCCACCACCATGGCGAAGCCCATGGCGCCGGCGGCGCAGACCGTGATGAGCCCGAGGTTCATGTCGCGCCGGGCGAGCTCGTTCAGCAGTGTGACGGTCAGCCGGCCGCCTGTGGCGCCGAACGGATGGCCGATCGCGATGCTCCCGCCCATCACGTTGATCCGGTCCTCGTCGATGAGCCCGACCTTGTGCGGCCGGCCGAGCTTCTCCCGGGCGAACTGGTCGGAGTCCAGCGCCTGCAGGTTCGAGAGGACCTGCGCCGCGAACGCCTCGTGGATCTCCCACAGGTCGATGTCCTTCATGGTCACCCCGGCGCGGTCGAGGGCGATGGGCGCCGCGTAGGCCGGACCCTGGAGGAGCTGATCCGAGGGCGAGAGCGCGGCGTACGCCCAGCTCCGGATGTAGCCCAGCGGCTTCCGCCCTTCGGCCTTCGCCTTCTCCTCGCTCATGAGCACGACCGCGGACGCACCGTCCGTGAGCGGGGAGGAGTTCCCGGCCGTGACGGAGCCGTACTTCCGGTCGAACACCGGCGGCAGCGCGGCGAGCTTCTCCAGCGAGGTGTCCTGCCGGATCCCGTTGTCCTGGGTCACCACCACGGAGTAGTCCGGCGGAACGTACGTCGGCACGATCTCGGCCGTGAGCCGCCCGTCCTCCGTGCCCTGCCACGCATTGCGATGGGAACGGAGCGCCCACCGGTCCTGTTCGTCCCGGCTGATCCCGTTCTCCTTCGCCATGCGCTCCGCGCTCTGGCCCATGGTCTCGCCCGTGGTCGGCTCCGCGATCGCGGGCACCACCGGGGCGAAGTCCCGCGGCCGGATCCCCGAGAACGTCTTCAGCTTCTCCACCGGCGACTTCGCCCGGGCCGCGGCCACGAGCCGGTCCCGCATGCGGCGGGATAGGAGCAGCGGCACATCGGTCAGCGATTCCGCGCCGCCCGCGATCACCACGTCCGCGTAGCCCCGCGCAATGGACTCGGCGGCGGACGTGATGGCCTGGTTCGCGGACGCGCAGGCGCGCGAGACCGTGAAGGCCGGAACGCTGGGCGGCAGTCCGGAACGGAGCAGCACCTCCCGTGCGATGTTCGGCGCCGTGACCGAATGCACGACCGTCCCGTAGACCAGCTCATCGATCTCGTTGGGGTTCAGCTCCGCGCGGTTCACCACCTCCCGCACCGCGACCACGCCCAGATCGATGGCGGTCATGTCCCGGAAGACCGTACCGGCCTTGCAGAAGGGCGTCCTGCATCCCGCTACGATCGCGACCCGCCGTCCGGCCCAGCGCTCGCTCATGCCGTACCTCCGTTCATCGGCTCGATCCGGCCAACGATGGCGCGCGGTTTCCGGGGGCGCAAGCCAGCCGGAGCCGCGGCCTCCGCTCCTCCATCCATACCCCGCTCGGCCGCCCACGTAACGCGTTGCCCCGACGCGAGCCGTCCGTCAGCCGGCGGCTCGCTGCCGAAGCGTCGCCCCCACGCCGCTACGCATCGGCCCGTTTCCGAGATCGCACACTTTGTCAGGTTCCCAGGCCCCATCGCTATCGCCAGGACCTCCCCGGAGACCTCCGACCTATCAGCGGCATGTCTCACGCACGCGGGACAAACGCGCGACCTAGGGGCCACGTGCGCCAGGGGTGCCCTCGACCCTCGGCGAGAGCGTCGTCCGGCCGCCCGGCCGCGGCTCGCATCGCCTGGATCCCGGCGCCGGTGGTCAACGGCCTTCCCGACCCCGGCCCCCGAACTCTTCGAACGCCCCGCAGGACGCGCGAGCGACGAACGTCACCAGGCGCACGTCGCAGGACGAGTCCGCCCCCGGAGGGGGCCGCTCCCGCGGCGCCGCCGCCGGGCCCGTCGGTCACCCACCGGTTTCCCTGTCGATCACATTCCCGAAGCACGCCACACCGGCGGCGGCGCCGCCCCTCGCCCGCTTCGCGACGGAACCGACACCGGATCCGGGCAGCCGCGCCGTCCGCCGACCCTGCTCCACTCCCGCACGCCGTTGCGCCCGGCCCGACGCCGGGGCATCATTCCGCCCGGGAGGTGCTCGCATGGAACTGCGCAAGGCGGAGCGCGCCGACATCCGGCCGCTCGCGGAACTCTGGACGCACGCGTTTCCCGGCCGCCGCACCGTCGCGGACCGGGTCCGTCAGCTCGAGACCGGGATCCCGTACGGCGGGATCGATTGTTCGTGGGTGCTCGAGGACGGCCGCCGCATCGCGGGCGCGTTCCGTACCTACCGGATGACCCAGTACCTGGCCGGCGCCGCGCTCCCGATGATGGGGCTCGCCGCCGTGGCCGTGGCGCCCGGGTATCGCCGACGAGGCCTCGGCAAGCGCCTCGTCCGGGATGCGCTCCGCCTGGCGTACGAGCGCGGGGACGTGGTCAGCGTCCTCTACCCGTTCCGACCGGATTTCTATCGATCGCTGGGCTGGGGCCTCGTGGGGGAGCTGCACCGCTACCGCTTCCGCCCCGAGGCGCTCGCCGAGTACGCCGGCGGGCCCGCCGTCCACCTGGCAGACCCGGGCGACCGCGGCGCCATCGCCCGGTGCTACGCCCGCGTGGCCCGCAGCGCCAACGGCCCGATCCACCGGGACGACAGGGCGTGGACCTATCACCTGGACGCCCTCGGCGCCCACCCGTTCGTCTATCGGGAAGGCGACGAGGTGCGGGGCTACCTCCTCGCCGTCTACAGCCGCGCGGGGAGCCGGGCCCGACGAGCGCTCGTGGTACGCGAGCTGGTGGCCGAGGATGACGTCGCGTACCGGGCGCTCCTCGGATGGATCGCGGAGCAGCGCGACCAGTGGCCGGTCGTGCGCTACGACGCCCGCCCGGACGAGCGCTTCGACCTGCGGCTCCGGGATCCCCGCCCGCCGGGCCACGGCGCCGCCCGCGCCCTGTGGGACCCGGCCGCCCGGATCCTGCGCGGACCGATGCTGCGCGTCGTGAACGTGGAGCGCGCCCTCGCCGCCCGCGTCGAATGGGGGCCCGAGCCCGGGTTCGGCCTCACGCTCTCCGTCCAGGTCGAGGACCAGGAGCTGCCCGAGAACCGGGGCCCCTGGCACGTGACCATCGAGGAGGGCGGCGCCCGGGTGCGCGCCGATGGCAACGGCGGTGCGGACGCCCGCCTGGTCACGGACGCGCCGACCTTCGCCCAGATCTATGCCGGCGAGCTGTCCCCGACCGCCGCGCAACGGCTCGGCCGCGCCGCGATCGATGGCGCGCGGGAAGCGCTCGACCGGGTGTTCCGCCCCCGGTCCGCGTTCTGGCTGATGGACGAATTCTGAGGGGCCGGAGCGGAGCGGCCCCTGCCTCTCTCCCTCCCCGGTCGCAGGCGGTCGGGCGTGCCCGCGTGCCCGCTGCGAGCGGGTCGCAGGCGCGCGGGTCCCGCTCTGATAGCGGTCCGCCCGTTCGACCGCTGCTCCTGGTTGCGGTCCAACGGGAGACAGGGCGGCCGGGCACCCTGCACTGCAGAAGGCGCTCCCCGCGACGGGCGAGGCGCTCCCGGAGCCGCCCCCGTGGCATCACGTATCCCGAGCGATAGCGTCCGCCGCCGAGAGATCGTGTCGGCCGGCTTCCCCTGAGCGGGCTCCAACCGCCGGTCCTTCGGGGCACCGGGGGCTCCGCGCGCCGGGACGGCGATCCAGCGGACCTGCCTCCGCCTCCGGCGCAGCCCGCGGGGCAAGCCCGTCCCCGAGCCCCGGCCGCCCGACCTCGGTCGGCAGCGCTCGCGATGGGTGAGACGCTCGCCGCTCCCGGAAACACGACCGCCCTGGCGCCCCGGGGCGCCGGGCCCCTGGCGTCCAGCCAGAGCAACCTTGTGGGAAGCTGGAGATCTGCGGTGCCGGGAGACGTGCGGAAGGCGTGGAACGAGGCCGGGTCGACGTCGCCTAGGAATCCAGGTCTTCCAGACCCTTCTCCAGGGCGTTCCAGCCGAGCAGCGCGCAGCGGATCCGTACGGGGTACTTGCTTACGCCGGCCAGGGAACGGAGGTCTCCGAGCGCGCGGTCCCGGGCCGCATCCGCGTCGCCGTGCATCATCTCCGTGAAGCGCGCCGCCAGCGCCAGCGCCTCCTCGGGCGTCTTCCCCTTGATCGCCTGCGTCATCATGGAGATGGACGCCTGGGAGATGGAGCAGCCCTCGCCGATGAAGCGCGCGTCCGCGATCCGCCCATCCTCGATCCTGAGCTGGAGCCGCACCTCATCCCCGCACGTGGGGTTCTTCATGTGCACGTCCACGTCCGCGCCATCCAGCTCGCCTCGGTTCCTCGGCCGCTTGTAATGGTCGAGGATCAGCTCCTGGAAGAGCGAGGCCATGGCCGGGAGTGAACGATCGATCGTCACGGGCAACACCTGCAATGGGTAGCGGGGATGTCGAATGCAGCGACGCCGTCCGGGCGCGCAGCCGTCCGCGCCCATCCCCTAACCGAAGATCTTCCGGGCCAGGTCGAGCGCGTCGACCAGCCGGTCCAGTTCATCCGGCGTGTTGTAAAGATAACACGAAGCGCGTGCCGTGGCCGGGACGCCGAGCCGCTTCATGAGCGGCTGCGCGCAGTGGTGCCCCGCGCGCACCGCGATCCCTTCCGCGTCCAGGATCGTGGCAATGTCGTGCGGGTGAACGCCCTCCAGCACGAAGGAGAAGACGGCCGTGCGCTCCTCCGGGTTCCTCGGGCCGAAGAGCCGCAGCCCCGGCACCGCGCCGAGCCGCTCGAGCCCGTGCCGGACGAGCGCCTGCTCGTGCGCCCAGAGTGCGTCGTGCCCGATCGACTCGAGGAACTCCACCGCCGCGGCCATGCCGACCGCGCCCGCCACGTTCGGCGTCCCCGCCTCGAACTTGTGCGGGACCTCCGCCCAGGTCGAGCGCTCCAGCTCCACCACGTGGATCATCTCGCCACCGCCATGGTACGGCGGCATCTCCTCCAGCAGCTCGCGCTTCGCCCAGAGCACGCCGATCCCCATGGGGCCGCACATCTTGTGGCCGGAGATCGTGTAGAAGTCGCAGCCGAGCGCCTGCACGTCGACCTTCAGGTGCGGCGCCCCCTGGGCGCCATCCACCAGCACCCGCGCGCCCACCCGCTTCGCCCGCTCCACCACCTCCCGCACCGGGTGGATCGTGCCGAGCGCGTTCGACACGTGCCCGAGCGCCACCAGCCGCGTGCGCTCCGTGAGCAGGTCGTCCAGCATGTCCAGCCGCAGCCGGCCCTGGTCATCGATGTCCAGGAACCGGAGCCGCGCGCCGGTCCGCTGCGCCAGGAGCTGCCACGGCACGAGGTTCGAATGGTGCTCGAGGATCGTGAGCAGGATCTCGTCGCCCTCCCGGATGTTCGCCCAACCCCAGGTCATGGCGACGAGGTTCACCGCCTCCGTCGTCCCCCGGACCCACACGATCTCCGCCGGATCCGCCGCGTTCACGAACCGCGCTACGGTCTCCCGCGCGGCCTCGTACCGCTCCGTCGCCCGCCGGGAGAGATCGTACAGCCCTCGGTGCACGTTCGCGTTGTCCCGACGGTAGAACTCCGCGACCGTCTCGATCACCGACCGCGGCCGCTGAGCCGTGGCCGCACTGTCCAGGTAGATGAGCGGATGGCCGTTCACCTCCTGCGCGAGCGCCGGAAACTCCTCGCGCAGGGCGGCAACATCCAGCAGTGCCGGTACAACCGTCGCCATCTCGCTCAACCTCCTGACTCCACTCCGATCCTGCATCCGGCGGAACGCCCCGCCGAGCATTCACGCGGCCTTTCCCGCCATGAATAGGGACACGCACGCGCCGGGCGGCCGCGGGACTCGCCCCGCGCGTCCGCCCGCACGCCGTATGCATCACTCATACACCCGAAACCGCGCCGCGCACCGCGCGCCGCCGGCCCGTCAATCGTCCAGCCCGACGTAGATCTCGCCGTCCTCGACCCGCACCTCGTAGGTCTTCACCGGCCGGACCGCGGGCAGGCACAGCGCGCGCCCGGTCCGGACGTCGAACCGGGCGCCGTGCCACGTGCACTCCAGCTCGTCACCGTCCAGCTCGCCCGCGGAGAGCGGGAAGTCCCGGTGCGAGCAGTTGTCCCGGAGCGCGTAGATCTCGCCTTCCGTGTTGACCAGACAGATCCGGTGCCCGTCGGCCTCCACGCCGAGCAGCGTGCCCGGCGGCACATCATCCAGCGATGCGACGCGAACGAACCGATCCGCCACGGCTCCCTACCTGAGCTGCGCCTCGATCGCCGCCCGCAGCTCCTCCACCACGCCCGGGAGCGGCAGCCGCTCCAGGACCTCGCCGAAGAAGCCGAAGATCACCAGCCGCTCCGCGACCGGGCGAGGCAGCCCCCGGCTCATGAGGTAGAAGAGCTCCTCGTCCTCCAGGTGGCCGACCGTCGCGCCGTGCGAGCAGCGCACGTCGTTCGCCTCGATCTCCAGGTTCGGCAGCGAGACCGCCTGCGCGTCCGGCGAGAGGAGCAGGTTCCGGTTCGTCTGGTACGCGTCCGTGCGCTGCGCCTTCGGGTAGACCTTGATCAGCCCACGGAAGACCGTGTTCGCACGGTCGTACAGCGCGCCCTTGTACAGCAGGTCGCTGTTCGCGTGCGGGACCACGTGGTCCTGCCGCGTGTTGTGGTCGAAATGCTGGTCCTCCCGCGCGAAGTACAGACCGAGCATGTCGCTCCGCGCGCCCGGACCCTCCAGCCGCGCCTCCAGGTCGACCCGCGCCACCGAGCCGCCCAGGTTCACGACCAGCGTGTCCAGGTCCGCATCCCGCTCCGCGATCGTGCGCTGCGCGGACACGTGTCGAACGCCCTTCCCCCAGCGCTGGAGCGCGACGTACTGGACCTGCGCCCCGGTCCGGGCGAAGACCTCGACCGCACCGCAGGAGAGCACCGGCCGGCCGAAGTCCGGCGACGCGAACTCATCCACGTACGCCACGTGGCTCCCCTCGTCCGCCACGATCAGCGTGCGCGGGAAGATCGCCACGCCCGGCTCGCCGACCCACCGCGCGACCCGGATCGGCTCCTCGATCCGAACGCCCCGCGGCACGTACACGAACACGCCCGCGGTCCACAGCGCACCGTTCAGCGCCGCGAACTTGCCGAACTCCGCCGGCACCGCCCGCGTGGCCAGGTACGGCTCCACCAGCTCGCGATGCGCCACCGCGGCCTCGGCCAGGTCCATCACTACCACGCCCTTCGCGGCGAGCGTCGGATCCACCTCCACGCTCGCGATCCGGGCACCGACCTGCAGCACCCGGCCCGCCGCGGCCTTGCCCTCCAGGATCGCCCGCGCCTCCGCCGGGATCTCCCCCGAACCCGCGCCGGGCTCCAGCAGCGCCACGTCATCGAGACACAGCTTCGAGACGTCCGTGTAACGCCACTCCTCGAGCGACGTGGTCGGCAGCGGCGTCTCCTCGTATACCTCCCACGCACGCAGCCGCCGCTCCCGCAGCCAGTCCGGCGCGCCCGCGGCCCGCGCCTCCGCGGCCCCGCGGTGAATCGCGGCGGTCACGCCTTCGATGGTCACCGTCATCCTTGCCTCCACCAGGGGGATCGCGCCCCCACCGGCCCCGCCCGCATCGGACACGCGGCGGATCCGTACCCCGCGGACGCCCGCGAACATCCGCCCGCGGCCCGGACCCGCAGCGCCCCCGCGCCGGGCTCCTGGTTCATGGGTGCGTCAGGACACGCTCCGGAGAGCGGGCCCCACCCGTCCACGCAGCGGGCCCGCCCCATCCGGCCGCGTCAGCCGACGCTCCCCTCCATCTCCAACTCGATCAGTCGGTTCAGCTCCACCGCGTACTCCAGCGGCAGCTCCTTCGCCACGGGCTCGATGAACCCGCGCACCACCATCGCCGTGGCCTCCTCTTCCGACAGACCCCGGCTCATCAGGTAGAAGAGCTGCTCCTCGCCGATCTTCGAGACCGACGCCTCGTGCCCCACGTTCGCGGTGGTCTCCTCGATCTCGATGTACGGGAAGGTGTCCGTACGCGACGTCTCGTGCAGCAGCAACGCGTCGCACTGCACGTTCGACTTCGCGTTCCGCGCGCCCTCGTACACCTTGCACAGCCCCCGGTACGAGGCCCGCCCCGTCCCCTTCGAAATCGACTTCGAAATGATCCGGGACGTGGTGTTCGGCGCCGCGTGCACCACCTTGCCGCCCGTGTCCTGATGCTGGCCGTCACCCGCGTACGCGATCGACAGGATCTCGCCGTGCGCACCCTCGCCGACCAGGTAGCACGACGGATACTTCATCGTCAGCTTCGAGCCCAGGTTCCCGTCCAGCCACTCCATGTGCGCACCCTCGTGCACCAGCGCACGCTGCGTCACGAGGTTGTACATGTTGTGGGACCAGTTCTGGATCGTCGTGTAGCGGAACCGCGCGCCCGGCTTCACGATGATCTCGATCACGCCCGAATGGAACGAGTCCGTCGTGTACACCGGCGCCGTGCACCCCTCGATGTAGTGGGCGTGCGAACCCTCGTCCGCAATGATCAGCGTCCGCTCGAACTGGCCCATCTTCTCCGCGTTCACCCGGAAGTAGGCCTGGAGCGGGACGTCGACCTTCACGCCCTTCGGGATGTACACGAACGAACCGCCCGACCACACCGCCGAGTTCAGCGCGGCGAACTTGTTGTCGTGCGGCGGGACGACCGTGGCGAAGTACTCCCGGAACAGGTCCGGGTACTTCCGCAGCCCGTCCTCGATCGACTCGAAGATGACGCCCTGCCTCTCCCACTCCTCCTTCAGGGAGTGGTAGACCATCTCCGACTCGTACTGCGCTCCCACGCCCGCCAGGATCTTCCGCTCCGCCTCCGGGATGCCGAGCCGCTCGAAGGTCTCCTTGATCTCCTCCGGCACCTCATCCCACGAGCGCTTCATCTCCTCCGCCGGACGGATGTAGTAGTAGAAGTCGTTCAGGTCGAGCTTCGAGAGGTCGCCGCCCCACGTCGGCATCGGCTTCGACTGGAAGATCTTCAGCGCCCGGAGCCGGAACTGCAGCATCCACTCCGGCTCCTCCTTGTGCGCGGAGATCTGACGCACGACCTCCTCGCTCAGCCCCTTCTGCGCCTTGAAGACCGGCTTGTCTTCCGTGACGAAGCCGTACTTGTACTCCTCGAGGCCGAGGCTCGCGATCATCTCGTTCGACATTGCTCTCTCTCCCCGCCGGCGCGGTCAGACCGCCGCCGCCGGCTCGCGGAATTCCTCGTACCCCTTCTCTTCCAGCTCCAGCGCCAGCTCCGGGCCGCCGGACCGCACGATCCGACCGTTCGCCATCACGTGCACCACGTCGGGACGGATGTAATTCAGCAGCCGCTGGTAGTGCGTGATCAGCAGCACCGTCATCTCCGGCCGCTCCTCCCGGATCCGGTTGACCCCCTCCGCCACGATCTTCAACGCATCGATGTCGAGGCCCGAATCCGTCTCGTCCAGGATGGCCAGGTCCGGCTCCAGCATGGCGAGCTGGAGGATCTCGTTCCGCTTCTTCTCGCCGCCGCTGAAGCCGTCGTTCACCGAACGCTCCGCGAACGAGGGGTCCATCCCCAGGAGCTGCATCCGGTCCAGGAGCTTCTCCTGGAACTCGAAGATGTCCAGCTCCTCGTCCGGGTTCTTGGACTGCACGGCGGTCCGGAGGAAGTTCGCGATGGAGACGCCCGGGATCTCGACCGGGTACTGGAACGCCAGGAACAGCCCCTGCCTCGAACGCTCATCCGGTTCGAGCTCCAGGAGGTCCTCACCCTTGAAGTAGACCTCGCCGTCCGTCGCCTCGTAACCCGGGTGCCCCATGAGCACCTTGGCCAGCGTGCTCTTGCCCGAGCCGTTCGGACCCATGATCGCATGGATCTCGCCCGGCTTCAGTCCCAGGTCCACACCCCGAAGGATCTCCGTTCCATCCTCCGCCACGACGGCGTGAAGGTTGGAAATCTTAAGGATCGGTTCACTCATGCGCTCATGCTCCTCAGCCCTCGCCGGCGGGGGCCGGGCGGTTTTTCAAGAATGATTATCCGTATCAACTGCAACCTATCCTACCCCCGAGGACATGTCAAGTGCGACGGGGGAGGGGCGGTGCGGGGGACGCCGGACCGGGCCGGAGATCGGGCGAGACCCGACCGGAGTCCGCTCCTGCCGGCGCCGTCGGCGTTACGGGGAAGTCGACGGGGCACAGAGACATACCCGGAGCGCCCCTGCGCCCCCACATCGAGCCGCTGGCCGGTGGAGGCAGCGCGCTGACACGGATTCATCGGCCTTGCGCGCCCCGCGCGCGTCGGAGTACGGATCCGCCGGCCGCGGGGCGGGGACCGGGTCGTGACCGCCTTGGGCGGGGCGCCGGCGGGCGCAAAGGGCGATCGTGAACGCCCGTGGACCGGTCGGGATCTTCGGTCCGGGCGCCGGGGTTAATGGCGGGTGGGCCTCGGAGCAGCGGTCGGGCGGCGGGACGGGTCGCGGGGCGGAGTCGGGTTCGGCGCTGGGCGGCCGCGCGGTGCGCGCTGCGTGGCCCGGACCGTTGGAGCCGTCGGGTCGGCGGGGGCCGGTGACCTCCGGGAGGACGGCGGGACGCGTGGCGGCCCGGCCTGAGTGGAGCGGCTGGTGACGTGGTCGCCCCCGACGGGGATGACCGGTATGGGGTCGGGGGGAGGCAGGGCCTCAGCGCGGCGCGAGGCCGGAAAAATGCGTGGGTGTCCGGTGCGGGAACGAATCGGGCGCCCGGTCGGTCGGACCACCGGGCGCAACGCGTGTCTGGCGCCGACGATGGGTGCGTCGAGCGAGAGAACGGAGGGAACGGAGCCATGGCGATCGGGCGTGCGATCGTGGTGTTCGGCGGCGGCGGGGTGAAGGGCATCGCGCACGTGGGCGCGTGGAAGGCGATCGAGGAGTTCGGCGTGGAGGTCGTGGGCGTCGTCGGCACGAGCATCGGCGCGCTGGTCGGCGCCTGCGTGGCCGCCGGCTGGGGCTTCCGGGAGCTGGAGCCGCGGGCGCGGGCGCTGAAGAAGGTGGACATCGTGTCCCTGAATCGCTGGGCGCTGCTCTTCAACGGGATCCGGCAGCGCAGCGTGTTCCGGGGCGAGCCCCTCCGCACCTACATCGAAGCGACGCTCCCGGTCCGGCGTTACGACGAGCTGGTGCTCCCGCTGGCGATCAACGCGGTGGATCTGGAGACCGGGCGCACGGAGTGGTTCGGTCAGGAGGACCGGACGGACGTGCCGCTGGTCGACGCGGTGTACGCCTCCTGCGCGTTGCCGCTCTTCTACCCGCCCGCGGAAATCAATGGCCGGTACTACGTGGACGGCGGGGTCGGGGATGCGCTGGCCATCGACCGGGCGGCCGGCCGGGACGTGGACCTCGTCATCGCCATCGACGTCTCCTCCGGCCCGGTCAAGGACTCGCTGGACACGGTGAGCAATGGCCTGGTCGCCATCCACCACCGCGTCTTCGACATCATGAGCCACGCCCGGCGCCGCGAACGCCTCGCCGCGTGGAGCGGCCCGCCGCTCGTGCACGTGCGTCCGCGGCTCGACGGCTACTCGACCTTCGACTTCGGTCAGACGACCTATTTCCTGGAGGAAGGCTATCGCGCCACGCGGGAGGCGCTGGCGCGCTGGCCGGACGCGGCGATCCCGGCGGACTGAGGCGGGCTCGAGGGAGGCGGGGTCGCTCTCAAGGCGCGGTCCCCACCGGCAGCGCCCTCTCTTCCCCTCCCCGCGCCACCCGGTACCGGGCGAGCAACCGGTACATGGTCTCCCCGGCCTCCGGCTCCCCTCGGGAGAGCATGGTGATCACGGCATCCCGCTCCGCGAGGACGGCTTCGTATCCGGCGCGGGCGCTGGCCGGAGCGTTCTCTACGTTCTGCTGCAGCCCGGTGAAGAAATCGCTCGCGTAGACGCGCGCCGTCTCGTGGGCGCGGACCTGGGCGGCGGCCGTGGCCGCGGCGAGCGTGTTCTCCAGCTCGCTGAAGACCAGCGCCTCACGCGTCTCGCGCAGCTCCGCCGCGAGCCGTTCCGCCCGGGCGAACTGCCAGCCGAACCCGATGATGAACGCGAGCCCTACGGCCGCGAGGAGGATGAGCGCCTGCCGCGTACGGTTCATGAACCAGCTCCGCTGGAGTATTTGTGAGGCGACGTCGTCCCGGCCCCGTTCCGGGCGCCCGACCGACCGTCGTCGCGTACGCACGCTCAACGTGAGCGTACCGCCTGGACGCCCGCCAGGGCCCTCCCACGGGGGCCGGGCTCTCCCTCGGGCCTCCCGCGCCCGGTACGGCGTCAGTCCGGGAGCGCCTCGATCGCGTACACGATGCGGTCGATGCCGCGCCGCACCTGGGCCGCGGGCCGGCCGCTCCCGTTCGTCAGGATACTGAAGATCAGCTCCCGGCCCGACCGGGTCGTGAGGTATCCGCTCAGCGAGTTGACGTTCGCGATGGTGCCGGTCTTCGCGAAGAGCCTGCCCTGCAGGGCGGTCAGCCGGTTCTCGAGGGTGCTCTCCTCCACCCCCGGCTCGGCCTGGGCCGCCCGGTAGACCGGGCCCCACGGCTGGCGCCGGGCGAAGTCGAGGAGCCGGACGATCGTCGCGGGCGCGAGCAGGTTCTGGGCGGAGAGACCCGACCCGTCGCTCAGGGAGAACGCCGTGGAGTCGATCCCGGCCACGTCCCGGAGGTAGCGCCGCTCCACCGCGAGCCCGGCGGGCCAGCTCCCGTGCCCCTCCCGCTCCGCGCCCAGCGTCTTGAGGACCATCTCGGCGATCCAGTTCTGGCTCGGCTTCAGGATCCCCCCGACGATCTCGGACATCGGCGGTGACGTCCAGGTGACCACCGGCTGGCCGCCGACGGGCCGGAGCGTGCGGGCCTCGGTCATGTCGTAGACCACCCGCGCCCCGCCATCCACCGTGATGCCCCGGCGGGCCAGGGACTCCAGCAGCGCGAGCGCGGCGAAGCCGGCCGGGTCCCCGACCGCGTACGCCACCGTGTCCGGCGTCATGTCCAGCGGGATGCGCCCAGCCAGCCGGAGCGTGTCGCTCCCTGGCCGCCGCTCGGTCGAGATCCTCCGGCGCGCTCCCGCCGTGTCCGTGACCAGGTCGTTCACCAGGTGCATCCGGCCGGCCGGCCCGACGATCCGCGCGACCGCCGGCTCGCCCGGCGCGGCGCCCGGCGCCAGCTCCACCCGGAACGTTCCTTCGGCGATCGCGAAGGCGGCCACGGGCGCGGCGTAGGCGAAGTCGACGTCGCCCAGCTCCCACGCCGGATGGAGCCGCACGCTGTCGAAACGGCTCGCATCCACCACCAGCTCGCCGGCAACACGGCGGATCCCCACGGCGGCGAGCGAGTCGGCCATCGAATCCAGCGGCGCGGTTGCGCTCGGGTGGAAGCGCGCGGAGAGCGTCGGGTCCCCGCTCGCCACCACCACGAGCCGGTCCACGACCGAATCCCCCGGCGTGCGGCCGGGCGCGTGGATCTCCGTCCGGTACCGGTAGTCCGGGCCGAGCTCGCCGAGGGCCACCGCGGTCACCACCAGCTTCGCGTTCGAAGCCGGCACGAAGTGCAGTTCCCCGTTCCGCCGGTACAGCACGCGGCGGCGCTCCGGGTCGTAGACCTCGATTCCCCAGTGCGTCCGGTCGAGCGGCGGCGTCCCGGCCACCGAGTCCACGATGGCGGCCAGGGGGAGCGGATGGGGCTGGATGGGCGCGCGCGGCGGCGTGCACGCCGCGCCCGACGCCGCGATCGCGGCACCCGCGATCACGGAAAGGACCGCCCGACTCGGCATTCGCAGCGTGGCCTGGCTCATGGCGGAGCAAGATACGCATCGGCTCCACGCGGCTCAATGGTGCTCCCCGGGAACGACCTTTGCACCGATCACGGGAGCATCGGCCCCCGTTCACCGTGGAGGGAGCATGGCGCGGCAGAGGGGCGAGGAGCCGGACGGCCCGGCGCGGCATGAAGCACCCACGGCCGGTCTTCCCGTCGACGACGCGGTCAATCCCGCCTGGGTCCTGAGCGACGCAGACGGCGGAGCGGACATCGTGGCCGCACTCGAGGACGCGGGCTACGCCGCCCGCGCGGCGCCCGACCTCCCGCCGGGCCGCCGGCCCGAAGTCGGCTTCCTCGGCCGGAACCTGGTCACCCCGCCCCTCGTGGTGGTCGATCTGCGCGGAGAGCTCTCGCCCGCGGACGTGAGGCGCGTCCGCGCCGAAGGCCGGTTCCCCGTGCTCGCCGTGGCGGATGACGCGTCCACCGCCCGGGCGGCCGTCCAGGCCGGTGCGAACGAGACCGTGACCACCGCGGACCTCGGCCGCACCATGCCCGCCATCGTGAACCTGCTCCTCCGCATGGCCACTCTCTGGTAGACGCCGGCCGCCGAGACAACGTAGCTTTCTCCGCCGCCGCGTGCTCCGGCGACTCGCCCGGCACGCGCCGCGTCCGCTACGCAGCAGGATCCGCCGTATGAATGGAGCTGAGCCCGACACGCCGCCGAACTCTCCGGACCCGTCCGGCCGACCGACCACGCCGCCGGAGCCGCCGCCGCTCGGCGACATGGACCCCGATACGTTCCGGCGGTACGGCCACGCGGTGATCGACCGCATCGCGGAGTACCTCGCACACCCCGAACGCTGGCCCGTCCTCGCCCGGACCGCCCCCGGCGAGCTGCGCGCCGGCTTGCCGGCCACGCCGCCCGCGGAGCCGGAGCCCTTCGATGCCATGCTCGAGGACTTCGACCGGCTGATCCTCCCGGCGACGACGCACTGGAACCACCCCGGCTTCTTCGCCTACTTCGCGGTCTCCTCGCCCGCCGTCGGGATCCTGGCCGAGACGCTCGCCGCCGCGCTGAACGTGAACGCCATGCTCTGGCGCACCGGACCGGCCGCCACCGAGCTCGAGCAGATCGCCCTCGACTGGCTCCGCCAGCTCCTCGGCCTCCCGGCCGGGCTGACCGGCGTCATCAACGACACCGCGTCCTCCAGCACCCTCTACGCCCTCGCCGCCGCCCGCGAGGCCGCAGCCGACCTCCACATCCGCGAACACGGCCTCGCCGGCCGCGCAGACGTCCCCCGCATGCGCGTCTATTGCTCCGAAGAGGCCCACTCCAGCGTGGACAAGGCCGTGCTCACCCTCGGGCTCGGGCTGGACGGCACCCGCCGCATCCCCACGGATGACGCGTTCCGCCTCGACACCGCGGCCCTCGAGGACGCCATCGCCGAAGACCGCGCCGCCGGGATCCGCCCGCTCGCCGTCGTGGCCACGGTCGGGACCACCTCCACCACCGCCATCGACCCGGTCCCGCAGATCGCCGGGATCTGCGAGCGCGAGTCCCTCTGGCTCCACGTGGACGCCGCGTACGGCGGCGCGGCGGCCGTGATCCCCGAGATGCGCCACGTCCTGGACGGCTGCGAGCGCGCGGACTCCATCGTCGTCAACCCGCACAAGTGGCTGTTCGTCCCGATCGACTGCTCCGCGCTCTACACCCGCCGGCCGGACGTCCTGCGCCGCGCCTTCAGCCTCGTGCCCGAGTACCTCTCCGTCCCCGAGCACGAGGCCGCGGCCATGAACCTCATGGACTACGGCGTCTCCCTCGGCCGCCGGTTCCGCGCCCTCAAGCTCTGGTTCACGCTCCGGTACTTCGGCGTCACCGGACTCGCCGACCGGCTCCGGGAGCACATCCGGCTCGCCAGACTCTTCGCCGACCGCGTGGACGCCTCGCCGCTCTTCGAGCGCCTCGCGCCCGTAACGTTCTCCGTGGTCGTGTTCCGCTACCGGCCGGACGGGATCTCCGAGGACGAGGCGGATGCCCTGAACGCGCGCTTGCTCGAGCGGCTCAACGCGACCGGCGAGGTCTTCCTGTCGCACACCCGCGTACGGGGTCGGTTCGCGCTGCGGCTCGCGGTCGGCAATCTCCGCACCACGCAGGCGCACGTGGAGCGCGCATGGACGCTGGTGGATGCGCTCGCCCGGGACGTGGGCGCCGGGCGCTGAGACCGGATCGGCCAGGCCGGGGCCCCGGCTCGCCGCCGGCAGCCCGAGGAACGGGGTCCGAAGGGCGCGAGGCGACGTCGCGTGAGCGCACCCCCCTGCGCTCGTCTACCGCCGCGGCGCCGACAACCCGTCTTGTCCGCCCGGCGCCGCCGCCCCATCTTCCCGCGCCGTCATGAGCGCGATCGATTACGCCGTCGTGGGCCTGTACGTGGCCGGGATGCTCGCGGTCGGGATCCTCGTGTCCCGCCGCATCACCGGGTTCCGCGATTTCATCGTGGCGTCCGGCCGCCTGACCGCGCCGCTCCTCGCCTGCGGCCTCGTCTCCACCTACTACGGCCTCGACGTGCTCTTCGGCGGCTCCGAGGTCGCGTACCAGGAAGGGCTCGTCGCCTGGTTCGTGTACACCCGGCCGTACTACCTAGCCATCCTGATCGCCGCGCTCTTCATCGCGCGAAAGCTCCGGCAGCACGACTTCCTCTCGCTCCCGGACGTGGTCGCCCGCTACTACGGCAACGGGACCCGCGGCCTGGTCGCCGTCGCGAGCTTCCTCTACGCGCTGCCCATCGTCAGCATCATGGGGATCGGCATGCTCCTCGACCTGTTGCTCGGCGTGCCGTTCCCCATCGGCGTGCTGATCGGCGCCGCGCTGTCGGTCGTCTATACCGTGCTCGGCGGACTGCTCGCGGACACGCTCACCGACACCGTCCAGTTCATGCTCATGTGCGTGACGCTCGGCGTGGCGACGGCGCTCGTGCTCCAGACGCAGGGCGGCATCGACGGCATGCGGGCCGCGCTGCCCGCGTCGTACTTCGACCCGACGGGCACCTACCCGCCGTCGGTGCTCATCGTGTTCGCCGCGTCCGCGCTCAGCGCGCTCGTCGAACCCGCTTTCTTTCAGCGCATCTTCGCCGCGGTGAGCTACCGCGCCGTGCTCGTGGCGCTCCTGGTCGGGATCGGGCTCTGGGCCGCGTACGACTGGGCCACCACGATCCTCGGGATGGCCGCCGCGAGCGCCGGGATCGAGACCGACGCCCGCTACGCGCTCCTCACCCTCGTGCTCGACGTGCTCCCGGTGGGGCTCAAGGGGATGTTCGTCGCCGGCGTGCTGGCCACCGCCATGTCGACCATCGATTCGTACCTGCTGATCGCCGGCGGCAACCTGGCCTACGACCTGTACCGCCCGCTGGTCCGGCCCGACATGTCGGACGCCGCCGTGCTCCGTCTGACCCGCTGGATGACCTTGGTCGCCGCCGCCGCGTGCGTGGCGCTCGCGCTCTTCTTCCAGTCCATCGTGTCCGCCTGGATCTTCATGAGCACCATGCTCGTGGCGACGGCGACCGTGCCCGTGCTCGCCGGGCTCTACCTGCCCATCCGGGCGGCGCCGGCCGCCGGGCTCGCCGCCGCGCTGACCGGACTCGCCGCGGCCATCGCGTTCTACGTCCTGGTCAACGCGTTCGGCACCTTCGACGCCGAGTGGAGTACGCGGATCTGGACCGTGAACCTTGCCGGCCACCCGATCGAGCTCTGGCAGGAGCACGCGGTCCTCGTGGCGCTGCCCCTGTCCGCCGCGACCTTCGCCGTTGCACAGATCTTCACGGTGCTGCGCCCCGCAACGATCCGCGTGGACGCGGCTCGACCCGCGCCCGCTGAGGACGGCCAGTGATGACGCATTGGGACATCATCTCGTGGATCTCGATCGCGGTCCTGATCCTGGGATCGATCGCGATCTTCGTCTGGTTCCTGTTCGATGCGGTGAAGCTCGTGCGGGCGCTCGGCAGAGCGGCAGGGAGCGAACGCCGGGGCGGGAAGGAGAGCCGGCGGGACGGCGGGGACTGAGCGCTCCGCCTCAGACCGGCGCGAGCACGACCTGGTTGCGGCCGTTCATCTTCGCGCGGTACAGGGCGCGGTCCGCGGCAACGACCAGGTCCACGGGCGTGGCCATGCTCGGGTCGTAGACGGCCACGCCGGCGCTGACCGAGAGCTCGCCCCCGAAGAGCTCCCACACGGCGCGGCGGACGCGCTCGGCGTGCGCCTTGCCGCCGTTGATGTCCGTGCCGGACAGGACGGTCGCGAACTCTTCCCCGCCATACCGCGCCGCGAGGTTCATGGCGCGCGTCTCGCGCCGGAGCACGCCGGCGAACCGGATCAGCGCGATGTCGCCCGCGCGGTGGCCGTGCGTGTCGTTGTACTCCTTGAACCGGTCCAGGTCGTAGAGCACGAAGCAGAGCGGCCGGCCGCGCTGCGCCGCGGCGAATTCCTTTTCGAGGAACAGGTCGAGCTGTCGCCGGTTCGGCAGCTGGACCAGCGGATCCGTCAGGGAGAGGCGCCGCACCTCGCCGTGCAGCCGCGCGTTCTCGATGGCGGATGTGGCGTGCGGCGCGATGCGGTAGAGGAGCCGGAGCCGGCTCGGGTCGGGCGCGTCGTCGACCCACGGCCCGATGGCGAGCAAGCCGAGGAGCCGCCGCCCGAGCAGGAGCGGTACGAGCACGCGCCCCGGCCCGGCCGACGATGGCCCGGCTCCGGCGTACGCCTCGAAGTCCGGCCGCGCCTCCGCCTCGGCCCTTAGCCGGGCGATCATGTTCGGCGGCAGGACCCGCTCCTCGCCGAGCCGGATCATCGCGCCGCCGGCCCGAGCCACCGCGCGGATCCGGGAGCCCTCGATCAGCCACAGCACGACCGGCTTGCCGATGACCTGATGCGCCCGGGCCGCGACCCGCTCCACGACCTCGCTCATCTCCAGGGTGCCCGCCAGCTCCCTGGCAATCGACTCCAGCCGCTCCGCCTCCTCCCCCCGCCGCCGGACCTCCTCGAACAGCCGCGCGTTGTCCAGGGCGACTCCCGCGAGCTGCGCCACGGCCAGCAGGAAGTTCGCATCCGCCGCATCGAACGGAGCGCACTCGCCGCGCTGGACCACCAGCGTCCCCAGGAGCCGGTCCTCCCGGGCGAGCGGGACGGCAAGGAGCCAGCCCTGCGTTTCGGTCGCGGCGCGCAGGATGTAGTCCCCGGCGCGCAGCCGCTCCAGCTCGTGCTCCGGATGATGGACCACGCCGTCACCGGCGCCGGCACGATAGGCGGTGCGCAGCTCGCCGCGGCCCTCCGCCACCAGGACTGTGAAGTTCGACGCGGGCAACGCCCGCGACACGTGCCCATGGAGCACCGCATACAACGCATCCGGCTCCAGCGTGGAGCTGAGGCTCCGCGCCAGGTCCAGGAGAACGTTGTACCGTTCGGCCGTGCTGGGATAAACGGACAGCGACACCATGCGGGGCTCGTCTCCGGCAGCCGCCCGTCGCAGCCGCCATTCACGTTCTGGGGGAGGGGAGAGTGGAGGACGGGCGCGTCCGGGGGAACCGTTAGAATACTAAGGACGGCCCCCCGCGCGAATCAAGACCGGACCTCGCGGCCATCGACGAAAATCTTGATATCCGGCAGGGCAGTCCATACTTTCCGATCCGTGATCCGACGGCGGCGCCCGGGCCCCGCCTCTCCTCCGTTCCCGCGGCGCAGCCACGTTCGATACCGGCAATCCATGGGTCCGGAACTTACCGCGTCTTCCCCAACCTCGATCCAGGCGCGCGACCCCTCGGAGCCCGACAAGTCGTTCTCAATGGCGCGCGCAACGCTCGCGATCGGCGCACTCGTACTGGCGGCACTCTACGCCATGCCCTGGGGCGACGATTTCGCGCGTGCCGTCTTCGGGCACATACTGTTGTTCGTACTGGCCTGCACCGCCGCCGCGCTCTGCGCCCTCGCTTCACGGCGCGCGCGCGAGGAGGGCCGACTCACCTGGGCGCTGCTCGCGGCCGGCGCCGCCGCCGTCGCCCTCGCTCAGGCTTTCGAGATCTTCGGCCGGGTCGGCTTCGGGCTCGAACCCTGGTCCCGCTCGCCCTCGCCGTACCTCCATCTCGCGTTCCCGCTCCTGTTCTGCGCGGGCATCGCCCGGCTCCTGGTCCCGATCCCCAGCGGCCGGGCGCTGGTCGATGCCGCGCTGGACGGCGGCGTCCTGGTCGCGATCGGGACGTTCCTGATCCTTCACTTCGGGCCGGCCCCGGCGGATTCCGCAGCGTCCGCCGGCGGCGTGGACGCCCTCCGGATCCTCGCGTTCGCCTCCCTCGTCGCGCTATTCGCCGCCATCATGCTCCCGACGACGCGGCAATCGGCGATCCCGCGTCCCGCGGCGCTCCTGCTCGTGGGCGCGACCGGTACGTTCGCGCTCTGGAACGTGCTCGCGGTCACCGGCGTCGATCCGCGCCCGTTCGTCGCCGGCGGCCCCACCGACCTGCTGGGCCTGGCGGTCTGGACCATGCTCGCGTCCGCCGGCCTCATCGGCGCGCGCGACCCGGAGGCGCTCTGGCTCGAACCCCGCCGTCCGCTCGCGGCCGTCCTGCGCCACGCGATCGCGCCGAGCGCCGTGATCTTCCTCGGCCTTGCCGCCGCCCACGCGGCCGCGACGCCCGGCGGCCCCGGCACGGCGAGCACGGTCTCGCTCGTCGCGCTCGCCGGACTGCTGGCCGCGCGCATCGGATTCACCACCGCCGAGGTCGAACGCCGGAAGGAAGGCGAACGCCTCTACATCCAGAACAGCGCGCTGATCGAGGTCAGCCGCGCACTCGCCGGATCCACCGAGCTCGACAACACCATGGTGCTCGTCTCCCAGTGGGCCGCCCGGCTTCTGCAAGCGGGCGCCGCGGGGATCGAGCTCATGGACCCGGACGGCAAGACCCTCGAACTCCGCGCCACCGTCGGATTGCCGGAGAACATCCTCGGCCTGCGCTTCTCCGTCGACCGGAGCTTCACCGGCTGGGTCGTCCGACACGGTCGCCCGCGCGCGACCACGAACCCGACCGCGGATCCGTTCATCCAGCCGCAGAGCCGCTCGTTCCTCGGGAACTCACCGGTCGCGGCCGCACCGCTCATCTTCCGGGACCGGCCGCTCGGCGCGCTCTTCGCCTGCATGCGCAACCGGCCGTTCGATGAGAGCGACCTCGAGCTGCTCCAGGCGCTCGCGGACCAGGTCGCGATCGCCATCGAGAACGCCCGCCTCTTCGAGCAGGTCCGCGCCCTCTCGCTGACCGACCCGCTGACCGGACTCGCGAACCGGCGTCAGCTCGAGCGGGAGCTGAACCGGGAGTTCTCCGCCGCGCGCCGCGGCCGCAAGCTCGTCGTGGTGATCTTCGATCTGGACGGATTCAAGGAATACAACGACACCCACGGTCATCTCGCCGGCGATGACCTGCTGCGAAGGTTCGCGAACGCGCTCGCCGCGGAGACCCGCGCCATGAACCTTGCCGCACGCTACGGCGGGGACGAATTCGTGGCGATCCTGTCCGATTCGGACCTGGAAAAGGCCGCGGTCTTCCTGGACCGGGTCAACCAGCGGTTCGCGAAGGAGTTCGATGACGCCGATGCCGTCACCGTGAGCGCCGGGATGGCGGAGTACCAGCCCTGGATGCAGAGTCCCGAAGACCTCCTCGCCGCGGCGGACGCGAAGCTCTACCAGGTCAAGGCGAACCGGCCCGGCACCCGCACTTAGCGGCCCCCTCCCGACCCCTACAGCGTCTGGAACAGCCGAGCGAAGAGCGCTGCCCGGAACGGCAGATCGCTGACGATGATGTGTTCGTCCGTGGAGTGGGCGCCGCCGCCGCGCGGACCGAGCCCGTCCAGGGTCGGGACGCCGAGCGCGGCGGTGAAGCAACCGTCGCTCGCGCCCCCGGTCGAGCCCTCGCCCAGGTCCACACCGAGCCCCGCCGCCAGCGCGCGTGCATGGCGGTACAGTTCGACCACGGCGTCCGTCCGTTCCAATGGCGGGCGGTTCACGCCGCCGCGCACGTCGATGGAGACCCCCGGAGTCACCGGCCGGAGCGCGCGCATGGCCGCGTCCACGCGGGCCGCCTCTTCCATCACGGCCAGCCGGACATCGATCTCGGCGCGGGCTTCCGCCGCCACCACGTTCGAGGCCGTGCCGCCGCTCACCACGCCCACGTTGACCGTGGTGCCGCGCGCCGGATCCGCCAGCGCGAGCACGGCCAGGATCTGGTGCGCCAGCTCGGCAATGGCGCTGGCGCCCCGCTCGGGCTCCACCCCGGCATGGGCGGCGCGGCCCTGGATCAGGAGTTCGTACGTCGCAACGCCCTTCCGCGCGGTCTTGGCCGCGCCCCCCGGCAGCGACGGCTCGGGCACGAGCACCGCCCGGGCGCCGCGCGCCTCGGACTCGATCAACGCCCGGGAGCTGTTCGATCCGATCTCCTCGTCGCACGTGACCACGACACGGAGCGGACGCCGAGGCCGTTCGCCCGCCCGGTGCATGCGGTCCAGCACGTCGACCAGGACCGCGATCCCGGCTTTCATGTCGTAGATCCCCGGGCCCTCGGCCCGGTCCCCGACCACCCGGAACGGCTGGCGCTCCAGCGTGCCGACCGGGTGCACGGTATCGAGGTGCGCGAGGACCACGACCGGTTCGAGCTCCGGCTCCGCGCCCTCCAGGCGCGCGCGGAGGTTGATCCCGTACCCGGGCGCCTCGATGCGGTCGACCTCCAGCCCTGCGGTCTCCAGCATGGCCGCCACCTCGAGCGCCAGCGCCGAGACCCGCGCCACATCGCCGGATGGGGACTCCTGCTCCACCAGCGTCCGCAGCCGCTCCAGGATCCTGGCCTGCGCGGCCGCCGGTCCACCCAGCGCGTTCGGCCACTGCGTCGTTTCCACGCCGCCTTCCGTCCTGACGATGCTCACGCTCCGCCCTCTTCCGCGTTCGCCCGGGCCGATCCCGTCCGGCGCCGGTAGCTCTCGGCGAGCAGCTCGATCAGGTGCAGGACCGGCGTCGAGTCGCCCGCCAGCCGCAGCCCGGCGCCGATCTGCATGGCGCAGCCGGGGTTGCCCGTCACGACCACGGAGGCGCCGGTCGATCGGATCGCGGCGAGCTTGTCCTGGAGGATCCGCCCGCCGAGTTCCGGATGCATCACGCCGTAGATCCCGGCGCCGCCGCAGCATTCGTCGGCGCCGGGGAGCGGCACCCGCTCGAGCCCGGGGATCGCATCCAGCAGCTGGAGCGGCGCGGTCGTCACGTGCTGCGCATGATGCAGGTGGCACGGCGCGTCGTACGTGACGCGCAGCGGGAGCGGCCCGCCCGGCACGGGTCCCAGCTCCGACAGGAGCTCGGAGACGTCCCGGACGGAGGCCGCGAACTGCCGGGCCCGTTCCGCGTATGCGGGGTCGTCCGCGAGCAGCTCGCCGTACTCCCGCATCGCCGCGCCGCAGCCGGCGGCGTTCGCCACCACGTGGTCCACGCCCGCGGCCGCGAACGCGTCGATGTTCGCCCGGGCGAGCTCGCGCGCCTCGTCGAGCCGGCCCGCGTGCGCGTGCAGCGCCCCGCAGCACCCCTGCGCCCGGACCTCCACCACCTCGCAGCCGTTCTCCTCCAGCACCCGGACCGTGGCCCGGTTCACCCGCGCGAACAGCCCCTCCTGCACGCAACCGGTCAGCACGGCCACCCGCAGCCGCGGCGTGCGTCCGGGTTCCGCCGCGCCCCGCAGCGACGCCTTGGCGCGCCCGCCGTCGGCTCCTTGCTCGCCGGCCCGCGCGGTCGACGTGCGGCCATCGGCGAGTCCCCGCCAGGGCGTGGTCGCCTCGAGCATGGCCAGCCCGAAACGGGCGCGGGAGAACCGTTCGGGCAGCACCCTGAGGAGCAGGGCGGCGAGCCCCGTGCCGCGCAGCACACGCGCCCCGAGCATGGCCAGCCGCGTGAACGTCCGGCTCGCGAAGACCGCGAGGATCAATCGCGTAGGCAGCGGCAGTCCGGCCTCCGCCGCGATCGCGGCCCGCGCCCGTTCCAGCAGGAACCCGTACTCCACCCCGGCCGGGCAGACGGTCTCGCACGCCCGGCAGCCCAGGCAGCGGTCGATGTGCTCCCGGAACGCATCCGCCCCCGGGTCGAGCCGGCCCTCCACCACCGCGCGCATGAGGTGCAGCCGTCCGCGCGGGGAATCGGCCTCGTCGCCCAGCCGGACGTAGGTCGGGCACGCCTGGAGACAGAACCCGCAGTGCACGCACGCGAGGAGCCGCTCCTCTTCCCGTGCGAGCAGCTCCGCGCTCCGGCTCGCCGCGCGCCCGGCCGGGCTCGCCACGACCGTCGCTCCGTTCGAGCTCTCCATCGCCGCTCCCTTCACCGAATGAACCGCCCGGGCGCCAGCACGCCGGCCGGGTCGAAGGTGTCTCGCAGCCCACGCATCAGCTCGAGCGGGATCCCTTCGACGCCGAGGGGATCCACTTCGCCGAGCAGCCGGGCCGGACCGCACGCCAGGATCAGCGTGCCCCGCCGCTCTGCCAGCGCGGCCCGCGCTTCGCTCAACGTCCGCGCCCAGTCCGGGCGCAGCGCATCTCCGCACGCCTCCGACGGGACCAGCCCGCGCACGATCCCGTCCCCCGCGTGCGCGGCGAGCGGCCAGCGCGTGACCGCGCCCGGGAGCGTGCGCGCCAGGGCAAGCGTGTCCCGCAGGTTCGATGGCCGGTCCGCGAGCCGCGGCGCCAGCGCTGCGGCGGCCTCCCACTCGTTCAGCGCGGACCAGACGGCTTCGGCCTCCGCCGCGTCGAGCCGGCGGGCGGAGAGCGGGCTCACGGCTCGGACAAGACGGTCAGCCGCGTCCGCCACCGCTCCGTCGCTCCCATGCAGCCGCGCCAGCAGCGTCCAGCCGGCTGCGACCCGCGGAATCGGTGAAAGCAGCTCCAGGGCGGCGGGCTCAACGAACGCTTCCCGAACCGCGTCCACCGCGTCCATGAGCGGGTCCGGCTCCGCTGCCTCGATCACCCATGTCTCATCCCGCTTCGGGAGCGGGCGGAGCCGCAGGTGCACCGCCGTGATCAACCCGAGGGTGCCACGGCTCCCGATCACCAGCCGGACGAGGTCGTACCCGGCCACGTTTTTGACCACCCGCCCGCCCATGGTCAGGACATGGCCGTTCCCCGTCACCAGCTCGAGCCCGAGCACGTGGTCCCGCGGCGTGCCGTACGCCAGCCGCTGCGGCCCGGCCGAGCCGGTCGCCACCAGCCCGCCGATGGTCGCACCGGGCTTCCTCGCCGGGTCCAGCGCGAGCCACTGCCCGTGTCGGCCCACATGCGACTGGAACGCCTCGATCGGCAAGCCCGCACCCACCGAGATCGTCAGGTCGGCCGGCTCGTAGGCAGCGATCTCCGTGAGCCGCTCGGCGGTCAGCACGATGTCCAGCCGCGAGGGCGGCCGCCCCGAATCGAGCCAGGTCCCGCCCCCCGCCAGCTCCACCGCCCATCCCTCGTGGCTCGCCAGCGCAAGGACCGCCGCCGCCTCCCCCGTCGTGCATGGCGCCACGACCGCGGTCGGTACCCGCCCGTGCACCGCCCACCGCGCGGCCGCCGGGCCGGTCCGGACCGCATCCGCTCCGACGATCCCGCGCAACGCATCAATCATCGGCGCCCCCCGCCGGCTGCACGACGCCCTCGGCTTCCCCGGATTCCGGCGCAAACGCCGTCTCGCCCACGGCATCCACCATGACCGTGCCCGGTCCCGCCCACTCGCGGCAGACCCGGACCGGCAGGACCTTGCCCGGATTCGCCCGGCCGCGCGGATCGAACACCCGCCGCACCGCACACATCGCCTCCAGCGTCGCGTCCGGGAAGATCAGCTCCATGTAATCCCGCTTGTCGAGCCCCACCCCGTGCTCGCCCGTGATGGTGCCGCCGACCGCCACACACGCGGCCATCACCTCCCGGGACGCCCGCTTGACCCGCTCCACCTGCTCCGGGTCCCGCCGGTCGAACAGGATCGTCGGGTGCAGGTTCCCGTCCCCGGCATGGAAGACGTTCGCCACCCGGAGCCCGTACCGCCCACAGATCTCGTACGTACGTGCCAGCGCCTCCGGCAGCCGCGTCCGCGGCACCACCGCATCCTGGACGAGGATGTCCGGCGCCAGCCGCCCGAGCGCCCCGAACGCCTTCTTCCGACCCTGCCAGAGCCGCTCCCGCTCCGCGGCCTCCCGGGCGGTGCGCACCTCCCGCGCACCCAACCGCTCGCAGATCTCGCGAGCGCGGTTCACCTCCGCCGACAGCCCCGCGGCCGCGCCGTCGAATTCCACCACCAGGGCCGCGGCCGCGTCCACCGGGTAGCCCGCCGCGTACGCGCTCGCCTCCACCGCCTGGATCGTCTCCCGGTCCATCATCTCCAGCGCCGCCGGCAGCAGCCCGTCCGCGATGATGGCGCTGACCGCGCGGCTGGCCGCGTTCACGTCGTCGAAGATGGCGAGCAGCGTCTCCGCCGCCTCCGGCACCGGGACCAGCCGGACCTCGATCTCCGTGGCGATCCCGAACGTCCCCTCGCTCCCCACGAACAGGCCGACCAGGTCGTACCCCACCGTCTCGCCCGCGCCCCCCAGCTCCACCACCCGCCCGTCCGGCAGCACGACCGTCAGCCCCGTCACGTGGTTCAACGTCACGCCGTACTTCAGGCAGTGCGGCCCGCCGGCGTTCTCCGCCACGTTCCCGCCGATCGTGCAGGCCGCCTGCGAGCTCGGGTCCGGCGCGTACGTCAGCCCGTACGGCGCCGCCGCCCGGCTCAACCGCACGTTCACCACGCCCGGCTCCACCCGCGCCCGCCGGTTCGCCGCGTCGATCGACAGGATCCGGTCCATCCGGGCGAGGGACACCACGACCGCACCCTCCAGGGCGAGCGCGCCGCCCGACAACCCCGTCCCCGCCCCCCGCGCGACGAACGGCACGCCCGCACGGTCCAGCACCCGCAGCACCGCCGAGACCTCCGCCGTGCCGCGCGGCCGCACCACCGCCCGCGGCCGACACCGGTACGCCGTCAGCCCATCCGACTCATAGACCAGGAGTCGCCCGGGATCCGTGGTCACCCCATCCTCTCCCACGATCCCACGCAGCTCCGCTACGAGCGCCGCATCGAGCGGGGCCGGCTCCGAACCGCCGGCCCCACCCCGCGCCACTCGCCCGATCTCCTCTCGCGAGCCGATCATACGAACTCCCGATCATTTGACGGAGCGACGCCGCCCACTAATATTGCACGACGCGGATCCGCATTCCCCAATGCCCGGGCCGGGCCCGGCCCCGCTCCACGCGGGTCCGCTCCGTATTGACCTATGCGGCAAACTACCCCCGCGCAATACCGCGGTTCGGCACGAACCCTTCACTGGCATCGAGACGAGGGTATCCCGGTGGTCCGTACCGTCCTATTCGCCGCGAGCTTGATCCTGTTCCTCGCCCACGCACCGTTCGCCGCCGCGCAGTCCGCTACCGACAGCGACCGGCGCTGGTCCGTCGTGCCGCAGATCGGTTTCGGCTCCCTCGGCTGGCGCTGGCAGCAGACCGGCGAGGGCAACGTCGAAAGCCGCGTCGGACCGGGTAACTCACCCATGTTCGCCGCCGCGCTCCACTTCGACCCGCCCGGCCGCGCCGCGTACGAAGTGCTCGTCGGCCTCATCAGCACGGACTACGCCGCCGACTTCATCGACCACGGCGAGGTGACGCACAAGATCCGCGGCGAAGGCGGGATCCGCCTGCTGCGCGTCGCCGGCAGCATGATGTTCCGGATGCGCGAGGGGGCGCCGGGCTACTTCACCGTCGGCGCCGGCGCGCTCCACTACACCCCCACGACGCCGTTCGTCATCAGCCAGAACCCCGAGGCGGTCCTGGCGGACGAGACGCAGTGGATGCCTTCGGTCCATGCGGGGCTCGGGATCGATCTCGGCGAGTCCAAGAACCCGATCCGCGTGGACGCCCGTGTTTACGCGTCCAGGCCCGGCCAGGAGGAAATCGCGCTGCCGGGCGGCAGTGCGTACAAGGCCCGCAGCGTGGCTTTCGACTTCGCCGTCTCGATCGGGTACGTGGTCCGGTTCTGATCCGCACCACCGCCGATCCTACCGATCAGAGCTGCGAGAGGACTCCGGAGAGCGGTGGGGCGCGGCCGTCGGCATGACCGACGGCCGCGCTTCGCTTTCGGCTGCGGGTATGCGGTGCCCGCGGCTCGTGCGCTGACCCATGGGGCCGCGCCCGGCCGCACGTCGTTCGCCGGTTCGAATGCCCGCGCGAACGAAGCGGCTGAGCGCCCTCAGGCTGGGTTCTCCCGGCGAGCGCGCCAGCGGCCGTCCTCCAGCCGCAGTACGTCACCGGTTCGTGCGAGGTGTTCCAGGTAGGCCCGGATCGCGCCGGTCGCGGCCCGACGCAGCTCGGGGTTCAGGTCCGCACCGTACACGGCGGAGACGATGTCGTCCACGGAGCGCGCGGCGTCCCCCAGCGCCTCGAGCGCCTGGGCCAGGCGCTCCTCCCGGTGCCGGACATACCGGTCGAGCGTCGGGCCCACCTCCGTGATCGGCGGCCCGTGCGCCGGATAGATCACGCGCACGCCGAGCGCCCGGACCTGCTCCAGCGAGCGCAGGTAGTCGCTGAGATCCCCCTCGGGCCAGGCCACGAGCACCGTGCCCTGCCCGCCCAGCATCAGGTCCCCGCAGAAGAGCGCGGACGACTCCGGCCAGTGGAACGACAGGTGGTCCGGCGAGTGGCCCGGCGTGTGGATGGGGATCAGCCGGCCCGCATCCGTTTCCACGGACCGGCCCGGCTCCAGCCCGCCATCCGAGAAGGAAAGCACCGGCGCGCCGCCCATCCGCTCGGCCAGCGGCATGGCGCCGGCCGCATGGTCCGGATGCCAGTGCGTGACCAGGATCGTGGCGACGGCATCCGGGCCGACCTCCGCGGCGACCGCCTCCACGTGCGCGGGATCCGCAGGGCCCGGGTCGATCACCGCCACTCGCCGGCGACCGACCAGGTACGTGCGGGTCCCATCCAGGGTGTACGCAGATGCGTTCGGAGCCAGGACCGAGCGCAGCACGGCCGGCGGCGCCTGCGGATCAGCGACGCTCCGCCATGAGCGCTTCGGCCAGCTTGTCAGCCACGAGCTGGATCGCCGCCTCGTCCTCCGCCGTGAACGCCGCCTGCTGATGGCTGTCGATGTCGATCTGGCCGAGAATCTCGTCACCCGCCCGGATCAGCACCACCAGCTCCGAGCGCGTCTTCGGGCTGCACGCCAGGTAGTTCTCCACCGCCGTCACGTCCGGCACGTTCTGGTTCTTCGCCTCGGCGACCGCGGTGCCGCACACGCCCTGGCCCACCGGGATCTTCGCGTGCTCCGTCGGCTCGCCAATGTAGTTGTGCAGCCAGAGGACGTTCTCTTCCGGATTCAGCACGTAGACGCCCACCCAGTTGAAGCGCTCGTCCGCCGCCTCGATCGACTTCACCGCCTCCCGCAGGATCGCGTCCGAGAGGTAGCCCTCGTCCCGCATCTCCTGGAGCCGCTTTACCAGCTTCGGTGCATCGAGCATGTAACGTGTCACCTCGGATCGTAGGGTTCTTTCACCTGCGCCGGCGTGGTCCACGCCAGCAGCCACCGCCAGAGCCCGCGCCTGCGCACCGGGTCCAGCTCTTCATACAGCCGCGCGATCGCCTCCGCGACGTTCTCCTCGCGGTACAGCCAGATGTGGTATTGCGGCACCGCCACCCGCCTGCCTCCCAGCCACTGCGCCAGGTTCTCCACCCGCTGCACCTCGTACCGCACGCCGAACCGGCCCGCATGCTTGCCGACCAGCTCCACGTACCGCGCCCAATCGGCTTCCGTCGGCGAAACGAGCCGCCAGTCCAGCTCGTCGTACGGGACCTCGCCGGCGGGATCCTCCTGGACCGGGCTGAAGATCGTATCCAGCCGCGGCAGCAGCACGGCCCGGCGAACCCCCGCCGCCAGGCACTCACACCACACCACGAGCTGGCCCAGGTACAGGTCCCAGGATATCTGTATCGGTACCGCCATGCTCCCCTGCTCCCGCGCCCGGGACCATCCCGTAGGCACGGCCTCTCCGGACCTCCGGCCCGCACCGGCGCCCGCGCGGCGCCGACCGCACGGCGGCTATCGCGGCACGAAATCCGTGTCCGGCCCGAGATCCCGCACGAACGCCGCGATCAGCGCGGCCGCCCGCTCCAGGTCCCTCAGACTCACGAGCTCGCTCGGCGAGTGCATGTACCGGTTCGGGATCGAGATGATCCCCGTCGGCACACCCCGCCGCGAGAGATAGATCGCGTCCGCATCCGTGGACGTGTACCGCGGGGACGCCGAGATCGTGTACGGGATCGACTCCCGCTCCGCGACCGCCGCGAGCCGCTCGAACACCACCTCGTGGGCGGCCGAGCCCCGGGTCAGGACCGGCCCGCCTCCGATCTTGTGCTCGCCCAGCTCCTTCTTCTCCATCCCGGGCGAGTCCGTGGCGAACGTCACGTCCACGACCAGCGCCACGTGCGGATCGAGCCCGTAGGCGCTCGTCCGCGCGCCGCCGCCCGACCAGCCGATCTCCTCCTGGACCGTCGCCACCGCGGTCACGCTCGCCGTCGGACGGTCCTGGGCGAGGAGCCGCAGCGCCTCGAGCACCACATACGCGCCGATCCGGTTGTCGATCGCCCGGCCCGCGATCAGCCCATCACCCAGCTCGATGAGGCCGGCGTCCAGCACCGCCGGATCGCCGACCCGGATCCCGCGCTCCAGCACCGCGGCCCGGTTCGGCGCGCCAATGTCGATCCAGAGGTCCGAGAGCTTGACGGCCTTCTCCTTCTCCTCGCCCTTGATCAGGTGGATCGGCTTCCGGCCGACCACGCCCCGGACCTCGCCCGACCGCGTCAGCAGCCGGACCCGCTGCCCGACCACCACCTGCGGGTCCCACCCCCCGATCCCGTCGAAGTACAGGAACCCGTCCTCATCGATGTGCGTGATCATCAGGCCGATCTCGTCGATGTGACCGGCCAGCATCACGCGCGGCGCGCCGTCCGGGTTCAACGTCGCCAGCGTGTTGCCGCTCACGTCCGTCTCGACCCGGTCCGCAATGCGCTCCGCTTCCTCGCGCCACACCGCCGCAGCACGGGCCTCGAATCCGCTCGGACCCGGCGCGTCCAGCAGCCGCTTCAGGAACTCGAAGGATCCCACGCCCACTCCAGTGTATGGCTGGTTCCGGTTTTCCCGCTGCTTCCCGAGCTGGACGCCCTCACTCCCGGCTTCCGCCCGAGCCCCCGCCGCGCCCCGGCACCCGCACCGGAGGCCGTACCAACGGGAGCCCTATAAGATAGATGCATGGCGTGCGGCGGGCTACCCGTCGGGAAGCGCCCGCAAGGCCCCGCGTCCGACCAACGCGTTCGACACCGCCGCGAGCCGCGCGGCCTCGCATCCCGCCCAACCGCACGCCCCCAACCCCATCACCCATCGCGGCGACCATCCGCCGCCGGCCCCCTCGGCTTGACCTCCCGCGCGGGGCCGGGCTCAATTGTCGCCCGGATGCGGGCGGCGCCTGCCCGCAAACCGTCGGCCGCGGACCATCCGATCGCTGCGGACCGCGCCGACCGACGATCGCCGCACGCCGAGCGCCCCGACCGACCGTGCCCGTTCCAGGAGAGGCCTGCCGATGAAGCCGGTATTCCTGTTCGTCGACCTGCTCGAAGACTTCTTCGCCCGGCCGCCCCACTCGACCCGGCGCCGGGAGCTCGTCGACGCCGCGAACGAGCTGGCGAGCATCGCGCGGGAAGCCGCCGCCCCCATCATCTGGGTCCGCCAGGAGTTCGAGCCGGACCTCTCGGACGCGTTCCTCGCCATGCGGCGGACGGGCCGGCGGGTCACGATCCGCGGCACGCCCGGCTGCCACATCCTCGCCGAGCTCGACCGCCGGCCCGAGGACCACGAGATCGTGAAGAAACGCTACAGCGCCTTCTTCAACACCGGCCTCGCCGAGCTGCTGGATTCCCTCGGCTGCACCCACACCGTCATCTGCGGCGTCAACACCCACGCCTGCGTGCGCGCCACCGCGATCGACGCCTACCAGCGCGACTTCCACGTGCTCCTCGCCCGGGAGGCCATCGCCTCCTACGACGATGAGTTCCACCGGGAATCCATGCGCTACCTGGAGCAGTCCATCGGCACCGCGATGAGCAACGCGGAGCTGCGGGAGCTCCTGCGAGAAGCCACCGCCGGGCGCCCGTGATCCCGGCCCGGCGGGAAGGCGCCGTCCGAATCGACCGGTGACGACCGCCCGGAGCCGGCCCCGCCGCTCGCCCGGCTACGCCGGTTCGGCATGGATTGTCATGATCTCGATCCCGGCCGCCGGCCGGGCGACTCGTGCGGCGGACAGGAGCGGACGGAGCGGGGGCATCCTGGCGTAAGTCGATCCCGTCGGCCGTGGCGGAGCCGAGCGGACGGAGCGGGCTCAGCGGCCAGGGCCGATCGTTGCGCGGAGCCGGCCGGCGTTCGACCGGCCGTGTCCGCCCGCGAGCCCGTGAGCACTTCCGCGTTCGCCACGAGGAGCTTCGGCTGCCGGGCGCAGGTGCCGTGGCTCACCGGCCCGCAAGGCACGGTCGGGAACGAGTCGAGGCACCGCGCCCCGGACGACGTCGGACTGCCCGCTCGCACTTCACCATGCAGCCGAGACCTCTCGTCCCGGATCCTGCGCGGCCACCGTACGCGGAGCGCCGGAACCCGATCGCCGGCCGTCTTCCGTGTACCTGGCGGCCGGGCCATGCCCGGCGGGGCGGGGGCATGGGGCGCTGCGCAGCGGGATCCGGGTGCGCCCCGGGCCGACGCATCGAGCGCGTCGTCCAGCACGCCGGGAACCGCATCGCCGCCGATCCGTCCCGCGCCCATGCGGGGGCACGATCCTGGCACCGCGAGCCGGCATGCGCGGGTCACGTCCTGCCCCGGCCACGCCCGAGCTCGAGGCGACGTCGCGCACGCCCGTTCCGGCGGCGGGAGCCTCCTCCGCGGACGCCGCCTGGCGGCTCGTCGAGGAGGGATTCGATCTCGCCCGGGAGCACGAAATCGAGTCCCTCTTCACGATCTCCAACGGCTACATAGGCGTCCGCGGCTCGCTGGCCGAGGGGAGCGCGTTCTCGGCGCCGGCCGCGTTCATCGCGGGGATCTTCGGCCGGAGGCCGGCCCCGGATGCCATGCCCGAGCGGGTCGCCGCGCCGGATCCGCTCCGGCTCCGGATCGCGGTCGAGGGCGAGGAACTGCGACTGGACCGGGGCAAGGCGCTGGAACACCGGCGAGTGTTCGACCTCAAACGCGGCCTCCTGTGGCGCGAGTGGCGGCACCGGACCCCGGCCGGGCGCGTCACCCGGATCCGCGAGCTCCGGCTCGCCTCCCTCGCCGACCGGCATCTGCTGCTGCAGGCCCTGGAGCTGGAGCCGGTGAACTACAGCGGGCGGATCGAGGTGGTGGCGTGGATCGAGCGACCGGAGTCCGCCGCCCCCCACGCCTCCCCCCTGCCGGCGCTCCGGCCCGTCCCGCCGGATCCGGCCGACGAAGGGGACCATACCCCGCCGCGGCTCGCGCTGCGCGCGGAAGGGAGCGGCGCCGTCGTCGCCTACGCGGTGAAGAGCGAGCTGCGCCCGGCGGACGGGCCGGGAGTCGCGCCGGAGGTCGAGACGCGGCCCGGCCGGGTCGCAGAACGCTGGACGTTCACGGCACGGCTCGGGTCGCGGTACCGGCTGACGCGCGTCGTGGCGGTGCGCACCTCCCGGGATGCGGAGGAGCCCGCGGAGGCGGCGGCCGCGCACCTGGCCCGCACCGGCCCCGGGGACGCCGGACGGATCGTCCGGGAGCACGTGGAGGCATGGCGCGAGCGCTGGCGCGCCGCGGACGTGGAGGTGGACGGGGACCCCTCGGCCCAGCGCGCGCTCCGCTTCGCCTGCCATCACCTGATCGGCGCGGCCAACCCCGACGACGAACGCGTCTCCATCAGCGCGCGGCTGCTCACCGGCGGCATCTACAAGGGCCACGTCTTCTGGGACGTGGAGATCTACATGCTGCCCTTCTACATCCACACGCACCCGCCGACCGCGCGCGCGCTCCTCATGTACCGCTACCACACCCTCCCCGCGGCGCGGGAGAAGGCCAGGGCGCTGGGGTGGCGCGGCGCGCTGTACGCGTGGGAGTCGACGGACACGGGCGAGGAAGCCACGCCCCGGGCGGTGCTCGCGCCGGACGGCGTGCTGGTGCCGATCCGGAACGGGGAGCAGGAGGACCACATCAGCGCCGCGGTGGCCTACGCGGTCTGGCAGTACTGGCGCGCCACGGGCGACGTCCGCTTCCTCCTCGACGCCGGCGCGGAGATCCTGCTCGAGACCGCACGCTTCTGGGCGAGCCGCGGGGAATGGGGCGAGGACGGCCGGTACCACATCCGCCACGTGATCGGCCCGGACGAGTACCACGAGGACGTGGACGACAGCGCCTACACGAACCTCATGGCGCAATGGAACCTGGAGCGGGCGCTGGAGGCCGCGGGGCTGCTCCGCGAGCGCTGGCCCGGGCGCTGGCGGGAGCTCGAGCGGCGGCTCGGCATCGAGCCCGAGGAGCTCCGGGCGTGGGACGACGTCGCGGCCGCCATGTACACCGGTTTCGACCCGCGGACCGGGCTCTTCGAGCAGTTCCGGGGCTATCACGACCTGGAAGACGTGGATCCGGCGGAGTACGCGTCGGGCGCGGGGCCGGCGGACATCCTGCTCGGCCGCGAGCGGACCCGGCGCAGCAAGGTCATCAAGCAGGCGGACGTGGTGCTCCTCCTGTACCTGCTCTGGGACCGGTTCCCGCCGGAGGTACGGGAAGCGAACTTCCGGTACTACGAGCCGCGGTGCGCGCACGGCAGCTCGCTCAGTCCGTCGATCCACGCACTGGTGGCCGCGCGGCTGGGTGACATGGCGCTCGCCATGCGCTACTTCCGCCAGGCCGCGGAGATCGACCTGGCGAACAACATGGGGAACGCCGCCGGCGGCGTGCATGCCGCCGCGCTGGGCGGGCTCTGGCAGGCGGCGGTGTTCGGCTTCGGCGGGCTGCGCTTCACGGACGGAGGTCCGGAGCTCGAGCCCCGGCTCCCACCCGGGTGGCGCGCGCTCCGGTTCCCGATCCAGTGGCGCGGGCAGAACTACTGCATGGACACGGACGAGGCGAGGAAGGGGGAGGAGGCGGAACCGTGAAGATCGAGTCCGTCGTGGTCCCGCTGGACGGCACGCTGCCGGCGCTCGCGGCGGTGCCCGTGGCGAACGCCCTCGCCGATACGGTCGGCGCCACCCTGCACCTGCTCCACGTATGCGAGCGGCCCCGCCGCCAGGCCGCGCTGCTCCGCTCCCTCGGGCTCTCCCCCGAGGAGATGGAGGGCTTCGTCCTCGACCAGCGGACCGGCCGCCCGGCCCAGGGGATCCTCCGCTACGCCGGCGAGCTGCGCCACCCGACCGTCGTGATCTGCACGCACACCGGGATGGAGAAGCCGCGCGGCGCGATCGGCAGCGTGGCCGAGGAGGTGATCCTCGGCGCCCACTGCCCCGTGGTCCTCGTCCAGCCGGAGCGAGGGCTCGAGCCCTGGGCGCTCCGCAGGATCCTGCTCCCCCATGACGGCACGCCCGCCACCACCGCCGCCATGGACCCCGCCGGCGACCTGGCCGAGCTGACCGGCGCCGAGGTGCTCGTGGTCTACGTGGCCGCGCCGGGCGAGCCCGCGCCCACCGAGCCCGGCTCCTTCGCCGCGCCCCGCTACCTCGACCAGCCCCAGCACGAGTGGCCGGCCTGGGCCTCCGAGTTCATCAGCCGCATGTCCGCGCTCGGACACCCGACGTCGGAGGTCCAGCTCACCCTCCTCATGGCTGCGGGCGACCCCGGCGAACAGATCGTGCGCGTCTCCCGCGAGCACGAGAGCGACCTCGTGGTCCTGGCCTGGCACGGCTCGTGGGAACCCCGGCGCGCGGCCACCATGAAGCGCGTCATCCGGGAGGCGCACTGCCCCGTCCTCCTCGTCCGCGCGGCGCGCCCCAGGCGTGGGGAATGACGAAACGACCGCGGCCGCGGTTCATTGATCGCGGCCGCGGTCGGTAGCTGGCCGCCGCGCCGGCCCTGGGGTCGCACCTCACCCCTCCCCCGCCTCCACCACCACGACCCGCCGGACGAACCAGTCGTCCATGGACAGCCTCCCGCCCCCGGCCAGGATCATGCACCCGAGGGCGCCGAGCAGCGCGAGGTTGTACTCGTAGCCCCCCACGCCGGCCGGCGGCAGCACGAAGAACCCGTTCTCGAACTGGACCGCGAGCATGGCCGTGAGGATCTCCACGAAGAGCGGGATCGCGGCCCAGCGGGTCAGCCAGCCGATGATGAGCATGAGCCCGCCGAAGAACTCGACCAGGGTCACGAGCCACGCCAGGGCTCCCGCCGCCGGGAACCGCGCGCCCGCCAGGAAGCCCGCGAACTCGCCCACGCCCCAGCCGAAGAGCTTGTACCAGCCGTGCACCAGGAAGATGCCCCCGATCGTGACCCTCAACACCGCGAGCCCCCAGCCAGGGTACCAGCGTTCGGCCATGTCCGCCTCCCCGTTCGAGCGTGCCGCCGCATTGCCCTGCCGATCCCGTGCCGGCCCGGGCGGACGACCCCGGCCCACCAGCCCGCGGAAGCCCCGCGCGGAACCCGGCCCCACCGGCAAGCCGGAGCCCACCCGGGTACGCCGCCGGCGCGACGTCGCCTCACACCCCCGGTTGCCCCCGTCAGGAGATTGGGGTACCATAGAGGCGCCGCCGGCCGCCGCGCGGGCGGCCGACCGCACAACGAGGATGACCATGGAGCAGACTTACTTCCGCCGGGGGTTCGGCCTCAAGAAGGTCGTCCTCCCGGTGCTCCAGATGGAATACCACAGCGAGATCGTGGAGCGCATCCGCGCACGCGGCTTCACCGAACGCTTCGGCGACATCACGATCCGCCTCGCCGAAGAGTTCGGCTTCTGCTACGGCGTGGACCGCGCCGTGGAGTACGCCTACGAGACCGCCCACAAGTTCCCGGACCGCCGCATCTTCCTGGTCGGGGAGATCATCCACAACCCGCACGTGAACCAGCGCATGCGGGACATGGGGATCACCTTCCTGTACCCGGACAGGAACGGCCACTTCGACTTCTCCGGGATCACCCCGGATGACGTGGTCCTGATCCCCGCGTTCGGCGTCACCCTCGCGGACTTCGAACGGCTCCGCGCCATCGGCTGCATCCTGGTGGACACCACCTGCGGCTCGGTCCTGAACGTCTGGAAGCGCGTCGCGTCCTACGCCCGGGACGGCTTCACCGCCCTGATCCACGGCAAGTACTACCACGAGGAGGCGCGCGCCACCGCGTCCCAGGTGAACCGCCACCCCGGCGGGAAGTACATCACCGTGCGGGACATGGCCGAGGCCCGGCTCGTCTGCGACTACATCGAGCAGGCGCCGGGCGCGCTGGACAGGGACGCGTTCCGGGAGCACTTCGCCGAGAAGGCATCGCCGGGCTTCGACCCGGACCGGGACCTGGTCAAGGTGGGCGTCGCGAACCAGACCACCATGCTCGCCTCCGAGTCCCTCGCCATCGCGGAAGAGGTCCGGAAGAGCATGGTCAAGCGCTACGGCGAGGACCGGATCGACGAGCACTTCCGCTCGTTCGACACGATCTGCTCCGCCACCCAGGAGCGCCAGGATGCGGTCCTCAAGATGATGCAGGACCCGCCGGACATCATGATCGTGATCGGCGGCTACAACTCGTCGAACACGAACCACCTTGCGCAGATCTGCCGCGCCCACACGACCACGTACCACATCGCGGACTCCTCGTGCATCGACGTGGAGCGCCGGGCGATCCGGCACAAGCCCGAGCCCGCGCCGAACGCGCCCGAGGTCGTCACCTACGACTTCCTCCCGGACGGCCCGGTGACGATCGGCCTGACGGCGGGCGCCTCCACGCCGAACAACAAGGTCGGCCAGGCGATCGCGCGGATCCTGGCGGTCCGGCACGGCGGGATCGACGAGGAGGTGGAGGCCGGGACCGGCTGACGGCCCGTGAACCCGTCGCCCGGCACGGCCCGAACGCCCGCTCCGGATCCGCCCGGAGCGGGCGTTCCTGCATCGGGCGACGGTGCGCCACCCCCTGCCCGGTGCCCGCAACTGGCCCACTCCGTGCAACATACGGCCGGTGAACGCACCCGGAACCGCGGAGGAGCCATGCGTTGGAGAGAGCCGGTTCCCGTGATCCGGCGCGCGGCGCCGGCCGTCCTGGCCACACTGTCCGCACTCGCGCTGGCGGCGTGCGCGATGGTCGCGGGAACACCTTTCTCCTTCGGTGACTCGACACCCGTGCACCCGGCGGACGCGGCGCCGAAGGACCCGGACGCCCTGGAGATCTGGGCCCGCGCCATGGACGCGAAGAACCTGCGGATCCTCGTCTCCATCGAGAAGCGCCGGCTCTGGCTGCTCGACGGCAAGGACACCGTGATGAGCGCGCCCGTCGCCGTCGGCAAGGGGCAGACGTTCACGTACAAGGGCAAGACGTACCGCTTCGAGACCCCCCGGGGGCAGCGGCGCGTGATCGGGAAGGAGACGAACCCGCGCTGGGTGCCCCCCGAGTGGCACTACTACGAGAAGGCGGCGCGCCGGAAGCTCGAGGTGGTCCACCTGGAGAAGGGCCAGCGCGTGCGCCTGTCCGACGGCACCTACATCGAGGTCCGGGACGAGGATGTGGGGCGGATCAACCAGTTCGGGAACTTCTGGCCCTTCACCCCGGGGATGGAGATCATCTTCGACGGCAAGATCTTCATCCCGCCGCTCGGCACGCGCCAGCGGAGCGTGCCGGACGCGCTCGGCACCCACAAGCTGGACCTCGGGGACGGCTACCTGATCCACGGCACGCACGTCTACAACGAGGACTCGATCGGCCGCGCGGTGAGCCACGGGTGCATCCGGATGCGGAACCAGGATGTGGCGAAGCTGTACGATCTCGTCCCCGTTGGCACCCCGGTGTACATCTACTGACCCGGCTCTTTGCGCATCCGGGGTGAGACGACGTCGCGCCGCCCGCGCCCGTACTGGGTCCTGCCGCCCGGCGCCCCGCCGGGCCCGCGGATCCGGCTTACTGTATTGGACTCGTTGACAGAAGCACTTTCCCCGGTTATTTCGGTACGCTGACCGAGTCTCCCGTCCGAAACGATCACCGGGAGAAGAGATGCCCGAGTCGCGCAACGGCGAGATCGCCAGGCTCGAACTCCTCTTCGCGGCGCACCCGGAGGGCAGGGTATTCACGCACCTGGCCGAGGCGTACCGCCGCGCCGGGGACGCACAGCGCGCACACGAACTGCTCGAGAACGGGCTGGCCCGACACGGCGACTACCCCAGCGCGCACGTGGTCATGGGCCGCGTTCTCCTGGACCTCGGCCGCACGGAGGAGGCGGGCCGTTCCTTCCGCCGCGCCCTCGAGCTGGACCCGCACAACCTGGTGGCGCTCCGGGCCCTCGCCGACATCGCGCGCTCCGAAGGCCGGACCGCCGAGGCCATGGACTATTACCGAAAGCTCCTGGAGCTCGACCCGTTCGACGACGAGTACGCCGACATCCTGGCCGAGCTCCACGCGTCCGAGCCCGCTGCGCACCACGCGCTCGCGGAGTCCGTGGATACCGAGCATCAGGATGGGTCGCAGCCGGTGGAAAGGGAACTGGTCCCGGCCGGGTCGGCGGCCGTGGAGCCGATGGATGCCGAAGGCGACGTCGTCCACGTCACGCTCCCCGGCACGGACGACCTGCACCGGAACCCGCCGGACACCCAGTCCTTTGCGCCGCACTGGCCCGAATTCCCGGTCGAGGAGGAGACCATGGCGGCATCCGTCGAGGCGCCGCTCCCCGCTGCTGAGCCCGGGCCCACGGCGCCCGAGCCGCACGACGAGGAGCCCGCGCCCATCGAGGGGATCCGTGCCGGGCTCTCGCCCGCCGAAGAGGACGCTCCGGAGCCGGACCCCGTGGTCGTGGCGGAGCCCGAACCCGTCGTACCCGCGGAGCCCGAGCCCGTGGCGACGGCCGGGACCGAGTCCGCCGCCGGCGACGACATGCTCACCGAGACCCTGGCGGAGCTATACCTCGCCCAGGGGCAGACGGAGCGGGCCATCGAGGTCTATGAAGCGCTGCTCCGCCGTCGTCCGGGAGACCCGCACCTGCTGGAGCGGCTCGGGCACGCCTGGGCCCACCGGATGCCCGGAGGCGGGGAGGGGGAAGCCGTGTCCGCGGCCCCGGAAACCGCCCCGGAGCCGGAAGTAGCGCCCGCGCAGGCGCCCGAAGCGTCTTCGGAAGGCGACGTCGCGGGGGCCGGGACGCCGGCGCACGATCCGCGGCCCGCGGCCGCACCCGCCATCGGCAGCTACTTCAACGGTCTGCTCGGCTGGAAACCGGCGATCGAGGCGCCGTCCGTGAACGGCAGGCATCCCGAGCCGGCGGAGTCCGACGCGGAGGCCGAGGCGCTCCCGGACACGGTGCCCGAGGCGTTCGCGGAGCCGGACTACGACGACCCGTTCACCGCGCCGGCCCCGGCCGCCGCCGCGGAGATCGAACCCCTGGACCCCGTCGAGGCCGAGGAGGAAGTCCCGCCCGAGGTGGACGACGACCTGGACGCCCTGTTCACCCCGGCGCCGGTCACATCGGCCGTCGAGCCGCGTCCGGCCCCGGCTGCGGCCCCGCGGCCCGCGGCGCCCACCGCCGCCGCGGTCACACCCGCGCGCTCCGGCATGATCGGACTCGCCGGCGTGCTCGTGGGGCTCCTGGAACAGTCCGGCGCAGGCGGCGGCACGAGCGGCCTGACCTGCGAGCTCGCTACCGCCATCGGGCGGGAGCTCGGGCTCGATCAGGCGGCGCTCGAGGCCCTCGCCCTGGCCGCGCTGCTCCGCGGACTCGGCCGGATCGCGCCGGGCGGCACCGCCAGGACCGACGCCGCGGAGGCTGGAAGCACGCCGTCGGACCTGGCGTTCACCCTCGAGCTCCTCGGCGGCATCCCGCTCCCCGAATCCGTTCGGGAGACGCTCCGCTGGTCCGCCGCACGCTGGGATGGGCAGGCCGGCCCGGCTCAGGCCGGCGGCGCCGCGCCCGCCCGGGACGCGATCCCGCGCACCGCGCGCATCCTCGCGGTGGCCGACACCTTCGCCACCCTCGTGGCGGAGGACCGGGAGCGCTCGGTCGAGCGGGTGGCGGACGCGCTCGCACGCATCGAGGAGGACGCCGGACGACGCTTCGACCCGGACGCCGTCGCCGCGCTCCTCCGCGTGGTGCACGGCCACCCGGTGCTCGGGGTCCCGCGCCGGGTCCTGGTGGTGGAGGCCGGCCCGGCCGCGGCCGCCGTGGCCGCGACCCGGTTGCGCACCAGCGGGTTCCAGCCGCGGCTCGTGCCCGGGTTCGCCGTGGCCCGCGAGCGCCTGGCCGAGCGCGCCGCGGATGCGCTCATCATCGGCGGCGGCCTCCCCGCCGGGGAAATCGAGAGCTTCCTCACCGAGCTCCGGGCCGATCCCGCCGTCGCCGACGCCCCGATCGTGGTGACCGGCGTGGATGACCTGGACCTGCGCATTGCGTTCCTCACCGCCGGCGCCGACCTCTGCTTCCCGTCGAGCGCCGCGCCGGATGAGGTCTCCGCCACCCTCGCCGCCCTGCTCCGGCGCATCGCCGCGGCCGGGCGCGCCGGCGCCGCCCCGGCACCGGCGGCCGCAGCCACGCCCCGGCCGGCGCAGCCCGCACCGCCACCGGTCTTCGGCCCCGTGCCCCCACCCTACCCCGCGCTGGAGGGCGACCTCGGGGAGTTCCCGCTCTCCTGGCTCCTCCGCGTCATGGACTACGACGGGCGCACCGCGGCCATCCACGTGGCGGGCGCGACGGACAACGGCGTCGTCTACCTGGAGAACGGCGCGCCGATCCACGCGGAGACCGGCCGGCTCTCGGGCGAGGACGCGCTGCGCGCCATGCTCGGCTGGACCGAGGGGACCTTCCACCTGCGCCACACCTTCGGCCCCGGCCAGCGCACCATCCACCGATCCCTCATCCAGATCCTCGTCCGGCCGCCGGACGAATGAGGGGCGCGTCGGAGCGTGCGCCTCGCGCTCTTCAACCCCGACCGCCCGTGAAGCGGGGTCGCTGGCTGCCCCGGAACGCTCCGGGCGCCGCCGCGGAAAGCGCAGGACACGTACGGTGAGCAAAATGACACGCCCGGGATCGGACGTCTGCTCCAGTTCCAGGCGTGTTTCGTTTCCGGACCGTTCACCGCGCGGATTCCTTCACGAGGCCGAAGGCGTGCACGCCCGAGAAAGCGCGATCCGAACCGAGTGCCCTGGCGGCCGATGGGTGAGGAGCACGGGAATTGTCCGGCGACATGGGCTTCCGGGGCCGGAAGACGGGAAACCGGGTGAGCGGGCCCCGTTGTGGTGCAGTATGGATCAATTACTCTAATTTCTCGCGTCACTAATATGTGATCACTACATCATACATACGCACACAATCGCCCGGTGCTCGCCCGTCGCCAGGCGAGTTGCTCCGCGGACACGTCGCCCGGCCGGCATCGTCCCCGTGTGCGCCGCCAGGAATCCCACCGCCCGATCCCGGTCCCGCTGATCGCCAGTACGATCCCATCCTCGGTGGCGCCGGCCACGACTGCGTCGGCGCGTCGCGGATGCGCCTGGGAAGCGGCGGTTGCCGGGCCCGAGGAGGGGTACCCGGACCGGGCCCCCTCCCATTCGCCAATCTGTGCTGTTTGCAGGGAACTCGGATCTGGCGGGGCTGCCGCGTACTACGTCCCCACCCCCTCCCATTCCACGCCGAGCCGGGCGATCAGACCGGCGTAGAGCAGGATCCCGTCCCAGAGGTTGCGGATGCGGAGGTTCTCATTCGGTGCGTGCTGGTTGTTGTCGTGGTTGACCATGGGCACGATCAGGAGCGGCACGCCGAGCACCTCCTCGAAGATCGACATGGGCAGGCTGCCACCGAGGGTCGGCACGCGGAGCACGGAGGTGCCGAGCACCTGTTCGGCGGTGGCGGCCACGGCCCGGGAGACGGGGAGGTCCGGGGGCGTACGGATCGCGGCGTAGCCGTCGTCCCAGGTCAACCGGATCACGCGCGGGTGCGCCCGCAGCACCTCGGGCGACGGCTCCTCGTACACGATGTGGAAGCCCTGGCCGCGGATGTGCGCCTCCACCGCCTCCCGTATCCGCTCCGGCCTCTGGTCCGGCACGAGGCGGATGTCGAGGGCGGCGGTCGCCTCGGTCGGGATCGCGTTCCGTGCCGCGTCCCCGACGCTGCCCGCGGACAGCCCGTCCAGGTTGAGCGCGGGCATGGAGATCCGCGCTGGGAGCCGTTCCGCTCCCCCGCCCTCGACCCGCCCCAGCACGAGCTCCCGGGCCAGCGTCTCCTCGACGGGCGGCAGCGCCGCGATGGCTTCCCGCTCCGCCGGGGTCGGCGGCCGCACGTCGTCGTAGAACCCCGGGATCGTGACCCGGCCCTCGTCGTCCCGCATGGAGGCGAGGAGCCGGACCAGCATGACCGCCGGGTTCGGCGCCCAGTTGCCGTAATGGCCGCTGTGCAGCACCCGCGCCGGGCCCTACACGGTCATCTGCAGCCCCATGACGCCGCGCACGCCGTGCACGATCTGGTGCCGCCGGCTCTGGTCCACGGGTCCGTCCCCGAAGATCCAGGCATCCGCCGCCAGCAGGTCCCGGTACCGTTCGAGCATGCGCCGCAGGTTCGGCGAGCCCGCCTCCTCCTCGCCTTCCAGGAAGAACTTCAGGTTCACGGATGGCCGGATCCCCGCGGCCCGGAGCGCGTCCAGCGCGGCGAGGTATGCGACGATGGGCGATTTGTCGTCGCTCGCGGACCGCCCGTACACGCGCCATTCATCGTCCAGCGGCGGCGTGGCCTCGGCCCAGGGCACGATGCGGGCGCCGTCCTCGAGCCGCCCGGCCACGAGCGTCGGCTGCCAGGGGTCGGTGAGCCAGCCCGGGCCGTCCACCGGCTGGCCGTCGAAGTGGGCGTAGAGCACCACGGTCCGGGTGGCGCCGGGCGTGGTCAGCTCGCCGTACACCGCGGGCGGCGCGCCGTCCAGCTCCAGCACCCGGGCCCGGATCCCGCGGCGTTCCATCATCCGGACGAGGTGCTCGGCGTTCCTCCGGATGTCCTCCACGTTGGAGGCGATGTTGGGCATGGCGAGCAGCTCGCGCAGCTCACCCATCACGTCCATTTCATGGTTCCGGCGGTGCACGGCGACGGCGGCGCGGATCGCCTCGGGCGTGGGCGCAGCCGCCTGCGCGTAGGCCTCCCGCCCGCCCGCCGGCAGGGCGAGGATCGCGGCGAGCGCGAGGACCACGCCCGCGGAGGCGGCCCGGAGGGCCGGGGAGGTCGCCGGAGATGACGTCGCCCCGCGCACGCTCATGAGGCGTCACCCCGCGTGAGCCGGTAGATCAGGATGGCGGCGCGCCGGGCCGCGACCGTGATGGAGGGCAGGTCCACGGTCTCGTCCACGGTGTGGGAGCCCCAGCCCTTGGGGCCGAGCCCGTCCAGGCCGTCCACGTAGGGCGCCACGAAGGAGACGTCGGCGGCGCCGCGGGCGCCCGGGTCGAACGGGAGGATCGGGCCGTGGCCGAGGTCCCGGCTCACCTGGTCGAGCATGGCCAGCAGCGCCTGGTTCCCTTCCGTCGGGGGCATCGACGGGTAGCCGTCGGAGAAGGTGATGGTGGCCTGCGTGCCGGGGAGGCTCCGGGCCACGATCTGCCGCATCTTCTCCCGGGTCCGCTGGAGCTGCTCGTCGGTGATCGTGCGGATGTCGCCCTTCACGACCACCCGCTCGGCCACCACGTTCGTCTTCCCGAAGGCCGTGCCCGCCGCGGCGGCATCGTCGTACGTGACCTCGGTGCCGCCCAGGATCACGCCCGGGTTGAAGGTGAGGTACTGCTCGCCGCGGATCTCGGCGTAGAACGCGTTCAGGATGCGGGCGGCCTCGAAGATCGCCCCGGCGCCGACGTCGTCCCGGAACACGCCGGACGAGTGGGCGGGCTTCGCGGTCACCTCGAGGGTCCAGGAGCTGGAGCTCCGCCGCGCGATCACGCCGTAGTCGTGGCCCACGCCGCCGGACCCGTTCTCGAAGCCGAGGGCCACGTCGCTGCGCTTCGCGGCCTCGATCAGGTCCCGGCGGGAGATCTCCAGCGGTCGGCCAGGCGCCTCCTCGTCGCCGGTCAGGATCACGGTGATGGTGGTTCCGTCCAGCGCGCCCTCGGCGTGGAGCGCCCGGAGCGCCTGGAGGATCACGATGTTGCCGCCCTTCATGTCGACCACGCCGGGGCCGCGGGCCTTGTCGCCCTCCCGGACGAATTTCTGGAACGGGCTGTCCTCCTCGAAGACGGTGTCCAGGTGCCCGATCAGGAGGAGCCGCTTGCCGCGGTTCCCGGTCCGCTCGGCGATCAGGTGTCCCGCGCGGCCGAGGGATTCCGGGAGCGCCGCCCAGCGGACGCGGAAGCCGAGCTTCTCGAACTCCGGCGCGAGCACGTCCGCCACCCGCTTCACGCCGGTCGGGTTCAGCGTCCCGCTGTTGATGTCCACGGTGCGCTGGAGCAGCGCGATCGCGTCCTCGGCGCCCGCGTCCACGGCCGCGGCGATGCGGCGCTCGATGTCGGTCAGGCCGCCGGACTGCGCCGCGACGGGCGGACGCGGCAGCGCGAGCGCGAGGGACAGGGCAAGGATGGGCGCGGCGTAGCGCTTGGGTCGAAGCATCGTGCGGTACCTCCGGCTGTGATCCCTTTGCCCGTGAAGTTGTCTCGGATCGCCCGGGCGGGCAAGCATCGGCGCCGGTCGCCGCCCTGGCCCGACCCCGGCCAGATGGCCGGACCGGCCGCGTGAGGCCGGGTGGTCTGGATCCGAGCTCCGATTTCCAGGGGCCCATGCCGACTCGCGATCGCCGCGCCCGCGTAACGGGCTGTCGGGAAGATGCGGGGCGAGGACGGTGCGCGCGCCGGCCGTATCGGGCCAGGAATCGCTCCGCGGCCCGACACTTGCCCCACCCCCGGGCTGTGTCCATCATGAGGTTTCACACCGGGTTGCGGACCGCGCCGGGCGTGTCCCGGGCCGCGGCCCGCACCGATGCCATGCGCACCGGCCCGCTTCGAAAGGAGGGGACGCCCATGGACTCGCTCATGATCGGCGGCGCGACGCTGCGGCTCGTGCAGGGCGACATCACGGAGCAGGAGGTGGACGCCATCGTGAACGCGGCGAACTCCACGCTCCTGGGGGGCGGGGGCGTGGACGGCGCGATCCATCGCAAGGGCGGCCCGGCGATTCGCGCGGAGTGCGAGGCGATCCGCCGGGACGTGTATCCGGACGGGCTCCCGACGGGCGATGCGGTGGTCTCGACCGCCGGGAACCTCCCGGCGAAACGGGTCATCCACACCGTCGGCCCGGTCTGGCAAGGCGGCCGCAAGGGCGAAGCCGTGCTCCTCTCCGCGGCGTACCGGAGTTCCCTGGACCGGGCGCGGGAGCACGGGTTGCGCACCGTCGCGTTCCCATCGATCAGCACCGGGGCTTACCGCTACCCGGTCGACCAGGCGGCGCGGGAGGCGCTGCGCACGGTCCGGGACTACCTGAGCGCGTATCCCGCCGCCTTCGACGAAGTCCGCTTCGTCCTGTTCTCGGACGCGGACTACGACGCGTACCGTGCGGCGCTCGTGGAGATCGGTGCGTGAGGTGACCGTGTCCGGCCCCGGGTCTCACGCCGCCGGCGACAGCCCCGGATAGTCCGCCGTGCGACGGGCCCTGGCCTATGGAACCGCATGGTGGGTCCTGGTCGAGGGCCGGTCCGACACGTGGGTGGCGGGCATCATCGCGGTCGCCCTGGCGCTGGGCGCGCGCCGCCTGCTGGACCGCACCGCGGCGCCCGTCCCGGTGCGAATCGATGTGCCCGGGCTGCTCCGCTTCGTGCCGTTCTTCCTGCGGGAGTCGGTGCGGGGCGGCGTGGACGTGGCCCGGCGCGCGCTGCACCGCCGGCTCCCGATCGCGCCGGCGCTCATCCCCTACCCGCTCACCCTGCGCACCCGCCCTGCCCAGATCTTCTTCGTCAACGCGGTGAGTCTCGCCCCTGGCATGTTCGTGGCCGCGTGGACCGGGGACGTGGTGCTCGTGCACGTGCTGGACTCCGGCGTGAACGTTGCGCCACGGCTACGGGCGCTGGAGGCGAGGATCGCGGCGATGCTGGGCGAGCCGGCGATCCCGCCGTGGCCACCCGGCTCGGGGCCGCCGGCTCCGCCGTGGCGGTGACTCGCTCCGCACGCTCCAGGGAGGCCGTGCATGGCTGAGGCGTACATGGCGCTCGCGGCGTTCCTCGTCGTGAACGTGGGGGCAGGGCTGTGGCGGGTGGCACGCGGCCCCACGCCCGCGGACCGGATGCTCGCGGCGCAGCTCTTCGGGAGCACCGGGGTCGCGGTGCTGCTCCTGCTCGCGGAGGCCGCGGACGCGCCCGCGCTGCGGGACGTGGCGCTGGTCTTCGCGCTGCTCGCGGTGGTGGCCGGCATCGCGTTCGTGAAGCTGGGCTGGAGTCAGGATCCCCTCGCGGAGGACGACCATGCCGATTAGCACGTGGCTCTCGATCCCGCTGCTGCTGGCCGGCGCGTTCTTCTTCCTGGGCGGGACCATCGGCATGCTGCGGTTCCCGGACGTGTACACGCGGCTGCACGCGTTGACGAAGGCGGACAACCTCGGGCTCGGCCTGATCACCGGCGCGCTCGTGCTGGAGGCGGACGGCTGGGCCGTGCGCGCCAAGCTGCTCCTGATCTGGATCCTGGTTCTGGCGGCCACGGCCACGCTCTGCCACATCGTGGCGCGGGCCGCGCTGGAGCGAGGGATCCGCCCGTGGAGGCGGCCGTGAGCCCGGCGGGTTGGACGCTCGACGTCGCCCTGGTCACGCTGATCCTCGGCCTGGCGTGGCGGCTGCTGTGGACGCGGAACCTGTTCGAGGCCGTGGTCCTCTTCGTGGCGTTCGGGCTCACGCTCTCGCTGGCGTGGGTCCGGCTCGGGGCGACGGATCTCGCGCTCGCGGAGGCCGCGGTCGGCGCGGGGCTGACCGGCGCGCTGTTCATGCACGCGCGCCAGCGGCTCGCGGAGAAGCTCGCGGAGCGGGCGGAGGAAGAGGTGGACGGATGAGGGATCCGGCCGTTCACGGAAGGCCCGTCCGCGGCGTGTTGGGCGCGCTGCTGGCGCTCGCCGCCGCAGGGCTGGCCGGGGCCATCGCCAGCGCGATCCTGACGCTCCCCGAGCGGCCCGCCACCCTGGCCGGGGAGGTGATCGCCACGCTGGACCGGAGCGGCGTGGAGAGCCCGGTCACGGCCGTGCTCCTCGACTTCCGCGCGTACGACACCCTGCTCGAGATCGCGGTGCTGCTCGCCGCGGTCGTGGCGGTCTGGGCGCTGGAGCGGGGCGCGCCGCCGCTGCCGTCTCCGTCCGAGGCGGCTGACCCGGTGCCCGGCGCCCTCGCCCGGCTCGTCGTCCCCCTCGCCGTGCTCTCGGGCGTGTACCTGACCTGGGCGGGCGCATACCGGGCCGGGGGCGCATTCCAGGCCGGGGCGCTGGTCGGCGGCGCGCTCGTGCTCCTCCTGGCCGCCGGGATCCTGCCGCCGCGAGTCCGGGCGGTGGGCCGGTTGAGAGCCGCCGTCGTCGCCGCGCTCGCCGTGTTCATCGCCGCGGCGCTGGCCGGGCTCTTCGCCACCGGCCGGCTCCTCGACTACCCGCCGGGCGCCGCGAGCCGCTGGATCATCGCCATGGAAAGCGCGTTGGCCCTCTCCATCGCGGCGATCCTGGCGGACCTGTTCGTGGACGTGCCCGCGCTGGCCGAGCCGGCGGCCGGGCCGGAGGACCCGCGATGAAGGCGCCGACCGGCTCCGTGACTGGCGTCCGACGGGAGGGCCGGCGATGACGCCGCCGCTCCTCTACGCGCTCGCGGGCGCGGGCCTCTTCGCCCTCGGGCTGCACGCGTTCCTCATCCGCCGGCACCTATTCTGGAAGGTGCTCGCGTTCAACGTGATGGGGAGCGGCGTGTTCCTCGTGCTGATCGGCGCGCCGGCCAGCCCCCCGGGCGGCGGTGCGGACCCGGTCCCTCAGGCGCTGGTCCTGACCGGGATCGTGGTGGCGGTCAGCGCCACCGCCCTCGCCATCGGCCTCGCGCTGCGCGTCGCGGCGAAGACCGGACACCCTCACCTGCCGGAGGACGCGGACGCGTGAGCCCGGACTCGCCCTGGATCGTCTGGGCCGTGGTCGCGCCGCTCATCGCCGCACTGCTCGCCGCGGGGTTCGGTCCCCGGGCGACGCCGCTCGTCTTCCTTACCGGCGTGCTCGGCGTGCCGGTCTCGGCCGCCGCCCTCGCGGTCCAGGTCGAGCGGTTCGGACCGCAACGGCACGCGATCGGCGGCTGGGGCGAGCCCCTCGGGATCGAGCTCTACGCGGACGGCCTGGCCGCGCTGATGCTGCTGGTCTCCGCTGTGGTCGGCGCGGCGGTCAGCGTGTACGCCTCCGGATTCTTCGGCGCCGGTCAGGCTCCCCCGGTGCCGGTAATGGCGACGGACGGCTCCTCCGTTGGGTACGGCCATGCGCCCCCGGTCGCGGTGGCCGGATACCCGGGCGGGGCGGCCCCCGCGCCGCCCCGGGCGCCGCACGGCGTTCTCGCCCCCGGTATGCCCGACGCCTCGGGCGCCGGACAGGCGCTGACCGCCTCACCTCCCGCGGACGCCCGCGCCGGCCGCTTCTTCTGGCCGCTCTGGATGCTGCTCTGGGCGGCCCTGAACGCGCTCTTCCTCTCGCGGGACGTCTTCAACCTGTACGTCACGCTCGAGCTCATGAGCCTCTCGGCCGTGGCGCTCGTGACCCTGGGCGGCACGGACGCTGCGACCGTGGCCGGGATGCGGTACCTGCTCATGTCGCTCCTCGGCTCGCTCCTGTTCCTGCTCGGCGTGGCGCTGCTGTACGCCGCGTACGGCACGCTGTCCCTGGATGGCCTCGCGAGTGCCGCGGCCGGCGCCCTGGACGGCGGCGGATCCATCCCACCCGCCACCGTGCTCGCCCTGGCCGTCATGACCGTGGGGCTCTGCATCAAGGCCGCGCTCTTTCCGTTCCACGCCTGGCTGCCGCCCGCCCACGCGAGCGCGCCGGCGCCGGCCAGCGCGCTCCTCTCGGGGCTCGTCGTCAAGGCGGCGTTCTACATCCTGGTCCGGCTCTGGCTCCAGGTCCTCCCGGTCGCGGTGCCCGGCGCGGCGCTGCGGCTCATCGGCGTGCTGGGCGCGGGGGCGGTGCTGTGGGGCTCCGTCCTGGCGCTGGTGCAGCACAATCTCAAACTGCTGATCGCGTACTCGACCGTGGCGCAGCTCGGCTACCTGTTCCTGCTCTTCCCCCTGCTGACCGACGGCGGATCCCCAGCCGCCGGCGCCTGGAACGACGCGGCGTGGTCCGGCGGGATCTACCAGGCGCTGGCCCACGCGTGCGCCAAGGCCGCCATGTTCCTTGCAGCCGGGAGCATGATCCACGCGTCCGGGTCCGACGCGCTCGTCGCCCTGGACGGCATCAGCCACCGCCTCCCCCTCTCCTTCACCGCGTTCGGGCTCGGCGGGCTGACCATGGCCGGACTGCCGCCGTCCGGCGGGTTCATCGGGAAGTGGCTCCTGCTCACGGCCGCGTTCGAAACCGGACGCTGGGTCTGGGCCGGGGTCATCGCGGGCGGCGGGCTGCTCTCCGCGGCCTACGTCTACCGCGTGCTGCGCCACGCGTTCGGGCGGTCGGAAGCGCTGCCGCCCCCCGCGCCCGTGCCCCGCCGCATGGAGCTGGCCGCGCTCGGCCTCGCCCTCGTGGCCGTGGCGCTCGGCGTGGCCGCGACCCGCCCGATCGAGCTCCTGGAGGTCGGCGCCGGCCCGCTCGCCCCGATGACCGGGGCCATGAGCGAGCCCGGCGGCGCATACGCCGACCCGGCCCCGGGCGGATCCCAATCCCATGAGCCGATCTCGCCGGACTCGCCGGCCCGCGGATCGGGCCTCTCCGGAGCGCCGGCCCGACCGCCCGCTCTGCCGGGAGCAGCGGCTCGTTGTGCGCCGATCCTGACCGGAACGCTGGCACAGGCCCCGTTGCCGTCCACACCCGGCCCCTGACACCCGCCCATGGTCGCGCTCCGCTCCGCCGCCTACCTGCCGCTGCTGGTCGTGCTCTCCTCGCTGGTGCCCGGGGTCATCATCGCGTTCCTCCGGGAGGAGCAGGTCCGGACACGGACCGCGCTGAACATCGCCGGAGCGGTGCTGAAGATCCTGCTGGTCGCACTGATGCTGTGGGGCGTGGCGGAAGGGCGGCGTTACGCGTGGCGCCTCGCGATCATGCCGGGATTCGAGCTGACCCTGGTCGGAGACGCCCTCGCGCTCCTCTTCGTCACCCTCTCCGCGATCCTCTGGCTGGTCACCACCCTCTACGCCATCGGCTACCTGGAGGCCTCGCCGAACCGCAGCCGCTTCTTCGCGTTCTTCAGCCTGTGCGTGACCGCGACCGTCGGCATCGCCCTGGCCGGGGACCTCTTCACCTTCGTCCTCTTCTACGAGGCACTGACCTGGACGACGTATCCCCTCATCGTCCACCGCGGCACGCCGGCCACCATCGCGGCCGGCCGAACCTACCTCCAGTACACGGTCACCGGCGGCACCCTGCTGCTGGTCGGCACCGTGTGGCTGTGGGCCGTGGCGGGCACCCTGACCTTCCGGGACGGCGGGTTCCTGGCCGGCCTCCCCGCCGAGACGCACGGCGAGCTGACCGCCATCTTCGCGGTTCTCGTCCTCGGGCTCGGCGTCAAGGCCGCCCTCGTCCCGTTGCACGGCTGGCTCCCCGCGGCCATGGTCGCGCCCGCGCCGGTCAGCGCCCTCCTCCACGCGGTGGCCGTGGTCAAGGCCGGGGCGTTCGGGATCGTGCGCGTGCTCTACAGCGTGTACGGCATCGAACTGGCCACCGCCCTCGGCGGCGCACAGGCGCTGGCCATCGCGGCCGGCATCACGATCCTCTACGGCTCCTTCCGCGCCCTCACCCAGGACGACCTCAAGCGCCGGCTCGCCTACTCCACCGTGAGCCAGATCTCGTACATCACCCTCGGCGTGGCCACCCTCGGGCCGGTGGCCTCCCTCGGCGGGCTGGTCCACCTGGTGCACCAGGGCCTCATGAAGATCACGCTCTTCTTCTGCGCCGGGAACCTGGCCGAGACCATCGAGGTGCGACGGGTCAGCGAGATGGACGGCGTCGGCCGGCGCATGCCCTGGACCATGGCCGCGTTCGCCATCGGGGCGCTCGGCATGATCGGCCTGCCCCCGCTGCCCGGCTTCGTCACGAAGTGGTACCTCGGCCTCGGCGGCCTCGCCGCGGGCGACGTCTGGGTCGTGGCGGTGCTCGTGCTCAGCACGGTCCTCAACGCGGCGTACTTCCTGCCGATCCTCCGCCGGGCATGGTTCGCCGACGGCATACCGGCCGTCCCCCACGCCTCCGAGGCCGGCCCGCTCCTGATCTCCTCCACCGTGACCGCCGCCGCGCTCTCCCTCGCGGCCGGCCTCTTCGCGAACATGGTGATCAGCCCGCTGACCTGGACGAGGCTCGTGATCGAGCGGCTCTACGCGCCATGAGCGACGTCGTACGCTCCGCCCTCGTCGCCTCGATCCCGTTCGCCGTGCTGCCACCCGCCGGGGCGCCCGCTTCGGCTGCCTTGCTCCCCGAGCCCGGCGCTTCGGTCGTTCCGGGCGCACTGCTCGTGCTCATCGCGCTCGCCACGCCGGCCGCGCTCGCCACGGCGTGGACGATCCGCCCACTCCGCGGGACTGCCGTCACCCTCGCGCCCTTCGCCGCGCTCCCCGCCCTCGCCCTCGCGCTCTGGCCCGGCCCGCTGCCCACGGTCCGGGTGCCGGAGATCTTCCTGGGGATCGAGCTCGGGCTGGACGCCGTCGGGAAGCCGTTCCTCCTCTTCAGCGCCGCGCTCTGGACCGCGGCGGGCGTCTCCGCCCGCGCCTCCATGGCCGAGGACCGCCGCAACGCCTTCTTCGGGCTCTGGCTCCTCACCCTGACCGGCAACATCGGCGCGATCCTCGCCCGCGACGCGCTCGCCTTCTACCTCTTCTTCGCGGTCCTGACCTTCGCCGCGTACGGCCTGATCGTCCACCGACGGAACCCCGGAGCGCTCTCCGCCGGCCGCGTCTACATCATCATGGCCGTGCTGGGCGAGGCCGCGATCCTGTCCGGACTGCTGCTCCTCGCCGCCACAGCCGAAGGGCTGCGCTTCGCCGACATCGGCGCGGCCTACGCCGCGTCGCCCTGCCCCACGACCCTGGCCGGGCTCTTCCTGGTCGGGTTCGGCATCAAGGTGGGCGTCGTGCCGCTCCACCTCTGGCTGCCGCTGGCGCACCCCGTGGCGCCCACGCCCGCCAGCGCGCTGCTCAGCGGGGCGCTGATCGAGGCCGGCGTGCTCGCCTGGCTGCGCTTCCTCCCGATCGGCGCCACGGCCCTGCCGGTCTGGGGCGAGATCTGCCTGGTCATGGGGTTCGTGAGCGCATTCTTCGGCGTGGCCGTCGGCCTGACCGAGACCGACCCCAAGACCGTGCTCGCCTATTCCAGCATCAGCCAGATGGGCTTCCTGCTGGCCGGCGTCGGGATCGGGCTCTACGCGCCCGCCGATCCCGGCGCCGTGCTGCTCGCCGTCGGGCTCTACGCCGTGCATCACGGGCTCGCGAAAGGCGCGCTCTTCCTCGGCGTCGAGACGCCGCCGGCCGCGGGGCGGGCACGGTGGTGGCACGCCACCTCCACGGCCCTGGCCGTGATCCCGGCCCTCGCCCTGGCCGGCGCGCCGCTGACCAGCGGGGCGCTGGCCAAGCACGCGCTGTCAGAAAGCGCTGCCGGGCTCCCGCCGGCCTGGTCCGCCGCCGTCGCCCCCCTCCTCTCCATCGCCGCGGCCGCGACCACGTTGCTCATGGCCCGCTACCTCGCCCTGCTCGGGGCCCGGCCCCGGGCCAGGCCGACGGGCCGGCGGAATCCGGCCGGGTCGCCCACGCCCCCAACGTCGCCGGCCCCCCCAGCCCGCCTCTGGCTCCCCTGGGCCGGGCTGGTCCTGGTCAGCGCGACGGGCGTGCTCTGGATCCCCCTCGCGGTCCCCGCTCCGGCCGGGACGGAGGTACCGACAGCGCCGGGTGCCCTGGCCAGCGGCATCGGGCCGGTCGCGCTCGGTGCGCTCATCGCCCTGATCGCGGCCCGGTACCACGACCGGCTCCCGTTCCTCGCCGCGGCCCGGATCCCTCCGGGCGACGTCCTGGTTCCGATCCGCTCGCTCGCCCGCCGGCTCCGCGGCGTGCTCACCGTCCCGGTCTGGTTCCAACCGATGGCGCTGGCGCAGGCGCTCTTCGGCCGCGCCAGCCGACACGTGCTCGAGCTGGGCCGGGCGCTCGGGCGGCGGGACCCGCGTTTGACCCGGGGCGTCATCGTGGGCACGCTGCTCTTCCTGCTCCTCGTCGCGCTCAGGCTCGCGCTGGGGAACGGCTGAGGCGCGGCGCGACCGAATCCGCTGCCCGGAACGGCTGGGGCACCTCCGGTCGCGCCGCAACGTGGGGACCGGACCGGCTGCGCGGCAGCGCAGGCCATGCTCCCGGCAACCTGCGCGACCGGTGCCTGCTCTCCCGGATCGGCAGCGCGAAGCAACGGTCTTGCGATACGGTTCGGAGCCGGGCGGGACGCAGGCCACGCCTTGGCCCTGCCGGCGCCTGCGCCCGCGGTGGCGCGGGATCCGGCCGCCCGATGCGCCGGCCGTACGGACCGGCCGGGGAGGCGCGTTCGGCGGCCCCTGATTCGCGCTGCTGCATTCGGGCGGACGGCGCCGGACCCATCGGCCGCGGGCGCACGTACCTGCCGCAGCACTCGCCGAATCCTTCGGGACGCGGAGACTTACCACCGACTGGTCGAGGAGCGGTCGTGCCGCCTCGAGCGATGCGGCGGCGGAGAGCGTTTCCCCGGCGAGACGTCGCCCCACCGGGACCCGACCGGCTTTCCGTGGCCGATCGGCCACCTGGGGGGCCGAGCTCGTTGGCGGGCCGTGGGACGCACCCGCTCCGCATTGTGACCCGAGGTTCTGGCGTGCCCCGGGAGCCCTCGCAGGGGTGTCGTCCGGCCCCGCCGCAGGGTGGAGGCGGATCGGGAGGCACTACGAGGCCCACAAACCGCGATCCCGTACTGGACAGCGGTCGCGCCGGCCTCTATAAAGAAGAGCCGATCCCGCCAAGGCCGGGCTGCGACACGGGCGTCCACGCCGGCGGAAGGCGATGGACCCGGACGCGCTGTGCCGCGTCCCCCGGACGAGGAACGTTGAAGCCGCGAGCAACGCAGGAGCCGAGAGATGGCGGAAGAAGGACACGTCGCCAGGGACCCGATGCCGGAAGACAACCGGAAGCCGGCCGACCGCATGGACCGGCGCTCGTTCGTGAAGTCGGCCGTGATCGGCGCCGCAGGCGCGGGCGCGCTGACCGCCTGTGGCGCGGGCGGCAGCAGTGTCGCGGGCGGAGAGGCGGTGGCGACCGGGCCCGAGGTGACCTGGCGGCTGGCGTCCAGCTTCCCCCGGAGCCTGGACATCATCTTCGGCGCCGCCGAGTCCTTCGCCCAGCGGGTGAGCGACCTGACCGGCGGCCGGTTCAGGATCCGGGTCTACCCGGCGGGTGAGCTGGTGCCGGGGCTCCAGGTGATGGACGCGGTCCAGCAGGGCACGGTCCACGCCGGCCACACGGCGTCGTACTATTACACGGGCAAGAACCCTGCGCTCGCTTTCGCGACCGGCGTGCCCTTCGGCTTCACGGCTCGCCAGCAGAACGCCTGGCTATACTACGGCGGTGGGCTCGAAGAGATGCGCCGGATCATGGCGGACTTCGGGATCATCCACTTCCCGGCCGGCAATACCGGCGTACAGATGGGAGGCTGGTTCCGCCAGCCGATCTCGTCGCTTGCGGACCTGCGCGGGCTTCGCATGCGCATCCCGGGTCTCGGCGGCCAGGTCATGAGCCGGCTGGGCGTTTCCGTGCAGGTCCTGGCCAGCAGCGAGATCTACCTGGCGCTCGATCGCGGCGCAATCGATGCCACCGAGTGGATCGGCCCGTACGATGACGAGCGGCTCGGCTTCCACGGGATCACTAAGTACTACTATTACCCGGGCTGGCACGAGCCGGGCATGACGGCGGACCTCATGATCAACCGGCGAGCGTGGGACCAGTTGCCGGAGAGCTATCAACGGATCGTGGAGCTCTGCGCGCGCGCCATGAACGACGAGATACTCGTCCATTACGACGCCGCGAACCCGCTCGCACTGCAGCGGCTCATCCATGAGCACGGGGTGCAGATCCGGCCTTTCTCCCAGGACATCATGCAGGCGGCGTGGCGGGAGAGCATGACGATGCTCGAGGAGCACGCCGCGGCGGACGCCACGTTCCGGCGCGTCTACGAGCACTGGAAGGCGTTCCGGGCGCGGGCGTTCAACTACGACGGGAGCATCGAGCAGAGCTACGCGAACTTCGCGTTTGCCCAGGCGCTCACCTGAGCGCGTGCGCAGGTCCGTCTCCGGAACGGCCGGCCCTGAGCGGCGATCCGTGTGCCGGCTCCCCGGTCCAGGGGCGTGCCGCCACAGCCGGCCGGGCCAGCCGCTCCGGTCGTGCGGCCGGGTGGCGTTCTACTGCATCTCTTCCGGCCTGCGCGTGTGGATGATGATGACGCCGGTCGCGGTCTCGGGGCCGTAGGCCGCGGACGCCGCCGCGCCGCGCAGGATCTCGATCCGCTGGACCATGCCGAGCGGCAGCTCCTGGAGGACCCGGAGCAGGCTCTCCTGCCCGCTCCCCGCGGCGTGGACGCGCACGCCGTCCACCACCACGATCGGCTCGTTGCTCAGGGTAATGCTCTTCGCGCCCCGGATCCGGAGTGCGCCCCCTGCCCCGACCTGCCCGCTGCCGACGAAGATCGAGAGCCCGGGCACGCCGCGCAGCAGCTCCGCCACGTTGGCCGCCGCGCTCCCCTCGATGTCGGCCCGCTCGATGCGAATCACACCATCGGCGACCCGCGCGGGGCCCGCGCGCTGGACCTCCGCCACCAGACCGCGGAGCACGCCGGCGAACGGAACCAGCTCGAAGTCGATCTCGAGCGCCGCGCCGGCGGGCACGTCCCAGCTCTCCACGAGCGTCGTGTAGCCGGGGAACGTGATGCGGAGCTCCGCCGTGCCGGCCGGCACCCGGGCAAGGCGATACTGGCCCCGGGCGTCGGTCCGGGTCCGGATGGAGGTGCCGACCACGACCAGCTCGACGCCGCGGAGCGGGCGCCCGGTTTCGGAGTCGAACACGCGGCCGTGGATCGCGCCGGTGTTCTGGGCGTGGGCGCCGTCCGCCCCGGCGCCCGGGACGGCCAGCACCCCCAACGAAAGGGCGAGTGCGCGGAACAGCCCGGGGAAGGATCCCATGCCGACCTCCGGGCCAGGTGTGTCGGCGCTCCCTACCCCTCCCCTACCCGCCAGCTCATGGCATCCTGGCGATCAGCGCCGCGACCGCCAACGCCTGGATAATGATGAACGGAATCGCTCCGCGATAGATCGCCGTGGTCGGGATCTCCTGCGGCGTCACGCCGCGCAGGTAGAACAGCGAGAGTCCGAACGGCGGCGTGAGGAAGGAGGTCTGCATGTTCATCGCCATCACGACCCCCAGCCAGGTGAGATCGATCCCGAGCATGGCCGCAGCCGGCCCGATGAGCGGCACGACGATGAACGCGATCTCGAAGAAATCGATGAAGAAGCCCAGCACGAAGACCAGCAGGTTCACCACGATCAGGAACCCGATCGCCCCTCCGGACAGCGACGTGAGCCACCCGTCGAGCCACAGGTCCCCGTCCAATCCGCGGAACACCAGGGCGAACGCCATGGACCCGATCAGCAGGAACAGCACCATGATGGTGAGCCGCGCGGTCTCGTTCATCGCCGCGTAGATCGACTCCCGGGAGAGCCGGCGATACGCGGCGGCCAGCGCCATGGCGCCCACCGCGCCGAGCGCGCCCGCTTCCGTCGGCGTGGCCACCCCCACGACGATGCTCCCGAGCACGACCAGGATCAGGACCAGGGGCGGCAGCAACGACTTCACCACCAGCGGCACGACGCCGCCCCGGCGTTCGAGGGCCGCCGAGGGCAGAGCGGGCATCGCGGCCGGCCTGAACGTCGCCACGCCGATCAGGTAGAGCGCGTACGCGCCCGCGAGCACCAGCCCGGGGACGAGCGCGGTACGGAACAGCGCGCCGACCGAGACCCCGAGCTGGTCGCCCAGCACGATCAGCACGATGCTCGGCGGGATGATCTGTCCGAGCGTACCCGCCGCCGCGATCGTGCCCAGCGAAAGCTCCCGCTGATACCCGTAGCGCAGCATCACGGGGAGCGAGATCAGGCCCATGGCCGTGACCGACGCGCCCACCACGCCCGTCGTCGCGGCCAGCAGCGTGCCCACCAGCACCACGCCCAGCCCCAGCCCCCCGCGGAACTTCCCGAACAACAGCCCGATCGTCTCCAGGAGCTGCTCCGCGAGCCGGGACTTCTCCAGCAGCGCGCTCATGAAGATGAAGAACGGCACCGCCAGGAGCGTGTAGTTCGACATCGTGCCGAACACTCGCTCCGGCATCGCCAGGAGCAGCGCCCCGTCGAAGTGCCCCGTGAGCGAACCGAGCGCCGCGAAGATCAGCGCCGTGCCCGCCAGCGCGAACGCGACCGGGTACCCGCTCAAGATCATCACGAGTACCGTCGCGAGCATCGCGGGCGCCCACACGCCGGCCATCAGTCGACCCCTCCACCGTCGCCCGGCGCCCCGCGACCCTCACGCAGCGCCGCGTAACCCTTGATCGCCAGCGAAATGGACTGGAGCAACAGCAGGACGAAGCAGACGAGGATCACCGTCTTGATCGGGTAGCGCGGCAGCCCGCCCGGATCCGGCGAGCCCTCCCGGATCAGCCACGAGTTCCGCACCGCCGGCCAGCAGGTGACCAGCATCAGGATCGAGAACGGAATCGCGAAGAAGACCGTCCCGAGGAAATCGACCCACTTGCGATAGCGCGGCCCGAACCTGGAATAGAGCACGTCCACCCGCACGTGCACGTCCCGGTTCAGCCCGTACGCGGCGCCGAGCAGGAAGACCAGACTGAACAGGTACCACTGGAGCTCGAAGGCGGCGTTGGACGTCAACGACACGTGCGTCCAGCGATTCAGGTAGCGCAGGAGCGCGTTGCACGCGCCCAGCACGACCATGGCCGGGATCAGCCACCTGATCCCCGCGTAGATCCAGTCGTTCAGCCGGTCGATGGCGCCGGCGACGCGCAGCAGGACCCTCAGCCGCCCGGGTTCCGGCGGCGCTCCGTCTCCACTGGTCACCTCGGCCCCCCGTGCGAGTCCACGCCCGTCGTGGTCGTTCGGATACGATGCTCGCCGATGTGCGTGAGTGTCGCGCTACGATAAGGCGCGGACGCGCCGTCGGCAACGAGTTTCGAGGCCATCGCCGCGACGCGCCGGCGCGTCGTTCCCGCATCGGGCGGCCGCCGTACGTGTACCCGTATACGCACGGACCGGCCGCCAAACCGTCCACGGGATCCGGCAGACCCACCGCTCTGAACTGCCAAATTGATCCGGAAGCCTGCAAATCTGGCGCGAATCGATTGGCATGACGGATGCATTCACGCGACTACGCCCGGCGCCGGTTGCGCAACGCTCACTGGCATCGCAGCCGGGCGTCGTCAGTCGAAAGTGATCCCGAATCAACAACGACGAACGACAAGGCCGCAGGAGGTCAAAATGCTCACGCTCAGAAACCGAGGGCTCTTCTCGCTGCCCCTGAATCGGATTTCCGCCCTGCAGGCCGAGATCGATAGGCTCTTCGATTCGCTCTGGAAGGAGCTGCCGGTGGAGTCGGGCGGCAGCTGGGTGCCTGCAATGGACGTGGAGGAGACCGACGACGAGCTCCGCTTCACCTTCGAGCTGCCGGGGATCAGCGCCGAGGACCTGGAGATCAGCGTGGATCGCGGGCTGCTCACGGTCTCGGGCGAGAAGCGGCGCCAGAGCTCGAAGGAGGAAGGCGGCTACCGGGTGTCCGAGCGGCAGTACGGCCGGTTCGTCCGCTCGTTCCAGCTCCCGGGCGAGATCGATCCGGATCGTGTCACGGCGCATTTCGACCAGGGCGTGCTCACGATCACGGTGCCGAAGCCCGAGAATTCGAAGCCGCGCCGGATCCCGGTCCAGACCGCCCGGCAGATCGAGGCGAAGGCCGGCTGATCCGGAAGTGACGGTAGTCGAGGGCTAGCCCGGCGGGGGTGTCAGCGACCAGGGTTGGCGAGGGTACCGCCGGGTCCGAGGGGTCGGGGCGTTGCTCCGGCCCCTCATTGCATCCGTGCCCCGCGACCCCAACTCGGCCCGGAGCCCGGTCGATTTCCTCTCGACTCGAGTTCGTGCCCGTTTCCCGTTCGCCGCCCGGCCTCGCCACGGCCGGGCGAATCCGGATGCGGTAGGCGGTACGCAGCCGGGGGCGGCATCGAGCGCGTCAGCGCGGTGCCGGCTGCGGCGCTCCACGCCGTGATGACGAAGCCGCGGGCGCAGCTCGCGGGCCGGGGAGGAGTCGGGATCCGGCGCATTCAGATGGGAATCGGCCGCGCACCTGCGGAGGACTCGGGCCACGTACGGGGAGCGTCGGCTTCGGTCAGCGGGGCTGCGGGGCCGTTCGCGGGCGCGAACGGCCGCATTCCACGGCATGGAGACGCTGCCGATGGCCACGCCGGTCGCCCCGCAACGTCCGAGATCCGAGGTCGGCGTCATGCGTGCGCGGCCGGGCGACCGTGGATCGTCCCCGCCGGATTCGCGCGGAAGGTGCTGTCGTCATTTGGACGGGCGGCCGGACTCCTCGAGCCACAGCGCGGTGGGCGACCCTTCGCGGCCGAGCCGGTCGACGGCGGACACGACGATCGCCTCGGCACGGGCCTCGGCGCCATTCAAGCGGTGCTCCCGGACGCGGCCGGGGAGGATCCGGATGCTCCACTCCCCTGCCCGGCGGGTACGGACCAGCCAGAGGAAGGGCGGTGGACCGGGCATCGGCTCGAGCACCAGGGTACGGCCGGCGTCCCCGCCCCGGACGATCACCATCGGCTCGCCGGGCGGCGGGCCATCCGCCAGCCAGGGAGTCGGCGGCACGAGCGCGGGCGTGCGGTACGGCCCCCGGGCGAGTCCGTCCGCGAGCCCGTCCCGGTTCTCGGCGAGCGGGCCGATGCTGAACTGGATCGTTCCGCTCACGCCGGCCTGCAGGCGTGCGAGCCGGATCTGCTCGAGGATCTCGCCCGTGCGCCAGCCCTGGCCGCCCGCCGAGCGCGGACCGACCCGGCGCGGGATGATGCCGGGCCAGAGGTGCCGGCCTCGCTCGTTCTGTTCGGCCCACCAGCGGAGCAGCGTGGCGAAGTCCTGCCCCGGCGACCCGGCCTGCCAGTAGAGCTGCGGGGCGAGGTAATCGACCCAGCCCTCGGCGAGCCAGCGGCGCGAGTCCGCGTAGAGATAGGCGTACGGGTCGAAGCCGCGCGTCCCGGGCGGGTGATCCGGCCGCCAGATCCCGAACGGGCTGATCCCCAGCCGGACGTGCGGCTTCTCCCGCCGGATCTCGCGGCCGAGCCGCTCCACGAACGCGTCCACGTTGGCGCGCCGCCAGTTCGCCCGATCGAGCCGGCCGCCGGCCCGGACGTATGCGGCGTAGGTCGCGTCGTCCGGGAACTCGACCGGCCGGCGCCGGGCATCGAACTCCGGGTACGGGTAGAAGTAGTCGTCGAGATGCACGCCATCCACGTCGTAGCGCCGCACGACGTCCAGGATCACCGCCATCACGTAGTCGTGGGCGGCCGGGTCTCCGGGGTCCAGCCAGAGGTGTCCGGCGTAACGGCGCACCAGCTCGGGCCTGGTGACGCTGATGTGGCCCGGTGCCGCGGGGGACGTGGCCGTGTTCAGCCGCACCCGGAACGGGTTGAACCAGGCGTGCAGCTCGAGGCCGCGGGCGTGTGCCTCCTCGATCGCGAAGGCGAGGGGGTCGTAGGGCGGGTCCGGGGCGCGGCCCATGGCGCCGGTCAGGTACTCGGACCAGGGCTCGTAGGGCGACTCGTAGAACACCTCCGCGGCGGGCCGGACCTGAAAGATGACGGCGTTGAACCCGAGCGCCGCCGCCCGGTCCAGCAACGCCACGAGCTCCGCGCGCTGCTCCTCGGCGGTCAGGTCGCGCCGGGACGGCCAGTCCAGGTTCGTGACCGTCGCGATCCAGACGCCCCGGAACTCGCGCTCGACCGCAGGCATCTCGGCCAGCAGGGCGGTCGTGCGCGCGTCGGCGGAGTCGGGGCGCGGGGGTGCGGTAGCCGTGGATGCCGTTGCGGGCGCAGGGGTTGCCGTGCGGGCCGTTGCCGTGCGGTCCCGCGGGCCCGCCGCATCGTCCGCCGAAGGGCTTGCCGGGCTCGGTGCCCGCGGCTGCGGTCGTGGCTCGGGCGTCGGCGCCGTTCGGGCAGCGACCGGCATCCGGGTTGAGGCCCCGCCAGGGATCTCCGACGGCCGATCGGGCCGTGCGACCGTCGGCGAGTCGGCGGGCGCCGGGGAGGAGGGTTCCGGCGTGGAGCGCGGGATCGGCGACGTCGCCTCGGGCTCGATGGCCTCCGGCTCTCGCTCCGGCGCGGTCCATGGCGCGCCGCCGGGCCGGGGGCCGGCCGGTGTGCAGCCGAGGAGCGCGACGAACACCGGGAGCAGGACACGGAGCGTACGCGCCACCCCGCGGCTCCGGGGGCCGATGCCGTACGCGCGCCCGACCCCGGTCCGGGCAACCTCCTCCCGAGCGCGCACGCGAGCCCGCCGGCCGCCGCCGGACGGCCGCCGTACGTCGACCGCGCCGCCGCCCGGGATGCCTCTCTCGCGACCCCGGCACGACCCGGCCGGTCGGTCAGCTGCCTCGCCGCCCATGGGTCCCGCCATTCTGCCGCCTGCCGACACTGGCCATGCGGAGGCCGTTCAACGCCCCCGCTCACGCCGCGAAGTATAACACCTCCACCCGGTCCACGCCCGGGTCAGGAGCGCCCCGGCCGTCAGGGACTGGTGCACCGATTGCGATGCCTTCCCCTCGGGAAACGGATCCGACCGAGGATGAGCGCATGGCCGGACAGCGATCCGCGGCATTCATCGATGCCTTGCGCGCGCTCGAGGCCGAGGGCAACGTGGAGGCGATCGCGTCGCTCTTCACCGATGACGCCGAGCTCAGCACCCCGACCGACACCGCGCCTCACCGCGGCACGAGCGGCGCACGCACCTTCTGGGAGAACTACCGGCGCACGTTCGCCGAGATCGACTCCGAGTTCCGCCATGTGATCGAGACGGACGACACCGCGGTCCTCGAGTGGACGAGCCACGGCCGCACATCGAACGGCCGGGAGATCCGGTATGATGGCGTCAGCGTTCTCGAGTTCCGGGACGGCGCGATCCGGCGCTTCCGCAACTATTACAACCCCAGCCGACTCGGAGATCAGTTGGGCCCCGCCGCCTGAGCGAGCGCCCGGTCCGGGTAGTCCGTGATCACGCCCGCCACGCCGAGCGCCCGGAGCCGCTCCACCTCCTCGGGATCGTTGACCGTCCACGGGAGCACCCGCATGCCCAATGCGTGCGCCCCAGCGACCAGCGCCTCGTCCACCAACCGGTGGTGCGGGCTGTAGATGTCAGGGGTGAAGCCGAGCCGCTCCAGGTTCTCCGCCACGCTCAGGTCGTTCTCGACGAGCAACGAGAGCTCGACGGTCGGATCCAGGGCGCGCACCGCCTGGAGCGTCCGAACGTCGAACGACTGGATCGTGACCCGGGGCAGCACGCCGAGCTCCCGCAGCTCTCCGAGCAGCAGCGACACGAACTCCCCGGGCGGCGGGTGCATCACGCCGTCCCACTCCGGCCGGGACTTCGTCTCGATGTTGTAGCGCACCGGCGGGAGGCCACGGATCCGCACGTGCGCCTCCACGGCCTCGATGGCGTCCACGAGCAGCGGTTTCACGGCCACCATCGGGCGCTGCTCCGGAAAGTCCGGGTTGCCGAGCCCGCCGCAGTCGTACTGCGCGATCTCGTCGTACGGCATGGAGTACAGCAGCCGGCGCCGGGCCGGATCCGGACTGAGCCGCCCGCCGTCCGGCGCCCTGCAGATCCGGGCGTCGAACCACGGGTCGTGGGAGACGACGATCCGCCGGTCGCCCGAGACCACCACGTCCAGCTCCACGGTCGTGACGCCGAGGTCCACCGCGAGCAGGAACGCGGGGATCGTGTTTTCCGGCAGGTACCCGCGCGCCCCGCGATGCCCCTGCACATCGAACATGCGCAACTCCTGGTTTCGCTCTACGGCTCCGCCGGCCGTTCGCGGGGATGGTATCGCGCCCGCCGGTCCCCGGCCAGGGCCGCCACGAGCCCGGGCCGAACGGGCGTCCGGGGTCCAGGCAGAGCCGCGAGCCCATGGCAACGCCTGCGGCACGGCTCCCGTTCCTGCTCCTGTCGGCCGGGGAGCCCGGCGCGTCCATGGGATCGCTCGCGCTCCACGGCGCTGCGCCGTGAGGGCGCAGGCGGCTGGCCACGAAGCATCTTGCCCGCCTCCCACCCCGGTGTAGCTTTGTTCGACCACCGGGCGGGACGCGCGATCCACCTCACGCAGGAGGCGCAACCATGGCCGACATCGCGACGCTGTTCGAAGAGGCGCTCGCCACCTGGGCTGCGGCACGGAAGGGCGTCATAGCGGAGTTCGAGAACATCCCGGAAAGCGACTACGACTACCGCCCGGCGGCCGAAGCCCGGTCGATCGCCGAGCTCGCGCGCCACATCGCCGCGGCCGGCCTCGTCTTCTCCGGTGAACTGGCGCGCGAGGACGCGGATTTCTCACGCCGGCCGATCCACGCGTTGTACCAGGAGTACGCCGGTCACCTCTCCGCGACGGCGAGCAAGTCCGAGCTCCTCGCCATGCTCCAGGACACGTGGACGGAGACCGAGCGCAAGCTGCGGGCGGCGGGGCCGGGTGGGATGCTCGAGCAGATCCGCGGGGTCGGCGGCGAGACGATGACGCGGCTCTCGGTCGTGCACCTGGGGATCTCCCACGAGAACTATCACCGGGGCCAGGTCGCCGTGCACGCCCGCAGCCTCGGGCTCGTTCCGGCGCTCACGCGCATGTTCCAGACCGCGTAGCCAGCGGCCGGCGCCGGGGCCAGCACCCCCACGGACCCGGCTCACGCCGCGCAGGCGGATCATCCCACGAAGCGTGAAGGAGGCGACGTCGTCGCCTCCTTCGTTCATCTCCGTACGCACCCGCCCGGCTAGGCAAACTCCCCGATCAGCCCGATCTCCGGCTCCAGCTCGTAGCCCAGCTCGCGGTGGACGGTGTCCCGCGCCAGGTCGATCAGGTACCGGACCTCCGCCGCGGTGGCGCCGCCCAGGTTCACGATGATGTTCGCGTGCTTGTGGAAGATCCCGGCGTTGCCGTGGACGTAGCCCTTGAGCCCGCACTGGTCGATCAGCCGGCCCGCGCCGATCCCGTCGATCTTCTTGAAGATCGATCCCGCGCACGGGTAGAGCCACAGGTCGGGGTGCCGCTCGTCCCGCCACTTCAGGTTCTCGCGCATCACGTAGCGCAGCTCGTCTTCCGGCGTCGGTTCGAGGCGGAACGTCACGTGGAGCACGATGTCGTCCCGCTCGTGCAGGATCGAGTAGTCGTAGCCGAAACGCATGTAGTCCCGGCCCACGACCCGGCGCTCGCCCTCCGCGGTGAGCAGCTCGCAGCTCTCGAAGACCTCCTCGATGAACACCGTCCGCTCCCGCTCCGGCGGCGGCGAGAGGAAGTGCAGGTTCTGCCAGATGGCGCCCCCGACCGTGCTCGGGATCCCCACGAAGTGGTGCAGTCCGCCCAGGCCGCGGGAGACCGTGGCGTTGATCAGGGTGTCGTACACCAGCTCGCCGCTGGCCGCGCGCACCCGGTTCTCGTCCAGGAACTCGATGCCCCGGGCCTCGTTGCGGATCACGAGGCCGCGGAACCCCTTGTCGCCGACGAGGATGTTCGCGCCGAACCCGAGCACGAAGTACGGGATCTCCAGCTCCCGGGCGGCGAGCACCGCGGCCGCGAGCTCGTCGGCGGTGCGCGCCCGGTACAGGAGGTCGGCGGGTCCGCCGATGCGGAACGTGGTGAACGGCGCGAGCGGCACGTCCCGCTCGACCCTGCCCGGGCCGAGACGGCGGGCGAGTTCTTCGTACGGTTGCATCCTATCCGTTGTCCTCGAAGGTCGGGCGCCGGCCCCGGCGATCCGGCATCGGCGCGCCAGTACACAATATAGCCGGGCGGTGCGGCACGGGGGAGCAGCCGCTTCCGGGGTCCCGGGCCTCCCTCACGTGTTGCGTGCTCCTCCCCGATGTCCTATAATCCCCCGGGACGACAGGGGTGCTGGCGGTCCTCCGCCGGCTGAGATCATACCCTCACAACCTGATCCGGGTAATGCCGGCGCAGGGAGTCGCCAACCGCCAACGCCCTTCCTGTCGTCTTACATCCTGCTCTCGCTCACCCCACAGGAAGGGGCTCCCCATGGGATTCGCGCAGGACCAGCTCGCACGCATCGCGCCGCTCTGGCGCACGATGCTCGACCATCGATTCCTCCGGCAAACGCGGGACGGGACCATCCCGTTCGAGACGTTCGCCACCTGGATGCGGCAGGACTACCTCTTCGTCGAGGCCGCGATCCCCTTCACCGCGCTGCTCATCCCGAAGGGCCCGCGGGAGCACTGGGAGGCGCATTCGAGGGTGATCGCCATGCTCCAGAAGGAGCTGGAGCTCTTCCGGGAGCGGGCGGCGGCGGTCGGCGTGGACCTGTCGGGCGCGCGGCCGTCGTTCACCTGTGACGCGTACATCCGCTTCCTCATGGCGACGGCGTACGCCGCAAGCTACGCGGAGGCATACACCGTCCTCTACGCCGCCGAGAAAGCGTACCACGAGTCGTGGAAGGTGGTGAAGGCGGGGCTCGACCCGTCTTCTCCGTGGCAGCCGTTCGTGGAGAACTGGGCAGGCGAAGCGTTTGCGGAGTACGTGGCGTACCTGGAGTCGGAGCTGGATTGGCTCGCGGAGGCGGCCGGCCCGGCCGAGCGCGAGCGGATGGCCCGGCTGTTCGAAACCACGGTCCGCTACGAGATCGCGTTCTGGGAGATGGCCGCCACGGGCGAGAGCTGGCCGGGGGACGCAGCCGCCGCGGCCGACGGAGCCGGCGCGGCCGTCGTCGCCGGAACCATGTAACACTCGTGAGCGGCGGGGCACGGACGATCGTGTCGCGACCTGGAACGCGCTCGCCGTGATCCGGCGGCGGGCGAACACGCTCCGCCGCCCACGAGGCCGACGACTCACACGACGACATTCAAAACGGGAGTGACTGCCATGACCGTTCCGACCGACAATCGGGTGACCGCCCGCATGTACCGGGCTGCCCGGCCGATCTGGGACGCGCAGCTCGAGCACCCCTTCGTGCGGGGGATCGGGGACGGCTCGCTGGACGAGCGGCTGTTCAAGAACTGGGTGCGCCAGGACTACCGCTACCTCAAGGAGTACGCCCGCATGTTCGCGTGGGCGGTGGCGAAATCCGACCGGCTCGAGTCCATGGGCTGGTATGCGAAGGTGCTGGATCTCACGCTGAACACCGAGATGGACCTGCACCGCCAGTACGCGGCGCGGTTCGGGCTCACGGCCGCGGACCTCGAGGGCGAGCCCATGTGGCCGACGACCCGGGCGTACACGGACTTCCTGGTCCGCACCGCGGCGGACGGGGACCTGGCGGACCTGGTCGCGGCGCTGCTCCCCTGCGCCTGGGGCTACGCCTACATCGCGGACCATCTGGCGGAGACCGGCAAGCCCACGGATCAGCGCTACGCGGACTGGATCGCCACCTACACGTCGTCCGAGTTCGCCGGAGCCGTCGAGTGGCTGAAGGCGGAGATGGACCGGCTCGCCGTCGGCGCGACCGAGGAGAAGCAGCAGCGCCTGATCGACATCTTCGTGCTCTCCAGCCGCTACGAGTGGATGTTCTGGGAGATGTGCTGGAAGGGCGAGCAGTGGCCGGTGTAGGCGGAGGCGACGCCGCCCGACGGCCTCCCCGGCCGGCGGAACGAGTGACCCGTCGGGCGAGCGCCCGGCCGTAGCCGGCAGGCGGGCGAGTCCGGGGGAGATCCGGGCGGGGCTCCGGCGCGTCGGCGATCCGGCACTCGCCCGGGGCCCTGTCCGGGCGCTTCCCGGAGTCTACCCACGGTGCGGCTGGACCCGGGGCCGAACGCCTTGGGACGGGGCCGGCGCCCCGTCGGTGTAAGGCCCGGACGCCTCCCTGGCCGGCCTCCAGCCGCCGGAGGGTGGGCCTGCGTCGGAGGCGGCCCGATCGGCCGTGGCCCGGTGCGGCGCGCGACGTCGCCTCAATCCCGGGGCTCCGGGACACCGCCGGCCAGGATCGCGCGCAACGCGCCGGCGATCACCGGCGCGATCGGAACGACCTGGACGCCCACGGCGTCCGGCTCCTGCCACTGCGCCACGCTGTCCGTCACCAGCACCCGGGCGATCCCCGCGTCCGCGAGCTTCTCCATGGCCCGGCCGACGAACAGGCCGTGGGTCGCAAGGGCGATGATCCCCGGCGCCGCGCCGGCCTCGCCCAGCACCCTCGCCGCCTCCACCATGGTGCCGCCGGTCGAGATCATGTCATCGATCAGGATGCACTGGCGATCCCGGACATCGCCGAGGAGGCCGGTGGCCTCCACTTCGGTCCCGCTCAACCGTCGCTTGTGCAGGACGACGAGCCCGGTGCCGAGCTCCTCGGCATAGCGGCCCGCCACGTGGACGCGTCCGGCGTCCGGCGAGACCACCACCGCATCGTCGGCGACCAGAGGCCGAACCGCCGCCGCGAGCACCGGCACGGCGGTCAGGGCGTACAGCGGGATGCGGAAGAACCCCTCGAGCTGGCTGCTGTGCGGATCCACCGTGACCACCTCGTCCACCCCGACCGTCTGGATGAGCTCCGCGACGAGGCGGGCGAGGACCGGCTCGCGGCGACCGTGGCTGGCGTCGGAACGCGCGTACCCGAAATAGGGCACGACCGCGCTGATCCGACGTGCACCGGCGCGCCGCGCGGCGTCCGCCAACGCCAGGAGTTCCATCAGGTGCTGGTCTACGGGCGGCGATGTCGGCTGCACGATGACGACGTCCCGATCCCGCACCGGCTCCCGGATCCCGACCGACACCTCCCCGTCCGGGAAACGCTCCACCGTGCGGGCGCTCAGGCTCACCCCGAGCTCGGCCGCAATGGCCTCCGCCAGCCGCGGATTCGCGGTTCCGGTCAGGAACACCGCAGCCGTCCGGCCGCTCGCATCCGCCTGTGCCCAGGTCGCAGTCATACCGTAGCCCCCTGCCTTCCCCGCGCGCCGTTCAGCGGCCGTCGCATGGCGGACTGCCACCTCTGGCCTTACGCAGGATCTCGTGAGTCGGCACCGCACCGCGGACCCGATGGCCTCCAATCACTGCGTCCCGCTTTCCGGTCCGCGGTGATCCTCGTCGTGGCGGCGGGCGCCCCCGAACGGCTGTCGGGCCGTGCACGATGTGCGCCGGGCGGTCCGGCCGCCACCGCCCGGCCATCCACGACCGGGGCGCGGTGCACGGTCGTCATCTCATTTTCAGCGCTTTTCCCGTTTCGTGCCGCGCCGCGGGGAAACGTGTGCATTCCATTGCGCCGTCAGCGCGCCGACAAGACCATTGCGCCCCCCGAAAAAACCCGCCATCATGGCGCCATTGCGACAGTGAGAAAGGTAGACCCCGGCCGATCGGCGGCGACCACAGGGAAACGTTCGGCAGCGACCCCGCGCGGCCGGGGGCGCCAGGAGTGCTGCGCAACGCTGGGCAACACTTACCTCACAACCGGAGGACCGCGATGATGCCCACCTCGCCGAGACTCGTGGAAGTCACCCATGGCATCCTGAGGATCGCCACAGGTCTGCTGTTCATGCAGCACGGCGTCCAGAAGCTGTTCGGTTGGCTAGGCGGCACGCAGGTCGAGCTCGTCTCGCAAATGGGCGTCGCCGGGATACTCGAGACCTTCGGCGGGTTGCTCATCGTGCTCGGGCTCTTCACTCGCCCGGTCGCCCTGATCCTCTTCCTCGAGATGGTCGCCGCCTATGTGATCGCGCACATCCCGATGGGGCTCGTGCCGATCCAGAACCGCGGCGAGCTCGCGCTCCTGTACGCTTTCATCTACCTCTTCCTCGCCGCGGCCGGTCCCGGCGCCTTCGCCCTCGACGGCCGGCGGGGCAGCGGGGGCGAGCGCGGCAGGTAGTCACCGCAGCGCCTGCGCTCCGGCTCCCCGTCGGGGCGCAGGCCGCCGCGATGCCGTCCATCCCATCCCCGGCGTCAACGCCTTTTCCCCGGATCAGCCACCACCGCAGCCAACCCGCGCCGGGATCGGAACGCCGACCGGTCCCCCAGGAAAGACGGAAAGCGCCCCAGGAACGGGCCGGCGTGGGTGGTATCGCGCCGCCGCCCCAGGGCGCTGAACGTCTACATGCCCGGCAGGTCCGGGGACGAAGGAGAGCGGGGCCTCGGAACGATCCTCCAGGTTCCAAGGCCCGGCCCGTCACTACTGCCAACCCGCCGACGACGCCTCGCTGCTCACCTTCCGGCTGTCAATCAGCCGCAGGAGTTCCTGCACCGCCCGCTCGAGCTGCTGATCCCGGCCGCGGTCCACAGCGCCGGGCTCGTTGCGCACCAGGATGTCCGGCTCCGTCTGCCAGTTCTCGAGGAAACGGCCGGTCGTTGCATCCTTGACGCCCCGGGCCGGTACGCCGAAGCGGAGCCCGTCGTAGAGCTGGTTGCCCCCGCCGAACGTGCACGTCCCGGGGACGGGCATACCGATCAGCGGACCGATCCCCATCGTCTTGTACGCCCAGGCGAAGCAGTGGCCGTCGGAATAGTTCCCCTCGGCCGCGAGCGTCACGGTCGGCCGCGTCCAGCGGAAGTTCGGCTCGTAGCCGCTGCTCCGGTCGTCCGTGGTGTAGTCGAAGAAGCGCCGGCCGCTGAAGAACATCTCCAGGTCCGCCACCAGGTCCCCGCCAGGGTTGAACCTCGTGTCCACGACCAGCCCCTCCTTGTGGAAGTGCCGGCCCATCACCTCTTCGAAGGTGGAACGGTAGGCCCGGTCGTTCATCCCCTGGACGTGGACGTACCCGAGTCGGCCGCCGCTCAACCGCTCGATGTCCTGCCGGTTCCGCTCGACCCAGCGCTCGTACCGGAGTCGGCCCTCCTCCGCCAGCGTAATGGGCTTCACGACGATCTCCCGGATGCGCCCGCCCTGCTCCGCCGGGTCCCGCATCCTGAGAAGCACGTTCTTCCCGGCCTTGCGGTTGAGGAGCCGCGCCATGTCGACCGCCGGGGTCAGGGCTTCGCCATCAATGGCCAGGATCACCGCGCCGGGCCGAACATCGAGCCCGGCCTTGTCCAGCGGCCCGCCCTTCATGACCTCGACGATGCGCACGCCCTCCATCTCCGCCGCGGCTTCGGACTGGTCGTAGAAGATCCCGAGAGATGCGGTGGCATCATCGTCCGGCGACGACTGCGAATAGCTCGCGCCCGAGTGGCTGACGTTCAGCTCGCCGAGCGTCTCGCTCAACAGCTCCGCGAACTCGTGGTTGTTCCCGATGTGGGGCAGGAACTTCTCGTACATCCCGCGCACCGCGTCCCAGTCCGCGCCGTGGAAGGTGCGGGTGTAGAACGCGTCCCGCACGCGCCGCCACATCTGGTCGAACATGGCGGCCCGCTCCTCCTGGGAGCTCACCACCATCTCGCCACGGACGTTGATGTTCGTCCGGCTCCAGTTGCTCGGGTTCACGATCGACGCGTTCCCGTTCGCCACGAGGAAGATGCGGTCCTGTTTGTCGTTCCACCGCATGCTCGCGCTGTTCGCGTTGAGCGTCAGGACCTGCCGCGTCTCGCGGGTCCGGAGGTTCGTCGACCAGAGGTTCAGCCCGCGCTCGAAGCGAGCCAGGTAGTAGAGGTGCTCGCCATCCTTGCTGACCAGGTACCCACCCAGCGAGGACGAGTGGATCGTGAGACGCACCCGCCGGTCCCGGGCTCCTTCGAAGTCGAGCTCGAGCGGCTTGTCGGCAGCGGACGACTCCTTGCCGCGACCGTTCCTGTCCCCCGAGTTCTCGCCCCGGGCCTCGCGACGCAGCTCCAGTTCCTCCTTCGTGAGCTGGAATTCATCGTAGGCCTTCTGGGTGAAGAACATGGCGTAGACGTCCGCCTCGCTGTTCCCGGTGGTCTGCCAGCTCCGCAGGCCGTCCCGGTTGCTCCGCCAGATCATGGCCTCGCCGCCCAGGATCCACTGCGCGCCGCTGTCGTTGAAGCCGCTCTGGGTCAGGTTGATGATCTCGCCGGAACCGTCCGTGCGGACAACGCCGATGTCACGGGCCGCGCGCCCGGGCACCGCCCAGGTGAAGAGCATCCAGCGCCCGTCCGGACTCCACTCGAACTGGCCGCCCTCGAAGAGGTGCTCGGACGTGAGCAGCGTGACCGTACGGCCCGATTCCCGGTCCAGCACCTTGAGGGTGTGCCGATCCTCGATGTACGCCAGGCGTTTGCCGTCCGGCGACGGGAGCGGCTGGGAGTTCTGGCGGTCGTTGACCACCACGGGGCGCTCCTCGACCAACGTCGACGCGAAGAAGTACGGCTCCTCGGCGCGGACGCGGCGGGCTTCGTAGATCCCCCAGCGGCCGTCGCGCTCCGACGCGTAGACGATGGCGTTGCCACCGTCCGTGAAGTGCACGCTCGTCTCCCGGGCCGGCGTGTTCGTGATGCGCTTCGTGGTCCCCGCCTCGATGCTGGCTACGAAGACCTCGCCCCGGTAGATGAACGCGAACTCCTTGCCGTTGGGCGACAGCGAATATTCGCCGATCCCGCCGCTGAACGAGATCACCCGCTCGTCGTTCGCCTTCCAGTCGGAGGCGAGCCGGATCGGCACGCGCCGCGGCTCCGTGGCGCCCGGCGCGAGGGTGTAGATCAGCCCGTCGTGGCCGAACGCGAGCGTCCCGTCGTTGGCCGCGGAGAGGAAGCGGACCGGCGCGCCGCGGAATCGGGTCACCTGCGTCGACTCCCCGCCGGAGAGGGGCATGCGATGCACGTTGAACGATCCGCTCGCCTCGCTCAGGTAGTAGACGTCGTACCCATCCTCCCCGCTGCCGCTCGTGCGCCGGACGAGGACCGGGCTGCGGTCCTCGACGTTCGGCGCGGTCAGCAGCCGGTGCGTGTCGGCCTGCCGGTCCCAGACCCAGATGTCCCGCGTGATGGAGGACTTCTGGTACTTCCTCCATTCGTTCTCCCCGCCCTTTCGGTCATGGTAGACCAGGTAGCGGCCGTCCGGGCTCACGGATACGTCCTCGGCGGGGAGCGTGGTGAGCTGCACGACCCGGCCGCCGGTCACCGGGACCATGTACAGCTCGGGGAGCGCGTTCGACGGGAACTGGCGATTCGCGGCGTCGTCGAGGCGCGCCGCGCCGAAGATCACGTACTTCCCGTCGGGCGTGAACGCATATGGGGTCTCGTTCGCGGAATGGAACGTCAGGCGCCGCGGCTCGCCGCCGCGAGCCGGCATGATGTAGATCTGGAAGTTCCCGTAGCGGTCGCTCGCGAACGCGATGTATTCGCCATCCGGGCTCCAGACCGGCCGGTAGTCGTGCGCAGGGTGCGTCGTCAGGCGGACCGCCTCGCCGCCCTCGGCCGGGACGCGCCAGAGATCACCCTGGTACGTGAAGACGATGGTCTTGCCGTCCGGCGAGATCGCCGGGTAGCGCAGCCACGCCGGCTCTCCTTCCGGGAGCGTGGCGCGGGCGGCTTCGCGCTGGGCGGCCGCGTCCTGGGCCGCGATCTCGCCGCCCGACAACGCGATGAGCAACAGAGCGAGGATCGGCGTCTTGATGTAACGCGGTGATTCCATAGTGCGAGGCTCGGGGTGTAGGTTGTGCGTGCCTGAATCTGGCCGCATGTCCGTCCCGGAGCAAGGCGAGCCCCTGCGGTTCCTGTTGGCGCGCAACATGTAACGGGGATGCCACGCGATGGGCTCCCGGCGTGATCGGCCGATCACGGCCGTCTGCATCGGCACGGGCGGGTGGTTGCCACCCGGGCTGCTCGGCGCGCGCGGACACACCACATCCGCCCGAAGGCCCAGTACACGGCTCGGGCGACGACGGCGCGGCAACCGCCCGGTGCCGACCACCCGCCGCGTCGCCCAACCCGCTATGGCGCCGCCCCGACCCCGGGTGCATCTTGGTGGCATGGACCACGAGACCCGCACCCGGTTCGAGCAGCTCGAAGCCGCGATCGCTCGCCTCGAATCCAGCTTCGACGAGAAGCTCGATCGCCTCGCCGCCATGCTGTCCCGGCAGTTCCAGGCGATCAACGAGCGCTTCGACCGCCTCGAGCAACGCATGGATGCTCAGGAACAACGCATGGACTCGCTCGAGCAGCGCATGCACACGCTCGAGCAACGCATGGACACGCTCGAGCAACGCATGGACACGCTCGGGCAGCGCATGGACCGTTTGGAACAACGGCTGGGCGGGCTCCAGCACCGGGTCGAGGCGATGCACACGGAGTTCTCCGAGAAGTTCATCTCCGTGGATCAGCGGTTCCGCACGCTGGAGCTGCGCATCGACAGGTTCGAGGCCCGACTCACGCACGAGATGGCCACCTTGCGCGGTGAGTTCGAGCAGCTCTCGGGGGAGGTCCATGCCCTGGGCGCGCAACTAGGGCTGGTGGACGAGAGGGTGGAAGGGCTCGAGCGTCGCCTGGGCGGCCGGATCGACCGATTGGACGAGCGCCTCGGTAGTCTGGAACACACGGTGGTCGGACTCAGCGGGCGCGTCGATGACCTGGGCGACGAGGTACGCCAGCGCTTCCGTGTGCTCATCGAGCGCGTCGCCGGGATCGAGCAGAAGCTGGCGGCATGAGCCGGTGACCGGTCCGGCGCGACCGCCTGACGGCCCGGCGTGCTGACGACCGATTCCTGCAACTCCCTCTGAGAACGCCTCCGCCGGTCGCGCGGACCGCTCGCGACCATGGCTATGTGCCGGCTGTGTTGGGGAGCAGCAGCGGGTGGAGGGGTGCGGACGACGCGGAATACGTCGGATGCGGAGCCCGAACGCAGGACCATGACAACCCCGGATCGGCGCGTGCCCCGCCGATCCTCCGTGGGGCCGGTCATTGGCGGCACGGGCCTCCAATGACATACATCCGACCGCGCCGCGTTGCCACCGGACCGGCTCCGCCTCTCACCTCGGGAACCGATCCCTGATCCGAATCGAGAAGTCCTCGTCCGTGAGCGAAACGCCCGTTGCGTCCACCAGGAACGCGTCCCGGGCGCTCGCCAGCGTCAGCCGCGTGTCCATCAGCCCGAGCCGGTGCAGGCGCCGGTCCGAATAGCCGGGGAGCATGACGTCGAGCCCGAAGCGGATCGGCTCGACCCGGGCCGCGTTCGCCGCGTGCAGCAGGGCGCTCAGGCAGTTGTGGATGAACGTGTTGTAGAACTCCGGCCGGTCGTGTACCTCGTCTGCCCGATCGAGCAAGGCGAGGAACACGGCGCGCACCCGGTCGGGCGTGGTCGCGATCGGGTAGAGCCGCACGGGGTCTTGCCAGACATGGGTCCGCAGCCCGATCACGTCGCGCTCATCCCCGATCACGTAGATCACTTCGAACCGGTTCAGGAGCCCCGCCAACGCCCCGTAGGATTCGCCCTTCTCCCGCCGGGCCTCGACGGAGATGACCACGAATTGCGAATCCGCGAACTCGAATGAAAGGAACGCGTGCGCCGGCCCCCGCCACCTGCCGCCGAAAGACGCGAGGCCGAACCAGACCCTCCGGATCTGCGAGAGGTCGTAACTCCGCGTCTCCCAACGCGCATCGTAATCATCGTCCGTACGCCAGCGAAAGTTGCGGACGTTCGTGATGGTGACCACGTCCCCATCCCGCTCGGTGCGGGGGAGCCTCGACTGCGCCTCGATCCAGTCCCGATCGTGGGAGGGCGCGCCCGTGGCGCGCGCCACGACGAACGCCGCGACGATCACGACCACGACGACGATCGCAATTCCGATCAAAGCGCCTGGGCGAGTTCGAGCCATACTGCCATGAACGGGTCCACGAGGCGGTAGCGAGACTTGCCGGCGGCCGGCTCCTGCCGAACGAGGTGCCGATTCTCGAGGGCATCCAGCGCTCTCTGGAGCGCCGATGGCCCGATCCCGGATCGCCGCCCGGCGTCCGCCGAGAACAATCGCTCCCCGCCGAGCTCGATCACGAGTTTCAGCGCCTTCTTCTGGTTGCGGCTCAACGACGTCCAGACCTGCGTGTACGCGGGGTCCTCCTGCCGCACCACGCGCTCGAGCACGCGATCGACGGCCGCGGCTGAGAGACTGGCGGTCTCCCCACTGCGCAGCGATTCCCAGCATGCGTATGCGAGGCGCTGCACATTGTAGGGCACATCCTCCGCCCGCTCCAGGATCCGCTCACACGCACCTGGTTCCACCCGTAACCGGCCTGACGCGAAGCCGCGCTCGAGAAACTCGAGGAAGTCCTCGCGCGGGATCTCACCGATGAACAGACGAGCGCCAAGACGATAGAACGGTCGCGCCGGGTCGGACGTCATCGCGGTCAGGAGCCGCGTGTCCGACCCCGCGAATACGTATGCGACCCGCTGATGCCGCTGCACGGTGGAGCGGAGCTGGCGCTCTGCCTCGAGTCCGTGCTCCACCACCACCTGCTGGACTTCATCGAGCATCACCACCACGTCCCGGTCCGCCTCCTCGGCGAGCCGCTCTATCGCGTCCAGTGCGTCCGCCAACAGCACGAGCTCGCCGCGGTCCGTACCGGATACCCCCAGCGCAACGGTCACCGAACCGTCGGGCGCAACCGATAGCTCCGGCCGCAGCCGTGCCGCCGCTTTCCCGACGGATCCGACGACCCTTTCCAACGGTCCCTTGAGGCCGCGCGCGGCCCCGGTGAGGAGCGCCTGCGCGAGGAGGTCCAGGGTTTCGTAACGCTCCGCGTCGTACCGCAGGACGAGAACGCCCGCCTGCCTCGCCCGCTCGGCCGCCACGGCCAGGAGCGAGGTCTTGCCGTACCTACGGGGCCCGATCAAGAAGAGTTTGCCCCGGTTCCGGATCGTGGCCGCGATCTCCGTCAGCTCGCGTTCGCGGTCGACGAGTTCCCCGGCATCCAGCTCCCGGCCGTACTGAAACGGAACACGCGGCTCGCCGGTGCTGGTCATCCTCTTCCTCGTCAATTGGGCCCTCCAGGACTTGCCGCCCGAGAGACACCTCCTCATCCGTCACACGTTGTACGTCGTAAGTCTTGCGCCACGTGTTACGCGTCATGCGTTATGCATTCTGCGTTACGCACAGTGCATAACACAAGATGCTCATGAGTCGATGCAGTCGGTACGAGACAGGGCGTGGACCGGCGCACGAACCACGCTCGCCGCCGGCGCCGCGTCGCTCGACTCGGCACTGTTACACCCGAGTCTGCGCGAGCGCGGCCACGGCCCGCAGGCGCACGATCCCGCGAATGCCGCGTGGTCAATGGTGGGTCGGCTCTCCCGACACACGAACCGGCGGAGGCCGGCCGCCCGGTCGATGGTTCGAGCGGCCGATCCCCGCCGGAGCGTGATCCCCTGCCCGGGTCGATCAGAACGGGTGGCGCGGCGCCGGTTTCCCGCCGGTACCCACCGTCACGTACTCGAATGTCGGTCGGTCCGACGGACGGCCAATGAAGTGGACGCCCACGCTCCCGAGCCCCGAGATCACGTTGTTCGTGCTCTCGAACGTCCACGCCGCGGGCTCGTCCTCCACGGAGCCCGTCCAGACCTTCCCGCGGATCACGTTCCCCGTAATGCGGATGAGCATGAAGCCACGGGTGGTCGGGGTCCAGTCGGAGATCTCGGGCGGAGCGAGGAGATCCGCGTTCCCGTTCATCGCCCAGATGTACTGGACGTTCCCTTGCAGGTTCGCGGCCGCGTCGTATACGTGTCCGACGCCGTAGTACTCGCGCGAGCTCCCGTTCTGGCGGTAGCGGCCGACCACATCGAGGATCAGGTAATCACTGCCGCCGACGCGGTCGAGGCGCACGCCGCCGAGGAGAATCTCGACGTCATAGCGGTACGGGTCCTCGTCGACCGCATCCAGGGTGATGTGCTCGGACGTACCCACGCCCTTGATGCTCTCCAGCCTCGCCACCTTTACGCCGTCCACCGTACGGACGGCCCAGCCGGCGTCGTTGAGGCGCACGGTCCAACCGGCGCTCGTGAGCGGCGTGCCGTCCGCATAGTCGGCCGCGGACCAGGAGTACTGAGCGCCCGGCGTACCCGGCGTCGTGGCCTGGGCCACATTCGTGTAGCCACTGGCGCCCTGCTCACCGATCGCGCGGACGCGGTACTCGTAGCTCCGGGCCGGGTGCACCGTCAGGTCCTGGAACGTGGTGACGTTCGGGCCCACCGTGGCGATCTGGGTGAAGTCGTCGCCGGAGCGCCGCTCGATGCTGTACCCGGACTCGTTCACCGCCACGTCGTCCCAGGAGAGGTCGATCCGGGTCTCTCCGACAGCGACTACCGCCAGATTGCGCGGCGTGGCCGGGATCAACGTGTTGATGCCCTCGAAGTACGCCGGCGTCGGGCTGGCGCCCGTCCCTCCCTGCGCCCCGGCCCCGATCTCCGCATAGAGGAGCGAGGGCGTGGAGAATTGGTTCGCCGTGCTCCAGCGCGCGGACCACGCTGCGCCGGTGGCCGAGGTCTCGAAGTAGATGGTGCCGCCATCCTCCCGGAGTCGCAGGAAGCGGTGCTCGGCCGGGCTGTACGGGACCGGCGAACCGGCCGTGCTCACCGTACCGCCGTTCCAGCGGTAGCGGGCGATCAGCTGTCCGTCCGAGACGCCGATCTGCACGTAGTCATCCCCGGCCTCGCTCGTGACGCGCAGATACGTCTCGACCGCCGCCGAGCCGCCGGCCACCTGGCTGATCTCCGTGTAAACGGAACTGCCGGTCACCGTGTGCGGCAGCACGGAGCGAACCCCTGCGAATCCGCTCGCGCCCGGCGCGGGCGTGATCGTGAGGCGGCCGTCCTGCGCGACCCAGCCCGCGGGGCCGTAGACCGTCCAGCGGCTGCCATCGATGCCCGACCCGATGAACGCGTCGGAAAGGTCGGCGATCGGCGGAGTCGTCGACGGCGGGTCCAATGTGGTGGCCGATGCGGCGGCGCTGGGCGCGCTCACACCGCTGGCGTTGTAAGCCCGCACGCGGTACTCGAAGGTCGTCGACGGCGGCAGACCGATGTCCGTGTACGACGTTGCGTTCGCGTCGATCACAGCGATCTCGGCGAACCCGCCGCCCGAGGCGGTACGCCGCTCGATGATGAAGCCCGCCTCGTTGACGGACCGGTCTTCCCACGCGATCTCGATCGTGCCCGGGGAAGCGACCGTGGCCGTGAGCCCACGGGGCGAGGCAGGGATCGTCGTATTGAAACCTTCGAAGTAGGCCGGCGTCGGGTCCTGTGGAGGCGTATCCCACGACGATACGACGATGAAGAGGTGCAGCCGCGTCGGGTCGTCGAACTGGTGCTGGACCTGCCAGCGCGTGGTCCAGGATGCGCCATCCGGCGACGTCTCGAAGTACACCGTCCCACCGCTCTCGCGCATCCGGCGGAACCGGTGGTTCGTCATGTTCAGCGTGATCTCGCTGCCGATGCGGAAGAAGTTGCTACCGTCCCACTGCTCCCACGCGGAGAGCCGGCCGCTGTAACTCGCGATCGCGACGTACTGGCCGAGATCCTTCGTGCCGATGAGCAACGTGGTCTCGAGGGTGTTCGACCCGCGGGCGACCTCGCTGACCTCGACGAACCCATAGCTCCCGGTGAAGTCGAACGCTTCCACCGACCGTATGTACGCTGCTTCGAGCGTGTTCGGTGCGACCCCGATCTCCAACCGGTTGTCCACCGTAATGCGCTCCGGACCTTCGACGATCTCCCAACGGCTCCCGTCCAGGGCGCCCCCCGCGAAGTCGTCGCTGAAGGTGTGCATCGGCGGCGCTGGCGGCGGCGGAGGCGGCACCTCCTCCTCCAACCGAATCACCACCGTCGCCCGGTCGTTGTCGGCCTCGTCATCGCTGAAGTCGTGGCTCGCCGTCAGCGTGTTCTCACCGAGCGGCGCATCCTTCGTGTCCCACGCGAAGACCCGCTCCACCGACGCGCCCGCGGCCAGCCCCTCGACCTCCGCCGTGCCGATGACCTGGTCGGCGCCGTCACGCAGCGTGATCGTCACCAAGTCTTCGACCTCGACCCCACCGAGGTTCGACAGCGTGACACGGATCTCCACCACGCCACCCCGCGTGGCTGCCTCCGGCGCATCGATCGCCGTGAGCGCCAGGTCCGCGGCCGGCGGCGGCGGAGGCGGCGCCTCCTCCTCCAACCGAATCACCACCGTCGCCCGGTCGTTGTCGGCCTCGTCATC